>Ga0209759_1000633_pt1 | contig 33091 bp, 31 predicted proteins | sample AraplaCL_Col_mMS_FD_184261 | JGI IMG/M metagenome (GOLD analysis project Ga0209759, IMG submission 184261) | Arabidopsis root microbial communities from the University of North Carolina, USA - plate scrape CL_Col_mMS (SPAdes) (version 2) | ecosystem: Host-associated > Plants > Roots >...
ATACATGTATGCCCGCCTCCTCCAGGAGGGGCGCGGCGTGGCGGCCGATCCATCGCAGGCCCGCGTCTGGTTTGCCCGCGCGGCCAATGCCGGTATGCTCGACGCGCAAGTGGCGCTTGCCGAGATGCTGCTGAACGGGCACGGGGGCCAGCGTGAGCCCAAGGTTGCAATGGAGCTTTTCGAGCGGGCCGCCGACGACGGTCATGCCGGGGCGATGTTTGCGCTTGGAGCAATGTACGGCGCTGGCCAGGGCCCGTCGGTCGACCAGACGGCGGCGCAGAGATGGTACGCCGCCGCTGCCGGACGTGGGCATGGCCATGCTCAACTCATGCTCGGGCGCTATCTCCTCAAAGGTCTAGCCGGGGAGCACGACGCGGTTGCCGCTCGCCTTTGGCTCGAGCGCGCAGCCGCACACGGTATCAGTGAAGCGGCCGACGAACTCGCCGAGTTCGCCACTGTTTGAGGCCCGCATGGCAAGCACATCGTTCTCAGCACCGACACGAGGAGGGTGTTGCCTCACTGGCTGAACCGAAGTTCTGTTCCCGTCCATGCGGGCGCCGGAACGTGCGAGAGTACCGTCCGCGTGAAAACCCTCACTCGGGCGCGATTTTCTCCACATATTTCAAAAGGTTGAGCTCTAATTGATGATGTAGATCCGATTGGAAATGCGGTAGACCGTAAATCGTTGTCTTTTCTGCGAAAAACTACGTCGGAGTACACCGGATGGCGGGCCGGAGGCCCGCCATCCTATCGAGGCCTGGCAAACGCGAGTAGCTCTGGCGGGGCCTGCAACAGAAGGTCGACGACAGCGTTCTAAAGGCGCCCCGGCGTGTCGATGCCTAATTCTTGGCCCACTGTGGTTCATGCTGATTTCAGCGAAGAGATATATCCAGGCTTCGTTCATCTCTCTTCCGCGGAAAAGATGATCAGAGATGCCAGGGTTGGTGCGCGTCCGCGCCGGTGGCAACCAGGAAATGACCAATGCGATTCAAAGGCAAGGATATCCTCGTGACCGGCGGCAATTCGGGCATAGGACGCGGGATCGTTCAGTATTTCCTAGGTGAGGGAGCCAGGGTTGGTTTCGCTGGTCGCGATCGCGAGAAGGGTTACGCCGTTGAAGCGGAAGCAAGGGCGCTCAAGGGCGAAGCACGCTTTTTCCCGTGCGATCTGTCGGAGGAACATCAAGTCGAGGATCTGATGGGCCAGATCGGCCAATGGGGTCGACTGCGTGTCGTGGTCAACAACGCAGGCGCTGGTTCGCGCCGTAGCGGCATTGAGCCAGGCGATCGTCCCGGAACGAGATGGAACAAGATGCGCGGCGCCAATCTTGACTCAACCTATTTCGTATCGTCCTACGCCATGCCGTTGATACGAGATTCCGGTGGCGGTGCGATTGTCAACATTTCGTCCACGGCCACACTTCACGGCAATTGGGGACTGTACTGCGTCGCCAAGGCGGCCGTCGAAGCACTTACGCGCTCGCTGGCAATTGAGGGCGCTCCCTCCGGGATCAGGGCGAACTGCGTCAGCCCTGGTTGGATTGCCACCACAAACGATGTAGAGGTGCCCGCTTCGGGTAGCACTGGCGACTGGACGGTACCGCCAAGCTTATTCGGCCGGATGGGCACGCCGGCCGAAATTGCGGCAGCAGTGGCGTTTCTGGCGAGCGATGAAGCTTCTTTCATCACAGGCCAGACCTTAGTGGCCGATGGAGGACTCTCGATCGTCGACTACACGTCGAATTCCCTTCTCGAGCAGCGCGGCTCGGTCCTGTTCTCGGGCACGGTCGGCGACATTCGATAGCAAGAGAGCGGAAGGCTCTGTAGGTCTTTTTACATTCGGTCGATGATGGGCCGCTGGGTTTGGAGCCGACAATGCCTCGATACAAATGCCTGATTGCGTGAGCATCCCTGCCTCTCCTCCGGCTGCAGGCCGACTCATCGTCCCGTTCAACCGGTGGATAAAGTTGTCTGATGCCTATTTCCTTGCCTGGGACCGTGCAGCGCTGGAAAAGCCATTTGCACCAGAACTTCGTGCTTGGATCATTTCCATCTCCAAACGCCTGGATGCGTCTCCAACCGATTGAGATCGGTAACCCGCATTCATACGGCAAAAGAAATCGATCTCGCCCGTAAGGCGATAGCAATGAAGGCCCTCCCGCGGGGCGACTTCATCATTTTCGAAGCCAACGAAATATCGCCTTCCGTGGAAGACACTGGCCCCGGAGGTATTCCATGACGGGGCATAGGTCTGCTGGCGCATGCCAACGAAATCCGGGTCCGAGCGGTTTGAAGGCGAATGTCACTGTCGGCAAAGCCGCACGACCACGAGACCCCAAACCGTTGTTTGGGGCCAGGAGCGCCGGACGGGTCTGGGGTCACCGGTAAAAGGACACAGGACTGATAGTTGCTGCTGAAGTTTGTAAGCCTATCAAGGGATTGGAACCATCGGCAGGCAGGTTAAGACCGCGTGTCCCAGGTAATAGCGGAATTGGTGATGTAGTTCCATGCCGCCCCCACGGCGGCTGCGGCAAGCCCGGTCGCCTACCATCTTGACGGGCGGGTCGACACCCCTACACCGGCCAGTGCACCAACACTGCAGAGCGCTGCAAACATGCCGAATCCCGTCAGAAACCGCCAGCCGCGCCGACGCCGGTCACGATAAGTAAAGGTGTTGTTCAGCATCATGCATCCGCGAGTTGGTCCGTTGAGCCTTCCCCGGCTTCGGCCAGATACCTGATGAGCATATCCATAAAGTCATCAATGTCAGCCATCGTGGTCCGGTGATTAACGATCGCGCAGCGCACGACAATTTCGCCATTGATTGCAGTCCAAGACGGCGCTGCCAGACCGGACTCCTGGAGTTCCGACACCAATGTGCGGACAAACTCTGCGTCACCGCCACGAATTCCAAAACAGACGATATTCAGCGTAACAGGTGCCTTGAGGACAAATGCCGGATTCTGACCCAAGCGCTTAGCGAGATGACGCGCGAGCACGCACGTATGCGCGATCGACCTTCCTATATTATCCGCACCAAGGGTCTCGATTGTCATCCATGTTTTCAACGCACGGAAACCTCGCGACAAATCCGGACCAAGATCGCAAGGCCAGGTCTCACCAGCGGCAAGCCCGCGGTCGCCGCGCTGCAGATAAGCGGCGGGCTGCGCGAAAGTGCGTCTGTGGGCATCGCCATCGCGCACCAGAAGAAATCCGGCATCGTACGGAACCTGGCCCCACTTATGAAAATCGAGAGCCACCGAAGCCGACCGTTCAATGCCGCCGAACAGATGCTTCAGGCCGTCGGACAGCACGGCCAGTGCCCCGATCGCCCCATCGACGTGAAACCAGAGTTCTTCCCGGGACGCGATTTCGGCGATGTCTGCCAAGGGATCAATCGCTCCCGTGTTTACCGTTCCTGCGGTGCCGACGACCAGAAACGGCAGCAATCCTGCGGCGCGATCCTGTGCTACGGCCGCGCGTAACATGCGAGGGAGCATCCTTCCGGCATCATCGACCGCGACGGTCCTCAGATTTGTTGATCCGAGGCCGGACAACTGCATGGCCTGCGCAATGCAGGAATGGGCCTCGCTGGATGTATACGCGACCAACTGGCGGTCAGCGTTGCGCAGGCCGGTAGCCCGGGCGGACTGCCCCAAGGCCTCGGTCTTGGCGATCGTTAACGCGACGAAGTTCGCCATCGACGAACCGGTTAGGAACAAGCCGCTCGCTCCCTCCGGGAAACCTAGCACTTCGCTCATCCAACGCACGATCTGCTGTTCGACCACAAGGCCGGCATGGTCGCGGCCGCCACAATTCATGTTCAGGCCACCTGCGACAATGTCAGCCACCATCCCTATTGGCGTACCCGCGCCGTGCACCCATCCCATGAACGAGGGATGCAGATTGCCGGTCGCAAACGGCATGATGTGCGTGCGCACATCATCGGCGACATCGCCAAGTTCGCGCGGCTGGCGCGGCAGGGGGCGGGCAAACCTGTCACGCGTTTCATCGCTCGGCCGCTGCCATACCGGTCGTTTGCGGACCGTCTCGATGTAACTGATCATGTCGTCCAACAAGCCGTGCGCGACTTCGCGGAACTGATTCCAGTCCACTGGATCGAGGCTGGTTCCGGCCGCACCGTCGGCGACCGCGGCATTCTTCTCGGTGGAGCGCGACATCAGGCGTCTCGCGAATGGTGCAGAACCGCGGCCAACTTGGCCAAGAAAACGTCGAGCCTGGATTCGATCGGCGCGAAAGCCCGCTGCAGCGACTGGCCGGCCGACAGTCGCGCTGACACGCCCATCACATCGGGAGCTGAGGCGGCAATGCGCAGCACCGTGCGCGACCCCAGGCGGACGGCTTGCCCAATATGGCAGATCGGCCCGCCGTTGAGGCCGCGCATCGACACCTGGATGGCCTGGCATTCCTCGAACGAAGCGCAAGCGCCGGCGCCACTGGCGACGGTCAGTGGAATCATCCCGCGCGGGCCGAGGTGGTCGCCTTCATCATCTGGATGCAGCGAGATGCCTTTCACGGCGCCTATTCGAGACCGCACCAAGCGGACAAACTCTTCCTTGACAAGGGCTTGGCGGGTCTCGTCGATCCCCGCATAGCCGTCGAGATGGGCCAGCGCAGCGACCCAGCGCAAACCCAGTCCCAGGTTCAGTTCAGACTTGAAGGCGAAGCCCATACAATGGCGAAGGGCGGCCGGCCAGTCTTGCACCGCCGTGTAGTCCGCCAGGCCCGCCGGAAGATCGGCCCTCGCCACAAGTTCCTCAGCCAACGCCGTGGGAATAAGGAGGGCACCCGAAAATGGTGGCCCGGCAATGAACTTGGATCCGGTTAAGGCCACCACGAAGCCATCCGCCAGATCCTGCCTCAGCTGCGAAATCGAGCCGCGGAACTGGCAGGCATCGACGATGACCCGCACCCGTCCAGGGGCGAGAGCCGCGACATAGCGCGCGGCCCGCCTGGTTACCGCCGGCAAACCGGTTTTCGACGCATCGAGCACGTGGACAAGGACATCGCGATCGCGCCTCAGCTCCAATTCGACGGCCGCGATAACATCGGCATCGATTTCGTGCTGGTGGCGAGGTCCGCCGGTCGCGTTGCGGATTGCAATCGTGCGCACTTCGATACGGTCCGGCGGCAGGCCCTCCAGTGGCGCCCCCGCCTCGACGGCACATCCGAGCGCGGTCAGATCTGAGTAGTGACACCCCGCCGCCGCGCGTGGCACGCCATTTCCCGTTTCGTCCGGCGCAACCAGCACATTGGTCAATAGGCGCCTGGAGACACCGGCAAACATGCAAAGCGCCAACAGCTCCGCATCCGTCCCGGAGGCGGCAAGCACGATCTGCGTGCCCTCACAGCCGAGATTGCCGGCAATCCGGCCGCGAATTTCGGCGAACCATTGGTCGGTGGCGACAGGCAAAAGCGAAGCGATGTCGACGAGGCGCGCGAGTTCGGCCCCTGCTGCCTGAAGACTCTCATGCGAGATGTTGCTCGCCGTTGTCGACGAAAATGAGATCTCGTCGTCCGCCGTCGTCGTGATCGTTCCATAGCGGTTGCGGCGGGTAATCGCATCCGGCCAGATGCGTCTGTCACCACCTGTCCCGAGCAGGAAGGAAACAGAGGCCGGGGAGCGGTGATCCAAGCCACTAGTTTCCGGCACTCGACCATCCGACACCGGCAGTATCCCGCGCTGAATTGCAGGCATGGTGGTCTCCGTATTCAGGGCGGTGGCGAATTGATTGCGATTAAAGCGGTTCATTGGCCGCCACGGCACCGGCCAGATAGGAGATCTGAATGTCGTGACTGATCAGGGGTTCGAGATCGCTGGCGCGCTGCGTGAACTCCAGTCCGCACCGGTCGACATAGGCACGATCGACGCGTTCACAGAAACCCGGGTCGATGATCTTCTCGCCATCCCAGAAAACGGCATGGCCGGTGTCGGGAACGGTCGGCGAAACCACGCCTATGATCCCCGGTTTGGCCCACAGCATGTAGATGCTGCTCAAGAGTACAAAACCGCATTTGTTGGCAACGCCGCGCATGATCGAATGGCTCATCGGTCCGCCCAGCGGATAGGCCCAGTCGCAGCCTTGCGCGATGGTCTCGATCTCCTCGTAGCTTCGGCCCGTGAGCATCGCCAGCGCGCAAACCAGACAGTCGTCATTCGTTCTCTGGTAGACGGCAGGTTTGCCGGAATGGGCACATTGGGTCGTCGGCGTCGTCCGCGCCAGGCGTCGCTCCAGCGCGTTTTCGAATGCCACGAAGAGCTTGTGCATGGCGCCCTTCTTGTAGGGAAAGATACTCTCCCAATCCATGGAATGGACGATCATCGCGACATCCGCCTCGAACACCAGGAGGCGGCCGTCGGCGAGTTCGGCGCAATCGATTGCAAAATAATCCAGCCCGAGACGTCGGTGAAGGGCATCGAAGGAACGAGCGTGGCGCACCGCGAAGTCGCTGTCGAAATTGGCCATCCACAGCGCCTCCTCAGCACGCCTGTCTTCGTGCTCAGTCATGCCGGCATTGAGATAGTGAACCATCCAATGCTCGGAGACCGCGAGATGGCTGGCATAGGGCCGCCCGTCGATGAAGGCCACGCGCTGCTTGCGGAATTTGCGGTCCGCGCCGCTGTAATCGACGAAGGGTGTAACATAGAATTCGCCCTCGGCTTGCGACGTCAAGTAAGCCGACAGCTCCGCCCGTGTGGAGATTTTCTCCATGCCCTTGCCGGCATGCGTGCCGAGCGGACGGACAATCACCGGAAATGAGGCCGCTTGGAGGATTGTGCCGACCTCGATGTCGCCGCAGGCCAGCCTCTCTATCACAGCCCGATCCACTCGCGCCGCGGCAGGCGCAAGTATCGAAGGTTCGTCCTTCAGGGCCCCCGCGACCCCATCCCTGGAAAGCGCCATGATGTGATGTGGCGCATTGTTCATGATCGGGCCGGTCCAGCCGCGCAGCAGCCGGTCGAGGTTTGCCAGCACCGGCTGATTTGCTGCGGACTCGCCGACAGCCACGAAGGCGATGTCGTGCGCGGGAACATCGTTGAGGTCAACGGTGTCGGCGTCGACATAATGGAGCAGGATGTTCGCGTTGGATGTCTCGAGCAGGAATTCGATCGGCGTGTTGGCCATAAAGTCGCCGGCGGTCACGAAAACAAGGACGCTCGGCCCCGTACCCAGTCCGTTGCGTATCCGATACTTTCGACTGATATCGAGTGCGGCCTTCTGGCTGAGCGCTGCCTTCTCTTCCTCACCGATCGCATGAAGCAGGATCGACACATCCAGAAACGCCGCGGCGTCGGTGATATCGACCGAGACACGACCAAACAGCGTATCCCATAGGGGCGTAATGTCGCGACCCTCAAAGACGGCTCGCACAATGGGCGCCTTACCCATGATGAGGCTTGGATCGTCCAACGTTTCAATCTGAACTGCCGCGCTTTTCAAGCCATCAAGCCTTCCACCGGCGGCAGTTGCAGCCGATTTGGCCGGAACTCCGCTGCCTAGCACACGACGTGCCGTGGCACTCTCGCCGTTGGCGCTTGTGCGAGCCTTGTGCAGCCTGCGCATATTGCAAATCGTTTGCAGATCGCCGCTATGGTCATTCCGGCGCGAGTCCGCGCGCTTGCCGTCCCAGAGCGGGTGGCACTATTTCTGGTGTGTCTTCGACCTTACCCTCCAGGCCAGTGCCGGACCTGACGTCGCCGGTTCGATCTTGCGGCGCCGAAACCATCGCAGATGGCTGAAGCGGCTGAGGTGACCGTCGGCGAAACCGAGCTTGAGGAGTTGGCCGTCGATTCGGCTGGTCACGGTCACGCTCCGCAGCGGTGCAACGGAGCCGAGGCCGACCAGAAACACCGGGACATCGGAGCGGCGCGCCACATCCGCGACCACCGGAATGGCGGCGTCCGCCGCCAATGCGCAACCGACAGCCGAGGCGGTTGTGGCACCCAGACTCAGCAAGCCGAAGGTAGCGGCCCGAAGACTTCGGGAGGCCTTACACCAGTCGGCGATCGTATGCGGTCTCTCGTCCGTCGGGCCCTAGGTCGCGGACTCAACAATGGACGTGACGCGAGTTCCTGACAAACCACGGTCCGGTGACCTGTATCTAGCGGGGGGCAATCTTTCCGCCGCATCACCGCTGGCTTACCAATCCGTAAGGTCCGTCGCCAGCGAGTTTTCATGAACCTGTCATGTCCACTCGCCTATCGTTGATCCATCGTAGGGCTGCGAGATGAGGGACACTTCAATGAAAAAAACGCTATCCTTGGCGCTGGCAGCGGGCACGCTGACGGCGGCGTTGGCTGGTGCGCTGTCTGCTTCCAGCGCCGTCGCCGCACCCTACAAGCACGTGCTGCTCATCAGTGTCGACGGGCTTCATGCGCTCGACCTGGCGAACTATGTCGCCGCAAATCCGGCAAGCTCGCTCGCCGCGCTCGCCCATTCGGGGATTTTCTATCCCAACGCCCTCACCAGCGCACCGTCCGATTCGTTTCCTGGCTTTGTCGCACAGGTGACCGGCGGCACGCCAAAATCGACGGGCGTATACTATGACGACAGCTACGACCGCACCTATTTCGCGCCGGCTTCGGATTGCAAGGGCGAGGCGGGCGCCGAGGTGGCCTTCGCCGAGAACATCGACGTCGATTCGACGCGCCTCGATGGCGGTGGCAAGCCGGGCGATTTCCGCAGCCAGATCGACCCGGCAAAGCTGCCGATGACCCTGATCAACGGCAAATGCTCGGTGGTCTATCCGCATGATTTCGTGCGGGTCAACAACGTCTTCGAAATCGTGAAAGCGCATGGCGGCCGCACGGCCTGGTCCGACAAGCACCCTGCCTACGAATGGCTGAACGGACCTTCGGGCAAAGGCGTCGACGACCTCTACGCCTTGGAACAGGACAGCTTGATTCCCGGCACGAAGGTCAAGACGACGGGCAGCTTCAAGGCCGAGCGTGACTTTGATGAAGCGCGGGTCCAGGCGGTGATCAACGAAATCAAGGGCCTCGACAGCACCGGCTCGCATCCCGCGGCGGTTCCCACGCTTTTCGGCATGAATTTTCAGGCGGTGAGCGTGGGCCAGAAGCTTCCCAAGACCGGCCCTGGCGACGAGGCCGGTCTGGTGGGCGGCTATCTGGATGCCAGTGGCACGCCCAGCAATGGTCTTGCCGGGCAGCTCGCCTATGTAGACGGCGCCCTCGGCGAACTGATGGCTGCACTCAAGGGCAATTATCTCGCCGACTCGACGCTGATCATCCTTGCCTCGAAGCATGGCCAGTCGCCCATCGACCCGGCGACGTTCCAGCCCCTGGACGATGATCCATACACCAAGACGCCGGGCTACGCCTTCCACATCGCCGACGACGCCGCGCTGATCTGGCTCAAACCGCAAGACAGGGCCAAGAACCTCGCTGCGGCGCAGGATTATCTCGAGAAATCGAGCAAGGCTGAAGGCATTGCCCAGATCCAGCCGCCGAATGCGCTGGCTCTCGCCTACCAGGATCCGGCCACCGACAGTCGTACGCCGGACTTCATAGCCACGGTCAATCCGGGTGTGGTCTACACATCTGGTTCCAAGATTGCCGAGCACGGTGGCGCCAATGCAAACGATCGCAACGTGGCGCTTCTCATCAGCAGTCCTTCGCTCAAGCCGATGTCGGTGCCAACTCTGGTGCAGACGACACAGGTAGCGCCCACCATCCTGCGGGCCCTTGGCTATGACGCCAACGAACTCCAGGCTGTGAAGCTCGAAGGCACCCAGGAGCTGCCGGCGATACCGTTCTAAGCCTGGGGATCACAATTGGCCGCCGGGCATGCTCGGCGGCCAATTGTTTGTGATCAGCACTGTTTGCGGTCGGGTGGCCGTATCGCCGATGGCAAGTTGAAACGAATTGGCCTGGCGTTGGTTTGAGTTCCCCCTCGCTTGGCCTTGATCGGCATCAAGGTGGCGTCGGGCAGTAAGGGCCCTCACGCTGGCTGCGACCGGCGCGCCCTCCCGGGTGCCCCCCCGCTTCGACCACCTGTTTTGCGCCATCCAATGATAGCAATTTCATCGTGATCATTTCATTCTCCAGGAGTTGCGCTTGGTTGGAGGGCATGGCGCCCAGCCATTAGCCGAAGGATGACTTTCCCCTATTGGGAGCCATCTGCCCAAGCGGCCGTTCCGCTGCCGACCTCAGGGCGCGGCCCGTTCGAAGCCCAATACGAATGACCAACCCTAGCGCTCAAAGAGCTAGGCATAGACTTTACAAAACTTTACGTAGTTACTGAAAGCCGGAAACAGCCGCGATCTAGCTTAAGATTGTAGCGCGAACGCCGCAGACGATCTCGTCGATGCCTGTCGGAACCCGCGCGCCAGCAAGGTGGCGGCAGTATCGGACAATGGTGTTCAGCCCAAGCAATATTCTCGGCCTCCTGTCAGCCCATCCATATGCGGTGCTTCTGCCGCTGGCGATCGTCGAAGGCCCGCTCGTGACCATCGCCAGCGGGGTCTTGATTGCTAGCAGCCAACTCAGTTTCTTGCCTGTGCTTGCGATCGTCGTGGCCGGGGATCTGGTGGGAGATTCGGCCCTGTACGCGCTTGGGCGGTGGGGTGGAATTCGAACGGTCACAAAGTGGGTGAGCCAACCCACGATCAAGCGGGCAACCGACCTTCAGGAGCAGTTTTTTCGCAAGGCTGACCAAGTTCTCGTGACCGGAAAGCTCACGCATGCAGTCGGCATGCCGGTCTTGATTGCCGCAGGCGTAGTGCGGATGCCATTTTGGCGATTCTTGACAGTAAATTCTCTAGCCACTCTGCCAAAATCCCTTGCTCTTCTTTGTATCGGCTTCGCGTTTCACACCGGATACGCGGCCATCGGCCAGAACATGACTTACTACATCGTCGCCTTGCTGATCGTGGGCTCGATCACCCTCTATCTTTTCCTCTTCAGATAACCAGCAGAACACGCCATGCGCATCGCCATCTTTTCCGACAATTTCCATCCCGAACTCGGCGGGATCCAGGACTCGATCGAAGCGTTGGCGAAAGCGCTTGGACAGCGCGGGCATGCTGTCGACTTCTACGTACCGCGGTACGGCCGTCGTGAATTCGAACGCATCAACGCAGCGCCCGATGAGTTGAATTTGGGTCCTCGCATCCGCGTTCGTCGCTTGCGGTCGGTGCCGTTTCCATCCTCGACAAAGCAATCGCGAGCGGTTTTTCCCCTCCCTGCTTCGTGGCTCCGTCTGCCCCCGACGGCGCGACCGGACGTCATCCACACCCAGACCTTCTTTGGTGCTGGATTGAACGCGCTTCTCGCGGGAAAGCGACTGGGAATTCCTGTTGCCGGAACAAATCACACCGCCATCAAGGCATTCGGTTCGTATCTGCCCTTCGGGATGGATGCCGCGACTGCCTACGTGCTGTGGTATTATAATCGCTGCGATTTTGTAACCGCGCCATCGCGGTCGGTTTTCAACGAGCTTGGCCCAGAAAGGCTGCGCCGCCCGCTTGAAGTCGTTTCCAATCCGATCGCTACCGACATCTTCCGACCAGTCTCCCAAGCGGTGAAGCGCAAGCTCAGAACGGAACTCCGCCTCCATGGCCCCACAACCGTCTATGCCGGCAGGCTGGGTTCAGAGAAGAATATTGATCCCATCCTCCACGCCTTGGCGCTGCTGAAGCAGCGGATACCGTCAGCGCAGCTGGTCATTGCCGGCCATGGCAGTCGGGAGCGCCACCTTCGCGCCCTCGTGCAACGGATCGGCCTCGAGCCGAGCGTGCGGTTCGTCGGGACGCTGCCGAAATCGAGCCTCGCGGAACTGTTCCAGGCGTCCGACGTCTTCGTGACCATGAGCACCTCAGAGACCCAGGGGATGGCTCTGCTCCAGGCCATGGCATGCGGCCTTCCTGTGATCGGCGCGAATGCGAGAGCCCTGCCCGAATACATTGCAAGCGACCGCGGCTTCCTGGTGGAGGCATCCGATGTCGCGTCGCTTGCGGATCGTCTCGCGGATTTGTTTGGCCATTCGGATCTGCGGTCGCGGCTCGGCCGAAGCGGTGCTTCCTACGCGAAGCAATTCGCCACGGAGCGGATCGCGTACCAGTGGGAGCATCACTATCAACTCTTGATTGAACGGAAAGCAAGCGATGAAAGAAGCCATCAAGATCAGCTTTGTCGTGCCAGCGTATAACGAGGAAGCGTGTCTTCCGCGAACGCTGGAAGCCATCATCGCCGAGGTCAAGCGAGCGCAGTGCACCGCCGAAATCATTGTGGTGAACAATGCTAGCACGGACAATACCCGCCAGACGGCCGAGACTTATCCCGGCGTCGTCGTCATCGATGAGCCAGCCAAGGGTCTCGTTCGTGCCCGATCCGCGGGCTATCATGTCGCAACAGGCGACCTGATCGCCAATATCGATGCCGATACGATCCTTACCGAGGGATGGATCGGCAAGGTCTTGCGAGCGTTTGCGGCCAACCCCGAGCTCGTCGCCATGAGCGGACCGCTTATCTACTATGATCTGCCAAAGCATACACGGGCGCTCGTACGTGCGTTTTATTGCGGGGGCTATGTCTGCTATCTTCTTAATCGCTACATCCTGCGTGTCGGATCGATGATGCAAGGAGGCAACTTCGTCGTGAAACGCGACGCGTTGGTTCGCATTGGCGGCTTCAATCCGAACTTTGCATTTTATGGCGAAGACACTGAACTCGCGCGCCGCCTCTCCAAAGTCGGGGACGTCGATTTCACGTTTTCACTGCCCGCGTTGTCGTCGGGACGGCGCCTGGTTGGCGAAGGCGTGGCACGCATCGGGCTGCGCTACGCGATGAATTTTTTCTGGGCAACGTTCCTCAAAAAGCCGTTCACCGAATCCTGGCTCGACTTTCGTGACCAACCGCAAAAGCCGCTGCCATGACAAACACGCGGTCTTCCCCAGGCGCCAGGCCGTCCCGTCTGCTTGCGCGCCAATTCGGCAAGCGCCTTCTCTATGATATCGGTTTCAGCATGATTTTGCTGGCGCTAAGCATCGTTTCCAATTTCTACGCTGGAACCTTCGCGACGCAGAATGTCAGCAATCCGGTGACGGACATCATTCTCGACAACGTCCCGGTCGTGAATGTGGACTTCATCTTCGTTGATGGCCCGCTGTTCATGTGGATGTTTGTCGGCGTCCTCCTGCTTGCGCGACCTCAGCGCATTCCTTTCGTCTTCAACGGGCTGGCCCTTTTCATTCTTGTGAGGTCGGGGTTCATTATTCTGACTCACATTGGGCCATTTCCCACGAGAAGCACGTTCGACCTGAACGCAATCATGCAATCGTTCACCTTTGGCGGCGACCTCTTTTTCTCAGGCCATACGGGCGCGCCGTTCCTTCTCGCCTTGATGTTCTGGAAGGATACGAGGCTCCGACTTGCCTTCCTGGCGGCCACGGCGCTTTTCGGTGTCGCGGTGCTTCTCGGCCACCTCCACTATTCGATCGATGTCTTTGCGGCATTCTTCATCAGCTATGGAGTGCATGATCTCGCGAGGTTCCTGTTCCGGCGAGACTGGGAGTTCTTCGATGCAGCTAGTGGTGGGAGGAACAGGAGGCAGCTATCCGGGCTGGGCCTCGCGCGGCGATGGGCATGAAGGAGCGTCAAGCGGAAAATGTCCGATCTCATATTGCTGATTGAAGACGACCGCCGGCTTGCCGCAATGGTCTCGGATTTTCTGATCCAGAACGGTTTTGCTGTCGAACACATGTCAACGGGCGAGGAAGGCCTGGTACGCCTGGCGCGAGGCGGTGTATCGGCGATCGTTCTGGATCTGATGCTTCCGGGCATCGATGGTCTCGAAGTCTGCAGGCGGGTGCGCGTGACTTCGGATGCAGCCATGCTCATGCTGACTGCGCGAGGTGACGAGACGGATCGTGTCGTTGGCCTGGAACTGGGAGCGGACGACTATCTCCCCAAGCCATTCAGTCCACGCGAGCTTGTCGCACGCCTGCGCGCTGTTTTGCGGCGGCGCAAGGCGGGTCCGCATCAACAAGAGCTCCTTTGCTTCGGTCCGCTTGAAATCGACCCGGCGGCGCGCCAGCTGCGCGTCAACGGCGCTGAACAAAGCCTCACCAGTTATCAGTTCGATCTCCTGGTTGCGCTTGCCCGGCACGCCGGGCGCGTCCTGTCCCGGGACCAGATCATGGACATGGTCAAGGGCGAGCCTTTTGAGGCCTTCGACCGCAGCATCGATGTCCACATCTCTCGTATCCGCGCGGCAATCGAGAAAGACCCTCGCCGACCCCGGCAAATCCTGACCATTCGGGGGGTGGGTTATCTCTTCGCCCGTCATCATGACCGGCCGGAGAAGATCGAATGAGACGCCTTTATCAGCATATCTACGCCGCTCTGCTGCTGAGCCTTTGCGTATTCGCCCTGCTCGCCGGATTGCTGTGGCGCTATGTGCTGGGAGAGGTTCAGACGGGACATCGCGTCGGGATCGACACCGCACTGGCCGAGGTCGCCATGTCTGCGTCCACCGCCGTCCCCTCGGACCTCGCCGCCACGCTGCTTCAACTCCAGAAGCGGCTGGGGCGGGCCGATATCGCCGTCTTTTCCCCGGACGGGGTGCCCGTCGCTTCGGTCGGTGCCCCGCTTCCTCCGCCTGAGCACGCGAAAGATAGGAGCTTCAAGGAACGGCTTACGCTCGACGGTTGGGTTTGGACACTTGCACTCTCGGACGGGCGCGTTCTGGTGCTGCGCCGTCCCACCGACTACGACGAGCCGATCCCGAGTGTTCTATTGCTCGGCGCCACACTCGTTGCTGTGGCAATTGGCGCCTACCCCATAACGCGCCGCCTGACCCGACGCTTGGAAGGGTTGAAGAAAGCGGTCGACGGTTTCGGCGCCGGAGACCTGTCGAGGCGTGTCGACGTCTCCGGCAAGGACGAAGTGGCGGCGCTCGCCGACAGTTTTAACCGCATGGCGGAGCGCATCGGCGAATTGCTGTCCGCCCATAAAACACTCCTCGCCAATGCGTCGCATGAATTGCGTTCCCCGCTTGCACGCCTGAGAATGGGGGCCGAGATGCTGCAGCCGCAGGCCGACAAATGGCTGCGGCAGGAGTTCGAAAGCAACATCGCCGAATTGGACGGGCTTGTCGGTGAGATCCTGCTGGCCAGCCGCCTTGAGACGCTCGAAATCGTGACCGAAATGCACCCGGTCGATCTGCTGGCGATCACAGCCGAGGAGTGCGCCGCGGCCGATGCTTCGCTCGAAGGCGAGCCCATCACGATCTTCGGCGAGCCTCGTTTGCTGCGTCGGCTTGTCCGCAACCTGCTCGACAATGCCCGTCGCTATGGTGGCGGCACCGCCATCGAGGTGTCATTGGCGCGTCGAGGCGAAGCCATCAAGCTTTCGGTGTGCGACCGGGGGCCCGGCGTTGCCGCCGAAGAACGCGAACGGATCTTCGAACCATTTTACCGCCCTGCCGGAACACGCGAACAGGAAGGCGGCGTCGGTCTTGGCCTTGCCTTGGTAAGGCAGATTGCGAGGCACCACAACGGCGATGTCCATTGCGCTGCAAGGCCGGGCGGCGGCACCTCCTTCGAGGTTGAGTTTTGCGCATCGAAGCGTGCCGACGGCCACACGACTGCGACAACGTCATAATAGGCGATCGAACAATGTCAGCCTTGCGCCAGACGTTCGACGCGCTTTTCCGGAGCGAGCCCACTGGTGGGATCTCATCGGCGAGAGGAAGGAGACAAGAGCGCCATGCTGACACTCTACAAGGAGGAACTACGGGCCGTCATGCGCGGGCGTTTCGCATGGATGGGCGTGGCGATCGTGCTTCTGGGGTTGGGAGGCCTGGCTGCCGTGGCCACCCAGGATAGCTGGCTCGATGGTTACGGCACGATCGGTTACTTCCTTGCACCCGTTTGTTTCCTGCCGTTGGCGGCCGGAATGATCGCAAGCCCGCGCGCCAACCGTTTTGTCGAAAGCGTCTTTACCGCGCCGGTGGACCGGCAAGATTGGTTTGTCGCAAGGATTCTCGTCATCCTGACGCTGGCGGGCGCATATTATCTCGCCATCGCGCCCCTGGCTGCCGTTTACGTCGCCAATGTCGGCATGCCTTTCCTGTTGAACCGATATCTTGTTTGGACGCCCGGAATCCTTCTCGTCTGTGTCGCTGTCGGCACCCTCATTGGCGTATTGTTCATCGGACGAAGTGTAGCGCCGCCCGTCGCCACAGGCGTCGGTGTGATGCTTGTCTACGCTGTCTTGGTGCCGTTGCAGGAACTGCTGGTCACGCGAGGGTATGGCGCGACCGCCACAGGTCACGTTGCCCTGATCAGCCCACTCGTGCTCCTCAAGAACGGACTGGGGTTTACCCTGGCCACGAGTGCCATTCCCGCTTCGACGACGATGACATGGATCTGCCTGTGCCTGATCGTGGTTGGATCATTCGGGTTGGCTGCGTGGATATTCCTGCGGGCACAGGGCGTCGAATCCTGGGAAGCCTCTCCCGGTCAGCGCATGGTTATCGCGCTTGGGCTCGCCGCGTTGGTGCTGGTCCCCGCACTCTTTGGAGACACCAACTATAACAAAGATGCGCCGCCTCAAAACAATGCGCCGGACATACCGGGGCTGTTTCTGCGGGGTGGCGGCACGCTTGCACTCGTCAACCCGAATGGACCCGCTCCCACGGCTTGCTGCGATACGCTTCTGAACCGTGACCAATGGCCTTCGCTGCCGGTCGGGCAAGCGACCCGCCAGGATCTCCTGCTGTTCCTGCCAGTCGACAGCAAGCAACGACTGACGCGGTTGGAAATCCAGGTCAAGGGCCAGAGCGGGCTGGACATCCAAGTCCCGCCGGGAGCCCTGTCCGACATATTGCACAATCTCGAGACGCGAATCTATCCGCCAGGCATCGGACCCGCGGATGCAGCTGGACATCGCGTCGAAACGGGATGGGTCGCCCGCATTCCCATCAGCCTGATTCCGAACCAGCCATGGGACATAGGCGGCATACGCTATCCGATCGATGTCAGCGCCACGTATCTTGTGGATGGCAGCGCTCAGACAAACACGATCAATGCCAGGGCAGCAGTCGAGGCACACATGCCCAACGCGCTTGCCGAAATGGCGGGTATCGGCGCCGTCCTTCCCCTTTTGTGCTTCCTGGCAATGTTTGCACGCTGGAGACAAACGCGATGACTGAGTTAGCCCTCGAAGCGACCGGCCTGACGCGGAACTTCGGCTCCCTTGTCGCGGTCAATGAGATCAACCTCAAGGTGGAAAAGGGGCAGCTGTACGGCTTTCTCGGCCTCAATGGGGCCGGCAAGACGACAACCATCCGAATGCTCACGACCCTGCTTCCACCCACGAGGGGTAGCGCGAAACTATGGGGTCACGACATCGCATCGGATCCACTCGCTGTTCGCAAGCTCATCGGCCTTGTCAGCGACGAGACGAGTGAGAGCCAATCGGATTGGACGGCCCGCGAGTACCTTGCTTACTTCGCTCGTATCCGGGGCGTCGAAAACGTTCGCGATACGGTCGAGCGCTGTTTGACCAGCGTAGGGTTGGCGGAGCGTTTCCGCGGCAAGCTGATCGGAACCTACAGTACGGGAATGAAGCGCCGCGTGGAAATCGCACGCGCCCTGCTTGGGGGCCCAAAGGTGCTATTCCTGGACGAACCGACCCGTGGCCTGGACCTGCCGGCCAAGCGCGAGACGTGGAAGCTGCTAAGGGACCTTGCATCCAGCGAGGCTGTCACGACGTTCCTTAGCAGCCACGATGCGCAGGAGATTCGCACTCTGTGCACCCAGATCAGCGTCATCGCCACAGGCAAACTCGTGTTCACCGGCCGCGCACAGGAGCTCGGCGCGGATCTCGACGCTTTTGAAGACAGGTTGGTCGAACTGCTGACCGGGCGCGATTATGGTTCGCAGCGCCGCTCGAACAGCTGAAATTACTACGGACGAGCGGACCCAAGGCGCAGCGCAAGGAACATCGTTCGCCTCGCCCGCGATCCCGCCTTTGCCGAAATGATCGGCGGCACCGTTTCCGTCAAGATGCGCGGCCGCTCCCTGCTTCCTTGCACGTCGTGTTCAGGAATCGGTCGCTCTTGGTGTGTCCGCTTGCGAACCGGAGGGCACGGCGCCGTTCTGATCTGAGGATGCCTTGCTGTTGCGGCCATGTTCGTGATCGCAGCGCGTGCCGACTTGGTGCTGCCGGCGTTGTGCGTCCCGTCGGTGTCGGAAAAGGCGAAATGGACGACCAACCGCCCGTCCGAAAGTAGAAGCCGGTACGCGGTCGTCTTGCCGGACGACCAATAGGCGGTGAAGCGGACTTCATCATGCCCGCAGGTCAAGCTCTGGATTTCTGCGAGTCCGCCGCTGCAACCATCGATGGCACACACGACGAGGTGGCCATCCACAATCTTGATCTCGATCGTTGCGGTCTTGTGCCGGTCATTCCCAGCAATCCAGCGGCCAACAAAATCCTCTATCGGCACCTTAGTTCCTCGCCATTACTCATACACAACTCACCCTTCTCGCCGATGCACCTCGCGATGTTCGTTATCGAGCGAGAGAGACAACTCATGCAACGACCCGGCATGCGGCACAACGCGGTCGTTCGTGCGGCGCAAAAGGGCTATTCTTGGCGAACGCCAAGAAGCTTTACCAGCTGCTCCTGCTTTTCAAAGGCATCGGGTATGCTGCCGTATTTCAATGACTGCGTGCAATCGTCGAGCGCTTTGCCAAGTTCCCCTAACTGCATACAGGCGTAACATCGGTTATTGTAGGCTATTGCAACATCGTCCTTCCTGACCGACTTCTCATCATATAGAAACGAATATTTATTCAGACTATCGATTGCCTCTCTAAATTCTTTTTTCGTATCGTATATCCAGCTGACGTCTATTGCCGCGCTCGCCCGGTAGCCGTTTTCCGAACCTGCCACCACGGTGAAATCATTCAACGCTGCGTCCAAGTTCCCCAGCGCTTCATAGACGAGCCCGCGCCAGTATCTGGCCAACATGTTCCCCGAAACGTCGTCCACCGCCCTCATGCAGTCGGGAAGCGCTTGCTCATATTCTCTCTTCTCGTAGTAGGCATAGCAGATGTAGTACTCCCAATCGACCTGGTTGCCGAGATCGAGAGCCGCGCGAGTATAGGCGACGACGTCATCAAACCGGGACTGATAGGAAAGTGGGTCGAGCATTTGCAGATAGATCGTCGATGTTGCCAAATCCCTTGCCGCATCATCGGGAAATTCGCTCTTGGCTATGTCTGCAAGAGCCTCCCGATTCTTCGCAATTGCGTTGTCATAGAAGCCTTTCCAATACCAAGACTGTGCGACGACAGCGTCTATGACGTAGTCGTTGTGGCCGGGATCCTTCTTGAGCAGCTGTGTGTCGCTGTGCGTCGCGCTTGCGGCAAGTTGTAGTGTGGCGCCTGCATAAGTTTCGCCGCCGCTTGCTTGCAGCATGTCGAGGAGGATGTCCTTTACGACCAATCCGAATTCATAGTGGTCGGCGTGATCGTAGATTTGCAGGGCGGCTACCACTTCGTGCTCGAGGTCCGGTCCTGCCTGCTGGCTCATCAGCATCCGGACACAGTCAGGGACCTTACTCCGGTCGCTGTAGGCCACCCCACATGCCATCGAATTGGCGGCTAGGATTCTTCGGTAGAGGTTGATGTAGAAAACCCTGAGTGGGGAGTAAGGCTCTGCCTGTCCCGCATATCGATCCGCGAACTGACGCATCGCCTGAACTGATCCGCCCCAACGCGGTTCCCGCATCACAAGACCTTCATCATAGAGCGGATAGTAGGCAGGAAACCTTGCAATCGCCTGCTCGAGGAAGCGCTGTTCCCCCGAAAAGTCTCCAAGGCCGCGAAGAATGACCAGCCTCAGATAATATGAATGCGGGTTCGCGTCGTCCAATTCGATTGAAGTCTCGACATCGGCCCGCGCCCGCTGCAGGTAGTCGTGGAATGCGGAGAGGTCGGCAGGCAGCGTCTCTTCGTCGAAATTGTGGCCTCGCCTAAACCAGGCAGTGTCGTAGTAGTGAATAAGGACAGGCAGGGCGGCCTTCGGATTCGCAAAAACCCACTGGCTGAGACTAGCCTCGAACGGAGCGTCATTGTCATTCGAAACAGCGGCGATAAAATTGGTAAATGGATAGAAGCGCCAGCCCATAATGCGGCTTTTTTGCAAGCACGTCCTTGCCGACCTGGTTGGCCGCCTCGTAACGGCCGCTGATAATGGCACCCCGCACGAAGCGGGCGAGTTCTGACGGCAACTTATCCTTGCGGGACTTGGCTACGGCTTGGGCGCCTGGGTGTCTGCGGCAACTAGCGCTGTCCCCGAGCACCATGCCAACCAATCACGGAAAGCGAAAGAAACGCAACCACAACGCATAGAAGGAGAGTTGCGGTCGATTCTAAAAGCGGGTGCCAGCGCGTATGTATCTGTACCATGTTGGCTTTCCCCTCGGTTGCCGCTGGTGGACCGCAAGGGGCCAAGCAATGCCATGATCCTTCTAAGATTTGGCAAATATTCAAATCGTATTTTTAAGGTTCATCCGCCAATATTAGATAGGCTGCACAAATGCGAAACCACCTGCAAGGCTCCAGAAGATTGGTTTCAACGTTATGGTCCGGTAACCTCCGGGGCCTTTGCCTGGCCGCGGTGGATGCAAGAAAATGCCAGCAGATGGCCAAACTAAAATGTCCTGGTGGTCGCCGGCGGCGTCTGCGATCAGGCGGCAGCGAAGATCCTCTCAATGGCCTAGATGGGCGCCTTGCCGCCGCCCTCATGCGGCTGGTGCAGGTCAACTATGGGCCGAGACCGGCCTACCATACATCCAATCCAGTGATCCGGAACGACTCAAAGATCAACTTAGCTGCAGTCGCCGAAATCGTTCTCGAAACACAATCCGATTTGATCTCCATGGGGGTTCGAGTCCACGGCGCGGGCAAAGAAAAAATAACTGAATAAAATCAGTAATTTAGATGGATATTTTGGTGGGCCCGGAGGGACTCGAACCCCCAACCAAGCGGTTATGAGCCGCCGGCTCTAACCATTGAGCTACAGGCCCCACGCGGGCTGGCTTAGTGTTTTTCGCTTCGCCGCACAAGGCTTTCGAAAGCGCTGGCGGCAAATGCCAAAATCAGCCCATATTCGCACCGTAGAGCGGCTTGCGCCCATAAGGCGCTGAAACAGGTCCGGGCTCTCGCGCCGGCTGCCGGCGAACGACGGTTTTTCAGGTCGAGGCAGATGGCAAGGGTGCCGGTTCGCAGACATCGAGGAGTTTTCATGACCAGACATCTTTTGCCCATCGCGCTCGCTGCCGCGGTCGCGTTTCCGGCGCTCGCAAATGCTGCCGACACACAACCCCCGCCCCGTATCATCGTGTCGGGCGAAGGCGAAGCGACTGTGGCGCCGGACATGGCGATCCTGTCGCTCAGCGTCATGCGCGAGGCAAAGACCGCTCGCGCTGCGCTCGACGCCAACAACGACGCGATGGCGGCGGTGATCGCGGCAATGAAGGCGGCCGGCATCGCCGACAAGGACCTGCAGACCGCCGGCATCCAGATCAACCCGCGCTACAACTACACCAACAAGGCCGACGGCAGCCAGGAGGCCGAGCTCGTCGCCTATCAGGTGACGAACACGCTGTCGGTGCGCGTGCGCGATGTCGACAAAACCGGCGACATCCTCGACAAGGCGGTGTCGCTCGGCGTCAATCAGGGCGGCGGCATCGCGTTCACCAACGACGACCCGAAGGCGACGATCACCGAGGCGCGCAAGAAGGCGGTGGCCGACGCAGTCGCCAAGGCCAAAACGCTCGCCGAGGCCGCCGGCGTCAGCCTCGGCAAGGTGCTCGAGATCACCGATCAGGCCATTTCGCCGATGCCGATGCCGATGAGCGCCAAGGCGTTCGACGGCGCCCGCGCGGCGGTGCCGGTCCAGGCTGGTGAAAATTCCTACAATGTCCAGGTTACGGTTACCTTCGAGCTGAAGTGACCTTCGGCCCGGCCAGCCCGCGGCATTCGCGATAAAAAACCCCGGAGGATCGATCCTCCGGGGGTTTCTTCGAGCCACACGCCTCAATTTCCTGAAGGGGCCTCACTAAGGATTGATCTTCGTAGAGGATCATATCCGTTGATCTTCACAGAAGATCATATCCACAGGCGATCCTGGCAGAGGATCGGCCTTCCGGCTGATTGACCTCAGCGATAGATGATCGGGCAGCCACGCTCGTTGGCAAACACCACCACGACACGGTCGCCATCCTGGCGGCCAGCCACCTTCACGGTACGGCGGCTGATGTCGACGATTCTGGCGCGACGCAGGCCCATGCGCTCGGCCTTGTCGAGCGCGCGGTCCGGCGAGCAACCGCGCCAGTCGCGATCACGATCACGGTCGCGGCGCCAGTCACGGCGATACCCGTCGTCGTCGCCGGTGTAGACGCCGAAGCGCTGATCATGCCTGTCGCCAAAGCCGAGATAGAGGCTGTCTGCATGCGCGGGGATGGCGGTGAGCGTGCCAAGCCCGACAAGAGCCGAAAGGGCCGCCGTCTTGATCGTGTTCAGCATTGTCTTCTCTCTCCTTGTTTTGGGCTCTCGCCCTTCAAACCGATGGTCCGGAGAATGGCCTTTCCTGTCTGAACTATTTGCGAACCGGCCGTTCATGTCCGGTTCATCTGGCAGGAAAATGGAAAGTCCCCTCGCCTTTCGCTTTAAACTTCGGCTGTCTAACGCGCCAAAAACGCCGACGCTTCCCGTAAGGGCTCGCTGTTAAAATGCGAACCGGCCGCCGTTCGTTATCAAAATGCGAGCCCGTTAGGGCTCACCGTCCAGGATATAATCAAAATAGTCGTCTGGCTCGGCCAGATCGGTTTCCTTGGCCTTCACGCGGCCTTGCATCGAAATGCCGGCTTCGTGCACGGTCTGCGCGCTTCCCGAAACCAGCCTGTGCCACCAATAGAGATCGTGGCCCTCGGCAACCAGCCGATAGGCGCATGTCTTGGGCAGCCAGGTGATGGTGCGCACATTCTGTGGCGTCAGTCCGACGCAATCGGGCACGCGTGCGAGGCGGTTGGCATAATCGGAGCAACGGCAATTCTCGGCGTCGAACAGCCGGCAGCCGACGCTTGTCCAGAAGATCTCGCCCGTGTCCTCGTCCTCGAGCTTCGACAGGCAGCATTTGCCGCAGCCGTCGCAAAGCGATTCCCACTCGGCCGGCGTCATCGCCTCGAGTGTCTTGGTTTTCCAGAAGGGCGCAGTCATACGGTGGATTTGGCCCTGCGGCGCGTCCTGGTCAAGCATTGCTGTCACAGTGACCCGGTATCAACATTAGAAAAACACCAAATTGCCTTCAAAACGCCGGCCGGGCGTCCTTGGCTGGGGTCAATGCCTTGCAAACGGAACCAATTGCGGTTGATGAAAGTTTGGGCAGGGATGGGACCCCACAAGGAGAATTGAATATGAAACGCCAACCTCGGATTCTGGCGGGCACGGCAATCGGCCTGCTTATGGCATCCGCGCCGTTGGGCGCGTACCCGCTGCAGGGGAGTGCTGCTTTCGGGACGTCGCATGGCACGCCGCTGATCCTGGCGGAATCGAAATGCGCGGAAGGCCAGTCGGGCGACGCCTGCGTGCAGGGCGGCCAACAGGGGGAAGCCGAACAGCCGCGCAAGAAGAAGCGCGAACAACAGCAGGAAACGCAATCCGCGCCGGCGACAGAGCAGGCGGCTCCGGCCGAGCCCGAGCAACAGCCGCGCAAGAAGCGGCAGGTTGAGCAGGCGCCGGCCGATCAAGGTGGCGGGCAGCCTGCGACCGAGGAACAGCAGCCGCGCAAGAAGAAGCGTGAGCAGCAGATCGAAGCAGCACCCGCTGGTGAAGCCGCCCCGGCCAACAACGACCAGCAGCAGGGCCAGGGGCGCAAGAAGCACAAACAGGAGCAACAGCAGCAAATCGAGGCAGCGCCCGCCGATCAAGGTGGCGGGCAGCCGGCGATCGACGAACAGCAGCCGCGCAAGAAAAAGCGCAACCAGCAGCAGATCGAAGCAGCACCCGCTAACCAGCAGCAGCAGCCTGCCGAGCAGGTCGCGCCCGCTGGCGGTGACCAGCTGCAAGGCAATCAGGGCCGCAAGAAGCGCAAACACGATCAGCAACAGCAAACGGAAGGCGCGCCTGCCGGCGAGGCCACGCCGACCGAACAGACTGCTCCTGCCAATGACAACGGGCAAGGAACCAATCAGGGCAAGAAGAAGCATCGCCAGAACCAGCAGGGCGAGCAGCAACCTGCCGGGCAGACGCCGGCGACTGAACCGGCACAGAAAACAGCACCTGCTGGCGAACCGGTGCCGCAGGCCCAGCCGTTGCAGAACAGCGAGCAGCCGGCCCAGGGCGAGCAGCCCCCGGAGAAGAAGAAGCACGGCAAGAAGCCGACCACTGTCGAACAACCGGCAAATGGTGAACAGCCGGCAACCGGCGAACAACCCAAGACCGGCGAACCGACAAAGACCGGCCAACAGCCCGCTACCGGCGAGCAGCAACCCGCCAGTGGCGAGCAACCAGCCAACGGCAATCAGCCCGCCAACAACAACCAGCCGGCCAAGGGCGGGAATGCCGCGCAGGGCGAGACCGCAAACCCGAACGAGGCGCCCCTCCTCGACAGCCAGAAAGATGCTGATCGCAAGCATCGTGGTGGCCGCAACAACAATGGCGGCCAGAACGACAATGGCCAGGCCGGTAACGGTCAGAGCGGCGGCAATGGGCAAAATGGCAATCAAGGCGGACAGCAGGCGCAGAAGCCGGCCCCGGTCGATCAGGGCCCGCCGCCCACCGACGACAAGTCGGCGCAGCAGGCGATCAAGCCCGAAAAGATCGTTCCCGTGGACGAGGAGAAGGGCAAGCGGATCGACCGTACCCCCGAAGACTTTGCCCGCGATCGCCGGCGGCCAAAAGGCGCTGATGTGCTGAAGCAGTTCGGCGACCGCGTCATCATCCAGTTCAACAACCAGACGTTCGTGGAAAGCAACGAGGCGCCTCGCATCACCCGCGGCGCCAAGGATGTCTACTACGAGGATCTGTCAGGCGGTCGCACGCGCGAAACGGTCGAACGCGGCAACGGCGTGCGCGTCGTCACCATCCGCAACCGCTATGGCGACGTCATCCAGCGCTCGCGCGTCATGCCGGATGGCCGGGAATATATACTCAGCTATGTCGACGAACGGCAGTACCGGGACGACGACCAGGAATGGCGCGATCCCGGTGACGACCTGCCGCCGATGCGGCTGACCATCCCGCGGCGCGACTACATCCTCGATTCCGAAGATGTGCAGAGCGACGACGACTACTATAATTTCCTCGAGCAGCCGCCGGTGGAAAAGGTGCAGCGCCTCTATTCGATCGACGAGGTCAAGCGCTCGGCCCGCGTGCGTGATATCGCCCGCCGCATCGATCTCGACACGCTGAACTTCGACTTCGGCTCGGCGACGATCTCAGATACCGAGGTGCAGAAGCTCGACGGCGTCGCCAACGCCATGGAGAAGCTGCTCAAGAAGAACCCGGCGGAGACCTTCCTGATCGAAGGTCACACCGACGCGGTGGGCACGCCCGACGCAAATCTGGCGCTGTCGGACCGCCGCGCTGAAGCGGTTGCCGAAGCACTCACCAATGCCTTCGGCATCCCGGCCGAGAACCTCACCACACAAGGTTATGGCGAGGAGTATCTGAAGGTGAACACACAGGCTCCGAATCGCGAAAACCGGCGCGTCGCCATCCGTCGCATCACCTCGCTGGTGGCGCCGGTGGCGAGCAACAGCGACCAATAATGAGCTTTTGATTTCAAAACTCTAACCGGATTTCCGGAATCAGCGCGAGAGACGAAGGCCCGTCCGGTTCCGGACGGGCCTTTTCTTTCCTGGCCCAAGAAGATTTGCCTCACCTGTAGGGGCTAACTCATTGAATTGCCGCATTGCGACACCCAGATTCTGCGCAGGGCGTTCCCTGCCCTGTCCCGACTCCAGCGGGACACACTGAGCCCCGCCGGTCCCTCTCCGGCGGGGCTTTTTGTCTTGAAAACTATTCCTGTCTGGCCGAAATACGGCGCGATATCAAAGCGAACCTGACCGGACATTCATGAAACGGCTCGAACTCGATATCGAATCCATCATCCTCGCCTCGCGCTGGCTGCTGGTGGTGTTCTATCTGGGGCTTGGCGTGGCGCTGGCGATCTACGCGTTGTCCTTCGGCAAGAAACCTTATGAGTTCATGACCAGCGCCTTCACGCTCGGCGATACCGACACGATCCTGAAGATGCTTGGCCTGATCGACGCCGCGCTTGTCGCTTCGTTGGTGGTGATGGTGATTATTTCGGGCTACGAGAACTTCGTCAGCCGCTTCGATGACCAGGATGGCGAGGTCCATTGGCTTGGCACGATCGATGTCGGCTCGCTCAAGGTCAAGGTCGCCTCGACCATCGTCGCCATCTCCTCGATCCACCTTTTGCAGGTGTTCCTCAACTCCGTTTCCTACACGACCGAGCAGTTGATGTGGCTGACCATCATCCACATCGCCTTCGTCGTCTCGGCCTTCATGCTCGCCTATATCGACCGGGTGATGGCGCTGGCCAAGGGCAAGAAGGCTGGGGAGTGAGCGCCCTAACGGGTGTCAGTAGATGGTCCTGATGTTGGTGTCGGTCCTGGCGAATACCTCGTCCGGAACAAAGAAGTCGCCGGCCAGCGGCCCAGTCGCGCCTGGCGCATAGATCGAGAAATCCGTCACGCCTTCGGCGCGCAGCACCTCCTCGTCGATGTAGAAATTGCCGGTCGCCTCGCGCGAGGAACGCAGGAAGATCGCATGCGCGGCATCCGCCATGATGTCCGGCGATCGGCTCATCGCGGCAACCGTCGCGCCGCCGAGCAGATTGCGCACCGCGGCCGTGTCGATAGTCGAGATCGGCCACAGCGAATTGACCGCGATGCCGGCTCCAGCGAACTCGGCGCTCATGCCCAGCGTGCACATCGACATGCCGAACTTGGCCATCGTGTAGGCGACATGGTTCTTGAACCATTTGGCCTTCATGTCGAGCGGCGGCGCTAGATTCAGGATGTGAGGGTTGCTGGCCAACTTCAGGTGCGGAATGCACATTTTGGAAACCAGGAAGGTGCCGCGCGTGTTGATCTGGTGCATCAGATCGTAGCGCTTCATGTCTGTCTCCAGCGTTCCCGTAAGCTGGATGGCGCTGGCATTGTTGACACAGATGTCGATGCCGCCGAAGCGCTCGACGGTCTTGGCCACCGCGTCGGCGACTTGCGCCTCTTCGCGGATGTCGCACAGCATGGGCAGCGCCTTGCCGCCGGCCTGCTCGATCTCCTCGGCGGCCGTGTAGATGGTGCCCGGCAGTTTCGGATGCGGCTCGGCGGTCTTTGCCGCGATCGTCACATTGGCGCCATCGCGCGCCGCCCTGAGCGCGATCGCCAGCCCAATGCCGCGCGATCCGCCCGAGATGAACAGCGTCTTTCCCTTGAGCGACATATCTCGCCTCCCTCTTCAATTGGTAGGCAACTTGCGCGGCTCGCTGGCATGGCGCAAGGCCGAAGGCGTCAGACCGAGATTACGCAACGTCGTGCAGGCAGGCTACACCAGCACCAGGCCCTGCCGCATCGCTATCGCGATGGCGTCGGTGCGGTTGGAGGCGCCGAGCTTGATCAGGATCGCGGCGACATGAAATTTGGCCGTGTGCACCGAGATGTTGAGCCGCCGCGCGATCACCTTGTTCGGCGCGCCTTCGGCAAGCAGCGCCAGCACTTCCGCCTCGCGCGGGGACAGAGTGGGGCGGGCGGGCGTGTCGTCCGGCGCGTCCTCGTCGAGGAGATCGCCATGGAACTCGCCATGCGCAACCGCCGAAGATCTTGCCCTGCTGACGCGGTAGCCTGACGCCGCCAGGCGCACGGCGGCGGCGATCAATTGGCCATCGGCCGAAGCCGGCAATGTGGCAAGCACGTTTGTCTCTTCGCCGCCGGCGTGTTGGGAAAGCAGCACGACCGGCGTCGACGGGCCAGCAATCCTGCCCTCGAGTGCCGCCTCGTCGACCACAGCGACATCCGCGCTCTGGCCATCGCCAATTCCCGCCATGACCGGCAGCAGATCGTCGCTCGCCGCAAGCTGGTCAGCCAGTTGCTCGGCGCGCTGGGCATCGCCCAGCGCGACAAGCACCGTCAGCTGGTGGCTTACCGGCTCCGGTCTCGCTAATGTCTGTGCTGCCGTATTGGCCATCAACCCTCTCAGCTCAGCGGCTTTTCGCCGATGGTGATCGAAACGTCGCGCTCGGCGCCGCCGCTCGAAACGCCGAGCGTGACGGTCGTGCCGGCGCTGTCCGGTCCCAGCTTACGGATCAGTTCGCGCGGGCCGCGCACGGCCTCGCCGTTCCAGGCGACGATGATGTCGCCGACATGCAGGCCGGCGGCTTTCGCCGGGCCGCTATCGTCAAGGCTCATCACCATGGCGCCATGCGTGTCGCCATTGCGGATCGGATGCAGGCCGGCGCCGAGATAACCGCGCGCGACATGGCCCTTCTCGCGCAGTGTCGCCACCGCCCGCTCGATCGTCTCATAGGGCATGACCAGCGCCCGCCGGCGCGGCCCGAACAGCAGCATGCCGATCAACCCGCCCTTGGCGTCGAGCACCGGACCGCCCTCGAAGCGGCCGCCGGTGGCAATGGCAAGGTTGATGCGCCGGTCGATGGTGCCGCCGCGCATCGAGCGCCAGGCCGGCCCGACTTCGCCGACCGTGCCGAACACGGCAAGGGCGGTGCCTTCGCTGTTGCCCGCGGCGATCGCCAGATTGCCGGGCCGCACCGCACCGGCCTGGGCCAGCTGCGGCAGACCTGCCGGTGCCGAAGCGGGTTTCAGAAGGGCGACGCCCGTCGAAGGATCGCGGCCGACAAGCTCGGCCTTGACCGTATCGCCGGAAGCCAGCGTCAGCTCGATCTCTTCACCGGCCTCGACCGCCTCCTCGGCGGTAACGAAGTAGCCATCGCGCCAATGGAAGGCGCTGACGGTGCGATGGTGATGCGTCGCAAAGCTTGCCACCGCCGGAGCGGCTGTCGCCGCGACATCGGCAATGGCGTCGGAAAAGGCGCTGAGGTTGAAGTCGCTCATATCAAATATCTCCTGGGTTCGGTGACCCAGATATCGCTCCATGGCGCCGCTGCCGGTACTCGCCTGACGGCTAGTCGGCTCGTTGACTGGCCATGTGGTCAGGTCGCGACTGCAGCATCCTGCCCGCACATATAGTGCGTGTCGCCCAAAAGTGCTGCGCGGTTTTGGGGCAACGACACGCGCAAAGGAAAAACATCATTTCGCGAGATCATACGGAGCCCGCCAATGGCCTTCGCCGCCGAAAAACTCCAATCCGATGACACTTTGCTCGACGCCTATTCGTCGAGTGTCGCCGACGCCGTCGACCGCATCGGTCCGGCCGTATGCCGCATCGAGCGCATCGGCGCCGGCGGCCATGGTTCGGGCTTCGTCATTGCGCAGGACGGGCTGGTCGTCACCAACTTCCATGTCGTCGGTGACGCGCGCGCCGTGCGTGTCACCATGCCGGATGGCGTGGCGCGCGACGGCAGCGTGCTTGGCCGCGATCCCGACACCGACATCGCCTTGGTGCGCGCCGATGGCAATTTCGCCGATGTCGCGCCGCTCGGCGATTCCAAGCGCCTGCGCCGCGGCCAGATCGCCATCGCCATCGGCAATCCGCTGGGCTTCGAATGGACCGTGACTGCCGGCGTGGTTTCCGCGCTCGGCCGCTCGATGCGCGCTTCGACCGGGCGGTTGATCGACGACGTCATCCAGACCGACGCGGCGCTCAACCCAGGCAATTCCGGCGGTCCGCTGGTGTCGTCGGCCGGCGAAGTGATCGGCGTCAACACCGCCATGATCCACGGCGCGCAAGGCATTGCTTTCGCGGTCGCCTCCAACACGGCCAACTTCGTCATCTCCGAGATCATCCGCTTCGGCCGCGTGCGGCGCGCCTTCATCGGCGTCTCGGCCGACACGACCAACCTGCCGCGCCGGGCCGCACTCCTGTCGCACGTGTCGACCAGCACGGCTGTGCGCCTGCGCACGGTCGAGAAGAATGGACCGGCGGCCAAGGCCAGCCTGAAGGAAGGCGACATCATCGCAGCCATCGACGGCCGCCCGGTCACCGGCGTCGATGATCTGGTGCGCATACTCGATGCCGAGCACATCGGCCGCGAGACGCTGTGCACCGTCGTGCGCCGGACGGGCGTCAGCCAGGTGGTGGTCACGCCCGTGGCGCGAAGCTGAGTCTTAGCGCGGCCCGACGATCCGCCCGAGCAGCGAGACCAGCAACTTTGCAAGTTCGCCGCTCGGGTCGATATCCGGGTCGTAAATCGTCACGTCCATGCCGAGGCAGCGTCGATCCGCAGCCAATGGCGACAGGATGGCGACAAGATCGTCGGGATCGATGCCCGGACTTCCCGGCGTATCGACCGCAGGCATCACGGTCTGGTCGAGCACATCGACATCGAGATGCAGCCAATAAGGGCAGCCGGCGCGCGCCAGCGTTGCCTTTGTTTTCTCCAGCACGCCCGTAACACCCAGTTCCCGCGCGTCAAAAACGTCGATGCGCGTGACAGCGGTCGCGTTGATATCGGGCCAGGCAAAATCTGCATCGCGGCTTTCGCGTTCGCCGATCTGAACCACCGCCTCGTCGGCGACGAGCGGCCCATCGACGCCTGGCCACTCGGTCAGCAACGGCTCGCCCCGTCCCGTGGCAAGAGCGAGATCCATGCCGGCGGCGGAGCCCAGCGCGGCGTTGACGTCGTAGTTGCCGGGATGGCGGAAGTCGCTATGGCCGTCGACATGGACCAGCGCGACCGCGCCTGAGCGCCGCGCGGCCGCAAGCGCGCCAAGCAGGATCGAACAATCGCCGCCGATGACCATCGGCCATGCGCCTCGGCCAAGGGCGTCGGCAACGGTGTCCGCCAATTCGAGATTGAAACGGCGGATCGCATGGCCGTTGCGCAACCGCGTGCCTGGCTCCGGGTCAACGCTATAGGTAGGACGTTCCAGATCGACGACGCCGACGGGCGCCAGGGCTTCGATCAATCCGACCTTGCTTAAGACCTCCGGTGCGCGCCAGGTGCCGGGCACATGGCCTGGACGCAGGGGCCGGAGCCCAAGATTGGACGGCGCACGAACAAGGCGGATGTCACGCATGCGGCAGGACCGGTTTCAACCTTGTCCAACATAAACCGCCGCAAAGCACGTCGACCACAGGCCCGAGACCGCTGCAGACATCTGCTGCCAAAGGATCAGGCTCCAGCTGCCCCTTCGGCATATTGCGCCAGGAACGCCTCACTCGGCGGGATCGGCCTGATGACGTCGATCAGCACGCCATTCGGGTCCTTGGTGATGAAGTGACGCTGGCCGAAAGGCTCGTCGCGCAGCGAACGCAGGATGGGCAGCCCGGCGGCGACGAGACGTTCATACACGGCGTCGGGGTCACGAACCTCGAAATTGATCAGCAGGCCGGATGTCCGTCCCCGCCCCTCCTCCGGGATCGTCTCGTGATCGCCCTGGACGATGCCGAGATTGACGCGCCTGTCCTCCGCCGAGCGCAGATGCACGTACCAGTCGCTCTCAAACAGCGGCTCGAAACGGAAATGGTTGACATAGAAGGCCGCCGTGGCGGCGACATCACCAGTCATCAGCACCGGATAATAGCTTGTCGTCTTCATCTTTCTTTCCCCTCTGATCCAACATACAGTCTGTATGTAAATGCAATTAACATACAGGCTGCATGTATGCAACAGGAATCCGGACGCCGTTCCAACCGCGACCGCACCGAGGCGACACGCGCAGATCTCATCCGCGCGGCGCGAAAACTGTTCACGGAAAAATCCTACGCGGAGACCGGCACGCCGGAGATCGTCGCCGAGGCCGGCGTGACGCGCGGCGCGCTCTACCACCACTTTGCCGACAAGCAGGCACTGTTCGCCGCTGTCGCCGAACAGGAGGCAGCCGCCGTGGCGGCCGAGATCGATGAGGCATCGCCGCCCTCGCTAGCTCCCCGCGACGCGCTGATCGCCGGCTCGGACGCCTATTTGGCGGCCATGCGCGCACCGGGCCGCACGCGGCTTTTGCTGCTTGACGGTCCGGCCGTGCTCGGCCGCGCCGCTATGGACTCGATCGACAACCGCCACGGCAACCGCTCGCTTCGCGAAGGCCTGGTCGCGGCAATGCGCGCGCAGGCAATAACGAGACTGCCGGTCGAAGCGCTGACCGCGCTGCTTGGGGCCGCATTTGACCGGGCAGCGCTTGCCATCGAGGCGGGTGGCTCCGCCGAAGCTTATCGCGCCGTTCTCATGGCGCTGATTGACGGGCTGGCTCCTCAACCGGCCCCGGCGCAAACTCGTTGAAACAGCCAAGCTCGCGCTTGAACTGGTCGATCAGCCAGGCGGCAGCCGGTTTGGGACTGCGGTCGACGCGGTGCATGGCATAGAGCGGCGCCTTCGCCTCCTTGAACGGTTCGAGGTCGAGTTCGACCAGCCGGCCGCTTGCCAGATCGTCGGCGATCAGCCAGCGCGGCAACCCGCCCCAGCCCAGCCCCGCGCGCATCAGCACATGCTTGGTGCGCATGTCCGTCAGCCGCCACGTCCGGTAGGCAAAGACGCTGTAGTCTCGTCCCTTGGTGCGTTCGGACTGATCGGAGACGACCAGCTGGATATGCTCACGCACATCCTCGAGCGCCACCGGCTTCGGCAGCAGCGCCAACGGGTGGTTTGATGCTGCAGCCGGCACCATCGACATGAAGCCAACGTTCACCAGATGCACGTCGACCTCGCCCAGCAGGCCGCCAATGCCAAGATCGGCCTGTCCGTTGAGGACGAGGTCGGGGATCAGGCCGAGCGTGCCGATATACAGTCGCAGCATCACGGTTGGAAACTGCGTTTCGAACGCCTTCAGCACCCGGACCAGCACCGGCGCCGGCAGCGACATGTCAAGCGCCAGCGGGAGCTCCGCCTCCAGCCCCTGATGGTGGCCGTCGACGCGCGAGCGCCT
>Ga0209759_1000635_pt1 | contig 32980 bp, 25 predicted proteins | sample AraplaCL_Col_mMS_FD_184261 | JGI IMG/M metagenome (GOLD analysis project Ga0209759, IMG submission 184261) | Arabidopsis root microbial communities from the University of North Carolina, USA - plate scrape CL_Col_mMS (SPAdes) (version 2) | ecosystem: Host-associated > Plants > Roots >...
CGCGCAAGCTACTGCGCATCGCCTACGCGGTCTGGCGACAGGATGTCCCCTTCGATCCGACTCGGTTCACGGTTCCGGCTTGACTGAAACCATAGAACCTTTGCCGGGCCGCTCGCGGAGCGGCCCCTCGGGGGCAGCGAGCGCCAGCGAGCGTGGGGTCGTCGATTCAGTCCTGGGCGCGTCTTTGGCGATGGATGTCGTGCGTCACGAACGGGTCGTCCCCCTCGGGACGCTCCAGCCACTGCGGATGCTCCAGCGTCCTGTTGATGTCCGTCAGCCCGCTTTCCCAGTGGCTGCGCATCGTCACGGCGCCGAACTCGTAGTCCTTGGACAGGCCGTCCCATTCCTTGTCCTGGTAGATGAGCTGGATCACACTGACGCAGCGCGCCGTCGCCTGGTGCGCGGCGGCGCGGCACGCCGGGCTGGCCTCGCGCAGCTCGGGCGGGACCTGCTCGAGGATCTCGCGCAGCATGCGGCGCTGGCGCTGCTCCTGCGCCTGCATGTTGGTGATGGCGCGGGTGCGGCTCGAGAACTGGATGTCCTTGACGCGCTCCTGGGCGTCGATGACGTTGGTGGGCAGCTCGCCGCGCGCGCTCCAGAGGTCGACCTGGAACGCCAGCGTGTCGCGCCGCGGATGGTCGTCGAGCACCTGCGTCAACGGGGTGTTGGAGACGAGGCCGCCGTCCCAGTAGTAGTGCACCGGGCGCGGAGCGCCGCTCGCACGCGAGGCCTCGAGCGGGCCTGGATCCTCGATGGCGACGGCCGGGAAGCCGGGCGGCAACGCGCCCGAGGCCATGATGTGCTCGGCACGGATGCGCTTGCGCCAGCGGCCGTGCTGGTTGTCGAACACCTCGAAATTGCCGGTGGCGACGTTGACCGCGGAGACCGTCAGGCGCGTCGCGCCCGCGTTGATCCGGTCGAAGTCGACCAGGCGCTCCAGCGTCGCCTTCAGCGGGGCGGTGTCGTAGAAGCTGGCGGCGTTCGGCGGCTGCGGTCCGACCAATGCGGTGGCGGGGCGCGGCGTGAAGAACCCGCGCTGGCCCTCGGTGAGCGCACGCCAGGCGCTCCAGCCGTTCCAGATCTGGCGCCGCCAGTCGTCCACCGGCTCCACGATCGCGTCCATGAACGCCATCGCGTCGGGCCAGGCGGCCGGCCGCGACACGGTGTTCCAGAACTCATGCAGCTTCGCGACCCGCGCGCCGGGTTCGTTGCCGGCGATCAGCGCCGCGTTGATCGCGCCGATGGAGATGCCGGCCACCCAGTCGGGCTCGATGCCGGCGGTGGCCAGGCCCTCCATCACGCCGGCCTGGTAGGCGCCGAGCGCGCCGCCGCCTTGCAGCACGAGGGCGATCGTTTCGAAGGGCGGGCGTTCAAGCGGCATGGGATTTCCGGCGCGAGGCTGAAGGGACCCCGCAGCTTATCGGGTTCATGTTGCAGCGCGCTGAAGGCGGGCATTCGGCCCGGCTCCATGATCCAATGGCGGGATGAGCCACACCGTCCCTGCCCACCTGGCTGCCGATTTCGCCGCCGCGGGCATCCGCGACGTCGAGTGCCTGTTCCCCGACGTGTCCGGCTACCCGCGCGGCAAGCTGATGCCGGCCGCGGCGTTCGCCGCCGGCGCCGAACTGCGCATTGCACAGGCGATCCCGATGCAGTGCGTCACCGGCGACTACTCGTACGACCCGATCTTCCCCGACCAGGATCCGGACGTGCTGCTGGTGCCCGACTACGCCAGCGTCAGGCCGGTGCCCTGGGCCAGCGTGCCGCGCGCGATGGCCATCCACGATTGCCACGAACTCACCGGCGAGCTGTGCCAGTTCGCGCCGCGCACGGTGCTGAGGGACGTGATGGCGCGCTACGAGCGCCGCGGCCTGCGCCCGGTGGTCGCGCCCGAGATCGAGTTCTACCTGACGGCGCCCGTCGACGATCCGGCCCAGCCGCTGCGCGCCCCCGCGCTGCGCGGCGGCCGCGGCGAGGTGGGGCAGTCGGCCTTCAGCCTCAACACGCTCAACGAGCACGCCGGCTTCTGGGACGAACTCCGCACCACGCTCGACGTGCTGGGCATCCGCGCCGACACCTGGATCCACGAGGTGGGCCTGACCCAGTTCGAGATCAACCTGCTGCACGACGACCCGCTGGTGGTGGCCGACCAGGCCTTCCTGTTCAAGTACGCGGCCAAGGAGGTGGCCATCAAGCACGGCCTCAACGCCGTGTTCATGGCCAAGCCGATCGCCCACCAGCCGGGCAGCTCGATGCACCTGCACCAGAGCCTGGTCGACGCCGACGGCCGCAACGTGTTCAGCGACGCCGACGGCGGCGAGAGCGCGCTGTTCCGCCAGTACATCGCCGGCCTGCAGGCCAACCTGCCCAGCCTGATGCTGCTGTTCGCGCCGTTCGTGAATTCGTATCGGCGCTTCGTCAAGGGCAGCCAGGCGCCGGTGAACTTCCACTGGGGCTACGACAACCGCACCGCCGGCCTGCGCATCCCGCGCAGCGGCCCGGCCGCGCGCCGCGTCGAGAACCGGGTGGCCGGTGCCGACGCCAATCCGTACCTCGTGATCGCCGCCACGCTGGCCGCCGGCCTCGATGGCATCGAGCGCGGGCTGCCGCCCACCGAACCGATGAACGACAGCGCCTACGAATCGGCGCACACGCTGGCCCGCACCATCGTCGCGGCGCAGGAAGACTTCGTGCGCGGCGACGCCGCCGTGAGGCTGTTCGGCGAACGCTTCGTGCGTGGCTACGCGGCGGTCAAGGACGTGGAGTACGAGAGCTGGCTCGCCGAGATCGGCGCGTGGGAGCGGCGCTTCCTGGTGGCGCAGGCATGAGCGCACGCACGGCCGCTCCGAACGTCGCGATCGTCGGCGCCGGCCCGGCCGGCCTGATGGCCGCCGACGCGTTGCAGGCGGCCGGCGCGCAGGTGCACGTGTTCGACGCGATGCCCTCGGTGGGCCGCAAGTTCCTGCTGGCCGGCATCGGCGGCCTGAACCTCACGCATTCGGAGCCGCTGCCCGGTTTCCTCGCGCGTTACGCGGCGCGCGAGCGCGTGCTTGCGACGTTCATCGCCGGCTTCGGGCCCGATGCCGTGCGCGCGTGGGCCGGCGAGCTGGGCATCGACACCTTCGTCGGCACCTCGGGCCGCGTGTTCCCCAAGGACATGAAGGCGGCGCCGCTGCTGCGCGCCTGGCTGCACCGCCTGCGCGCGGGCGGCGAAGGCCGGCCACCCATGCAGTTCCACATGCGCCACCGCTGGCTCGGCTGGGCCGGCGACGGTGCCACGCTGCGCTTCGAGCGTCCCGAGGGCGAGCACGCGTTCGCCGCCGACGCCACCGTGCTGGCTCTGGGCGGCGCGAGCTGGTCGCGCCTGGGCTCCGACGGCGCCTGGGTGCCGCTGCTGGCCGCGCGCGGCCTCGGCATCGCGCCGCTGCGCGCGAGCAACTGCGGATTCGACGTCGCGCCCACGGGCCCGGGCCGTGCCGGCTGGAGCGACCACCTGCGCGAGCGCTTCGCCGGCGAGCCGGTCAAGCCGGTGGCGATCACCGCGGCCGACGCGGCCGGCGTCGTCCACCGCCAGCAGGGCGAATTCGTCGTCACGGCCACCGGCATCGAGGGCAGCCTGGTCTACGCGTTCTCGGCCGGCCTGCGCGAACAGGTCGCGGCGCAGGGCCAGGCCACGTTGACGCTGGACCTGCTGCCGCAGCACACGCTGGAACAGGTGCGCGCCGAGACGCGCCGGCCGCGCGGCACGCGCAGCCTGTCCACGCACCTGAAGAGCCGGCTGCACCTGCAGGGCGTGAAGATGGGCTTGCTGCACGAGTTGCTGTCGCCGGCGCAGCTGAACGACCCCGACGTGCTCGCCGGCTTCATCAAGGCGCTGCCCTTGCTGGTGTCTGCGCCGCGTCCGATCGACGAGGCGATCTCGACGGCCGGGGGCGTCGCCTTCGAGTCGCTGGACGCCGGCCTGATGGCCACGGCCGTGCCGGGCCTGTTCATTGCCGGGGAGATGCTCGACTGGGAGGCTCCCACCGGCGGCTACCTGCTCACCGCCTGCCTGGCCACCGGCCGCGCCGCGGGCCTGGGCGCCGCGCGCTGGCTCCGGGCGCGTTGAAATCCCGGCCCGCTACCATTGACCTCTCGATGATCACGTCACCTCCCCGCATGGCCTCGCGCTCCTCGTCCCGCCGTTCCCGTTCCGATGCCGTCGTCGATCAGGAGGCCAGTGAGATCCGGGCGCCCGGCGTGCTGCTGCTGGCGCTCGAGGGCCGCGCGCCGTGGGAGTTCGCCGCCAGCCTGGCCGCGGCGCCGCTGCTGCGCAAGCTGCCGCGCGGCGACGGCCATCGCGTGCTGGTGCTGCCGGGCCTGGCCGCCAACGACCTCACCACGCTGCCGATGCGCACCTTCCTGAAGGATCGCGGCTACGACGCGCTGCCGTGGGAACAGGGCCTGAACCTGGGCCCGCGCGCGGGCGTGCTCGACGCGTTGCGCGAACGCGTGCGCACGTTGCACCGCGCCGATGGCCAGAAGATCAGCCTGGTCGGTTGGAGCCTCGGCGGCGTCTACGCGCGCGAGCTCGCCAAGGAGATGCCCGAGCTGGTGCGCTGCGTGATCACGCTGGGCTCGCCCTTCGCGGGGCCGCCGCAGGCCACCAACGCGTGGTGGCTGTTCGAGCGCGTCAGCGGCCATCCCGAGCCCGACGCCGAGATGCAGGCGGCGCTGCGCGTCGCGCCGCCGGTGCCCACGACGTCCGTCTACTCGCGCACCGACGGCATCGTCGCGTGGCAGTGCAGCCTGAACCCGCCGGGGCCGCTGGCCGAGAACATCGAGGTGCACGCGAGCCACATCGGCCTGGGGCTGAACCCGCTGGCGATGATGGTCATCGCGGATCGCCTGGCGCAGGATCCGGCGCGCTGGCAGCGCTTCGACACCAGCGGCCTGCGCGGCCTCTTCTTCAAGACGGGGGCCTGAGAACCTATGAACGAATCCCACACACCCGAGCGTCCCGCCAAGACGCGCCCGCTCTGCGTTGCAAATGCTCGCCGTGGCGCGAGCTACGTCTACGCTTTGCGCCTTGATCGGACGCGTCTTGGCGGGACGCTCGGGCGCGCGGAATTCATTCATAGGTTCTGACATGGCCAAGGTCCGCGCCAACGGCTTGATGATCGAGTTCGACGACCAGGGCCCGCGCGACGCCCCGGTCGTGCTGCTCGTGATGGGCCTCGGGATGCAGCTCACCGGCTGGCCCGAGGAACTCGTCGCGCTGCTGGTGTCGCACGGCTTTCGCGTCGTTCGCTTCGACAACCGCGACGCGGGCCTGAGCGAGGGCTTCGACCACGCGGGCGTGCCCAGCATCCCGTGGAACGCGCTGCGCCACCTGCTGCGCCTGCCGATCCGCTCGCCCTACGCGGTCAAGGACATGGCCGCCGACGCCGTGGGCGTGATGGACGCGCTGGGCATCGCGCGGGCGCACGTGGTGGGCGCGTCGCTGGGCGGGATGATCTCGCAGCACATGGCGGCCCACTGGCCCGACCGCGTGGCGAGCCTCACGCTGATCATGACCACCAGCGGCTCGCGCCGCCTGCCGGGGCCGACGATGCAAGCGCGCCGCGCGTTGCTGTCGCAGCCGGCCAACCGCGAGAGCGAGACCCTCATCTCGCATTCGATCAGCGTGTTCACGGCGATCGGCAGCCCGGCGTATCGCCCGGCGCCGGCCGACCTGCGCGCCCGCGTCGCGGCGAGCGTCGCGCGCGCGTCGCGGCCGGCCGGCTCGGCGCGCCAGCTGCTGGCCATCGCGGCCGACGGCGACCGCACGCCGCTGCTGGCGCGCATCCAGGCGCCCACGAAGGTGATCCACGGCGTCGTCGACCCGCTGGTGCCGGTGGCCAACGGGCACGACCTGGTCAAGCGCATCCCGGGCGCGCTGGGCGATTTCATCGAGGGCATGGGGCACGACCTGCCGCAGCAGCTCCTCGGGCGCATCGCCCAGGCCATCGCGGGCAACGCGCGGCGCGCAACCTGAACGCCGGCTTGTTACGGTCCGACGCCGGTGGCGTGGCCGCAGGCACGCCGATTGGCACCGAAAGCGCACCAGGATCGTGCGCCGCATCGACCGGTGGTGGCTAGTCCTGTATAGACAAGTTAGGGGGTGGCGCCTCGGCGTCGCCCGCCAGGAATGAAAAAGGGCCGATCGGTCGCCCGATCGGCCCTGGTCCGGAGAGGTCGGGAGGCTTACTGGACGTTCACCGCCACGTCGTCGAGGACGAACGAGGTCTGCAGCGACGAGTCTTCCGAGCCAGTGAACTTCAGCGTCACCGTCTTGCCGATGTAGGCGTTCAGGCTGATCGTCTTCAGCACGTAGCCGCTGGCCGCGTTGAGGTTGGAGTAGGTCGCCAGCGTGGTGGTGGTGCTGCCGCTGGTCACGCCCACCGTCAGCTTGTCGTACGCCGTGGTGGTGGTGGTCTCCGCGGTGTCGACGTGCAGGTAGAACGTCAGCGTGGCGGACGTCTTGCCGGCCGGGATCGTGATCGACTGCGACGCGGTGTCCGTGTGGGTCGAGCCGTAGCCGTCCAGCCACAGGAAGCCGGTGCCGGCGTGCGCCGTCTCGCCGGAGCAGGTCGAGTTGGTGCAGTACACGCCCGAGCTCACCGTCCACGGCGAGGCCGAGGTCTCGAAGCCGCCGTTGGTGATGACGTTGGTCGTGCCGCCGCCGCCGCCCGAGGTGGCCACGGTGACCGAGGCCGACTTCGAGGCCGACACGCCGCCGCTGTCCGTCACGGTCTCCGTCACGGTGTACGTGCCAGCGGCCGTGTAGGTGTGCGTCGGGCTCTTCACCGTGGAGGTGCCGCCGTCGCCGAACGTCCACGCGTACGAGTTGATCGTGCCGCCGACGTCGCTGGAGCTGTCGGTGAAGGTGGCGGTCAGGCCCGAGGTGGACGTGGAGAAGTTGGCCGTCGGGGTGGTGGTGCCGCCGCCGCCGCTGCCGAAGGAGGAGGAGAAATTGGCGATCTGCACCGAGCCGTAGCCCGACGCGTAGTCCCAGCCGGTGCCCGCGGCGTAGCCCTGGTTGCCCGAGGTCACGTCATGGAACCAGCTCGGGTTGGCCGCGGCGCCCGAGTAGATCGTGGACGCCGGGAAGGCCAGGGTGTTGCCGTGCGCGGCCTGGATCCGGGTCCAGAAGCCGGCCCACAGCGGCGCGGCCAGCGAGGTTCCGCCGATCTGCGTCTGCGAGCCGTTGATCAGCACCAGCGCGCCGGAGTTGGGCGAGGCGTCGAACGAGATGTCGGGCACGCCGCGCTTGGTGGAGGTACCCAGCACGCCGGCCGACGTCTGCCAGCTGGGGGCGTTTTCCGTCAGCGACGGGCCGCCGCCGGCGCCGCCGGAGGACGACTGCTGGCAGCTGGAGGCGCTGGTGCACGACCACACCGTCTCGCTCTGCCAGGTGCCGCCGGAGCTCGACAGCGTGGTGCCGCCGATGGCCATCACGTACGGCGAGACGGCCGGGTAGCTCTGGGCCTTGCCCGCGGTGGCACCGCACTCGTAGGCGCCGGAGTCGCCCGACGAGACCGAGAACATCTGGCCTTGCGCGACGGCCGACTGGAAGATCGCGTCCTGCGTCGCTTCGACCGAGCCCTCGTTGGTTTCGCAGCCGCCGAGCGAGACGTTGATCGCGCGGGCCTTGTTGTCGGAGACTGCCTTGTTGTAGCCGGCGGTCAGGCTGGCGTCGCTCAGGTCGGTCACGTTGTACAGGATCATCTGCGAGATCGTGCCGCCGGCGGCGGCGAGCGAGCTCTGCGAGTCCATGTTCCATTCGTCGGTGCCCGACGTGCTGGTGCCGGCGGTGCCGACGACCGTCGTCGTGACGTTGGGAGCGGGGTAGCCGGCGCTCGAGGCGAAGCTCTTCAGGTCGGCGATGGTCTGCGTGAGCGAGCCGGCCGTGATGATGCCGATGGTGCCGGTGGTGGCGCTCGGCAGGCTGGACGCGCCGTAGATGGACGCGAAGTTCGGGATGCTGACGCCCGCGACGGCCTGCGGCGTGACGGCGGCCGGAGCGGTCATGCGCTGGGCGTGGGTGTGCATCAGGTGCACGGTCTGCAGGCCCACGACGCCGAGGACGGTGCCTGACAGGTGCTCGGGCACCAGCGCGTCGGTGACGTTCGCGTAGGCGCGGCGGCCGTTGACGTTGTACTCGTGCAGGTCGGCCTTGAAGGCGTTGCGGATGTTGCCGGCGCCGCCGGTGGCGGTCACCAGCAGGTTGTTCGGGGCGACCTCGATGTTGCTGAAGCCCTGTTCGCGCAGGTACTTGACCACGTCGGCGGCCTGGGCGGCCGTCGGGGCGAAGCGGCTCATGAACTCGGCCGACGTCACGGGCTTGACCCCGGCGGCGCCGCTCATCAGCTTGGCGGTGAGCGCGTCGAGGTCGGTCTTGTTGCGCAGCTTCAGCGACACGACGATGTTGACCTGTTCGCCCGCCTTGAGGGGGGCGACGTGGACGGCGGCGCGGGGATCATGGGCCTTGGTGCTCGTGGCGACCCAGGCCTCGGCGGTGGCGGCCTGGGCCGACACCGCGAACGCGCCGGCCAGCAGGGCCGACAGGAGGGTCATCTTCCCTGCGAGAGCCTGCCGGCTCGAAGCTTGTCCTTGATTCTTCATGGAACTCTTCTCCTAATCGATGGGTCAGTTCACGCTTTTTGTTGACGTGAATTTTTGCTATGTGAGCGGCAATTCGATTTTGTCGGTGTCGCTCGTGAATGCATCGAGATCACCGATTGGGGGTTATCCATTTCGGGGGGAGGTCGTCGATGCAGGCGCTGATTCTGTGCCGCGGGAATATCGACGGTATCAGGTCGAACCCCGAGGGGTATGGCGGTGCATACCCTGCACCTCAACCGTGCAATATCCAGAAGTTGGTGCGTGCTCCACCCTTCCGCTTCAGCTGGCAGCAAGCCTTGTATCGAGGGTGTTTGTTTGTTACCGCGCCGCTTAACGATGGATTAATTCATGCGCGACTATTCGAATGCTTCAGCATTGAATCAATTTCATTGCGGATTAGGGAAACCCCTGTTCGGGATTTGGTTAGGTTCTCGACTTCAAATATAGGAATACTTTTCTTCGTACAACGAAAAACGCAGCCCGGAGGCTGCGTTGATACCCGGTTCAGGGTATTGAAGGTGCCGCAATACCCTGTTTCAGGTATCCGGCAACATATTGAATGTCAGGCGCTGGCAGTTCCCGCGTGCGCGACCGCCAGCGCGGTCATGTTGACGATGCGGCGCACGGTCGACGACGGCGTCAGAACGTGCACAGCCGCATTGGCGCCGAGCAGGATCGGGCCGATCGTCACGCCATGGCCGCCGGTCATCTTCAGCACGTTGAACAGGATGTTGGCCGCATCCAGGTTCGGGCAGATCAGCACGTTGGCCGCGCCCTTGAGCGTGGAGTCGGGCAGCAGCGCGGCCCGCAGGTCCTCGTCGAAGGCGGCGTCGCCCTGCAGCTCGCCGTCGGCGGCCACGTCGGGCATGCGCTTGACGAACAGGTCGCGCGCGGCGCGCATCTTCTTCGCGGACGGCCGCTGGCTGCTGCCGAACATCGAGTGCGACAGGAAGGCCACCTGCGGCACCAGGCCGAAGCGGCGCACCTCGGCCACCGACAGCGCGGCGATGTCGGCCAGCTGTTCGGCGGTCGGGTCGTCGTTGACGGAGGTGTCGGCGATGAACAGCGTGTGCTTGTCCAGCAGCAGCGCGTTGACCGTGGCGAAGCCGTGCGAGCCCGGGTGCTGGCCCACCACCTCGCGCAGGTGCGCGAAGTGGCCGTCGAAGCGGCCGACGAGGCCGCACAGCAGCGCATCGGCGTCGCCCAGGTGCACCATCAGCGCGGCGATGGTGGTGTTGGAGCGGCGCACCGTGGCCTTGGCCATGTCGGGCGTCACGCCGTCGCGCGCGTTGAGGCGGTGGTACGTCTCCCAGTACTGGCGGAAGCGCGTGTCGTCCTCGGGATTCACGACCTCGAAGTCGCGCCCGGCCTCCAGCCGCAGCCCCGCGCGCTCGATGCGCGCGGCGATGACGGCGGGGCGGCCGACCAGGATCGGCTTGACCAGGCGCTCGTCGAGCGCGATCTGCACGGCGCGCAGCACGCGTTCGTCCTCGCCCTCGGCATAGACGACCCGCTTCGGCTGCTGGCGCGCGGCGCTGAACAGCGGCCGCATCAGCATGCCCGTGTGCGACACGAAGCGGTCGAGCGAGTGCACGTAGGCGTCGAAGTCCTTGATCGGACGCGTGGCGACGCCCGAGGCTTCGGCGGCCCTGGCGACGGCCGGCGCGATGCGCAGGATCAGGCGCGAGTCGAACGGCGTGGGGATCAGGTAGTCGGGGCCGAAGCGCAGCTCGCGGCCCGGGTAGGCGGCGGCCACCTCGGCCGAGATCTCGGCCTTGGCCAGGTCGGCGATCTCCTTGACGCACGCGATCTTCATCGCCTCGGTGATGCGCGTGGCGCCGCAATCGAGCGCGCCGCGGAAGATGTAGGGGAAGCACAGGACGTTGTTGACCTGGTTCGGATAGTCCGAGCGGCCGGTGGCGACGATGCAGTCCGGACGCACCGATTTCGCGAGCTCGGGCCGGATCTCCGGCTCGGGGTTGGCCAGCGCCAGGATGATGGGCCTGGGCGCCATGGACTTGACCATGTCCGCGCTGATCGCGCCGGCGGCGGAGCAGCCGAGGACGACGTCCGCGCCCTCCATCGCGTCGGCCAGCGTGCGCATGGCCGTCGTCTTCTGGTAGCGCTTCTTCGATTCATCGAGCTTGTCCTCGCGGCGGTCGTGGATGACGCCCTTGGAGTCGCACACGGTGATGTTGGCGCGCGTCACGCCCAGCTCCACCATCAGGTCCAGGCAGGCGATGGCGGCGGCGCCGGCACCCGACACCGCGATCTTCACCTCGCCGATCTTCTTGCCCACCAGCTCCAGGCCGTTGATCAGCGCCGAGGTGGAGATGATCGCCGTGCCGTGCTGGTCGTCATGGAACACGGGGATGTTCATGCGCTCGCGCAGCTTCTTCTCGATGTAGAAGCACTCGGGCGCCTTGATGTCCTCGAGGTTGACGCCGCCGAGCGTGGGCTCCAGCGCCGCGATGATCTCGACGAGCTTGTCGGGGTCGCGCTCGGCCAGCTCGATGTCGAACACGTCGATGCCGGCGAACTTCTGGAACAGGCAGCCCTTGCCCTCCATCACCGGCTTGCCGGCCAGCGGGCCGATGTCGCCCAGGCCCAGCACCGCGGTGCCGTTGGTGACCACGCCAACCAGGTTGCCGCGCGCCGTGAAGTCGTGCGCCAGCGCCGGATCCTGCTCGATGGCAAGGCAGGCGTAGGCGACGCCCGGCGAGTACGCCAGGGACAGGTCGCGCTGGTTGGACAGCGGCTTGGTGGGCGTGACCGCGATCTTGCCCCGCACCGGGCTGCGGTGGTATTCGAGGGCGGCGTCGCGCAGCGCTTGTTCGGCGGGCGACAGGGCGGCGGTGTTCTTTTCCATGGAAGCTCCTTGCGGCCCCGGCATGGCCGCCGGGGGGAAGGAATCTTGCCAGGGTTGTGTAACCACGTGGAAACCCTGTGGGCTGGAGCCCACGCGAACGGCGAAACAATCCTTCGTGCCTGGGAACGCAGCCTTCGCGTGGCCGCGCCCGGCGCACGTCGATGTTTCACCCCGTTTGCGCGCGGCCCGCGTTCAACCGCCACCTGCCCCGAACAAGGAACCGGCGATGAACCCCAGACCCGCATCCATCCTGGCCATCGGCGCGCTGGCCGCGCTGCTGAACCTCGCCGCGAGCCCGGCCGCGCTGGCCGACGCCAGCCTCGTGCGCGTGGACGTGCTCGACCGCGACAACGGCGGCGCCCTGCGCGTCTGGCGCGACCACGGCCGTCCGGTGGTCGCCGGCCGTCCCGGCTCGCGCTACAGCCTGCGCCTGGTCAACGCCAGCGGCGAGCGCGTGCTCGCCGTGGTGGCCATCGACGGCGTCAACGTGGTCTCCGGCGAGACGGCCAGCGTGGGCCAGCGCGGCTACGTGCTGGGCCCCTGGCAGCGCACCGAGATCACCGGCTGGCGCAAGAGCGACACCGAGGTGGCGGCCTTCGAGTTCACGTCGCTCTCCGATTCCTACGCCGCGCGCACCGGCCGGCCGCTGGACGTCGGCGTGATCGGCGTGGCCGTGTTCCGCGAGGCGGCGCGCATCGACGTCTCGCGCGACTTCCCGCCGCCCGTGCCGGCAGCCCCGCCCGCGCCGCGCCAGGGATTCGCCGAGTCGGCCAAGGCCGCGCCCGAGCTGCGCGCGGCCGACGGCGCGGGGGCCGCCGCGGGCCGGTCGCAACCGCCGGACGCGGAGCGCCTGGGCACGGGCCACGGCGCGCGCGAGACCTCGGTGTCCCGCGTGGTCGCCTTCGAGCGCGCGTCGTCGCAGCCGGACCAGCGCATCGAGATCCGCTACGACAGCTACGAGAACCTCGTGGCCGCCGGCATCGTGCCGCCGCCGCGGATGGCCAACACGGCGCCGCGTCCGTTCCCGGCCGATCCCCAGCGCGGCTACGTGCCGGATCCGCCGCTGCGTTGAACCTGGCGCCGATGCGTTGTCCCGGGCACGAGGCGTTAGCATCATGGCCCGTGCAGGCCCACCCCGACTCCGTCCCGCCCCTCGCGTTCGCGCGCGAGCAGGACGACGAGCGCGCGTGGGCCGATGCCACGGCGGCCGACGCCGCGGCGCCGGCCACCGACAGCGACGAGAACCTGATGCATGCCTTCGCGGGCGGCGACGCCGCCGCCTTCACCCGCCTGTACGACCGCCACGAGCGGGCCACGTGGCGCTTCATCCGCCACCGGCTCGGCGCGCGGCACGAGGGCGCGGCCGACGACGTGCTGCAGGAGACCTGGATCAGCGTGGCCAGGGCCGCGCCGCGCTACGTGGCCACCGCGCGCTTCACCACCTGGCTGTTCACCGTGGCGCGCAACCGCGTGATCGACCACCTGCGCGCCCAGTCCAACGCGATGCTGTCCATCGACGCGCCGCTGCCCGGTGACGCCGGCGAGGACGACGGCGACCGCTGGGCCGACCGCGTGGCCGCCGATGCCGCCGACGGACCGCTGGCCCGCATCGAGTCGCGCCAGCAGGCCGAGGCCTTCCTGGAGGCGCTGGCGCAACTGCCCGACGCGCAGCGCGAGGCCTTCGTGCTGCAGGCCGAAGGGGGCCTGAGCGTCGACGAGGTGGCCAGCGCCACGGGCGTGGGCGCGGAGACCGCCAAGACGCGGCTGCGCTACGCCAGGGCCAGGCTGCGCACGCTGCTGTCCGGATGGAGGACGACATGACCGCGCCGACCCCGGAGCGTCCGGACATGGCCGACGACCTCGACCAGGCCTACGCACGGGCGCATGCGCTCGCCGGCGACGATCGCGGACCGGCGGCGTCGGTGCGCGCCAACGTGCTGGCGGCGGCGCGCGAGGTGGCCGCGCAGGCCGAGGCGAAGCCGCCGCTCGTGCCCGTGGCGGCACCGGTGTCCGATGTCGGCGCCGGCCGTTCCTGGGCGTGGAACCAGCTGTCCTGGCGCATGCGCTCCGGTGCGACGTTCTGCGCGTTGGCGCTGGTCGGCCTGGCGGTGGTGCGCTTCGACGCGAACCGGCACGACGCGGCGAACGTGATGGTGGCCGCCGCCGACTCGCCGCCGGCGGTGCGGGCGGTGCCGCCTTCGCCCCCGCCACCACCTGCGGACATGCCGCCGCCGAAGGAGATGGCGCCGGCCGCGCCGGTGGATGCCGCCCCCGCCGCGGCCGCGCGCGAGAGGGACGAGGCGATCAGCCGCGACTCGGAACGCGTGGTCGCTCGGGCCGACCAGCGCGCGCGCGCGAAGGCGGCGCCACCGACTGACGTACATCCCGATTCTCCGACGGTGGTCGCGCTGGCGGCGGCGCCTCCGCCCGTGTACGCGCCGACTCCCGCGCCCGCACCGGCGGAGCCGCGTTTCGCGGCCGTCGCGCCGCCGGCCCCGGCGCCGGCTCTTCCCGAACCCGCCACCGTGATCGCGCAGGCGGACAGGCAACAGCGCGTCGAGGTCACCGGCGCGCGCATGGGCTTCTCCAGCCTGTCCGTCAACCCGGCTTCCGGCAGCTTGGCCGAGGCCGCGAAGAAGGCCTCGCCGGCCGCCGCCGGCTCGGCGATCGGCGCCGCCCTGCGTGCACAGCCCACGCCGCTTCACGTGGCGGCCAGCGCGGACGACGTGGCGGCGATCGAGCGGCTGCTGGCCGAGCCGGCCACGCGCGTGGACGCCACCGACGCCGACGGCCGCACGCCGCTGCAATACGCGGTGATGGCGGCCAACATGCGCGCCGTGCGGATGCTGCTGGCCGCCGGGGCCGACCCCGACCACGCCGACTCGGCCGGCGCGACCCCGCGCAGCCTCGCGCGCACCGGGCCCAGCGCCGAGATCGCCGCCCTGCTGGCCTCCCGCCGCTGAGACCGCCCGCGTACGGCCTGTCCCTGCGAAGCTCCGGTCCGTCGCATGCCCCTGCGGCGGGGCGCGGCCTGCCGTTAGAGTGCAAGCCTGGAAATGCCGCATTTTTCGCCCGGAGCCCCGTCATGTTGTCCATCGCCTCGCTGACCCACGTCTACCCGAACGGAACCCGGGCACTCGACGACGTGTCGCTGCAGATCCCGCCGGGCCTGTACGGGCTGCTGGGCCCCAACGGCGCCGGCAAGTCCACGCTGATGCGCTGCCTCGCCACGCTGCAGGTGCCCACGTCCGGCCAGATCCGCTTCGGCGACATCGACGTGCTGGCCGAACCGCAGAAGCTGCGCGCGAAGCTGGGCTACCTGCCGCAGGACTTCGGCGTCTACCCGCGCGTGTCGGCCTACGACATGCTCGACCACCTGGCCGTGCTCAAGGGCCTCGCCGCCGGCGGCCCGCGCAAGGAGACCGTGGAGGCGCTGCTGCAGCAGGTCAACCTGTGGGACGTGCGCAAGAAGGCCATCGCGGGCTTCTCGGGCGGCATGCGCCAGCGCTTCGGCATCGCGCAGGCGCTGATCGGCAGCCCCGAGCTGATGATCGTCGACGAGCCCACCGCCGGCCTCGACCCCGAGGAACGCAACCGCTTCAACAACCTGCTGGCCGAGATCGGCACCACGCGCGTGGTGATCCTGTCCACGCACATCGTCGACGACGTCACCGACCTGTGCTCGCGCATGGCCATCCTCGTGGGCGGCCGCATCGTCAGCGCGGGCACGCCCAACGGCCTGATCGAGAAACTGGAAGGCCGCGTCTGGACGCTCGCCGTCGAGCCCGACGAACTGCCCGGGCTGCACAAGCAGTTCGACCTGATCTCCACGCACCTGCGCGGCGGCCGCACGGTCATCAACGTGCTGTCCGACGTCGCGCCCGATCCGCGCTTCAGGCCCGTGCAGGCCGATCTCGAGCAGGTCTATTTCTCGACCCTGCACGTGCACCGCAAGGCGAACGGCGTCGCGGCCCACTGAAGACGATCGGACGCCCACCCATGTTCCGCCACATCGCCGCCTTCGAATGGCGCTACCAGGTCAAGAGCCCCGTCTTCTGGGTCGGCTGCCTGATCTTCTTCCTGATGGCCTTCGGCGCCACGGCCAGCGACAACGTGCAGATCGGCAGCCTGGGCAACGTCCACAAGAACGCGCCCTACGCGATCGTGGAGATCCTGACCCAGCTGGGCGTGTTCTCGATCTTCGTCACCATCGCGATGGTGGCCGGCGTCGTCGTGCGCGACGACGAGACCAACTTCGCCGCCATCATCCGCACCACCTCGGTCGACAAGGCCAGCTACCTCGGGGGCCGCTTCGTCGGCGCGCTGCTGGCGGCACTGGTGGTGCTGGCGATGGTGCCGCTGGGCGTGGCCGTCGGCTCGGCGATGCCGTGGCAGGACTTCGAGAAGATCGGCCCGTTCATGCCGGGTGACTACGCCTACGCGCTGCTCGCCATCGAGCTGCCCACGCTGCTGATCACCTCGGCGCTGTTCTTCGCGCTGGCCACTGCCACCCGGTCGATGGCCTGGACCTACGTCTGCGCCGTCGGCCTGCTGGTGCTGTTCAAGATCGCCCGCACCGTCGCGGGCAACGACCCGGCGCTGGAGCATGTCAGCGCGCTGTTCGACCCGTTCGGCATCTCGGCGCTGGACTACGTCACGAAGTACTGGACGGCGTCGGAACGCAACACCACCCTGCCGACGCTCACCGGCGTGCTGCTGGCCAACCGGCTGCTGTGGAGCGTGATCGCCTTCGTCGTGTTCGGCGTGGCCTACCGGGCGTTCGGGTTCGAGATGCGCTTCGAGAAGCCCGCCGGCGCGGGTGACGACGCAGGCGTGCCGCTCAAGACCGGCCGGCTCAGCCGCGCGCAGAAGGCGGCGCGCGCGCACCAGGCCGAGCTTGACGCCCTCGGGCAGGCGAACCCCGCCGGCGTGCGCGAGGTGCTCGCCGCCGACGCGCGCCGCGGCGCGGTGGTGCTGCCCGCGATCCCGCCGGCCACCCCGGCCTCGGTCCGGGCGCAGCTGTGGGAGCTGACCAAGGTCGACATGGCCTTCGTGTTCCGCAGCCCGGCCTATGCGGTGCTCCTGGTCATCGCGCTGCTGCTGGCGGTGGGCAGCCTGCTCTACGCCGGCAACATCCTGGGGAGCCCGTCGTATCCGGTCACGCGCCTGATGGTGCAGGCCATGGGGGGCGCCTTCCTGTTCATGTCGTCCATCATCGCGATCTACTACTCGGGCGAGCTGGTCTGGCGCGACCGTGATCGCCGCATGCACGAGATCATCGATTCGACCGCGGCGCCCGACTGGACGCACCTGGTGCCCAAGACGATCGCGATCGCGCTGGTCCTGCTGTCGACGGTGCTGGTGGGCGTCGTCGCGGCCATCGGGTTCCAGGCGTTCTCCGGCTACTTCCGCTTCGAGATCGGCGCCTATCTCGCGTGGTTCGCCTGGCCGATGGCCGTCTTCGCGATCCAGCTCGCGGTGCTGTCCACCTTCGTGCAGGTGCTGGTGCCGCAGAAGTTCATCGGCTGGGCGGTGATGCTGGTCTGGTTCGTCTCCACCATCACCCTCAACAACCTGGGCTTCGAGCACAACCTGTACAACTACGCGAGCTCGTCGGAGGTGCCGCTGTCCGACCTGAACGGCGTGGGCCGCTTCTGGATCGGCCAGGCCTGGTTCGAGCTTTACTGGAGCGCGTTCGGGATGATGCTGCTGGTGGCCACGCACGCGCTGTGGCGGCGCGGCGTCACCGTGGAACTGCGTCCGCGCCTGCGCCAGATGGGCCAGCACCTGCGCGGCCGCCCGGCGAAGGTGCTGGCCGCCTCGGCCGCGGTCTGGATCGCCTCGGGCGCCTGGATCTTCTACAACACCAACGTGCTCAACGAGTACACCACCCAGCCCGAACGCGACCGGCGCGCGGCGGACTTCGAGAAGACGCTGCTGCCCTACGAGAAGGTGGTGCAGCCGCGCATCGCCGACGTCACGCTCGACGTGGCGCTGTTCCCGCGCGCCGCGCGCGCGATCACGCACGGGCGCTACACGCTGGTCAACCGCAGCGCCCAGCCCATCGGCGAGCTGCACCTGCAGTGGGCGCAGAACCTGGAGCTCGATTCCATCGACTTCCCCGGCGCGACGGTCAAGACCGACTATCCGCGCTTCCACTACCGCATCTACGCGCTGGCCACGCCGCTGCAGCCCGGCGAGCAGCGCACGCTGGGCTTCACCACCACGCTGGAGCAGCGCGGCTTCGTCAACGGCCGGCCGCTCACCGCCGTGGTGCCCAACGGCTCGTTCGTCAACAACATGGAGATCGCGCCGTCGGTGGGCTTCGCGCGCCAGGGCCTGCTGGAAGAGCGCGCCAAGCGCCGCAAGTACGGCCTGCCCGCCGAGCTGCGGCCGCCCAAGCTGGAGGACGACTCGGCGCGCCAGTTCAACGAGTTCCTGCACGACAGCGACTGGGTCACCGCCGACATCACCGTCACCACCGACGGCGACCAGACGCCCATCGCGCCGGGCCGCACGCTCAGCGACACGGGCCCGAGCAAGGATCGCAACGCGCGCCGCACGGTGCACTTCCGCAGCGACGCGCCGATCAACCAGTTCTTCTCGATCCAGTCGGGCCGCTACGACATCCGGCGCTCGGTGTGGCACGCGCCGGCCACGGACAGCCAGCCGGCGCACGACGTCGACCTGGCCGTGTACTACGCGCCCGGCCACGAGTTCAACATCGACCGCATGCTGGCCGCGATGAGCGAATCGCTCACGCTGTACAGCAAGGAGTTCACGCCCTACCAGTTCGGTCAGGCCCGCATCATCGAGTTCCCGGCCTACGCGGCCTTCGCGCAATCGTTCGCCAACACGATCCCGTTCTCGGAGAGCATCGGTTTCGTCCAGCACTGGAAGGATCCGACCAAGATCGACGTGGACACCTACGTGACCGCCCACGAGGTTGGCCACCAGTGGTGGGGCCACCAGCTGGTGCCGTCCGACCAGCAGGGCGCGTCCATGCTGGTGGAGACCTTCGCGCAGTACTCGGCGCTGCTCGTGATGGAGCATCACTACGGCAAGGACCAGGTGCGCCGCTTCCTGAAGTACGAGCTCGACCGCTACCTGCGCTCGCGCGGCGGCGCCGTGCTGGAGGAACTGCCGCTGGATCGGGTCGAGGACCAGGACTACATCTACTACCGCAAGGGCTCGGTGGCGATGTACTGGGCCAAGGAGGCGCTGGGCGAGGACGTGGTCAACCGCGCGATGCGCAAGCTGCTGGCGCAATACGCGTTCAAGGGCGCGCCGTACGCCAACACCACCGATTTCCTGAAGATCCTGCGCGCCGAGGCCGGCCCGGCCAACGACCAGCTCATCACCGACCTGTTCGACAAGATCACCATCCTCGACCTGAAGGCCACCGACGCCACGGCCAGGCCCCTGCCCGGCGGCAAGTACGAGGTGTCGTTCGACGTCGTCGCCCGCAAGTACTACGCGGACGGCTCCGGCCGCGAGACCGAGGCGCCGATGAACGAACAGGTGGAGGTGGGCGTGTTCTCGGCCAAGCCGGGCGACAAGGACTTCGACGCGTCCAAGGTGCTGCTGCTGCACAAGGTGCCCGTCCACGGGCCCCCGATGCCCGTCACCGTGGTGGTGGACAGCCGCCCGACCTGGGTCGGCATCGACCCGTACAACAAGCGCATCGACCGCAACTCCGACGACAACCTGACGCCGGTCGACGCGCCCAAGTAAAGCGGCGCCGATACGAGGCAGCAAAGTCTCGTTACCGTCGCGCCGGCGCCTTGCGTTCGGAACCGCCGTCCCGATGTGGGACGATTGGCGTCCGGGCGCGTGGGCGCCGACGAGGGTTCGATGAACGGGTTGTGGGTGGTTTCCGTCGTGACGCACGCCTGGGTGGCGTTGCGTCTCCTGCCGGGCGTCTGGACGGCGGCCGGCGCGCCGTCGGCGTGGCTGCTGGGCGTCCTGCTGGCCGTCTCGGCCGCGCTGGTGCCGCTGGCCATGCGCCGGCGCCAGGGCAAGCGCACGCCGGAGCAGATCCAGCGCAGCGACATGCTCGCCTGGGCCAGCCTCACGCTGATGGGGCTGTTCTCGTCGCTGTTCGTGCTCACGCTGGCGCGCGACGGGGTCGAACTGGTGCTGTGGCTGGCCGGGCTGGTGGGCGCGCCCAAGGTGCCGGACCACTGGATCGAGCTGAGCAGCTGCGCCGTCGTGGGGCTGGCCCTGCTGGCCACGCTGCTGGGGCTGTACGGCGCGCGCAAGCCGCCACGAGTCAAGATCGTCGACATTCCGCTGAAGGACCTGCCGCCGGCGCTGCACGGCTTCAAGATCGCGCAGATCTCGGACATGCACATCGGCCCCACCATCAAGCGCCCGGCCATGAAGTACGTCGTGGCCACGATCAACCGGCTCGAGGTGGACGCGGTGGCCATCACCGGCGACCTGGTCGACGGCAACGTCTACGAGCTCTCGCGCCACGTGGCGCCGCTGGCCGGGCTGCGCTCGCGCCACGGCACCTTCTTCGTCACGGGCAACCACGAGTACTACTCCGGCGTGCATCCCTGGCTGAAGTACCTGCCCACGCTGGGCGTCCGCGTGCTGATCAACGAGCACGTGATCCTGCTGCACCACCACGCGCCCATCGTGCTGGCCGGCGTCACCGATTTCTCCGCCGCGAGCTACGACACCAGCCATCGCACCGACGTCGCGCTGGCCATCACCGGCGCGCCGCGCGCCGCCGTCAAGGTGTTGCTGGCGCACCAGCCGCGCAGCGCCCCGGCCGCGGAGGCCGCCGGCTTCGACCTGCAGATCTCCGGCCACACCCACGGCGGCCAGTTCCTGCCCTGGAACTTCTTCGTGCGCCTGCAGCAGCCGTTCACCGCCGGCCTGCACCGCGTCAATGACATGCTGGTCTACATCAGCCGCGGCACCGGCTACTGGGGCCCGCCCAAGCGCCTGGGCGCGCCGTCCGAGATCACGCTGCTGCGGCTCGTCACGGCCACCGGGCCGCTGCGGCGCTGACGAGGCGAGGCAACCGGGAAACCTCCATGAAGACCGTCCATCACACTCTCGCCCGCAACACGCCGGGCGTCTCGATCGAACTGCTGAGCCTGCACTACGGCACGCCCGGCCACGGCCCCAAGGCCACGCTGCAGGCCGCGCTGCACGCCGACGAGGTTCCCGGGCTGCTGGTGGCCCACCACCTGCGCGCGCTGCTGGCCAGGCTCGAGTCCGAAGGACGCATCCTCGGCGAGGTCGTGCTGGTGCCGGTGGCCAACCCGATCGGCCTGGCGCAGCGCGTGCTGCAGTCGGTGGAGGGCCGCTTCGATCTCGCCAGCGGCGAGAACTTCAACCGCCACTACGCCGACCTGTTCGACACGGTCGCGAAGCAGGTCGACGGCAAGCTGAACGGCGACGCGGCGCACAACGTCGCGCTGATCCGCTCCGCCTTGCGCGAGGGCGCCGCCGCGCTGCCGGAACGCAGCGCGCTGGAGAGCCTGCGCCGCACGCTGCTGGGCCTGAGCATCGACGCCGACATCGTGCTGGACCTGCACTGCGACAGCCAGGCCGTGATGCACCTGTACACCGAGACCTCGGTGTGGCCGCGGGTGGAGCCGCTGGCACGCTTCCTGGGCGCGCGGGCGGCGCTGCTGGCCGAAGTGTCGGGCGATCATCCGTTCGACGAGGCCTGCTCCACGATCTGGCCGCGCCTGGCCGCGCGCTTCGGCGCGGCCATCCCCCTGCCCAGCGCCTGCGTGGCGGTCACCGTGGAACTGCGCGGCGAGGCCGACGTCGCGCACGACTGGGCGCAGCGCGACGCCCAGGCGCTCGTCGACTACCTCGCCTGGCAGGGCGTGATCGCCGGCAAGCCCGACGCATTGCCGGCCGCGCGCTGCGAGGCGACGCCGCTGGCCGGCTCGATCCCCGTCAATGCGCCGCACGGCGGCGTCGTCGCCTACCTGCGCGAACCCGGCGCGAGGGTGAAGGCCGGCGAGCCGCTGGCCGACCTGATCGAGCCGATGACGGGCCTGGTCACGCCGCTGGTGAGCCCGGTGGACGGGGTGTTCTACGCCCGCGAGACGCGCCGCTTCGTGCCCGCGGGCGCGGGCGTGCTGCGCGTGGCCGGGCGCGAGGCGCTGCGCACGGGCAACCTGCTGACGGCTTGAGCCAGCCATGAGCGACGGCGCGTTCGGACGGTTCATGACCCGTCTGCTGGGCAAGGCGGAGGAGGCCCCTCGCATCCTGGGCTGCGTCGTCACGACGCGCTGGGGCGGCGACGACGTGGAGCCGACCGCCGAGCGGCTGCGTGAGATCCTCGCTGAACTGGACGAGCGCGATCCGGAGCATCCGGACGCCTGGATGACGCACGAAGCCTCCGGCTGGACGCTGGCGCTCGACGAAGACGGCTTCGCGCGCCTGAGCGACCCGGACTTCGAGACCGTCTCGCACCTGGCTGGGGTATCGCGCGAGCGCGGGCTGGCGTTGTGGCTCGCCTTCGCCGCCAATGGCCCGGACGCGGTGGCGAACCAGCCCTGGGTCGAGGGCTCGTTTCCTCCGGAGGTTCTCGCCCTCCGCGCGGCCGAGGCCGCCGCCGCGGCCGAGCGGTCGGAGCGCGCGTTCTACGACTCGCTGGGCGCCGAACGGCCCGACGTCCCGTGCCGCAAGGCCGGCTGCGTCCGCGGCGCGATCACGTACAGCGTGTTCTGCCGAACCCACCATTGCGAGCAGCTCTGGGGCCGGCCCTGCCGCTTCACGCACTGAATCGCAGGATCAGACGTAGGGCGTGCCGGCCATCGCCGCCACGAGGCCGGCGCTGCCCTTGTCGACCAGCGCGAGGAACAGCGCCGTGGCGTCGCGGCTGCTGCGCTTCTGGCGGAACAGGCGATGGGCCTGCACGAAGGCGACCGTCCATGTCGCGAGCAACAGGTTCGCGGCCAGGTGCGCCGCCGGGTCGCCGGGCTCGCGGCCGACCGCGGCGCACAGCGACTGCATGATCTCCTGCGCCAGCTCGTCGCGGATCGCCCGCGCGCGGGCCTTGAGCGTCTCGCTGGCTTCCACCGTCTCGATGAAGCCCTGGCTGGTGGCGGAGAACTGAAGCCAGGGGCTGCGTTCCTCGACCAGGCGATGCGCGAGCCGGCGCAGCGCCTCCACCGGCGCGACGCCGGCCTCGCGCTGGCGCAGCGCCTCGCGCAACTGCTCGCGGCCTTCCTCGTCGCGGTCGAAGAACAGGTCCTCCTTGCGCGGGAAGTGGTTGAACACCGTCATGCGGCCGACGTCCGCGGCCGCGGCGATCTCGTCCACGGTCACGTTGTCGAAGCCCCGTTCCATGAACAGCCGCGTGGCCGCGTCGGAAATGCTTTCCCGCGTGGCCAGGCGCTTGCGGGATCGGCGATCGGGGGCTGTTGACATGGCGGCGATGATGTCACATCATTATTGTACTGAGTACATTAATGGATGAAGTACATGATCGAATCGACGGATGTCGTCGTGGTCGGCGCGGGGCCGGTCGGGCTGTTGACGGCCATCGAGCTGAGCCTGGGCGGCGCGCGCGTCGCCGTGCTGGAGCGGCTGGCGCAGCCGAGCACGGTGATCAAGGCGCTGGGCCTCGGACCGCTGGGCTGCGAGGCGCTCGAGCGACGCGGCATGGCGCAGGCCGTCCTCGACGCGGAGGCGCGCACCTTCGCCGCGATGCAGCCGCTCGCGGGGCAGCCCGGCGCGGCAACGCGAGGTCGCGGATCGAAGTTCAGCGGCCATTTCGCGGGCCTGTCGCTGCTGCGCAAGGACGTGCAGCGGGAGCCGCAGCGTCATGCGCATCCGGTCGACCAGCAGGGCGTCGAGGTGATGCTGGCCGAGCGCGCGCGCGAACTCGGGATCGCGCTGCGCCGCGGGTGCGAGGTCACGGACTTCGTCGAGACCGCGGAGGCGGTCGACGTCGAATGGACGTCCCGGACCGGCGCGGGCCGCGTCCGCTGCGACTGGCTCGTCGCCTGCGACGGCGGGCGCAGCGCCCTCCGCAGGAAGGCCGGCTTCGCGTTCCCCGGCACGCCGCCGTCGTCGACGTTCTACCAGGCCGTCGTCGAGATCGATCATCCGGAGCGCCTGCTGCCGCTCGGGTGGCGACGCACCCCGGAAGGCGTGTTCTCGTACGGCTTCCTGCCCGGCCGGCTGGTCCTGCTGGACTTCAGCGGCACGCCCGAGGATCGCGACGCGCCCGTCGCACGCGAGGAGGTCGAGGCGGTGCTGCGCCGGATCAGCGGCGAGGACGTCCGCGTGACGGCGCTGGCCAGCGCCAGTCGCTGGACGGACAACACGCGGCTCGCCGACGGCTACCGCCGCGGCCGCGTGCTGCTGGCGGGCGACGCGGCGCACGTCCACACGCCGTTCGGCGGCCAGGGGCTGAGCCTCGGCCTGGTGGACGCGGCCAACCTCGGCTGGAAACTCGCGGCGGTCGTCCGTGGCGAGATGCCGCACGGCCTGCTCGATACCTACACCGCCGAACGCCGCCCCGCCGCCGAAGCCGTGCTCGCCAACACGCTCGCCCAGGCTGCGATCATGCGGCCCGATCCGCAGGCCGGCGCGATGCGCGAGCTCGTCGCCAGGCTGATGGAATTCGACGACGTCAACCGCTTCCTGGGCGAGGCCATGAGCGGCCTCGCCACGCGCTACGACCTGGGCTCGGCGCAGGACGACGTCGGGCGGCTCGCCGGCAACCGGACGCTGCGCCACGGCGGCGCCGACGTCGCGCTGTACGACCTGATGCAGGACGGCCGCGGCGTGCTGCTCGACGCCACCGCCGGCCAGCTGGCCTCGGGGCTCGCCGCGACCACCGCGCCGCGCGTGCGCTGCGTCGCGGTCGAGGGTGGCCCGTCGATGCTGCTCCGCCCCGACGCCTGCATCGCGTGGGTGGGCGAGGGGGGCGGCGTCGCCGGGCTGGCAGAGGCGCTGGGGCGCTGGTTCGGCACGCCGGCCATGCGACGGACGACGGCTTCGCGGGATTGACCCGCACCCGAGGTCTTGATCCTTTCGCTATGCTCGCGGGCACCCGAACCTGGCGGCGCCCAGCCGCATCCACGATGCCCCGTCCGATCTCCTGCCGCAGCCTGTCGCTGCTGGCCGCCGCCGCCCTGCTGACCCTCCAGGCCACCGCGGCCGACACCCCCGCCGCCGACGCCAAGCCGGCCGACAAGCCCAAGTGGGACGTCAACCACCCGCCCGGCCCCAAGGCCACGGTTCCCATCGATACCCATACCGGCACCTGGATGACGGTGGACGTCAGCCCCGACGGCCAGCGCCTCGTGTTCGATCTGCTGGGCGACCTCTACACGCTGCCGATCGCCGGCGGCGAGGCCGTCCCGCTGACGCACTCGATCGCCTGGGAGATGCAGGCGCGCTGGTCGCCCGACGGCAAGCGCATCGCCTACATCAGCGACGCCGGCGGCGGCGACAACGTCTGGGTGATGAACGCCGACGGGACTGACGCCAAGGCCGTCACGAAGGAAGACTTCCGGATGCTTTACACGCCCACCTGGTCGCCGGACGGCCAGTACATCGCGGCGCGCAAGCACTTCACCGGCTCGCGCTCGCTGGGCTCGGGCGAGATCTGGCTGTACCACGCCAGCGGCAGCGGTAAGGGCGTGCAGCTGAACGAGAAGCCGAACTGGCAGAAGGACCTCGGCGAGCCCGCGTTCTCGCCGGACGGCCGCTACGTCTACTACTCGCAGGACACCACCGCCGGCACGCAGTTCGAATACAACAAGAATTCCAACGGCGACATCTTCGACATCCAGCGCCTCGACCTCCACGACGGCAGCACCGAGCCCTTCGTCAAGGGCCAGGGCGGCGCGGTGCGGCCGCAGCCGTCGCCCGACGGCAGGCAGCTCGCGTTCGTGCGCCGCGTGCGCAACCAGAGCACGCTGTTCCTGAAGGACCTGTCCACGGGCCAGGAGACGCCGGTGTGGGGCCATCTCGAGCGCGACATGCAGGAGTCGTGGTCGGTGCAGGGCGTGTACCCGGGCTTCGCCTGGACGCCCGACAGCAAGGCCATCGTCGTGTGGGCGCAAGGCAAGCTGTGGCGCGTCGATCCCGCGAAGCGGGACGCGGTGGAGATCCCGTTCCACGTGAAGGACACCCGTGAGATCACGCCCGCGCTGCGCGTGCCCACCGCGGTGGCGCCGGCCACCTTCGACGTGAAGCAGCTGCGCTGGATGATCGTGTCGCCGCAGGGCGACCGCGTCGTCTATTCGGCGCTGGGCTACCTCTACGTGAAGGACCTGCCCAACGGACAACCGCATCGGCTGACCACGCAGACGCAGCACTTCGAGTTCTTCCCGCAGTTCTCGCGCGACGGCCGCGAGATCGTCTTCACGACCTGGAACGACAAGGATCTCGGCTCCGTGCGCCGCATCGCGGCCGCGGGCGGCGCCGAGACGGTGCTCACGACCGAGCCGGGCCAGTACGTCGAGCCGCAGTTCTCGCCGGACGGCAGGACGGTGGTCTACGTGAAGGGGCATGGCGGCTACCTCACCTCGCCGTGGCATGGCCTGGAGACGGGCGTCTACCGCGTCGCGGCCGACGGCAAGGGCAAGCCCGAGCGGCTCACGAAGACCGGGCGCGCACCGCAGTTCGGCGCCACCAACGACGCGGTCTACGTGACGCGCTCGAACGTGCAGAAGGAAGTCGACTTCGCGAGCAAGCTGGTGCGCATCGACCTGGTCGACCGCAAGGAGACCGAGGTCGCCACCAGCGAGTTCGTCAGCCAGTACGCGGTGTCGCCCGACGGCCGCTGGCTCGCGTTCCAGGAGCGCGAGCACGCGTACGTGACGCCGCTGCCGCTGGCCTCCAAGCCGGTGACGGTCGGCGCGAAGATGGATGCGCTGCCGGTGCGCCAGCTCGATGTCGATGCCGGCGAATACCTCGGCTGGTCGGGCGACAGCGCGAAGCTGCACTTCGGCCTCGGCGACCGCCTGTTCACCACCGAGCTGCGCAACGCCTTCACGTTCGTGCCGGGCGCGCCGAAGGAGCTGCCCAAGGCCGACGCCGCCGGCGTGCGCGTGGGCTTCACCGAAACGGCGGACGTGCCCACCGGGCAGATCGCGATCGTCGGCGCGCGCATCGTCACGATGAAGGGCGACGAGGTCATCCCCGACGGCACGATCGTGGTCGAGGGCAACCGCATCACGGCGGTGGGCCCGAGCGCGCAGGTGCTGCCGCCGGCCGGCGCGAAGAAGATCGATGCGCACGGCAAGACCATCATCCCCGGCATCGTCGACGTGCACTGGCACGGCGGCATGGGCGACGACGGCATCATCCCGCAGCAGAGCTGGATCAACTACGCGTCGCTCGCCTTCGGCGTCACCACGCTGCACGATCCGTCCAACAACTCGGCGCAGGTGTTCACCGCGTCCGAGATGCAGCGCGCCGGCATCATCACGGGCCCGCGCATCTTCTCCACCGGCACGATCCTGTACGGCGCGAAGGCGCCGATCACGCAGCCGATCGAGAGCCTGGACGACGCGCTGAACGCGCTCAAGCGCCAGAAGGCCCTGGGCGCGATCAGCGTCAAGAGCTACAACCAGCCGCGCCGCGAACAGCGCCAGCAGGTGCTCGAGGCCGCGCGCCAGACCGACATGATGGTGGTGCCCGAAGGCGGCTCGCTGTTCGAGCTGAACATGACGATGGTGGTCGACGGCCACACCGGCGTCGAGCACGCGATCCCCGTCGCCAACGCGTACGACGACGTCAAGCAGCTGTGGGGCCAGACGCAGGTGGGCTACACGCCGACCTACAACGTGGCCTACGGCGGCCTCGACGGCGAGCATTACTTCTACGCGATGACCGAGGTCTGGAAGCATCCGATCCTGAAGGACTTCGTGCCGCGCAGCGTGCTCGAGGACCGCGCGGTGCGCCGCGAGATCGCGCCCGAGGAGGACTACAACGTCGTCCAGGTCGCGAGGACCGCCAAGGAGCTGCTGCACGCCGGCGTGCGCGAGAACCTCGGCGCGCACGGCCAGCGCGAGGGCCTGGGCGCGCACTGGGACATGTGGATGCAGGTCAAGGGCGGCATGACGCCGCTGGAGGCGATCCGCAATTCCACGCTCAACGGCGCGCACTACCTCGGCATGGACAAGGACATCGGCTCACTGGAAGTCGGCAAGCTGGCCGACCTCGTGGTCATCGACGGCGACCCGACCGTCGACATCCGCCAGTCCGACCGCGTGGTCGACGTGATGCAGAACGGCCGCCTCTACGCGCTGCCCCGCCTGGACGAGATCGCCCCGCGCCAGAAGCCGCGCGCGCCGTTCTTCTTCGATGGCGTCGATGGCGCCGCGATGCCCGTGAGCACGCATGGACACGGGCATGGGGACATGGAAGGCGACGACTGAGCCTGGCGGGGCCCGGTGCTCAAGGCGCCGCGATGTCCCGCCCCGCGATCCAGCGCTCGATCGCCACGCCCTTCGCGTTGACGTAGAGCACCTTCACCAGCCCGCCGGGGCCGTTGCGATCGAGCACGACGACCGAGTCGCCGGCGACGAGGAAGCCGTGCGGCGCGGACTTCGGGTCGGGCGCGTCGCGCAGCGGCGCGCGGGCACGCGTCACGCGCGCGCGCGAGGCGGCGTCGGCCTTGGCCACCAGCGCCGACATCTTCGCGGCCAGCTCGCTCCACTCGCCGCCGTCCTTGCCGGGCCTGGGCGCGCGGCCATCGTCGGCGCGGATCGCGATGCCCGCCGGCGTCGTCGCCACGCGCAGGATGCGGTAGCAGTACGGATGGAGATCGTCGTTCGACGGCACCTTCTCCGTCAGCAGCAGCTCGCCCGGCGCCATCGTCGGCGGCTTCGGCGGCTGGCAGGCGAGCAGCATCGCGTCGTGCTCGTCGCGGCGCGGGTTGGCGATCTGCGGCAGCGACTCGGGCACGAAGGCGCGGATGCCGGTCAGCTCGTAGGCGGGACCGTGCGGCGCGCGACGGTCGAACACGAAGATGGGCTGATCCATCGGGGCGTCGTCCGTCCAGCACTGGATGGACATCGCGCCGCCGGTCTGCGACCAGGCGAGCGTGAGGTTGGCGTTGGCGCAGGGCGCGACGGCCAGCGAGGGATCGACGTTGGCCATGCAGACGGCGCCGCTGCATTGGCGACCGGCCAGGGCGTCGGCGGCGAGCGCGGCCGCCGCGAAGGTCAGCGCCGCGGCGAACGCCGACGTGCGCAGGACAAGGAGCGAGGAAACGCGAGGCATCGAAGGATGTTACGTCGCCCGGCTATGCTCGCGGCTTTGCTTTCCGGCGAGGACTTCACGCAATGCGCATCGAGATCGAACCCGGCGTCCGGCTCTACGTCGACGTCGAGAGTCCGCAGTTCGTCCTGGACGGCCCGGTGCTGCGCGAGAAGCCGACGCTGCTGCTGATGCACGGCGGCCCTGGCTTCGACCACTCGGCGTTCCGTCCGTTCTTCGGCCGCGTGGCCGACATCGCGCAGGTGATCTACTACGACCATCGCGGCCACGGACGCAGCGACCGCCGTCCGCCCGGGGAGTGGACGCTGGACACCTTCGCCGACGACATCGTGCGCCTGTGCGACGCGCTGGGCATCGACAGGCCCATCGTGCTGGGGCAGTCGTTCGGCGGCTTCGTCGCGCAGCGCTACATCGAGCGCCACCCGGGCCATCCGTCCAAGGTGATCCTCTCGAGCACCTCGCCGCACATGATGATGGAACGCAAGGTGGAGATGTTCGGCAGGCTCGGCGGCCCGGCCGCCGCCGAGTCGTGCCGGCGCTTCTGGAGCGACCCGAACCCGGCCACCTGGGACGACTACGGCGTGCAATGCCGCCACCTCTACAACACGACGCCGCAGGATCCGGACGCCGGCGCCCGCACGATCCACAACTACGACATCCTCTACGCGTCGGCTTCGGGCGAGCAGCGCACCATGAACCTGCTGCCCGGCCTCGCGAACGCGCGGTGCCCGGTGCTGGTGATGGTGGGCGAGCAGGATCCGGTATGCCCGGTCGCGGATTCGCTGGACATCGCCGCGGCGCTGCCGCCGCAGTGGAGGCAGTACCGCGCCTTCCCCAACGTGGGCCACGGCGCCTGGCGCGACGACGCCGACGCCGCCTTCGCCGAGCTCCGGCGCTTCATCCTGGAATGACACCATGCGCATCGCCTTGCTCCTGCCCGTCCTGTTGACGACCACGCTTGCCGGCTGCGCCAGCCAGCTCCTCGTCGCTCCGCATTTCGTCCGCACGCAACCCGAGGTCGACGGCGTGCTCGCCACGGCCGGCGTGCCGCGCGCCGGCGTGCGCATCACCGCCTGCCAGGGACTGTCGGAGTCCGGCGAGGCCTTGACGCCGCGCCGCTGCGACGGGGTGGCGATCGCCACCACCGATGCCCAGGGGCGCTTCCACTTCGAGAGCCACGGCTACGTCGACACGGACCTCCTGCCCTACGGCGACCGCTCCACGCATGCGATCCTGGGCGTCGAGGCGAGCGGCCGCGAACTGGTGTGGCACCAGGCCTGGCGGCGTCCGGCGCCCGAGCGGCTGGCGCTGGCGTGCGAGTTGGGCGAGCGCCTGGTCTGCAAGTCGCCGGAAGGCCCTTGAGCCCTGCCGTGCGGGGGCGCTGCAGAATGACGCCATGAAATTCATTTCGCTGCGCCTGCGCAACGCCGGCTAGAGACATGACGATGAACGCCATCCAGGACCAGGTCACCGCCACCGCCGACCACGCCGCCACGGCGCTGCAGGCGCGCGCCGGCGGCCGGCTCGACTTCTCCCCCGCGAGCCTGAAGGCCGTCGACGAGATGCTGGTGGAGGTATCGGCCTTCGTCGCCGAGCTCGACGAGGACGTCGTCACTGACCTCGTGCAGCAGCTCGGCTGCTACGTGCTCGAGGTGGGGCGGCGCGCGTACGGGGGGCAGTATTTCTGGCACGAGGAGGGCGCGCAGCCCATCCTGGTCGTCGGCGAGCCCGAGGCCCATGTCGCGCTGATGACCTGGAGCAAGGTCACGGGCCGCATCACGGGCGACGAGAGCGACGACATCGTGTTCTTCTTCGACGGCTTCGCCGCGAAGGCCGCCGCGCCGGAACCCGGCAGCAACGTGCTGTTCCTCTAGTCGCGGCTCCTGCGACGTCGTCGTTTGTCCTACACGGAGAGCGACCGCTCACCGACACGAGGACCGAGCGCGGTCCGACACGGACGGCGCGCGGGCGGTGGGATAGTTCTTCCATGCCGAACGACATCGGCCGCAGAACTCGAACAACAGTCGATGTCGATCGGCCCCGACAAACCACAGGAGCACGATCATGAACAAGGACCAAGTCAACGGCCGCGCGGAAACCGCGAAGGGCAACGTCAAGGAAGCCGCCGGCAAGATCGTCGGCAACGAACGCCTGGCCTCCGAAGGCCGTGCCGAGCAAGCCGCCGGCAAGGTGCAATCGACCGTCGGCGACGTGAAGAACGACGTCGGCAACGCCATCAAGAACGCGATCGACCGCTGATCGATCGACGGCCTCGCGCCCCAGTGCGGCGCGGGCGCCGTGAGCCCGGTTCGCGCGATCGATTCGTCGGTCGCATCAACGCCTGAACGGACGCCGGCGCCCGGACATCCAGTGCATGTCCGGGCGCTGTCGTTCGTGGGTCAGACGTGGATGAAGCGGCCGCCGCCGAACGACCAGTTCTCCCAGGTCGTCTCCTTGAAGACGAGCATCACGTCGTCCGGGGCCAGGCCCGGCGACTGGCGTAGCGCCTCGATCAGGTCGGCGGCGATCTTGCGCTTGATCTTCACGCTGCGGCCGACCGACAGCAGCACCTCGATCAGCACGAAGTCGTCGGTGCGCGGGTGGGCCAGGTCGGGATAGCTCGCGTCGTAGCGGAAGTCGTCGGCCGACAGCTCCAGCACGCGGTGGAAACGGTCGGCCTCGGGCACGCCGGAAGCGACGAGCGACTTGTGCACGGCGTCGAGCACGGCCGACTTGAAGGCGGCGTCCTTGCCGCGTCGCACGGTGAGGGTCACCAGGGGCATCGTCGGGCTCCTCAGGTGTTGTCGGTCGATTCGAGGCCGACCGGGATCGGGTCGTAGCCGGCGTCCACCAGCGCCTGCGACAGCAGGAAGCGGTCGACGTCGGAGTGCACGCGCACGTGCTTGCTGCCGAGATCCACGTTGACGAGGGCCACCGGGTCGAGCCGGTGGATGGCTTCGGTGACGAGGTTGACGCAATGAGCGCAGCTCATGCCTTCGACGAGGAATTCCGGCATCTTGTTCTCCTGGAGGGGGCGGACGGACAGTGTCGCGCGATGCGGGCCGGTCCGGCGACGCCGCGGCGCGCGGCCCCAGGTCGGGCGGGGCTTTGGGAAACCGGGGGCCGCCCCGACATACCCCTTGGCGTGGGGTTTTTCCAAACTGCGCAGATCGTTACAGGCAGACCGTCGACACTGGTGGCTTCCTGGGATTCAATGTCCACGATGTCCGCCCCGTCTTCCGCCTCCGTCCCGTCCCCTCGCCGCGACTGGTCCTTCGCCGTCGACGGGATGAGCTGCGCCGCGTGCGCCGGGCGCGTCGAACGCGCGCTGCGTGCCGTCCCGGGCGTGGCCGAGGCGAACGTGAACATGGCCACCGAGACGGCCAGCGTCCGCGCCGAGTCGCCGCTCGCGTTCGACGGCCTGGAGGCCGCGGTGCGCAAGGCCGGCTACGCCGCCCGCGCGCCCGATGCGCCGGTGCCGGCGCTGCCGTCCGAGGCGCGGGCCTGGGTGCCGGTGATCGCGGCGGCCGCGCTGTCGACGCCGCTGCTGCTGCCGATGCTGGCCGCGCTGGCCGGACTCTCGTGGTCCTGGCCCGCCTGGCTGCAGTTCCTGCTCGCGACGCCGGTGCAGTTCGGCTTCGGCGCGCGCTTCTACGCGGGCGCCTGGCGTTCGCTGCGCGGCGGCGGCGCCAACATGGACGTGCTGGTCGCGCTCGGCACCACCGCGGCGTACGGCCTGAGCGTCTACGAATGGTGGACGGCTTCGCGCATGCCGGGCATGCCCTCCGGGCATCTCTATTTCGAGGCCGCGGCCGTGGTCATCACGCTGGTCATGCTGGGCAAGCAGCTCGAGGCGCGCGCGAAGCGCCAGACCACGCAGGCGCTGCGCGCGCTGCAGGCGCTGCAACCCGCCACGGCCCGCGTGCGCCGCGAGGGCGTCGACTCCGACATCGCGCTCGCGCGGCTGCGCACCGGCGACCTGCTGGTCGTGCGGCCCGGCGAGCGTTTCGCCGCCGACGGCGTGGTCGCCGAGGGCGAGAGCCATGTCGACGAGTCGCTGGTCACCGGCGAGAGCCTGCCCGTCGCGCGCGCGCCCGGGCAGCGCGTGACCGGCGGGGCGATCAACGGCGAAGGCCTGCTGCTGGTCACGGTCACGGCCACGGGCGCCGAATCGACGCTGGCGCGCATCGTGCGGCTGGTCGAGTCGGCGCAGGAGAAGAAGGCACCGATCCAGCACCT
>Ga0209759_1000636_pt1 | contig 32763 bp, 29 predicted proteins | sample AraplaCL_Col_mMS_FD_184261 | JGI IMG/M metagenome (GOLD analysis project Ga0209759, IMG submission 184261) | Arabidopsis root microbial communities from the University of North Carolina, USA - plate scrape CL_Col_mMS (SPAdes) (version 2) | ecosystem: Host-associated > Plants > Roots >...
AGACCCAGCAGCGAGGAGAACAGGACGGAATCCCAGTGGATCACGTGGAAGTCCACCGGCGACGCCGTCTCGATGTTGGACAGGTGGGTCAGGTGGTGATGGATGTATTCACCGGAGGTCGGTGCTTGCTCTTCTGCGGCCATGAGGTCGTAGCTTCCCAATCAAGTCTTCAACGCGAGCGCCATGCGAGCGCCACCCAATACACAGTCAGACACCCGGCCAGCGCGACCAGCAGTGCCGGCCACACCACCGGGTGCAGCACTCGCGCGGCGCTGACCAGCATCGCCACCGAGCAAACAATCTTTGCCGACTCCCAACCCAGCAGGCCCAGCGCGGTGACCAGCGGCGACTTGCTGTCCGCCATCCGCGTCGCCCCGCGCGCCATCAGCGCGCCAGGGATGATCGCGGTGGCGGCACCGAAGAGCGCCGACCACAACGCAGCCCAACCGAACATCAGCCCGACCAGCAGCGAGATCACCGCGCCGGCCTCGGCCTGCACCAACACCACCCGCCACGGAGACGGCGCGCTGCGCTGATCGCGGAACGCGGCGGCTTCCGTTGCCGACAAGCGGCGCGGCAGCGGGTCCTCGTCGTCCCAGTTCGCGGCGTTGCCTGCCGGGCGGCCGGCGACGGGGCCGGACTGCTCGTTGGGAAATTCCTGCTGCGGTGTGGAACTCGGAGAACTCATGGGTGTCGGACGAGGGTTACCGTTCACTGATCGTTCTGGAACGTGGCCCCCGGCACGGTGCCCAGCGGATTGCCCCGGTTCATTGGTCAATTCACCGGGAAAACCTGCTTTAGTTGAACTAAGCCTGTCGATTCTAACCCGAAAGAGTGCGCCAAATCCAGCCCGGTGCGGCCGCGCCCTGCCGTGGCGCAAGCGGCCTGCAAGCCTTGCCGCGATGGATTCCTGGCGGGGCGCGCCGTCGCGTCGCGGGGCGCGATAGGCCAGAATCGGCGGCGCATCCGCACGCCGTCCAACCGGGTTCTCCGACCATGCTCCACGCTCCCACCATCGTCACCGCCGCCGGCGGTCCCACCTTGTCGCGCATCGTCGCCGGCGCCTGGCGCATGGCCGACTGGCAGTTCAGCGTCCAGGAACGCGTGCGCTGGATCGAAGGCTGCCTGGATCTGGGCATCACCACCTTCGACCATGCCGACATCTACGGCAACTACGCCGTCGAAGCCTTGTTCGGCGAGGCCCTGGCCGCCGCGCCGCAGCTGCGCGAGCGGCTGCAGATCGTCACCAAGTGCGGCATCCGCATGGTGTCGCCGGCGCGGCCCGAGCATCGCCTGGGCCATTACGACACCTCGGCCGCCCACGTCGAGCGCTCGGTGGACAACTCGCTGGCGGCGCTGCGCACCGACAGCCTGGACGTGCTGCTGATCCACCGGCCCGACGCGCTGATGGACGCCGACGCGCTCGCCGAGACGTTCGGCCGCCTGCGCACCGCGGGCAAGGTGCGCCACTTCGGCGTCTCCAACTTCACGCCGTCGCAGTTCGCACTGCTCAATCGCCGCATCGCCCTGGTCACCAACCAGGTCGAGGTGTCACCGCTGCACCTGGCGCCGTTCCACGACGGCACGCTGGACCAGGCACAGGATCTGGGCATCGCGCCGATGATCTGGTCGGCGCTGGCCGGCGGACGCCTGTTCACGGGCAGCGACGCCGACGCGCAACGCGCGCGCAGCGTGCTCGAGCGCATCGCGCGCGAGCGCGGCGTCAGCGTGACGACGCTGGTCTACGCGTGGCTGCTGCGCCACCCGGCGCGCCTGATCCCCCTGACCGGCTCGCGCCGGCTCGATGCGATGCGCGAGGCCGTGGCGGCGCTCGACGTCGAGATCGACGCGCAGACCTGGTACGAGATCTGGGTCGCCGGCAACGGAGCCCCGTGTCCTTGAGGGACTGAGCGAATCGAGGCCCGGCCCCGGGCGGTCAAGGACGACGCCGGCAAGGCACGCCGCCTGCCATGCCCCCTCCGATCGACACAGGAGGACACGCATCTCGCAAGCACGCGCGCCGCCTGGTCATCGCCGACGAGGAAGCGAGCTCCATGAAACCAAGCGATGCGCAACGCGCGATGGGCCGGCATCACGCCACCAGCCAGGCGGTCATGCGCTCGACCGTCCCCTGTCTCCTCTGCGCCGCGCTGGGCGTCGCGCTTCCGGCATTCGCGGCGGCTGTCGCCCTCGTTCCCAACCAGGGATCGGCGACGCTGAGCGTCGTCGACACCGCGACCGACCAGGTCGTCGCCGACATTCCGGCAGGGACCGCGCCGCGCGGCACCGCGCTGTCGGTGGATGGCCAGCGCGCCTACGTGAGCGACGCGCCCAGCAAGGCCTTGCTGGTCATCGACGTGCCCGGGCGCCGCACCCTCCAGGCCATCCCGGTCGGGGACTCGCCGGAAGGGGTCGACATATCTCCCGATGGACGCTGGGTGGCGGTGGCCGTCGAGGAATCCAACGACATCGTGTTCGTGGACACACGCGACACCACCCAGACTCACGTGGTCAAGGTGCCGGGCAAGAACCCCGAGCACGCCGTGTTCTCGCCCGATGGGCGGCAGGTCTTCGTCAGTGCCGAGGACGGCCGGACGATCGACGTCATCGACACCCTGTCCTGGGCGGTCAAGACCAGCATCGACGTGGGCAGCCGGCCGCGCGGCATCGGCTTCCTGCCCGATGGCAGCCGCGCGTACGTCGCGACCGAACTGGCCGACGAGGTCGCGGTGATCGCCGTCGCTTCGCTCAAGGTGATCCACAAGATCCCCGTCGGCACGAGAAGCAACGGGATCGCCGTCGCACCCGACGGGAGGACGGTCTATGTTTCCAACGGGGGCGATGCGACCGTGTCGGCGATCGACGTGGCGACCGACCGCGTCGTCGCGACCATCGCGGTCGGCCAACGACCCTGGAACATGGCGCTGACGCCCGACGGCGGCAAGTTGTACGTGGCCTGCGGCCGGTCGAACCAGGTCAGTGTCGTCGACGCGCGGCACAACGTCGCCCTGCGAGCGATCACGGTGGGCAAGCTCCCCTGGGGCGTTTCCGTTCGTTGAGCGGGACGTCGGCGAGCCGATGTCGCTCGCTGCACCGCGCCGTTCGGCGCAGCGCCATGGAACGTCCGTACCGGCATATCTGTTGCCGTGCGTTCGCGCCATGTCACCAAAATTACCGAACGCAGCGACGCATTCCTCCCGGCATGGCCGACCCGCCCGCATGGCCTGCCTGGCGCTCGGCATCGCGCTCGCCAGTCTTCAACACGCGGCGCTGGCTGCAGGCGCGGCGCCGAGTGCCAGTGCCCCCGCTGCGTCGGCGTCGGATGCCGGCCGTCCGCCGGACGGCGAGTGGCGCATGGCGAGCCGCACCGTCGACGGTCAACGTTTCAGCCCGTTGACCGAAATTGACAGAAGCAATGTCGCGAGCCTGAAGGTGGCCTTCCGTTTCGAGACCGGCGTGAACAAGGGCCAGGAAGCCGCGCCGATCGTCGCGGGCGACACGATGTTCATCGTGACGCCCTATCCGAACGTGCTCTACGCGCTCGACCTGACCAAGCCCGGCGCGCCGGTGAAATGGAAGTTCCAACCGAAGCCCCAGGCCGAGGCACAGGGGGTGGCCTGCTGCGACGTCGTCAACCGGGGCGCCGCGTACGCGGACGGGCGGGTGTTCATCAACACGCTGGACAACCAGACGATCGCGCTGGACGCCGCCACGGGACGCGAGCTGTGGCGCGCCGCGCTGGGCGAGATCCGTCGCGGCGAGACGATGACGATGGCGCCCCTGGTCGTGCGCGACAAGGTGCTGGTGGGCAACTCCGGCGGCGAGCTCGGCGTGCGCGGTTGGCTGGCTGCGCTCGACGCGCGCACGGGTCACGTCGACTGGCGCGCCTACAGCACGGGCCCGGACGCCGACGTCCTGATCGGGCCCGCATTCCACCCGTTCTACGCCAAGGACCGCGGCCAGGACGCTGGCGTGCACACGTGGCCGCCGGAGGGCTGGAAGATCGGCGGCGGCACCGTGTGGGGCTGGGTCACCTACGACCCCGAGCTCGATCTCGTCTACTACGGAACCGCGAACCCGGGCCCCTGGAATCCCGAGCAGCGGCCCGGTGCCAACCTGTTCACCTCGGGCGTGTTCGCACGCAAGCCGTCCACCGGCGAGGCGGTCTGGTATTTCCAGTACAGCCCGCACGACATCCACGACTACGACGGCGTCAACGAGCACGTCCTGGTCGACCTGCCGATCGACGGGGCCGATCGCAAGCTGCTGCTGCATCCGGATCGCAACGGCTACGTCTACGTGATGGATCGCCGGACGGGCCAGGTGCTCTCCGCGGACCCCTTCGTGCACATCACCACGAGCAGCGGCGTCGACCTGAAGACCGGCGAGCTGAAATACGAGCCCGCCAAGACTCCGCATGCCGGCCGCACCGTGCGCGACATCTGTCCGGCCTCGCCCGGCGGCAAGGACTGGCAGCCGTCGGCCTGGTCGCCCCGCACGCGGCTGCTGTACATCCCGCACCAGAACCTTTGCCAGGATGCCGAGACCTACCAGGTGAGCTACATCGCCGGCACGCCGTACGTCGGCGAGGACGTCAAGATGCGCCCCGGCCCCGGCGGCTACCGCGGCCTGCTCACCGCCTGGGATCCGATCGCGCGCAAGCCCGCGTGGCAGCTGCGCGAGGACCTGCCGGTCTGGAGCGGGGCGCTGGCCACCGCCGGCGACGTCGTCTTCTACGGCACGATGGACGGCTGGTTCAAGGCGGTGGACGCCCGCGACGGCCGCCTCCTGTGGCGATTCAAGACCGCGTCCGGCGTCATCGGCCAGCCCGTGAGCTACCGCGGGCCCGACGGCCATCAGTACATCGCGGTCATGTCCGGCGTGGGCGGGTGGGCCGGCGCGATCGTGACGAACAAGCTCGACCATCGCGATGAGGTCGCGGGGGGCGGCTTCGCCCACGCGATGACGGACCTGCCGGCCAAGTCGCCCGCGGGCGGCACCTTGTACGTCTTCCGGCTGCCGTGAGGTTCAAATGACGACCCTGCGGACATGGCGACCACGCGGGCTGCGTGCCTGGCTGACGGCGGCCGTCCTGATGGCGCTGGGATGCCGGCACGCCCTGGCGGCGGATCCCCCAGGCGTTGCGACTGGCGACGGAGCGCCTGCGGCCGGTGCCCCGGCGCTGCGCGTGTGCGTCGATCCCGACAACCTGCCGTGGTCGAACGAAGATGGCCGGGGCTTCGAGCCGCGCGTCGCCGCCATCGTCGCGCAGGCGCTGGGCCGGCCGCTGGAGCTGGTCTGGCAACCGATGCGGCGCGGATTCGTGCGCAAGACGCTCGTCGCCCACCGCTGCGACGTGCTGGCGGGCGTGCCCACCCAACTGGAGCGCGTGCTCGTCACGCGCCCGTACTACCGTTCGAGCTACGTCATCGTGCAGCGGGCGGACCTGCGTCCTCCCCTGACCGGCTTCGACGACCCGCGACTGCCGTCCTTGCGGATCGGCGTGCAGCTGATCGGCAACGACCTGGCCGCCTCGCCGCCCGGACACGCACTCGCGCGCCACGGCGCCATCGATCACGTCACTGGATTCACGGTGGATGGTGGAGAGACGCCGGCCGGCGAGCGCATGGTCGACGCGGTCGCCCGCCACGAGCTGGACGCGGCCTTCGCCTGGGGGCCGCAGGTGGGCTGGTTTGCGCATGCCCATGCAGGCCGGGTGAACGTGCGGGAAGCCACGCCGCCCCCGGATCTGCCGCTTCCATTCGAATTCGCGATCTCGATGGCGGTGCGCCCCGGCGACGGGCCGTTGCGCGACGAGTTGCAGGCGGCGCTCGACGCTCGCCGGGCGGACATCGACGCGGCGCTGGCGGAGTACGACGTTCCGCGGGTCGACCTCGCGGACGCCGGCGATCGGCCGGCGGCAAAGGTGTCGCCATGAACGCCGGTTCGCGTCTTCTCGGCGCCGCGCTGGCGTCGGTCCTCGCGCTGGCCGGCTGCGAGCGCGAACACCGGGACTTCGTCGCGCCGCCTCACGTCGCCGCAGCCGCCTCCGTGCCATCGGACCGCGTCATGCATCCCGGTCCGAGCGCGTCGGAGGCGGCACCGCCGGCGAGCGCGGCACCGTCCGCTGCCGCCGCCCCGTCGTCCGCGTCGTCGACGCCTTCGGCGGCGGATGCCGCTGCAGTGCCGGCCAGCACGTCGACACCGGCCTCGACCGGGCCGCTGGTGCCGGCCGCCGCCATCGTGCCGAATCCGGCGGGCCACGAGCACGACGAGAAGAACGCTGTCGATGTCTCGCAGGGCAAGCGGCTGTTCCACTGGTTCAACTGCAACGGCTGCCACGGCGCGGGCGGCGGCAACATGGGACCGGCCCTGTCCGACGACGAATGGCGCTACGGCGCCTCGCCTGCCCAGATCGCGGCGTCGATCATGCAGGGGCGCCCGAACGGGATGCCCGCCTTCGCGGGCCGCCTGACGGACGGCCAGCTCTGGCAGATCGTGGCCTACGTGCGCAGCCTGAGCGGCCAGCTGCGTTCCGACGTGGCGCCGTCCCGCGGCGACACGATCAGCCCGGGCACGCCCGAATCGCAGCGCAAGCCGGAACGTCCACGGCCGGCCGCCTCGTCATGAAGGTGTCGACATGAGATTCGCCCCTGCGCTCATCGTCCGCCGGTTCGGCCTGCCGCACCGCCGCATCCCTGCGATGACCCGCGCGGGCCTGCCGGCCGCCGCCGGCCTGTCGTGGGTCGCCTCGGCCACCGCGGCCCCTGCCAGCGCCGGACTCGGGCACGGTTGGCAGGACGCCCTCAACAGCGCGGGTCCGCAGGCCGCCCACATCCAGGATCTGTGGCGCCTCATGCTGTGGATGTGCAGCATCGTCTTCGCGCTCGTTCTCGCGGCATTCCTGCTCGCGCTCTGGCGGGCGCCGCGATCGCGCCCGGACACGGCCCCCGACCTCGAGGCGAAGCAGCGGCCGGAAGCCGGCATCCGCCGCACGGTCGTGACGGCCACGGTGGTCTCGGCGGCGTTGCTGTTCGTCCTCATCGTGGCCAGCGTGTGGACGGATCGGGCGCTCGCCCGGATGTCGACGAGCGACGCGCTCCATATCGACGTCACCGCGCACCAGTGGTGGTGGGAGCTCACGTACGACGATCCGGATCCCTCGCGCCAGATCACGACCGCCAACGAAATCCACGTGCCGGTGGGACGGCCCGTGCTCGTCACGCTGCACGCCGACGACGTCATCCACAGCTTCTGGGTGCCCAACCTCGCAGGCAAGAAGGACCTGATCCCGGGGCGAACCTCGCAGATGCAGTTCCGCGCCGACCGTGCCGGCGTCTTCCGCGGCCAGTGCGCCGAGTTCTGCGGCGTGCAGCACGCGTGGATGGCGTTCGATGTCGATGCCATGCCGCCGGCCGACTACGAGGCCTGGGCCGCCGCGCAGCGCCAGACCCCGCCGGCCCCGTCCGATCCGCTGCTGGCGCGCGGCCGCCAACTCTTTCTCTCCAGTACCTGCGTGATGTGCCACAACGTGGCCGGCACCACCGCGAGCGCCCGCAAGGGCCCCGACCTCAGCCATGTGGGCAGCCGCCGCACCCTGGCCGCGGGCGCCTTGCCCAACGATGCGGGCTCCCTGGCCGCTTGGATCCGGGATCCCCAGAAGATCAAGCCCGGCAACAACATGCCCGCGCACGATTTCGCCCCCGACGACATGAAGGCGCTCGTGGCGTGGCTGGAGAGCCTGAAATGACCCTGCGCGACGCCGCTGCCCCGGTCGACGTCAACGACGTCCCGCCCTCGCCCGACCAGGTGCGAAGCCTGGTTCGCACGTGGAGCGACCCGCCCGGCTGGCTGGGCTGGATCTCGGCCCTGAACCACAAGACGATCGGCAAGCGCTTCCTGTGCACCGCCTTCGGGTTCTTCATCCTGGGCGGCTTGCTGGCGGCCGCGATGCGCCTGCAGCTGGCCCGCCCGCGCAACCACCTGGTGGGGCCGGACCTGTACGACCAGCTGTTCACCATGCACGGCACGACGATGATGTTCCTCTTCGCCGTGCCGGTGATGCAGGCCGTGTCGATCTACCTCGTGCCGCTGATGGTGGGCTCGCGAACGATCGCGTTCCCGCGCATGAACGCGTTCGCCTACTGGATCTACCTGTTCGGCGGCGCGATGCTCTACGTCGCATTCGCGCTGGACATCGGCCCCGACGCCGGCTGGTTCGCGTACGTCCCGCTCTCGGGGCCCGACTACTCCCCGGGCAAGCGCGTCGACTTCTGGGCGCAGATGATCACGTTCACCGAACTGTCCGGCCTGCTGGAGGCCATCATCCTCATCGTTACGGTGTTCAAGCTGCGCGCGCCGGGAATGACGCTCAACCGCGTTCCGCTGTTCACGTGGAGCATGCTGGTCACCGCCTTCATGGTGATCTTCGCGATGCCTTCGGTCATGCTGGCGAGCACCGCGCTCATCACGGACCGGCTGGTGGGCACCCATTTCTACAACCCGGCCGAAGGGGGCGACGCCCTGCTGTGGCAGCACCTGTTCTGGTTCTTCGGGCACCCGGAGGTCTACATGATCTTCATCCCCGGCCTCGGCTTCGTCTCGACCATCGTGCCCACCTTCAGCAGGCGCCCGATCCATGGCTATCCCGCGATGGTCATCGCCCTGATCGCGACGGCGTTCCTCGCGTTCGGCCTGTGGGTGCACCACATGTTCGCCACCAACGTGCCAGAGCTCGGCAAGGGCTTTTTCACGGCGGTGAGCATGATGATCGCCATCCCCACGGCGGTGCAGATCTGGTGCTGGATCGCGACCCTGTGGACAGGCCGCCTGAACTTCCGCACCCCGCTGCTGTTCGTGCTGGCCTTCTTCTTCATCCTCCTGATGGGCGGCATGACCGGCCTGATGCTGGCCGCCGTCCCGCTCGACCTGCAGGTGCACGACACCTACTTCGTCGTCGCCCACCTGCACTACGTGCTGTTCGGCGGCGCCGTCTTCCCGCTGTTCGGGGCCGTCTATTACTGGTTCCCGAAATACACCGGCCGCCTGATGAGCGAGAAGCTCGGGCGCTGGAACTTCTGGCTGATGTTCATCGGCTTCAACGTCGCCTTCTTCCCGATGCACCTGCTCGGACTGGCCGGCATGCCGCGGCGCGTCTACACCTATCCGGACATGCAGGGCTGGGGCCGCCTCAACGCGATCTCGACGGCCGGAGCGCTGCTGCTCGTCGTGAGCGTCGCGCTGTTCCTCGTCAACGTCTGGCGCAGCCGGCGGCATGGCGAGGTGGCCGGCAACAACCCCTGGGGCGGCGCGACGCTCGAATGGGCGACGACGTCGCCTCCGCCGGCGCACAACTTCGACGCGATCCCGGTCGTCTACAGCCGCGACCCGTTGTGGGACGGCGCGCCGCGCGAAGGCCAGCCGTCGCACGTGGGCGGGCTGGCGGTCGGCCAGCGCGAGGTGCTGGTGACGACCCTGCTCGACGCCGAACCCGACCACCGCCCGGTGATGCCCAACCCGTCTCCCTGGCCCTTCCTGGGCGCCATCGCGACCACCATCCTGTTCATCGGATCGATCTTCACGCCCTGGGCCGTCGTCTGGGGCATGGTGCCGGTGGCCATCACGTTGACCGCCTGGTTCTGGCCGCGCAAGCGCGACGCCGCGGCCCACCTCGCACTGGAGCAGCAGCCATGACGCGCGCAGAGCTCACCGCTTCCGGCCTGCAAGCGGACGCCTCCCGCCAGGCGCCCTCGTCCCGTGCGGAGGCACCCCCGGGGGCGACGCTCGCGGCCGTGCGCGGCGCAGCCCTGGACGTGCGCGCGCTGCCGAGCTTCGCGTTCGGTGCGCGCAGCATGATGTGGTGGGCGACGCTGGGCCTGATGCTGATCGAGGGCACCGTCTTCGCGTTGACGCTGGCCACCTACTTCTACCTGCGCAGCCACGTGCAGGTCTGGCCGCCCCAGGAGCCGCCGCCGGACCTCGCCGTCGGCACCGGCTTGACTCTCCTGCTGCTGGTCAGCGTCTGGCCGGCGATGCGCGCCAAGGCCGCGGCCGAGAGGCTCGATACCGGCGGCGTGCGGCTCTGGTTGACGATCAGCACCGCCTTTTCCATCCTGGTGCTCGTCGTGCGCGCCTTCGAGTTCGGACACCTGAACTGCCGCTGGGACAGCGATGCCTACGGCTCGGTCGTGTGGATGCTGATGGGAATGCACACGTTCCACCTGCTGACCGATGCGTACGACACCCTCGTGCTGAACGTGCTGTTCTTCACCGGCCCGCTGGAAGGGCGCCGTTACGGCGACGTCGGCGAGAACGCCATGTACTGGTACTTCGTGGTCTTCAGCTGGCTGCCGATCTATGCGGTGGTCTACTGGGCACCGCGCCTGGGATGAAGCGCATGACCGTCGCTCGACGCCTCTGGCCCGCCCTGCTCGGCGCGCCCACCCTGGTCCTGGTGGACCTGGTCGTCCGCTATGCATTGGTGCCCCCGGCATGCCACGCGCAGGCCGCGGGATGGACGCATCCGGTGGCCATCCTGTTCATCGCCGTTGCGGCGGGGCTTCTCGTGCAATCCGCGATCGAGTTGCGGCGACTGGGCGCGAGCCCGCCGGGCAAAGGTGGCGACGATGCCGGCGACGCGGTGGATGCCCCCGGCGCCCGGACGCTGTTCCTGGCGCGGCTGGCCGCGGGGCTGGCGGCCCTGTCGCTGGTCACGCTCGTCGCGCTGTGGGTTCCGGCGTTCTTCCTGTCGCCCTGCCTGAACTGAAGAGGCGGCACATGGCGGCCACGGCGCGTGATCACGGCACCCAGGACGGGGGCGTTCGTACGATCGAGCGCCGGGGGCTGCGGGCTGCGGTCGGGGCATCGCTCGCCGCCGCGCCGCTCGTCGCCGGCGCGCACGTCGTCCCAGGCCCCGCCGCCTGGTCGCTGCACTGGAGCCTGGAGCCGTGGGTCGTGGCCTGTCTGGCCGTCAGCGCGCTGGGCTACGCGAGCGGCCTGGCCCGGCTCTGGTCCCGCGCCGGACCCGGGCGGGGCATTTCACGCGCGCAGGCCGCGGCCTTCGCAGGCGGCTGGCTCGCGCTGGCCGTGGCGCTGGTGTCTCCCCTCGACCCGCTCGGTGTGCAGCTGTTCTCCGCGCACATGATCCAGCACGAGATGCTGATGGTGCTCGTGGCGCCGCTGCTGTGCCTCGGGCGGCCGCTGGTCGCCTGGACCTGGGCGATGCCGCCGCGCTGGCGCCGCCGCGCGGGACGCTGGACCGCCCGGCGCGGCTGGCGCAGCGCCTGGGGCGCGATGACCTCGCTGCTGGGCAGCTGGGCGCTGCACGCGGCGGCCTTGTGGGGCTGGCACGCGCCGTCGCTGTTCCAGGCCGCGCTGCATGACAACGGCATCCACGTGCTGCAGCACATCAGCTTCCTGGGAACCGCCCTGCTGTTCTGGTGGGCCGCGCTGCGGCCCGCCTCCCGGCGCGGCCAGGGCCACGCGATCGTCTACGTCTTCACGACGATGATGCACACCAGCGCGCTGGGGGCGCTGCTGACGCTGTCGCCCGCCGTCTGGTACCCGGACTACTTGCCGAGCGCGCTCGCCCTCGGGATCGATCCGCTGGAAGACCAGCAGCTCGGCGGGTTGGTGATGTGGATCCCCGCCGGATTGGCCTACGTGGTGGCGGGACTGGCCCTGGCCTTGCGCTGGGCCGGGCTGCGCTCGTCCGACCGCATCGACGGCGAGTTGCGACCCGCCAGGTAGGCCTCTGCGTCGATCGACTTGCGGCCGGGCGGCGCCGCGGCCCGGCGACTACAGACGCGCGATCTCCTCCTGCAGGTGCGCCTTGGCGCGCGGGTTCTTCTCCGCAGCCGCGAAGCCCGTCATCAGGTGCTTGCGCCCCTCGACAAGCGCCCTGTCCGCGGCCACCGGCACGTCCGGAGCGACGCCGGTGCCCTCCCAGTCGGCGTGCGTGATCGGGCTGATCGAGCGCGAGTCGGGGATGAAGGCTTCGAAGTGGTCGCCCAGGCGATGCATGTCGCCCGGATGCGCGCCGCCGCCCGTGGGCTCGCCGATCAGCGTGGCCCGGTGCAGCGTCTTGAGCGCGTAGGCGAGATCCTCGCCGGCGGAAAACGTCTCATGGCTGGTCAGCACGACGATCTCGCGCTGGGCGCCATAGCGCGGGCCGGCGATCTTGTCCGAGGTCCATGCCTCGTCGGTGCGCGCCCCGGCGCGATGCCAGATGTCGTTCAGGTGGGTGCGCTGGTCGAACAGGTAGCTGCAAAGCAGGGCCACCGTCGCCGGGTCGCCGCCGTGGTTCTCGCGCAGGTCGATGATCAGCCCGCGGGTGTCCTGCAGCAGCGTCATCGCGGCGGCGAGGCGGGCCTCGGTGTCGGCGCCCGGCAGCAGCAGGTCGAGCTTGAGGTAGCCGATGTTGAACGGCAGGCGCTGCACGCTGTCGAAGCCGTAGTTGACGCGCTTGAGCTGCGCCCGCTCGAACGCCGCCTGCTCGGGGTCGGGCTTGGCGTCGGCGGCCGCGAGCGGGAAGAGGTCGGGGCTGTATTCGACGTGCAGGTGCTTGTCGTGGCTGTCGGACTCGAGGTCGGCGTTGAGGCGGTCGGCCAGTGCGGCGGAACTGGCGATGGCGTCGTACGCGCGGGCGTGCAGGCGCGCGCGCAGGGCGTGCGCGAGCGCGGCGCCGCGCGTGGCGTCGAAGTAGCGCGTGTCGAGTTCGTGTGCCAGTTGCTCGACGACCGCGCTGCGGGTCGCCGCGTCGAGCGGCAGGTCGGGCGGGCCGTTCGGCTGCGGCGGCTGCGCAAGGGCGCCTGCGCCGGCGAACATGAGGGCAATGGCGACGGACTTCATTAGCTCTTCTTTCTCTTCGAGTGGGGGGTGATCGTCTTCAAGGCATCTGCGATGCGTTCGGCGAAGGGTTCGCGGCCAAGAGCCCCGAGCGCCGCGGCCACCGCGGTCGACAGACCCGACTCGGCGTCGAGCCCGGCCGCGGCGCGTTCGGTGGCCTGCCACGCGCGCTGGAGCTGCGGCAGCAATGCGCGGCCGCGGGCCGACAGCGACACCACGCGCTGGCGCGCATCGAGTGGGCCGGCCGTGACGTCGACGAGGTCGTCCTTGACCATCACGGCGACCGTCTGCGTGGCGGCTGGTTGCGTGATCCCGGCGGCATCCGCAAGCTGGCCGATCGTCAACGCCTGCCCGTCGGCCAGGGCACGCACGATGGGCGTGTAGCGCGGGCGGTAGTTCATGCCCGGATAGTCGTTGGCGGCACTGACGCCGTCGTCCAGGAGTTCGATCAGGTGCCTGAGCTGGGTGCCGAGGCCGGTGGGGAGGTCTGTCATGGCGCAATCATATAACAGCTTATATAAATGCGCATATATTCGATGAACGGGCTCAGGGAGCGTCGATGCGTCGGATGCCGGGCGCGCTCGTGGGGCGCGCGTCGCTCAGCCCGCCGGCGCGTCCCGGAACGCCAGCACGACGCGCCGCGTCGAGGCCGACTTCTTCTCGATCTTGCGCACCACGAGCGCGCCGATCTCCGCCGTGTTGGCGACGTGCGTGCCGCCACAGGGCTGCAGGTCGACGCCCTCGATCTCGAGCAGGCGCACGCGGCCGCTGCCGCGCGGCGGCTGCACGCTCATGCTGCGCACCAGCCCGGGGTTGGCGTCGAGCTCGGCGTCGGTGATCCAGCGTTGCGCGACCGGATGCGCCTCGCCCACCAGTCGCTCGAGGCCGGCCTCGATGACGGACTTGTCGAGCGCGTCGGTCATGTGGAAGTCCAGCCGTGCGTACTCCGACGTGATCGAGCAGCCGTCGACCGGATGCGGGATCAAGGCGCACAGCAGGTGCGTCGCCGTATGGAAACGCATGTGGGCGCGGCGCCGCGCGACGTCGATGCGCGCGCGCACCGCCGCGCCGATGGCGAGCGCCGCGCGATCCTCCGCGTTGGCGAGCACGTGGACGATGTCGCCGGGCTGTTCGCCCTTGCGCGTATCGGCGATGACGATCACGCGGCCATCGGCCAGCACCAGCTCGCCGCGATCGCCGGCCTGCCCGCCGCCATGCGGATAGAACACCGTGCGATCGAGCTGCACGCCGCGTTCGTCGACCTGCGTGACGTGCGCATCGCACTCCACCAGCGTGGCATCGTCGCGAAACAGTTCCTCGGTCATCGCAGCAGTCTCCTCACCCGTCAGTTCACAACGTCACGGTGCCGGCGATGCATGGCGCGACATCGCCGCCGATCCACGTGCCGTGGTCGTCGCGCTGCACGTGGATGCGGCCGGCGCGGCCCATCGCGCTGCCCTGGCCGGCCACGTAGCGCGCCGGCGCGCGGGCGCTGTCGATCAGCCAGCGCGCGACGTTGGCATTCAGGCTGCCGGTGACCGGATCCTCGTTGATGCCGATCGCCGCGGCGAAGAAGCGCACCTCGAAGTCGAGCTCACTGCCTGCCGGATACGCGCCCACGACGCCGACCTTGCCGAGCGACTTCAGCGCCGCGTGGTCGGGCTTGAGCGCCAGCACCGTCGCCGCGGCGTCCACCAGCAGCACCAGCTGCGGAAAGCCGTTCGACAGCCAGGCCGTGTCGCGCACCCGCGCCGCGTCGAGCCCGAGCGCGGCATACACGCGATGCAGCAGCTCCGCATCGGCGCGTTCGACCGTGGTCGGCGGCGCCGCGAAGGCCAGCCGCTCGCCGCGGCGGATTGCCACCTGGCCGACGCCGCACTCCTGCACCACCACGCCCGCCCGCTTGGGCTGGCCGCCGGCCTGCAGCCACACGTGGCACGAGCCCAGCGTCGGATGGCCGGCGAACGGCAGCTCGCCGCCCGGCGTGAAGATGCGCACGCGGTAATCGGCCTCGGGATGCGTGGGCGGCAGGAGGAACGTGGTCTCGGACAGGTTGGTCCAGCGCGCGAACGCCTGCATGCGTTCGGTCGACAGGCCGCTGCCGTCATGCACGACGGCCAGCGGGTTGCCCAGCAGGGGCGTGGCCGTGAAGACGTCGACCTGGCTGAAATCGCGCCGGCGCGGCGCTTCGTTCTCGCTCATGAATGCGGTCTCCTTGCTAAGCAGTGTCATTCCGCGCGAAGTCGCGGAACCCACCCCTGCCAAGACGCGTGATGGCGAGGGTGGATCCTGCGACGACGCGCAGGATGACGGATAAGGGCGCGCGCGATGCGCGGATGGATGCGCTAGCAGATGCTGACGAACAACGCCCCCGATGACAGGCGCCTCAGGCGGCGACCGTCGACGGCAGCGACGCCAGATGCGCCTTGATGACGTTGCCCAGGCGCTGCACCGCGTCGGCGATGTCCGCCGGCGACAGCGTGACGAAGGACAGGCGCATCGTGCGCGTGTCGGGATGGTCGGCGTAGAAGGCGGCCCCCGGCACGTAGGCCACGCCGGCCTCGACGGCCTTGGGCAGCAGCGCCATCGCGTCGCAACCCGCGGGCAGGCGCAGCCAGAAGAACATGCCGCCGCTCGGCTTCTTCCATTCGCAGCCGGCCGGCATCGAGGCCTTCAGGGCCGCGTCCATCGCATCGCGTTGCGTGCGGTAGCGGTTGCGGATGGTCGGGATGTGCTGGTCGAGGAAGCCGTTCTTGATGACCTCGTAGACCACGCGCTGGCTGAACGAGCCGGTGTGCAGGTCGGCCGCCTGCTTCGATTGCAGCAGCTTCGGATACAGCGGCTTCGGGCACACCATGAAACCGAGGCGCAGGCCCGGCGCAAGCACCTTGGAGAACGAGCCCAGGTACAGCACGCCCTCGGCCCAGCGCGAGGCGAGCGGCTTGGGCGGCTCGTCGTCGTACCAGAGCTCGCCGTACGGGTTGTCTTCGACCAGCGGGATGTTGGCGCGCTGGGCGGCGGCCACGAGCTGGTCGCGCCGCTCGGCCGGGATCACGCGGCCGGTCGGGTTCTGGAAGTTGGGCAGCACGTACATGAATCGCGTGCCGCGCGGCAGCGCGGCGATCGCGTCGGGCAGCGGGCCGTCGACGTCGCCGGCGACCGACGCGAACTTCGGCTCGTTCGGATTGAAGGCCTGCAACGCGCCCAGGTAGGTCGGCGTCTCGACGGCCACCGTGTTGCCGGCGTCCAGCATCACCTTGCCGACCAGGTCGAGGCCTTGCTGCGAGCCGTTGGTGATCAGCACGCGGTTGGCGGGCGCATCGACGCCCTTGGCGCCCAGCATCGCCGAGACCCAGTCGCGCAGCGGGCCGAAGCCTTCGCTGGCGGCGTACTGCAGCGCCTCGCGCGGCGTGTCGGCCAGCACCTTGGCGGTGGCCTCGCGCATCGCGTCGACCGGGAAGGTGTCGGCCGAGGGCAGGCCGCCGGCCAGCGAGCGCACGCCCGGCAGCTCGGTGAGCTTCAGGATCTCGCGGATGACCGACGGGTTCATGCGGTCGCAGCGCTGGGCCAGCTGCCAGGGCGAGTTCGGGAAGTCGGGAGAAGCGGTGGAACCGGTCATAGCAGAGCCTTCAGGAAACAACGGACAAAGGGGGGAAATCAGGTGCCGGCGCGCGGCGCCCCGGCCGACATGCGCCGGCCCAGGTACACGCACGCCATCACGGCGATGGAAAAGCCCAGCGTGGCCGGGCGCAGGCGCTCGCCCAGCACGGGCACGCTGAGCAGGATCGAGACGAAGGGTTGCAGCAGCTGCACCTGGCTGACGCGCAGCGCGCCGCCCCAGGCCATGCCGCGGTACCAAGCGAAAAAGCCCATCCACATCGAGAACGTGGCCACGTAGGCAAAGCCGGCCCAGGCCGCGGCGTGCACCGGTGCCGTGGGCCATTGCGTGACCAGCACGGGCAGCGTCACCGGCAGTGCCAGCACGAGCACCCACGAGATGGTCTGTTCGGCCGTCATGCCCTGCGGCCCCGAGGACACCCGCGCGCCGCAGATGTAGCCGATGGACGAGGCGATCACCGCGCCCAGCAGCAGCAGGTCGCCCAGCTGCGGGCGCCCCGCGCCGCTCCACGCCGCGAAGCCGACCACCAGCGCGGCGCCCAGCAGCGCGAAGGTCCAGAAGCCGCGCGAGGGCCGCTGGTGCAGCATGACCGCGCCGACCGCGGCGGTGGCCAGCGGCATCAGCCCGGTGATGACGGACGCGTGCATCGCGTCGACCCGGCGCACGGCCAGGCCGAGCAGCAAGGGCCAGCCCACCACGTTGCCGAGCGCCGACAGGCCCAACATCGGCCAATGCGACTTGCGCGGCCAGGGTGCGCGCGTCAAGAGCAGGTAGGCCAGCGACAGCAGCCCGGCGACGCCGGCGCGTCCGATGCCCACGAACACGGGCGGCAGTTGCGGCGCCTCGTCGCTGCCGGAGGCCAGCCGCGTCATCGGGATCGTGCCGGCGAAGATCAGCATGCCCAGCACGCCCAGCCACAGGCCCGCGCGCGTGCGCCGCGCCTGAGCCGCGTGCAGCCCGGTGGAACCGGCGGTGGGCATCGACAGGGCGGGCTGGGGCTCGAGGCGCATCGGACTTCGGCGGCGCCGCGCTTCGGAACAAAGCGGACAAACGGCGTGCGAGAAGGCCAGTCTAGGCCGATAATCAGTACACCAGCAGTACAGTTGCCGGATGCAGTTCGGTGATCTGTATCGTTGTCCGCGGCAATACAGATCCCGACTTCCGAGGCCAGCCATGCCAGACGACGCCCCGCTCCCGCAGTCCGCCGCCGCGCCCCGTCCCCGGCGCGGCGCGCCGTCCGCCACGCCGCAGGTGGCCGTCGGGGCCGCGCTGCTGGCGCGCAGCGCATCGCAGACGCTGGCCGAGCAACTGGCCGGCCACTACGCCGCGCGCATCCGCCAGCGCCTGCTGTTGCCCGGTGCGCGCCTGCCGTCCGTGCGCGAGAGCGCGCGCCGGCATCGCGTCAGCCCGTCGACGGTCGTCGCGGCCTACGACCAGTTGCTGGCGCAGGGTCTGGTCGAAGCCAAGCGCCAGCGCGGCTTCTTCGTGCGCGACGGCGACACCGTCGCGCCGCGCGCAACAGGCGCGGCGCCGGAGCCGCAGGCGGCCGCCGCGCGGCTGGCGATCACCACCGAGACCGCGCTGCGCCTGGACGCGCCGCTGCGCCCGCCGCCGGTAGACGCCACCGCGCTGATCCGCGGCATGTTCGCCGTCGATGCGCAACGTCCCGCGCCCGGCCTGGGCACGCTGCCGGCCGAATGGCTGGACGCCGCGATGCTGCAAACCGCGCTGCGCCGCGTGATGGCGCCGGCCAAGTCGGCCAGCGCCGCGCACCAGCCCTCGAGCTATCTGAGCTACGGCGAGCCCGCGGGCGACGCGCGCCTGCGTCACGCGCTGGCGCAACGACTGGCCGACTTCGGCGTGCCGGCCACGCCGGCGCAGATCGTCACCGCCAACGGCGCGACGCACGCGCTGGACATCTGCTCGCGCGCGCTGCTCGCGCCCGGCGACACGGTGCTGGTCGACGAGCCCGGCTGGTCGGTGGAATTCGCGCGCCTGACGCAGCTGGGCATGCGGCTGCTGCCGGTGCCGCGGGGCGTCGACGGGCCCGACCTGGCCGCGATGGCCGCGCTCGCCAAGGCGCACCAGCCGCGGCTGTACGTCACCTGCTCGGTGCTGCACAACCCGACCGGCGCCTCGCTGAGCCTGGCCTCGGCGCACCAGGTGCTGCGGCTGGCGGAGCAGCACGACTTCCGCATCCTCGAGGACGACACCTACGCGCACCTGGCGCCCGCGCATGCGCCGCGGCTGTCCGCGCTCGACGGACTGCGCCGGACGATCTACGTGTCGGGCTTCGCCAAGATCCTGGCGCCCGGATGGCGCGTGGGCTTCATGGCGGCGCCGCCCGACCTGGTCGAGCGCTTCGTCGACGTCAAGCTGCTGGGCACGTTGACCACGCCGGCGCTGCTGGAGCAGGCCGTCGCGGTGTGCCTCGAACAGGGCTGGCTGCGCCGCCACGCCGATCGCGTCATCGCCCGGCTGGGCGCGGCGCGCACGCGCACGGTCAAGCTGGCGCTGGCGGCCGGCTGCCGCTTCGCGACGCCGCCGATGGGCCTGTTCGGCTGGGTCGACACCGGCGTCGACACCGAGCGCCTGGCCACCGACATGCTCGATGACGGCTGGCTGCTCGCGCCAGGCACGGTGTTCCATCCGGGCCGCCAGCCGTCGACGCTGATGCGCATCAACTTCGCGACGACCCAGGATCCCCGCTTCTGGCAGGCCTTCGAAAAAGCCCGCGAGGGCTGAAGCCTGCGGACGTCAGGCGCCCTGGTTCAGGCCGAACATCTTCGAGAACTCGAGGTACTGCTGCAGCGTCATCTTGTCCTTGGGCATCTTGGGGTCGGCCTTCTTCGCCTCGGCCATGTGCATGTCCCAGGTCTTGGACATCGCGTCCATGAACTCCTTCTTGCTGACCATGCCGTCCTTGTCGGCGTCGATCATCCTGGTCTGCAGGTAGTAGGTGACCGAGTCCTCGCGCTTGACGTCCTGCGCCAGCGAGGGCAGCGAGAACGACGCCGTGACGGCCAGGACGGCGGAGGCGAGCGCGAGTTGGGGCAGGGAGATCTTCATGATGGTTCCTTGGTGGATTCGACGGGTGGTGGACGGCCGCAGGGCCGCTGGCTGCGGGCAGGTGCTGCGAGCCAGTGACCGGTAGTCGGGCGAGCCGGTCGAATCCTTACGAGGACTCCAGATCTGCTTCGAATCGGCGGCCGTCGCAGGTCGCATGCGGCGCACTCACGGCGCCGATTCCTCGTGCACGCGCTCGCGCGCCGCCGCGAGTTCGCCGATCTGCGCGCTGCGCTTGACCGTCTTCAGGCCGTCGCGCAGAACCTGGCATTCGGACAGCCCCGTCGCCGGCGACCAGTGCTTGCTCAGCTCCGTGCGTTCCGCACGATCGCGATCGCGCCGCGAAGCGTCGCCCGTGGCCTGGAAGTGCAACGCGCCGCCGAAGACCTGCAACAACAGGCTGTCGCCGTGGTCCGCCATCAGGTCGCCGATCGCCTCGCACTCCTGCGCGCGATTCGCGTCGCCGCCACCCTTGTCGCGGCAGGCCTGCATCAGCGGCCCGACCGGATCGAACAGTCCCACCGTCTTCTCGAAGGCCTGGCGCGACAGGTCGTAGTCAGCCGCGAGCATGTCCTCCTGGCCGGATGCGTGCGCGGCGACGGCGGCCGCTGGAAGATAGAGGCGATCGTCGAAGCGGCTGGCGGACGCCATGTGCGTCATCGCATCCTGCTGCCCGGTGGCGTCGCCCGCCGCGGCGGCCTGCGAAAAGGCGAACAGCCACGGCGCCGCGTTGTCCGGATCCAGCTCGATCCAGCGCCGCACGCTCAGCGCGGCGCAGCTGCCCGCCAGCGGCGCCGACGCATCGGCCGTCATCGACGACGGCTGGCAGGCGCGGAAGGCCAGCGCATAGATCCTGGCGTCGGCCGTGGTCATGGCGCGCTGGGCCAGCGCCTCGATGGCCTGCGCCGATCCCTGCACGCCGCCGACGTTCAGCCAATCGGCCACGGCGTGATCGAACGGATCCACGCTGGTGCGCAGCCGCGTGTCGAGCTGCGCCATCTCGGCCAGGTAACCGGGCCCGGCCGGCCTGGGCGGCTTGCCGGCGCCAGACGGGTCGCCATCGGTCGCCACCTCTTCGGCGCGCGGCGCCTGGTCGGCGCCGCAGCGCGGCTTGACCGCCGGCGTCTGCGCGGCCGAGGCGGCCAGCGATTCGGCCAAGGTCCACGGATCGTCAGGCATCAGCGCGAGCCTGAACGCGGCCTGCCGGCGCGCGCGCATGGCCGGCGGCTCGATGTCGAGATCGGGCGGTGGCTTGACGGCATGGTGTTCGATGGCAGGCGCGCGCACCAGCCACCAGGCCCCGAGCGCCGCGGCGGCGCCCACCGCGACCGCGATGCGCCCGACCGGGATGCCACGCCGCGAAATAGGCCGCCTCCTATTTCTGGCTCAACACTTCCCAGCGTTCCAGCATCGCCATCAGATCTTCCTCGATCTGCGCGAAGCGCGCCTGCGTCTCTGCGATCTTCTGCTTGCCCTGCGTGTACAGCTCGGTGCTGGCGAGCGCGGCTTCGAGCTCCTTTTGCTCGGCCTCCAGCGCGGCGAGCTTCGTGGGCAGTTCGTCGAGCTCGCGCTGCTCCTTGTAGCTCAGCTTGGCCTTGGGCTTGGCAGCCGCCGCCGTGGCCGCGGCGGACGACGGCAGGGGCGCGGGCGGCGGCGCAGGCACCTGGGGCGCCGACGGCGCCGGGCCGCTCGGGCGGCCGCGCGCGCGCTGCGCCTGCCAGTCCTCGATGCCGCCCTCGTACTCGCGCCACAGTCCCGGGCTGACGTCGCCTTCCCAGACCAGCGTGCTGGTGACCACGTTGTCGACGAAGCGGCGGTCGTGGCTGACCAGGAACACGGTGCCGCTGTAGTTGGCCAGCAGTTCCTCCAGCAGTTCCAGCGTGTCGATGTCCAGGTCGTTGGTCGGCTCGTCCAGCACCAGCACGTTGGCGGGCAGCGCGAAAAGCCGCGCGAGCAGCAGCCGGTTGCGCTCGCCGCCGGACAGCGACATCACCTTCGCATTCGCACGCTCGGGCGCGAACAGGAAGTCGCTGAGGTAGCTCATGATGTGCTTGCGCGAGTTGCCGATCTCGATCCACTCGCTGCCGGGGCTGATCGTGTCGGCCAGCGTGGCGTCCAGCTTCAGGCCGGCGCGCATCTGGTCGAAGTAGGCGACGTTGAGCATCGTGCCCAGCTTGATGTCGCCCGAGGTCGGCTTGAGCTGGCCGAGGATCAGCTTGAGCAGGGTCGTCTTGCCGCAGCCGTTGGGACCGATCAGGCCGATCTTGTCGCCGCGCAGCACCGTCGTCGTCAACTTGTCGATCAGCACGCGCTCGCCGTAGCGCATCGTGACGTTCTCGAGCGCCGCGACGATCTTGCCCGACTGCCCGCCCGTGGCCACCTCGAGCCGCACCTGGCCCACCTGGTCGCGCCGCGCCGCGCGCTGCGCGCGCAGGGCCTCGAGGCGCCCGATGCGCGCGACGCTGCGCGTGCGCCGTGCCTCGACGCCCTTGCGGATCCAGATCTCTTCCTGCGCCAGCAGCTTGTCGGCGCGTGCGTTGGCCAGCGCCTCGGACTCCAGTTCGCGCTGCTTGGTCGTCTCGTACGCGCTGAAGTTGCCCGGATAGCTGCGCAGCCTGCCGCGATCGAGTTCGACGATGCGGGTGGCGGTGGCGTCGATGAACGCGCGGTCGTGCGAGATCAGGATCAGCGAGCCGCGATAGCTCTTGAGCAGGTCGGCCAGCCAGTCGATGGCGTCGAGGTCCAGGTGGTTCGTCGGCTCGTCCAGCAGCAGCACGTCGGGCGCGGCCACCAGCGCCTGGGCGAGCGCGACGCGCTTGCGCACGCCGCCCGAGAGCTTTTCCACCAGCACCTGCGGGTCGAGGTCCAGACGGTGCAGCGTCTCGTCGACGCGGCGTTCCCAGTCCCAGCCGCCCAGCGCCTCCAGGCGGGTCTGCAGCCGGTCCATCTCGTCATGGTCGATGCCGTCGTGGTTCTCGAACTTCTCGCGCGTCTCCTTGGCCTCGCGCACGCCTTCGCTGACGGCGTCGAACACGGTGATGCCCGGCGCGAACAGCGGCTCCTGCGGCACGTAGGTGCGGCGCAGGCCGCGTTCGACCTGCAGCAGGCCGTCGTCGGGCTTGTCCAGGCCGGCCAGGATCTTGAGCATGCTGGACTTGCCGGTGCCGTTGCGCCCGATCAGCGCGACGCGCTCGGAAGTCTCGAGCGCGAAGTCCGCGCCATCCAGCAACGCGACGTGTCCGAACGCGAGGTGGGCATTGGTGAGGGTGAGCAGGGCCATCAGGAAGTCGTCGTCGCGGTGCGGTCAGAAAGGATCATGGCCTTCGGTGGTGGGGCGGGTGAGCATGCGTTGCACGGTGGCCTCGAGCGCGTCGACGAAAACCTTCGCCACGTCGAAGCCGGTCTGGTCGGTGATTTCCTGGAAGCACGTCGGGCTCGTGACGTTGATCTCGGTGAGCGTGTCGCCGATGACGTCCAGGCCGATCAGCAGCAAGCCGCGCCGGGCCAGCTTGGGGCCGATGACGCCCGCGATCTCGCGCTCGCGCGGCGTGATCTCGCGTGCCACGCCCAGGCCGCCGGCGGCCAGGTTGCCGCGCACCTCGCCGCCTTGCGGGATGCGGGCCAGGGTATGCGGCACCGCCTGGCCGTCGATGACCAGCACGCGCTTGTCGCCGTCGGCGATCTCGGGCACAAACTTCTGCACCATGATGGTTTGCGCGCCGCCCAGGTTGAGCGTCTCGACGATGCTGCCCAGGTTCATGCCGTCGTCGCGCACGCGAAAGATGCCCGCGCCGCCCATGCCGTCCAGCGGCTTGAGGATGATGTCGCGGTGCTCCTTGTGGAACGCGCGCACGTCGGCCGCCGAACGGGTGACCAGGGTAGGAGCGATGAACTGCGGGAACTCCAGGATCGCGAGCTTTTCGGGATGCTCGCGCAGCGCGGCCGGCGAGTTCAGAACGATCGCGCCGTCGCGCTCGGCGTGGCTCAGCAGGTGCGTCGCGTAGAAATATTCGCTGTCGAACGGCGGATCCTTGCGCATCAGCACCGCGTGGAACTCGGCGACGACCACCGTCTCGGGGCCGGTCGTCGTGTACCAGGGCTCGTGGCTGTGGCCCTCGACACCGGTCAGCGTGATGGGCAGCGCGCGCGCCTGCACGCGGCTGCCGCGCTGCCAGCTCAGGTCGACGGGCTGCGTCGCCCACAGCGTGTGGCCGCGGCGGGCGGCCTCGCGCATCATCGCGAAGGTCGAGTCCTTGTAGATCTTGAACGAATCGAGCGGATCGGCGACGAACAGCAGCTTCATGTGGACACCTGGGTGGCGTGTGCGCGTGACGCGCGCAGGCAGGGAAACGAGGAGGCCGCGAGCGGCCTCGCGGCAGTGGCAAGCGAGATGATCGCGCGCCCGGCGCCGACGTCGCGTCGGCAGGGGCATTCAGCGCGTGGAGTCCGACGATGCAGCGGCCGGAGTCCGGAAGTGTTGCACACCCAGCGCCACCGCACCGGCCACGACACCCCAGAACGGCGCGCCGATGCCCGCCAGCGTCACACCCGACAGCGTCACGAGAAAGGTCAGCGCCGCGGCGTCGCGATGCTTTTCCACCGCCAGTGCCGACGACAACGCGCCCGCGATGGTGCCCAGCAGCGCGAGGCCGGCCACGGCCACCACCAGCGCGTGCGGGAACGCGGCCATCAGGCCGACCACCGCGCCGCCGCCCAGGCCGATCAGCAGGTAGAAGACGCCCGCGGCCACCGGCGCGACGTAGCGCCGCTTGGGGTCGGGATGCGCCTGCGGGCCCATGCAGATCGCCGCGGTGATCGCCGCCAGGTTCAGGCCGAACGAGCCGAATGGGGCAAGCAGCAGCGTCGCCACACCGGTGCTGGCGATCACCGGCGACACCGGCGCCGTCACGCCGGCCGCCCGTTGCGCGGCCACGCCCGGCAGGTTCTGCGAGGCCATCGTCACGAGGAACAAGGGCAGCCCCAGGCCGATCGCCGCGGCCAGGCTGAACTCGGGCATCACGAACACGGGCCGCGCCCAGCCCCACTGAACGCCGGCCAGCGAGATGCGCCCCGACAGCGCCGCCATCGCGACGCCCGCCAGCAGCACGCCAGGCACCGCCCAGCGCGGCCAGAAGCGCCGGCCCAGCACGAAGACCAGCGCCATCGCGCCGACCAGCCAGGCGTCCCCCTGCGCGGCCAACGCGGCGTCCAGGCCGAAGCGTGTCAGCACGCCGGCAAGCAGTGCGGCGGCGATGGCCACCGGCACGCGATCCATCAGCCGCGCGAACAGGCCCGAGACGCCGGCCAGCGCGATCAGGGCCGCCGAGATGACGAAGGCGCCGGTGGCGATCGGCAGCGTCATGCCATGGGTCGCGGCCAGCAGCGCGGCGCCGGGTGTCGACCACGCGGTGAGCACCGGCTGGCGATACCACAGCGACAGGCCGATGCTGGTCACGCCGGTGCCCACGCCCAGCGCCCACATCCACGACGTCGCCTGGTCGGCGGTCGCGCCAAGCCCCTGGGCCGCCTGGAACACGATCGCCACCGAGCTCGTGAATCCGACCAGCACCGCGATGAAGCCGGCAACGACGGCCGAGAACGAGACATCCTTGAGCATGGCGCGCAGCGTACCCGACCGTGCGTAACTCCGCATTTGTAGGACAAGGCGCACAGCCGCCGTCAGCCGGGCTCCCGTGCTCGGCCGTTGCTCACTTTCTGAAGCAAATCGGCACGATGGCTGACATCGAAAACGACTCCTGTCGCGTTTAATCCGTGCAAGCCCGTCGAAGCGGGCAGAACCAGGACGACCCATGAACACCACCACCACCCCCTCTCCCGAACGTTCCATCGCCAGCGGCATCCATCGCGGCGTCTGGATCGGCGGCGGCCTGATGGCGCTGACGATCATTGCCCTGGCGACCACGCTGGTCGTCAAGGGCAACAGCAACGACGCGCTGCCCGACACCGCCGCGGGCCCGTCGACCGCCACCGTCGTGGCCGCCAACACCGCGCCCGGCACGACCACCCCCGAGCAGTCCTCCGTGGCCAAGCCCGCGCCGGTCCACGAAGCGACCCGACCCGTGCACCACACGCCCGCCGCGGCGCATCACGAGGCCGCGCAGGACAACGCGCCGCAACAAGTCGCCGCCGCTCCGGTGTGCACGACCTGCGGCGTGATCGACGGCTACAGCGCCGTCAAGGTGCAGGGCCAGAACAACGGCGTCGGCGCCGTCGCCGGCGGCCTGGGCGGCGCGTTGATCGGCAGCAAGATCGCCGGCCGCGGCAACCACACGCTGGGCGGCGCCATCGGCGCGGTCGGCGGCGGCCTGCTGGGCAACGCCATCGAATCGCACGAGCGCCAGACCACGGTCTACGACGTGCGCGTGCGCATGGCCGACGGCTCGATCCGCACCGTGCGCCAGGCCTCCATCCCCAATGTGGGCCAGCGCGTCAACGTGGACGGGCACACCCTGCGTCCGATCGACGGACAAGGCTGAGCTTCGGCCTGCAGATGCAAACGGCCCGCGACGCGGGCCGTTTTTCGTTTCAGTGCGGGAAGAAGGCGTCGTGGGCCGTCTTCAGGATCAGCACCGACACCACCACGATGAAGACGATGCGCACGAAGCCGGCGCCGCGCGCGAGCGCGAGGCGCGTGCCGAGCAGGCTGCCCGTCACGTTGGCCACGGCCAGCACCGCGGCGACATGCCACCACACGTGGCCGGTCCAGGCGAACAGCACGAGGGCCGCGAAGTTGGTGGCCGTGTTCAGGCGCTTGGCGGCCGCCGATGCGTGCAGGAAGTCGTAGCCGAGCAGGCGCACGAACAGGAACACGAAGAAGCTGCCGGTGCCCGGCCCGAAAAAGCCGTCGTAGAAGCCGATCAACAGGCCGATCAGGCCGGCGGCGCGGGCCTCGGCGGCGCCGGCCAGGCGCGGAACATGATGGCGCCCGAGCTCCTTCTTGGCCAGCGTATAGGCCAGGATCGCCAGCAGCACGAAGGGCAGCGCCTGCTTCAGCGGCTTGGCGCTGACCAGCGTCACCGCGTAGGCGCCTGCGAAACTGCCAGCGAGCGCGCCGGCCATGCCCCAGGCCATCGTCACGCGCGCGAGCGTCACGCGGCGCGCGAACTGCGCCGCCGCCCACGCGGTGCCCCAGATGGCGCCACCCTTGTTGGTGCCGAACAGCGTCGCGGGGATCGCCTGCGGGTAAGTCGCGAACAGGGCCGGCACGAGCACCAGCCCGCCGCCGCCCACCACCGCATCCACGAAACCGGCCAGGCCCGAGGCCGCCGCCACCACGACAAGATCAATCATGGCGGGATTATCGATGAGCAGCGGCAATGGGCCCCAGCAGCGGGGTCAAGCGACACGCGGGTCCCGAAAAGGACAAAAGGGCGCGGCCGGTAGGCAGCGCCCTTCGTCTGTTCTGTCTGGCAGTCGCTGAATCCAGCGCCGCCTGCCTGGCCCGATAAGCGTTCGAGCCGGCGTTTATGTCTCCTCGTACCCCCTTCAGAGTCATGCGCACCTCGTGGGTGCATATGACAAGAAAGTCGTTGCACTGTATGAGCGCACCGTCGCGCTGCACATTCGGGGTTTCCCGCTGTCACAATGCACCAACATCGTTCATGCGACGTTCATCTAGCGTTCAGCTCGTGACATTTTCGAGTGTCCATTCGGCGGCGCGCTCGGCGATCATCAGCGTCGGCGAGTTCGTGTTGCCGCTGGTGATGTCCGGCATGACGCTGGCGTCGACCACGCGCAGGTTCGCCACGCCGCGTACGCGCAGGCGGGGGTCGAGCACGGCGTCGGCGTCGTCGGCGCGGCCCATGCGGCAGGTGCCCACCGGATGGAATATGGTGGTGCCGATGTCGCCGGCCAGGCGCGCGAGCTCCTCGTCGGTCTCGAATTGCCGCCCCGGCTTGACCTCGCGCGGGTGGAACGGCGCCAGCGCCGGCTGCGCCACGATGCGACGCGTCAGCCGCAGCGAATCGGCCGCGACGCGGCGGTCCCCCTCGGTGGCCAGGTAGCGCGGCGCGATGCGCGGCGCCTGCGCCGGATCGGCCGAGGCGATGTGCACCTCGCCGCGCGACTCGGGATTGAGATTGCAGACGCTGGCCGTGAAGGCTTCGAAGGCGTGCAGCGGCTCGCCGAAGGCGTCGAGCGACAGCGGCTGCACGTGGTATTCGAGGTTCGCCCAGCGCCGGCCCGGATCCGAGCGCGTGAAGGCGCCCAGCTGCGACGGCGCCATGCTCATCGGCCCGCTGCGCGCAAGCGCGTATTGCGCGGCGATGCGCGCCTTGCCCGCCAGCGTGGCCGACAGCGTGTTGAGCGTGCGCGTGTTGTCGACGGCGAAGACCGCACGCACCTGCAGATGATCCTGCAGGTTGGCGCCGACACCCGGCAGCTCGTGGCGCGGCGTGACGCCGGCCGCCTTCAGGCGCGCGCCGTCGCCGATGCCCGAGAGCTGCAGGATCTGCGGCGAGCCGATGGCGCCGGCCGACAGCAGCACCTCGCAGCGGCAGCGCACCTGGACCGGCGCGTCGCCGCCCAGGCGCAGCTCGACGCCGCGTGCGGCGAGCCGGTCGGGCGAACCCGCGGGCGCGTCCTCGAGGATCAGCCGCGTGACGTGCGCGCCCGTCAGCACCTGCAGGTTGGCCCGCTTCAATGCCGGCCGCAGGAAGGCCTTGGCCGCGTTCCAGCGCACGCCATGGCGTTGGTTCACCTCGAAGTAGCCGACGCCTTCGTTGTCGCCGCGATTGAAGTCCGTCGTCGCCGGGATCCCGGCCTGCACCGCCGCCTGTGCGAACGCATCGAGGATGGGCCACGACAGCCGCTGCTTCTCGACGCGCCATTCGCCGCCGCTGCGGCGTCCGCTGCGGTCGTGTCCCGGGCCGGCATGCAGCGCCTGCGCGCCGGGTTCGCCGCCGCTCCAGTGATCCTCGTGACGCAGGAAGTAGGGCAGGCAGTTGGCCCACTGCCAGGCCGGGTCGGCCGTGCGCTGCGCCCAGCCGTCGTAGTCGCGCGCCTGCCCGCGCATGTAGATCATGCCGTTGATGCTGGACGAGCCGCCCAGCACCTTGCCGCGCGGATAGCGCAGCACGCGGCCGTTCAGGCCGGGATCGGGTTCGGTCTTGTAGAGCCAGTCCGTGCGCGGATTGCCGATGCAATACAGGTAGCCCACCGGGATGTGGATCCACGGATAGTTGTCGCGCCCGCCGGCCTCGATCAGCAGCACGCGGCGACGCGGATCGGCCGAGAGCCGATTGGCCAGCAGGCAGCCGGCCGTGCCGGCGCCGATCACGATGAAGTCGAACGGGTCGCCGAGGTGCATGGTGGTGCATCTTAGCGAGGCGGCGCGCGCGCCGCCGTGCTCGGTCGTCCAGGCGGCGGCCCAGGCGTCGAGCCAGCCGCCGCGGCGCGGCATGGAGGTGTCAGTGCACGTCACAGGCGCCTCGCCACCGGTAGTACGCGCCAACCAAGTGGCGCGTGCCGACGCACTCGTCATCCAGGAACTTGCCGTCGCGGCTGTCGCGCCACGCTGTCGATCGCGCCGGCAGCGACCTGGCGATCTCGCCGTCGGGGTCGTAGAAGATGCCGCCCGGCTCCAGGCCGCCGTCCTCGCTCAGCATCGCCAGCCGGGGGCCGCCGGCGCGCGCCGAGGCTTGCGCGCGTGCGGCCAGGTCGCCGTGCGTCCACGCGAGCTCCACCCAGGTCGAGAGCGGGCCCATCAGCGGCAGCACGACCATGCAGAGCAACACGGCCACTGCCTGGCGCCCGATGTCGATCGACTGCGGCCACTGCCGCCTCACGAGCAAGGCGACCAGCAGCACCGTCGCCCCGAGCGCCACGACGCCCAGCACGAGCCAGCTGAGCGCGACCCACGCCGCATAGCACAGGCCCCAGCCGGGCACCGCCGCGAGCATGGCCGCGACCAGCGTCATGAACAGGCCCAGGAGGGTGGCCGGACCCGGCGCGCGGCGGCGCCGGGCCGGTGCGGCGTGCGCGATCACCGCGCGGCTCCGCCCGAGATCGGGGCGGTCGAGGGGTTCACCCTCAGCCGCGCGAACAGCGCGTACCAATCGATCCGCCGCGTCAGCAGCATCACCGCGGCGAGTGCGGCGAACAGCATCACCGAGCCGATCACCAGCGCGTTCTGCTCCATGCGCAGCAGCGCGTACAGCAGGCCATAGAGCAGCGCGATACCCAGGCCGAACAAGGCGCCGGCGAGCGCGCGACCCAGCATCGACATCGCATAGACGCCCAGCAGGACCGCGCATGCGCAGGCGGCGCCGGCATAGGCGAGCTCGAACGGGAGATGCTCCGACAGCGACAGCAGCAGCAGGAAGAACAGTGAGAGCGCCAGGCCCACCAGCAGGTATTGCACCGGGTGCACACGGCGTCCCGACAGCACCTCGATCAGGCCGACGGCGATGAAGGTGAGGGCGATGAACAGCAAGTCGTACTTGACCGCGCGGTCGCTCAGCACGTACGGGTTGACGGGATCGATGAAGCCCACGGCCATCAGGTCAAGGCACTTGTCGGACTTGGGCGCGCCGTCCTCCGCGGCGGCACCGGCGTCGCTGGTGAGGCTGGCCGGCGTGCACAGGCCCAGGCCACGGGCCGCATCGGCCGGCGCGGTGGTGGCCAGTGCGGACAGGTTCCAGGTCGCGGCGAACCCGTCGGCACGCACCTCGCGCTGCTCGGGCGAGAACTGGCCGCCGAACGACGGGTGCGGCCAGTCGGAAGCAAGCGTCCAGCGCGTGCTGTCGGCGGCGGGCACCCAGGCGACCTGGCCGGTGCCCACGAGATCCAGCTCGAGATGCACCGCCAGCGCTCCGCCGTCGGCGCGCTGCGCCGGCAGCATCGCATGCAGGCCGCCGGCGTAGGCACCGAGCAGGGTGCCCGGTTCGACGCTCAAGGCCTGCGCATCGGCGGTCACGCTGGCGGCGCGCACGCCGCGCACGTCGCTCATCGCCACCATCAGCGCCGGTGGCGAGCATTTCATGCGGCCGTCGGGATGCGCCAGTGCGGGCTGCAGCGGCGCGAGCGTCGCAAAATCCGCGGCGATCGTGAAATGGCCGATCCAGGCGTTGACCTTGAACAGGCCCCGCCGCAACGGGTCGGCCTTGGTGCGGCTGTCGACCACCAGCCGGGTCGGGGCCTGCTGCAACGTGAACTCGCGCCGCGACGTGGCGACCACGCGGTTGGCTCCGGCGCCGGTGGCGGTGTCCCATTCCTCGACGCAGGTCCGCACGAGCAGCGGACCCAGCACGGCCTGCGCCGCCGCGTGCGAATGCTCGACGCCGCGCACCGCCTCCTCGCCGCGCGCCTTGCGCTCCCAGACCAGTCCTTCGATGCGCGTGAGCACCAGCATCAACATCATGCCGACGAGCGCGATCGCGCCCACCTTGGCCAGCAACGGAAACTTCATCTTCTCGCTCCTCATGCGCGCCGTCTTGAGCGCCGAAGCCGCAACGATGCCCCCGGGCTGTGAGGGCGCGATGAGGTTTGTGAGGCGAGCGTGAAGTCAGGCCGGCAGGCGCACGGTCACCAGCAAGCCGGGCGTGGCCTGCTGGAAACCGACCTGGCCGCCATGCAGCGCCGCCGCCTGGCGCACGATCGCCAGGCCCAGGCCGCTGCCGCGGCGGCCGTCGCGCGGTCGCGGCAGCGAGAAGAAGCGCTGGCCCAGCTGCGGCAGCGCGAAGTCCGACACCCCCGGTCCGGTGTCGCGCATCGTGAACACCGCCTCCGCGCCGATGCGGCGCAGCGACACGGTGATGGCGCTGCCTTCGGGCGCGAAGTCCAGCGCGTTGGCCCACAGGTTGGAGAACAGCAGCTTGAGCGCCTCCGGCTCGCCCGTCAACGTGATGTCGGCGCGCGATTCCCACACCAGGCCGACACCACGCTGGATGGCCAGCGGGACGTGCGAGGTCGCGACCTCGTCGATCAGCGTCAGCAGCACGACGGGCCGCGGATGCGCGATCGCGCGCTGGCCTTCCAGCCGCGACAGCTCCAGCATGCGGTCGACCAGGTCGCGCAGCCGCAGCGACTGTTCCTGGATCTGCTGGGCGAAGCGTTCGCGGTCGTCCGGCGGCAGGTCGTCGCCGAGCAGCTCGGCCGCGCCCTGGATCGCGGTCAGCGGGCTCTTGAGTTCGTGCGTCAGCGCGCGCACGGTGTGCTCCAGACGCTCGCGATCCTCCAGCCGCTCGCGCATCTCGTCGACCGCCACGGCCAGGTCGCCGAGCTCGCCGGGCAGGCGCGGCACCGGCACGCGCTCGCCGGCGTGCACGTGAGTGGCGTAGGACTTGAGCTGGCGCACGGCGCGCACCATCCAGATCGTCACCAGCACGCCGACGGCGGCCGACAGCCCCAGCAGCCAGAAGCCGGCGACCAGGATGCGGCGCTGCGCCCGATCGATGAACTGCTGCACCGTGGCCAGCGGCTTGCCGACCGTGACGACGCCGATCACGCGCTCACCGTCGCGCACCGGCGCCGCGACGTACATGACGGAGCTGGTGTCGTCGTCGGGCACGCTGCGCGTCGCGCGGGCGCCGTACTGGCCGTGCAGCGTGAGGTAGACGTCGCGCCACTTCGAATAGTCGGCGCCCAGCGCGCCGCTGGCGCCGCCGGCGGCCGGCGCGGCGGCGTCCGGCCCGAAGCCGGAGTCCAGCACCACGCGCCCGGTGGCGTCGGTCACGTAGACGCGCAGGTCCAGCGTGCGCTTGTGCAGGCCCCAGATCTGGATGTCGACGGGGCGCCGGCGGTACGCATCCACCTCCTGCGCGAGCCGCGAGTCCTGCAGCGTGCCGCCCGGCGGCATCGCATGCAGGTCTGCCGCGGCCTGCTCGGCCAGCAGGTTGGCGGTGTCGACGAGCGCGTCCTCCATCACCTCGCGCGCACTGGGCTTGACCTCGCTCTGAAAGACCTGCAGCGCGAAGAAGCCGGCCAGGCCGGTGATGACGAAGAACGCGAACAGCAGTCGCAGGCCCAGGCGCATCGGGAGATCAGCGGGAAAGATCGAGGGAGTAGCCCATGCCCCGATGCGTCGCGATCGGTTCCAGCTCGGGGCGTACCGCGCGCAGTTTGGCACGCAGCGTCTTCACGTGGGTGTCGACGGTGCGATCGGTGGCCTCGCCGTCTGCGCCCCAGACCTCGTCGAGCAGCGCCTCGCGCGAGCGGATGCGCCCGGGCGCGCGCAGCAGCGCGCGCAGCAGGCCGAACTCGAGCCGCGTCAG
>Ga0209759_1000638_pt1 | contig 32755 bp, 26 predicted proteins | sample AraplaCL_Col_mMS_FD_184261 | JGI IMG/M metagenome (GOLD analysis project Ga0209759, IMG submission 184261) | Arabidopsis root microbial communities from the University of North Carolina, USA - plate scrape CL_Col_mMS (SPAdes) (version 2) | ecosystem: Host-associated > Plants > Roots >...
TGACCCGCCTTTCGCCCGCGTTTCGAACCGGCTGACAAGGCGGGTTACGCCTTCGGCTAACCGCCCTACAGCGGCCGCTTTGCGGCAGCCGATTCGCGCACGAGCAAGACCGCAACGGGCCGACAGCCGCCTCCCGAACTGCTCGAATGCAGTCACTGGACAGCCAAACCAGGTTGCGCGCCGTGGAGACGACCGCTTTGCGGCGCGTGATATTCGGACACGTCGGAAGCCCCCGCAAGCCGACGTCGCGAATGTCAGCTTTCAAATCCATCCATGCCTGGACCGGCGCTCAACGACGCGGCCGCATCCCAGCGATCGCCCGCGACGCGCTCAGGTCGTCGGCCGCTGTTCCTGCGGCGCGGTGCCCGCTCCGTCCGCCGCGCTGCCGACCTTGGGGCCGCCGCCCTCGGTGCGGCTGCTGCCCGTCGCGCGCTGGTGCGAGATGCCCGCGCGTCCCGCAAGGCCGGTGGCGGTGTTGATCAGCGCCAGGTGCGAGAAGGCCTGCGGGAAGTTGCCCAGCTGGCGCCGCGCCACCGGGTCGTATTCCTCGGCCAGCAGCCCGACGTCGTTGCGGTAGCCGAGCAGGCGGTCGAACAGGGCCTGCGCCTCGTCGACGCGGTTCTGCAGCAGGTAGTTGTCGGCGAGCCAGAAGGTGCAGGCGAGGAAGGCGCCCTCGCCGGGAGGCAGGCCATCCTTGGAGTCGCCGGTGTCGTAGCGCAGCACCAGGCCGTCGCGCAGCAGTCCGCGCTCGATCGCGGCCAGCGTGCCGCGGATGCGCGGGTCGTCGGGCGGCAGGAAGCCGACGACCGGGATCAGCAGCAGGCTGGCGTCCAGCGCGCTCGATCCATACGACTGCACGAAGGAGTTCTGCGCCGCGTCGAAGCCGCGCTCGCAGACCTGGTCGTGGATCGCGTCGCGCACCCGGCACCAGTGTTCGACCGGGCCCTCGAGACCGAACTCGGTGGCCGAGCGCACCACGCGGTCGAACGCCACCCAGGCCATCACCTTCGAATGCGTGAAGTGCCGGCGGCCGCCGCGCACTTCCCAGATGCCGTCGTCCGGCTGGTCCCAGATCGTCTCGAGGTGGCGCACCATCGCGCATTCGACCGCCCAGCTGCGCTCGTCGTAGGCCAGGCCGGCCTTGCGCGCGACGTACAGCGCGTCCAGCACCTCGCCGTAGACATCGAGCTGCACCTGGCCCGCGGCGGCGTTGCCGATGCGCACCGGCGCCGAGTTCTCGTAGCCGGGCAGCCACGGCACCTCGTACTCGTCGAGCCGGCGTTCGCCCGCCACGCCATACATGATCTGCAGGTCTTCGGGGCTGCCGGCCACCGCGCGCACCAGCCAGGCGCGCCACGCCTCGGCCTCGTCGACGAAGCCCAGCTCCAGCAGCGCGTACAGCGTGAACGTGGCGTCGCGCAGCCAGCAGAAGCGGTAGTCCCAGTTGCGCGTGCCGCCGATCTTCTCGGGCAGCGAGGTGGTCGCCGCCGCGATGATGCCGCCCGTCTCCCAGTGCGCCAGCGCCTTGAGCGTGACCAGCGAGCGCCGCACGGCCTCGGACACCTGGTCGCCCACGGGCAGCCTGGCCGACCATTCTTCCCACTGCGCCTCGACCTGCGCCAACGCCTGGGGCACGTCGGGCGCGGCCAGGTCGTCGCGCCAGGACGGCTGCCAGGTCAGCGAGAACGTCACCTCCTCGCCGGCACCCATCTCGAAGTCGCCGACGGTGCGCAGGTCCTCGCCTCGCACGGGCACCCGCGTGGCGAGCGTGAGCCGATCGGGGCCGGCGGTCAAGTGAAGCCGGCCGTCCTCCTGGCGCGAGACCCAGGGCACGACCGCGCCATAGTCGAAGCGCACGATCAGCTCCGTGCGCATCGCGACGCGCCCGCGCACGCCGCGCACGATGCGCATCAGGTCGGACGCGCCGTCGCGGCGGGCCATGAAGTCGGTGACGCTGACTTCGCCGTCGGCGGTCACGAAGCGCGTCTCGAGCACGGTCGAGCCATCGAAGTAGTGACGCCTGACCTCGACCTTCCCGCCGGCCGGCGCGATCAGCCAGCGGCCATGCTCGGGCGCGCCCAGCAAGGCGGCGAAGCACGCCGGGCTGTCGAAGCGCGGCATGCCCATCCAGTCGATCGAGCCGTCGCGCCCGACCAGGGCGACGGTCTCCTGGTTGCCGATCAGGGCATAGTCTTCGATGCGATTGGGCATTCGCGCTCCGGGGCAATGACGTCCTGACGCGACCCAGGCAACCGGCGCGCCAGGCTACTCCTGCGGCTTGACGATGCCCGACTCCGGATAGGCCGGCAGCAGCGGCGGCGGCGCCGGCAAGGACGTCGGCTTGCCCTGCAGGGCCTTGACCATCATCGCCACTGCCGTCTCGAGCTGCGCGTCGTGGCCGGCCAGCAGGTCGGCCGGCTGGTTCTCGATCTCGACGTCCGGATCGACGCCGTGGTTCTCGACGGCCCAGCGGCTGTCCAGGCCGTAGATGGCTTCCTCCGGGATCGTCACGTAGCCGCCGTCCATCATCGGCCAGTAGCCGCGGATGCCGCGCACGCCGCCCCACGTGCGCGTGCCCACCAGCGGGCCCAGGCCGTAGCGCTTGAACAGGTCGGGGAAGATGTCGCCGTCGGATGACGACCAGTGATTGATCAGCGCCACCATCGGCCCGTGCATCACCGACTCCGGCTCGGTCGTGATGCCGCCCTGGCGGTTGACGTCCAGCGTCACCAGCACCCGGCGCAGCCGCTCGAGCGCGAACGGCGCGATGAAGCCGCCGCCGTTCCAGCGGTCGTCGATGACCAGGGCCTGCTTGCCAAGCTGCGCGTAGTACTGCCGCACGAACTGCTGGATGCCCAGCTGCTCCATGTCGCTCATGTAGACGTAGCCGACGCGGCCGCCCGACAACTTGTCGACCAGCGCGCGGTTGTGCCCGATCCACGCCGCCTCGCGCAGCGGCAGTTCCTTGTCGACCGGCTTGACGACGACGTGGCGCCGCGCGCCGTCGGCCGAGGACGCCACGGTGAGGTCCACCGTCGTGCCCGCGTCCGTCAGCTGCAGCAGGCTGTCGGGATCGGTCGGCGCACGCAGCTCCGTGCCGTTGACGGCCAGCAGGTAGTCGCCCGGCTTGACGTTGAGCCCCGGCTGCGCGACCGGGCTGCGGTAGTCGTCGCGCGTGTTGTCGCCCGGGTAGATGGTGGCGAAGCGATAGCGGCCCGACGCCGCGTCGAGCGCGAGGTCGACGCCCAGCAGGCCGGCGTGGGCCTGCGGCGCGGTGTCGCCATCGTCGCCGCCGCCCACGTAGGTGTGCGAGTTGCTCATCTCGCCGATCATCTGGCCGATCAGGTAGTTCAGGTCCTCGCGCGAGCCCGCCAGCGGCAGCAGCTTGCGGTAGCTGGCGTGCACGGCCTTCCAGTCCACGCCGTTCATGGCGGTCGAGAAGAACAGGTCGCGCTCGAGCCGCCAGGCGTTGTCGAACATCTCCTGCCATTCCTGCGCCGGGTCGACCAGCGCGCGCAGGTGATCGAGCTTCAAGGGCTTCTTGGTCTCCTCGTCCTTGGCGGCGTCCGCCTTGGTATCGAGCACGGTGTAGTCCTTCTCGTGGCGCACCAGCACGCGCTCGCCATCGAGCGACAGCGAATAGGCATCGACGTCCTCGATGACCACCGAGTCCTTGCGCTTCTTCAGGTCGTAGAAACGCAGTGCCGACTTCTCGCCCTTGAGCTTGCCGTCGATCAGTCCGGTGGGCTGCGTCAGGTAGAAGATGCGGTGGCCGCGGACGTCCATCTGCGCGATGTTGCCGGCGTCGATGGGCAGCGCCACGGCGCGCGCCATCAGGCCGTCCAGGTCGATGCGCATCGGCGCGATCGGCGTCGTGCGATCGGGCGGCTGCTTCTCGTCGGCGGCACTGCCCTTGGCGTTGGCCGCGTCCTTGACCGCCTTGGCCGCCTTCTTGCGCGCCGCGTCGTCGTCGGCCTTGGCCTCGTCCTTGTCGGGCGGGCTGTCGGCCTCGTCGGACTTGGGCGCCACCGGCGAGGCGGTGTCGCGCGCCAGGGCGATGGCGTAGACGCCGCTGGACTTCAGGAACGCGAAATCGAAGTCGAAGTCGGACTCGACCGGGTTCTCGTGGCGGCTCGACGTGAAGTACAGGTACTTGCCGTCCGGCGACCAGGCGGGGTTGGCGTCGATCTCGGTGCCTTGGCCCAGGCGCGTCACGCGACCGCTCGCCAGTTCGTGCAGGTAGAGGTCGCGCCGGCGCCCGACCGCCGCCATGCTGAAGGCCAGCCAGCGGCCGTCCGGCGAGAACGCCTGGTCGTGGATCTCGGCCAGCTTGTCGTGCGCCACCTCCTTGAGCCCGCCGCCGTCCACGCGCACCGTCCACAGCCGGTGCGCACTGTCGGAGAAGGCCAGCGTCCTGCCGTCGGCCGAGAAGACGGGGCCGTACAGGTAGCCTTCGCTGAACGCGGTGAGCACCTTCTCGGCACCGCCTTCGGCGGGCCGGATCGCGACTTGCGGATTGCCGCCGACATCGGTGGTGTAAGCCACCCACTTGCCGTCGGGCGACCATGCGGGGTGGTCCTCGTCGATGCCCTGCGTGCTTGTCAGGTCGCGCGTGGCGCCGTGCTCGGTCGGCACGCTGAAGATGTCGCCGCGGGCCGAAAACAGCGTGCGGCGCCCGTTCGGTGCCAGCGCGAAGTCGACCTGCTGCGCGGGGTCGGCCTCGCGGATCTGGTCCTTCACGTCGGCGACGCGCACCCGCAGGCGCGGGTTGTCGTCCGGCACGCTCACGGGCACCTCGTGCACCTGCTCGCTGGCCAGGTCGAGGCGATACAGCTTGCCGCCTTGCTGGAAGGCGATCGCATCGGCGCCGTAGGCGGGGAAGTCGATGTCGTAGTCGGTGAAGTGCGTGACCTCGCGCGTCTTCTTCGTGTCGCGGTCGTAGACCCAGAGGTTGGCGCGCCGATGCGAGTCCTGGTCGCTGAGGTAGTAGATCTTGTTGCCGACCCACATCGGCGAGGTGTTGGTGCCCGACCAGTGCGTGACCTGTTCGCTCTTGTGCGTGTCGAAGTCGTAGGTGAAGACCTCCTGCGCGAGGCCGCCGTTGTAGCGCTTCCACGTGCGGAAGTTGCGGAAGATGCGGTTGTAGGCGATCGTGTGGCCGTCCGGCGCGTAGGTCGCCAGGCCCACCGCGCTGTCGATGGGCATGCGGGTGGCGGCGCCGCCGTCGACGGGCACCTTGTACATGTCCTGGATCCAGGTGTGCCACTGGTCCCGCTTGCTCAGGAAGACGATGTACCTGGAGTCCGGCGTCCAGGTCACCACCATGTTGTCCGGTCCGTGCCGGCCGCCCGTGCCCGCCTCGGTGGGTGGATGGAAGGTCAGGCGCCGCGCCGCGCCGCCGTTGGCCGGGATGACCCAGACGTCCGTGCCCGCCTTGCTGGCCTCGGTGTAGGCGATCCAGCGGCCGTCGGGCGACACGCGGGGAAACAGGTCCTGGCCCGGCGCGCTGGTCAGCCGCAGCGCGGTGCCGCCGGTCTTGGGCACGCTCCACAGATTGCCGTCCGCCACGAAGACGATGCGGTCGCCGAAAGGTTGGGGAAAGCGTGGCAGCGCGGCGAACGCGGATTGCCCGGCCACCAGCAGCGTGGCGGCGAGGACCGAGAGCGGAAACAGGCGGCGACGAATCATGCGGGTTCCTTCAGCAGAAAGTGGCCAGGAGGCTAGGCCAGGGCCGCCGACCTTCGCAAAGCGAGGCCGACGAACGGCGAAATGCGGGGCGCGAACGACGGGCTCCGGCGCCCTTGGCCCGCCGGCGCCGCGCCAAGGCGCGCTCGCGACACGCGCACGCGACTCGGTGGACGCATCATAGAATCGGCCCATGCCAGCGCGCCGCGGTCGTCGCATCGTCCTCAGCTGGATCGCCCTTTTCGCGATCCTGCTGGCCACGTTCGCGCCGTCCGCCACGAGCGCGTTCTCGGCCTCGAGCGGCCTGCCCTGGGACACGCTCTGCTCGGCCACGAACGTCGGCAGCGCCGGCGCTCCCGCCAAGCCCACGCCGCTGCACGCATTCGAGCACTGCCCGTATTGCGCCCTGCACGCCGACCTGGCTCCGCCGCCCGACCCGCGTCCTGCCGCTGCCGGCAGGGTCGTCGCATTCCGCGCGCTGCCCCTCGCGTTCGCGTGCGCGCCGCGCGGCAACACCGCCTGGGCCTCGGCCCAGCCGCGCGCCCCGCCGCGCTTCGTCTGAGCTGCGCCCCGCGCGCCGGCGACGCCCGGCCCCGGAGCGTCATTCCGTCCGCGCCGCGGACGGCCCTGTTCCGTGCCTTGGTGCGCCGATTGCTCATGCCGTCGCGCACTGGCCACACGACCCGCACAGACTCGCATGACGAACAATCCCCTGCCCACGCACGCCGCGCGCGCCCTCGCCACGGCCCTGCTCTCGCTCGCCAGCGCCAACGCCTCGGCCTGCGCGACCTGCGGCTGCTCGCTGTCCACCGACGCCGCCACCGGCTATCCGGCCAAGCCGGGCTGGACGCTCAGCCTGCAATTCGACGACATCGACCAGCGCCAATTGCGCCGCGGCGGCAAGCGCGTCTCGACCTCGGAGGTGGCCGCCATCAACGACGCCGGCGGCGACCAGGAGGTCGAACACGACACCGTCAACCGCTACACGACGCTGGGCATCGGCTACGCGCCCGACGACGACTGGGGCGTGCGGCTGCTGCTGCCCTGGATCGATCGCGGCCACTCGACCTACGGCTCCGCGACGAACCCGGTGACCCCGGACCAACTCAGCACGACCAAGGTCAAGGGCTTCGGCGACATCCGCCTGGTCGCCACCTACCAGGGGCTGCTCGACGAACGCAACCTTGGACTGCAGCTCGGCATCAAGCTGCCCACCGGCCATTACGGCGGCCCTTCGGCCGACGGCAGCGGCGTCGTCGGCAACCATCCAGCCACCTTCAAGGGCGGCCCGCTGGCGGCCAACGCGTCGCCCGACAACCTCGTGGACACCAGCCTGCAGGCCGGCACGGGCACGACGGACATCATCGTCGGCGCGTACTACCACCAGGCGCTCAGCACCACCCTCGACGCCTTCGTCAGCGGCCAGTACCAGGCCGCGTTCGCGCAGCGGCTGCGCGCTGCCGGCCAGGACTTTCGCGTCGGCAACACCACCTTCGTCAGCTTCGGCGCGCGCTACCAGGCCAGCCCGGCGCTGGTGCCGCAACTGCAGGTCAACATCGCGCACAAGGGCGCGGACCAGGGCGCGCTCGCCGACAACCCGGACAGCGCGGGCACCATCGTCTACCTGAGCCCGGGGATCACGGGCACCTTCTCCGAACACATCCAGGCCTTCGCGTTCGTGCAACTGCCGGTGGCGAGCCATCTCGTGGGGTATCAACTGGCGCCGCGATGGACGGGGTCGGCGGGGGTGAGTTACGCGTTCTGAGGCGTTGCGTCCGCAAATGGCGAAAAGCGCGCCGAGGACGCCGTAGCTTGTCATCCTGCGCGAAGTCGCAGGATCCACCCCAACCGTGACTGCGGCGTTTGAGACCTATCCGCTTCGCGCTGGCCACTGCTTCGCTGTGCGGCAGGGTGGGCAGGGGATTGGATCGCAGGGAACCGGGACGTAGCGGGTGGAAGCCGCCGGTCCGCCAACCACGCCATTGAACGCGGCCAACATGGCGAGCGCGCGGGGCCAGTCGAAGCTGCGGAACCCGCGGAATCCGAGCCGTCCAGGCGAGGATTCAGGCGCACGTGAACGGAGAGCCAAGCCCCTGCCCACCCTGCCGCACAGCGAAGCAGTGGCTAGCGCGAAGCGAAAGAACGCCTGGAACGCCACCGTCATGGCAAGGGTGGATCCTGCGACTTCGCGCAGGATGACTGGATTGCGCACGATGACGGATGCCTGCCCAGGACGCCCCGGATGCTTCACCCGACCCGGGATGACGAGATACTTCGCCGCAGAATGACACCCCGCAGATCAGCGAACATCCATTTCGCACCGGTTGGGTGTTTCCCCCGCTGCGAATCCCGCCCCGCCACCGCACCATGCGCCTGACAAGACATGACAAGACTGGAGACCCGAGGATGACCACGCCAGCCGCCGGAACGCCGGACAGCGCCGCCCTGCCCGACAGCGCCGCCGACGCCGTCTACCGCAAGGTCGCGGTGCGGCTCATCCCCTTGCTGTTCCTGTGCTACATCGCGGCCTATCTCGATCGCGTCAACGTCGCCTTCGCCAAGCTGCAGATGCAGCAGGCGCTGCAGATCAGCGACTCCGTCTATGGCGTGGGCGCGGGCATCTTCTTTCTCGGCTACTTCATCTTCGAGATTCCCAGCAACGTCATGCTGCACCGGGTGGGCGCCGGACGCTGGATCGCGCGCATCATGGTCTCGTGGGCCGTGCTGTCGGCGGCGATGGTATTCGTGAATTCGGCGCTCAGCTTCTACATCGTGCGCTTCCTGCTGGGCGTCGCCGAGGCCGGCTTCTTTCCCGGCATCATCCTGTATCTCACGTACTGGTTTCCGGCGGCGCGGCGCGGTCGCGCGACCTCGCTGTTCCTCGCCGCGATCGCGGTGGCCAGCCTGGTCGGCAACCCGATCTCCGGCTGGATCATGCATTCGCTCAGCGGCGTCCATGGCTGGCAAGGCTGGCAGTGGCTGTTCGCGCTCGAGGCCCTGCCTTCGCTGGTGCTGGGCGTGCTGGCCTGGTTCTGGCTGGAAGACCGCGTGAAGAACGCGCAGTGGCTCACGCCGCAGGAGCGCGAGCTCATCGCGCGCGACATCGCCGCCGAGGAAGCGCGCAAGGCAGACGGCGGGCTGGCCACGGTGCTGTCCGACCGCCAGGTGTGGCTGCTCGCGTTCGTCTATTTCGCCATGGTGTCGGGGCTTTACGGCGTGACGTTCTGGATGCCCACCATCATCAAGGAATTGGGCGTGCCAGACCCGCTGGAGGTCGGCCTGATCGCCGCCGTGCCCTGGGCGTTCGGCATCGCCGCGATGTACCTGATGGCGCGCAGCGCCGACCGGCGCCACGAGTACCGCTGGCACACGGCGCTCGCCTGCCTGGCCAGCGCCGCCGGCCTGGTGACCAGCGTCGCCTTCCACGCGGACACCTTGCTGGCCATGGCCGGCATGACCATCGCCGCGATGGGCATCATGTCGGCCCTGCCGATCTTCTGGAGCAATCCGACCGCCATCCTGGGCGGCACCGCCGCCGCGATGGGCATCGCGTTCATCAACTCCGTGGGCAACCTCGCGGGCTTCGCGATCCCCTCCGTCATCGGCTACATCAAGGACCAGACGCACTCCACCGACGCCGGCCTGCATCTGCTGGCCGCACTGATGGTGCTGGGTGCGATCGCGGTGATGCTGCTGCGCAAGCCCGCGGCACGCTGACCCCACACGTGGGGGTTGGCGCGCATGGCGCACGGCGCGATGCACGGCACAATGCGGCATCCCGACCTCCGCGAATTCCGTCGCGCACCGACCATGAGCCTGGCCCTCCCAGACGTGCAAGCCACGCGCCCCGACGCCCACCTCCACGACGGCGTCACGCTGCTCGCACCCGGCCAGTACCAGGACGCCGCCGTCACGGCCTACGAGGACGCCGAACTGCTGCTCTCGGCGATCCTGCCCGACGCCCGCATCGAGCATGTCGGCGCATCCGCCATCCCCGGCGCCTGTTCGCGCGGCGGCGTCGACATCTGCGTGGCCGTGCCGCGCGGCGCGTTCGACGAAGCCCTCGGCGTGCTGTGCGAAGCGGGCTACATGCAGCGCTCGCTGGACGATGGCGGCGATCGCCACGCCCTGCTGACCACGCCCTACGCCAACGTGCCCCTCGCGCTGCGGCTGGTCGAATCGGGCTCGGCGCACGAATCGCTGATGCACTTTCGGGATGCGTTGCGCGCCGACCCGGCGCTGCTGTCGCGCTACAACGCGATCAAGCTCGAGGCGGCAGCGCAAGGCGCCGCGGCCTACGCGGCAGCCAAGGCCGCATTCGTGGCCGAGGTCCTGCCCGGCTGATCAGCCGCGCTGCACGCGCTGGATGCGCGGCTCGCGCGGCGCGAAGGCCGCCACCAGCTGCGCCATCAAGCCCTCGGCGCGCGCCGAGTTGTCGGCGCCCAGGTTGCACACGTAGACGTCGGCCGTCACCCCGCGCAGCTCCGGCCAGGTGTGCACCGCCAGGTGCGATTCGGCCAGCAGCACGACGCCGGTGACGCCCTGCGCCTGGCCGTCCTCGCCGATGAACGGATGGAACAGGCTGCCGACCGCGCGCAGGCCCGCGCGCGCGACCGCGTCCAGGCACAGCGCGCGCAGGGCGTCGGCGTCGTCGAGGGGCGTCTCGCCGCTGCAGGCCTGCAGGTCGGCGATCAGATGGAGTCCGTGCATCGGGTCAGGCGTTCGCGCACCGGTCGTGCGCCGGCGCCAGCGGCAATGGTAGGGCAGTCCGGTCTGGCTTCGAATTGGCAGGCGAATCGCTTCCCATTTGCCCAGCTGTGGAAAGCCGTGGCCGCTAAAATTGTCACAGTGCACGACCTCAACGCCGATCTCCACAGCCACTCGACCGCCTCCGACGGAACGCTGAGCGCCGCCGCGCTCGCCGCGCGCGCGAAGGCCAATGGGGTTCAACTGTGGGCGCTGACCGACCACGACGAGCTGAGCGGCCTGCCCGCGGCGCGCGCCGCCGCGCAGGCCGCGGAGTTGGGTTTCGTGGACGGCATCGAGATTTCGGTCACCTTCGCCGGCACCACGGTGCACATCGTGGGCCTGGGGATCTCGCCGGCCAACGATGAGCTGGTCGCCGGAATCGCCGGCGTGCGCGCCGGCCGCGAGCTGCGCGCCAAGCAGATGGGCGACGGCCTCGCCCGGGTCGGCATCCGGGGCGCCTACGAAGGCGCCATCAAGCTCGCGCCGAATCCGGACCTCGTCTCGCGCACGCACTTCGGGCGCTTCCTGATCGCCAGCGGCGTCGCGCCCGACATGCACGCGGTCTTTCGCCGCTACCTCACCGAAGGCAAGCCGGGCTACGTCGAGCACCGCTGGGCCAAGCTGGGCGAGGCCGTGCGCTGGATCCGGGCGGCAGGCGGCATCGCCGTCATCGCGCATCCGGGCCGCTACAAGTTCACGCCGACCGAGGAATACGCGCTGTTCTCCGAGTTCCAGGCGCATGGCGGCGAGGGCGTCGAGGTCGTGACCGGCAGCCACCACGCCGGCGACATCGCCAAGTACACCGAGATGGCCCTCGAGTTCGGGCTGCTCGCCTCGCGCGGCAGCGATTTCCACGATCCCGGCGAGAGCCGGCTGGACCTCGGACTGCTGCCCGGCCAGCTGCAGCTGTCGCCGCGGCTCACGCCGGTGTGGTCGCGCTGGACGGCCGCCGAGCTGCGCGCCGAGCCCCTGGCTTCGTGAGCTCGCGCGGCGCCGTCCACGCGCACCCGCTGCAAGGCGTGCTGCTGATCCTGCTGGCGGCGGCCTGCTTCGCGTCGCTCGATTCGACGGCGCGCGGCCTGAGCCAGCCCGACGGCCGCTGGGGCGTGCCCGTGCTGCTGATCCTCACCCTGCGCTACACGGTGCAGGCGCTGGTGATGGCCGTGGCGCTCGCGCCGCGCGGGCGCGCGGGCTTTGCCTGCGCGCATCCGAAATTCCAGTGGCTGCGCGGCGGGTTGCTGCTGGCCACCAGCTTCTGCTCGTTCTTTGCCGTGCGCTTCATGCCGGTGCCCGAGTTCACCGCCATCAACATGCTCACGCCGCTGCTGGTGACGGTGCTGGCGGCCACGGTGCTGCGCGAACCGGTGTCGCGCCTGCGCTGGGCGCTGGTGTGCGGCGGCTTTGCCGGCGCGTTGATCGTGATCCGCCCTGGCTCGGGCACGTTCGGCTGGGTGGTGGCGCTGCCGCTGCTGGGCGCGATCGCCTACGCGAGCTTCCAGGTGCTGACGAGCCGCCTCGCCGGCGCCGAGAGTCCGTACACCACGCACTTCTGGACCGGCTTCGTGGGAACGGTGGTCCTGTGGCCGGTGCTGGCGATCGCGGCCTCGACGCAGGGCCTGGCCGCCAGCCTGGCCACCTTGCAGCGCCTGCCCGCCAGCGCGTGGCTGTTGATGACGCTGTGCGGCTTGTTCGGCACCACCGGCCACCTGTTCCTGATCCTGGCGCTGGGCAAGGCCCGCACCGCCACGCTGATGCCGTTCGTCTACGTGCAGATCGCGTTCGCGGCAATCATCGCCTTCGTCGCCTTCCACCATGTGCCCGACCACTGGGCCTGGATCGGCATGGCCGTCATCGCGGCCTGCGGCGCGGCGTCGGCCGCGCTGAACCTGCGGCGGCCCGGTGCCTCGGCGCCCACCGCCGCGGTGGACGTGCTGCCCGAATAGGCGTTGTCACGGCGCGGACGCGGCCAGGCTGAGACAATGAAACCATGGCCCAGTTCTTCGACGTCCACCCCGACAACCCGCAGCTGCGCTTGCTGCGCCAGGCCGCGCAGATCCTGCACGACGGCGGCCTCGCCGCCGTGCCCACCGATTCGAGCTACGCCTTCGTGTGCCACCTCGACGACAAGGACGCCGTCGAGAAGCTGCGCCGCGTGCGCGGCGTCGACGACAAGCATCACCTGACGCTGCTGTGCCGCGACCTGTCGGAGCTGGCCACCTACGCGCGCGTCGACAATCGCCAGTACCGCATGCTCAAGGCGGCGACGCCCGGACCGTTCACCTTCATCCTGGACGCCACCAAGGAAGTGCCGCGCCGGGTTTCGCACCCGTCGCGCCGCACGATCGGCCTGCGCGTGCCCGATCACAAGGTGCTGCAGAGCCTGCTCGAGGAACTGGGCCAGCCACTGCTGGCCACCACGCTGATCCCGCCGGGCGAGACACAGCCGCTCAACGACACCGACGAGATCCGGTCCCGCTTCGAGAAGAGCATCCAGGCCATCGTGTGCGCGGGCGCCTGTCCGATGGAGCCGACCACGGTCGTCGACCTGAGCGGCGACGAACCCGTGCTGGTGCGCGAAGGTCGCGGCGACCCCGCGCTGCTGGGGCTCGAAAGCGTCGGCTAGTACTTAGACCGCCGCCTTCACGACGATCTCCACCTTCCACTCCGGCTTGGCCAGCCTGGCCTCGACCGTCGCGCGCGGCGGGCAGTGGCCGCTGGCGACCCAGGCGTCCCAGGCCAGGTTCATCGCGGCGAAGTCGGCGATGTCGGCCAGGAAGATCTGCGCCATCAGGATGCGCGACTTGTCGGTGCCGGCGCGGGCCAGCAGCGCGTCGATCTGGGCCAGCACGTTGGCCGTCTGGCCTTGCGCGTCGAGGCTGGCGTCCGAGGCCACCTGGCCGGCCAGGTAGGCCACGCCGTTGTGCACGGCCATGTCGGACATGCGGGCGCCGACGTCGAATCGTTGGATGTCGCTCATGGGATCTCTCGTGTGGAAAGGGATTACTTGGCCTTGCTGCCCAGCTTGCTCTCGGTGCCGCTGCGCAGCTTGGCGATGTTGGAACGGTGGCGCCACACCAGCAGCGCGCTCATCACGGCCACCAGCGCGACGACACGCACGTCGCCGACCAGCCACCACGTGTAGACGGGCGCGAGCACGGCCGTGACCAGCGCGGCGAGCGACGAGTAGCGGGTAGCAAAGGCGACGAGCAGCCACGTGCCCAGGCTGGCGAGCCCCAACCAGCCGTTCAGCGCCAACAGCACGCCGGCCGCGGTGGCCACGCCCTTGCCGCCCTGGAAGCGGAAGAACACCGGATACAGGTGGCCCAGGAAGGCGGCCAGGCCGGCCAGCGCGATGGTGGTCTCGGCCAGGCCCAGGCGCGGCGCGAGCGCGCGCGCCACCAGCACCGCGACGACGCCCTTGAGCGCATCCAGCAGCAGCGTGAGGATCGCGGCAAGCTTGTTGCCGCTGCGCAGGACGTTGGTGGCGCCCGGGTTGCCCGAGCCGTACGAGCGCGGATCGTCCAGGCGCATCGCCTTCGAGACGATCACGGCGAAGCTCAGGGAACCGAGCAGGTATGCCAGCGCCACGACCCATCCCGACTGAAACAACTCCACCGACGGCACCTTGGTTGAAATTCGACGAGCGGCAAGTGTATGCGGTGACGCCGCACGCCCCGCGGCGCGCGGCGTCAGACGGCGCCGAGCGTGCGCACCCGTTCGACCAGCGCCAGCGGCTGGTGCACCCAGCCGCGCCGGAATTCGAGGAACTCCTCGAGTGGGCAGGCCGGCGAGACGAGCCAGCCCTGGATCTCGTCGCAGCCCACCGACGACACCGCGCTCAGCTGCGCCGGCGTCTCGACGCCCTCGGCCACCGTGCGCATCGTGAGCGTCTGCGCCAGCTGCGTGATCATCTGCACGATGGCGCGCGTGTCGATCGAGTTCATCAGCTCGTCGACGAACGCGCGGTCGATCTTGAGCGTGTCGAACGGGAAGCGGCGCAGGTAGGCGAGCGACGAGTAGCCGGTGCCGAAGTCGTCCAGGGCGACGCGCACGCCGAGCCTGCGCAGCGAGTGCAGGCGCTGCAGCGCGCCGTCCACGTCGTCGATGAACACCGATTCGGTGATCTCCAGCTCGAGGCGCATCGGATCGAGCCGGCTCGCCTCCAGCGCTTCGCGCACGCAGGCGGTGAACTCGTCGTCGTGCAACTGCACCGGCGACACGTTGACCGAGATCGTGAGCCCCGGCAGCGACGCGACCGCCACGCGGCAGGCCTCGCGCAGCACCCACATGCCGATCTGGCGGATCGCGCCGCTGCGCTCGGCGATCGGGATGAACTCGATCGGTGCGACGCTCCCCAGCTGCGGATGATCCCAGCGCAGCAGCACCTCGGCGCCCACCAGGCGCGACGATTCGATGTCCACCTTGGGCTGCCAGTGCAGGTGCAACTGTCCGCGCTGCACTGCCTGGCGCAGCTCCTGCTCGATCGTCACGCTGCGGCGGTTGCGGTCGCCCAGGTCGGGCGAGTAGGTTGCATAGCGCGCGCGTCCGGCCTTCTTGGCGGCGTACAGCGCGATGTCGGCATGGACCAGCAGGTCGTCTGCGCTGACGTCGCCCTCGCCCCAGCGCGCCACGCCGATGCTGGCCGACGCGCGCATGGAGCGCCCGCCGACCTCGACCGGCTCCTCGAGCACGCCGATCAGGCGCTGCGACAAGGCGTCGACGTCGACATGGTCGCCCGCATCGGCCAGCACCAGCAGCGCGAACTCGTCGCCCCCCAGGCGCGCCACCAGGTCGGGCGCGCGCCGGCAGGCGAGCAGGCGCGCGGCGACAGTCTGCAGCAACTGGTCGCCCGCGGCGTGGCCCAGCGTGTCGTTGACCAGCTTGAAGTGGTCCAGATCCAGCGCCAGCAGCGCGACGAGCCGGCGCTGCTCCATCGCAGCGCGCAGCGCGCCGTGCAGCGTGAATCGATTGGCCAGGCCGGTCAGCGAGTCGGTGTGCGCGAGCTGGCGCAGGCGCTCCTGCGCCATCACCTGCTCGGTGACGTCGGCGACGACGCCGCGCCAGCCGGCGGTGTGGCCGTCGTCGTCGACCAGGCGCTTGCCGTTGATGGACCAGTAGCGCGGGCCATGCAGCGACGCGGCGTACAGCCGCAGCTCCTTGAACGGCCGCTCGGCCTGCATCGTCGCGCGCAGCCCCGAGACGTCGGCGCCGATGGCCGCCAGCAGCTCCAGGAAGGGCTGTTCGCGCAGCAGCGTCTCGTCCAGCCCCAGCAGCGTGGCCAGGCGCGGCGAGTGGTGCGCGACGCAGCCGTCCAGGCCGGTCTCCCACAGCGCTTCGGTGGCGTTCTGCTCGAAGTCGTGCAGCAGCACGGTCATCATGCGCTCCTGGCGCTTGGCCTCGGCCTGCGATTGCAGCAGCGCGGTGGCCTTGCGCGAGGCGGCCAGCGTGCCCAGGATGACGATGCACGCGTAGATCGTCTGCAGCACGCCCACCGCCAGGAAGATGCGGTCGCCGGTGCGCCAGCAGGCGATCACGCCCGAGGCCGCGAAGATCACCACGAACACCACCGCCGCCACGGGCAGCGGGCTGAGCACGAAGGCGCCGGCGGCCAGCATGCCGGTGACCAGCGCGGTCACCAGCAACTGCTGCTGCGGCGCCGCGTGCGCGTACCAGAGGATGGGCAACGCGGCCCACACGAGCGCGAGCAGGTTGGCATGCACGTTGGCATGGCGGATCGCCTCCGGCGTCGCCATAGTGCGCACGCGATGGCGTCCGCGCCACCAGCCCAGCAGCGCGAACAGGCACAGCGTGTACAGCAGCGCCAGCCAGACCAGCATGCCGTCCGGGCGGTTGTCGCGGTAGGCCCAGATCACCAGCGCGCCGTTGCCGATGTTGGCCACCATCGTGTAGGGCGTCAGCCGGATCACCGAGTTCAGGTGCGCGGCCCGGATCTGCGCGGAGTCGCGATCGCCGGCCGAATAGACCGCGAGCATGCCGTTGCGCCACCAGCCATCGAGAAGACGGCGGACGAAGGCGGCGACCGGGTGCGCTAGGGTCATGTCCCTCGGATCGGGTGGTGGTTGGCGGACCGCGCCCTCCGGGGCGGACGTCCTGGCGAGCATGGACGTTCCGTCTTATCGACCGCGCAGCCGGACTGATGAGCCATTTTGTGCCTTTGTGCCGGGCGCGTCCCCGTCTCAGGTATGGCGCGGCACGGGGCGGCCGTGCTGCCGTGCCGCATCCGGGGCATGCCTGGACGCCCGGCTTGCGGATTTGTCATGAAAAAAGGGGCCCGCGGGCCCCCTTTCGGTACTGACGCGGCTTACCAGCCGCCGCCGTCGTCGCTGCCGCCGCCGGACGAAAAGTCGCCGCCGCCACCGCCGTCGCTCCAGTCGTTGCCGCCCTGGCCGAAGTCGAATGGGCGATTCTCCAGGTCGCTGGCGGCCTGGCCGGCGCCGTTGTCGACGTAGCCGCCGCCCTGGTAGCCGCCGCCATTGTTCAGCTCGTCGTGGCGATTGCCTTCCAGCATCTTCTCGAGCAGCATGCCGCCGGCCACGCCGCCGGCCGCGGCCAGGCCCGTGCGCAGCAGGCCGCCGCCGGGCGCGGCGCCATAGCCGGGCCCGTAGCCCGGGCCGTACCCGGGTTGCGGCATGCCCGGCTGGACGCCGTAGCCGCCCTGCGGCGCGTAGCCGGCGCCGGCCATGTTATTGGCCATCGCGCGCCGCGACACCGCACGGAAGATCAGGAATGCGACCAGGGCCAGGCCGCCGATCCAGACCCAGCCCGGGATGCCGCTGGACGAGGCGCCGGCGGGATAGGCCGGCGCCGTGTTCATGCGCGGAGCCGGTGCCGTCTGCGGCGCCACCTGCGTGCCTGCGGTCGGGGCGGCCTGGGCGCGTTGCAGTTCGCGCTCGAAGCTGCGGAACTTCTCGGGATCCTTCTCGAACGACAGCGCCGGATCGAGCTCGCGCGCCTGGCGCGCCTGCGCGGCGGCGTCGGCGAACCGGCCGTCATGCGCCAGCATCTCGGCGTAGAAGTAGTGCGCGCGCGCATTCTGCGGCTTGGCGGCGATCACTTCCTGGATCTGCGTCTCGGCCTTGGGATAGTCGCCGGCCTTGATCGACGTCTGCACGTCGGCGACCGACGGCAGCGCGAAGGCCGCGGCGGACCACAGGGCGGCGGCACAGGAGGCCGCGAACATCATCTTGCGTTTCATCGTCATGTCCTTTCAGACGGGAGAGCCGCCGACATCATGCTCTCTTGGAGCCGGCGCTGTCTCGCGGCCTACATGGGGCCGGCTGGAGCCCGGATCAAGAGCCCGGCCGCCGGCATTTTGCAGGGCGCTGCAACAGCGTCGGCAAACCGCAAGCCCGTGAACCCACCCCCCGCGTTGCGACACGCATTTTTACCTCGCTAGGGGTGGACGCCGGCTTGCCGGAAGCACAGGATCATCGAACGCCCGCGCGGCGGGCCATTTCGCAAAGGACGCACCATGGCCAGCAGACACATCATCCCCGGCAGCGAACGCGAAGCGCTGGAAGGCGCCCAGCCGATCGGGCCCGCCCGTCCCGACGAACGCATCGAAGTGACGCTGAGACTGCGAGCGAAGACGCCCGTCGCGCACGCGCTGGCCGCCATCGGCGCGGCCGACGACACGCACCCGGGCCAGCGCAAGTACCTCACGCGCGAGCAGTTCGCCGCGGCACACGGCGCCGACGAGCAGGACGTGGCGAGCGTCGCCGCCTTCGCCAAGGCGCACGGCCTGGCGGTGCTCGAGTCCGACGCGGCGCGCCGCAGCGTCGTGCTGGCCGGCACCACCCAGGCCATGAACGCCGCCTTCGGCGTGCAGCTGCAGCAGTTCGAGCATGCGTCGGGCAGCTACCGCGGCCGCACCGGCCCGGTCAGCGTGCCCGGCGAGCTCGCGGCCGTGGTCGAAGGCGTGTTCGGCCTCGATGACCGCCCTGCCGCCGAACCGCACTTCCAGCGCTACCAGCCGGTGCTGGGCATGCACTCGACGGCCGCGAAGGCCTTCACGCCGCCGCAGCTTGCCAAGCTCTACGACTTCCCGGCGGACGCGGACGGCAGCGGCCAGTGCATCGGCATCATCGAGCTGGGCGGCGGCTACAAGCCGGCCGACATCAGCACCTATTTCGCGTCGCTGGGCATTCCCACGCCGAAGGTCAATGCCGTGCGCGTCGACGGCGCGAAGAACCATCCGACCAATGCCAACAGCGCCGACGGCGAGGTCCTGCTGGACATCGAAGTGGCCGCCGCCCTCGCGCCCAAGGCGCAGATCGCCGTCTACTTCGCGCCCAACACCACGGCCGGCTTCCTCGACGCGATCACCACGGCCGTGCACGACAGCGTCAACAAGCCCTCGGTGATCTCGATCAGCTGGGGCTCGGCCGAGAAGAACTGGACGACGCAGGCGTTGACCCAATACGACCAGGCCTTCCAGGCCGCCGCGGCCATGGGCGTGACGATCTGCGTGGCCTCGGGCGACAACGGCTCGTCGGACGGCGTGGCCGACGGCAAGGCCCACGTCGACTTCCCGGCCTCCAGCCCCAACGTGCTCGCCTGCGGCGGCACCAAGCTGCTGGCCAGCAGCGCCACCAAGATCTCGTCGGAGAAGGTGTGGAACGAGGGCGCGACCACCAGCGCCACCGGCGGCGGCGTGAGCGTCTTCTTCCCGCTGCCGGCCTGGCAGGCCAGCGCCGGCGTGCCGGTGGCCGCCGGCCCGGGCGGCAAGGCCGGGCGCGGCGTGCCCGACGTGGCTGGCGACGCCGATCCGGCCACGGGCTACGAAGTGCGCGTCGATGGCGAGAACATGGTCATCGGCGGCACCAGCGCCGTCGCCCCGCTGTGGGCCGGCCTGGTCGCGCTGCTGAACCAGAAGCTGGGCCATCCGGTGGGCCTGCTCAATCCGCTGTTGTACGGCTCGCTGGTGGGCAAGGGCGCGACGCACGACATCACGGAGGGCAACAACGGCAGCTACAGCGCCAAGGCGGGCTGGGATCCGTGCACCGGCTGGGGCTCGCCCAACGGGGTCAAGCTGCTCAAGGCGCTGGGCACCTGAGCCTCGCGCGCGGGCGCGTCAGGCGCGGGCTCGCGCACATGAAAAACGCCCCGGCCGCTCGCGCGGCCGGGGCGTCTTCATTGCGGGCGTACCCCGAGGCAGCGGTCAGAAGCTGTAGCTGGCGCCCACGGCGATCGCACGCCCCGTCGGATCCGCATAGCGGCCGTCGTAGCCCACCTGGTTGCCGCCCGTGATCTTGAGCGACAGCGGCGGGCGCTGGTTGAAGACGTTGTTGAGGCCGAACGTGACGCGCAGGCTCTTGGTCGCCTGCCAGCGCGTCTGCCAGTCGACGAGCGTGTACGACGAGACACGGCCGTTGTAGGCCAGCGTGGTGTCGCTTTCGGAACCATCCGGATTGAGCAACGTCACGGCGCCCGAATCAGCCGTGAAGGCCTGGTCGGCATAGCCGGACTTCCAGTTGACCATCAGCGTGTGCGTCCAGTCGCCGTACTGCAGGCCCAGCGCGACGCGGAAGATGTCGCGGAACGTCACGTTGTTGTCACCACCGAAGCGGCCGAGATCGCTCTGCTTGCCGCCAGGCAGGTTGTAGTCGGCCTTGAGCATGTGCGTGCCGCTCACGTCGGCCGAGACCTTGCCGAACGGGGTGGCCTCGCTCAGGTTGAACTCCCAGTCCAGGCCCTGGTAGTTGGCGCTGCCGGCATTGAACGGCTTCTGGATGAGGCCGACGGTGATGGGGCCCGACGGGTCGGTGTAGGGGACCACGAACAGGTTGCTCAGCGCAGGCGCGTTGGCAAAGGCGTAGCCTTCCGGAATGCCGGAGAGGATCTGGTTCTTCAGCTTCACGCCCCAGTAGTCCAGGCCGAAGGACAGGCCCTTGGCCGGCTCGAGGCGGCCGCCCAGCGTCCACTGGTGCGAGGTTTCCGCCTTCAGGCCTGCGCTTCCCTTGGCCGGGTTGCCGACGGAGATCAGGTCCCACTGCTCCGTGTCCGAAGGGTACCCCTGGCAGGTGGCGCTGGCCGGGAAGGGGCAGACGTACGAACCCGAGGTGTTGGTGCTGAAGGCCAGCGGCGCGGCGATCTGGTTGACCGACGGCGCCTTGAAACCGGTGCCGAACGAGCCGCGCAGCAGCAGCATGTCCACCGGCTGGGAGCGGAAGCTCAGCTTGAACGTCGGATGGCTGAAGCTGTTGCCCTCGTCCTCGGCGGGCAGCGGCTGCAGGTTGTTGGCCACCTGCGTGAAGGGCATGTCGTTCTTCACGCGGTCGTAGCGGTCGAAGCGGACGGAACCGGTCAGTTCGGTCTTCCTGGCGATCGGCATCAGCAGTTCGGCGAACGCGCCGTAGTTGCGGCGGCTGGCCGACATCGGGACGTAGCCATAGAAGCCGCCGACGGCGTAGTCCGTCGCGCCAGCCTCGGCCTGGGTGCCGTTGCCGAACTGCGCCATGGCGCTGGTGTCCTGGGACAGCTTCTGGCGGGTGATGTCCACGCCCAGCGCCAGCGAGGACGGGCCGCCCGGCAGCGCGAACAGTTCGCGCGACGCATGCAGGTTGATCACGTCCTGCGAGATCTTGGTCTTCAGGAACGTGCCGTGCAGCACCGCCGAAGCCAGGCTCTGCCCGGGGATCGGCACGAGGGGATCGTAGGAGCCGTCCTTGATCAGGTTCACGAACTTCGTGAAGTCCATGTAGCCGCCCGCGAGCCTGTCCTGGTCGGTGTTCGACGACAGCGTCAGGCTGGCGGTGTAGTCCCAGTCCATCGCATTGCCGTCGAGGCCCAGCGCATAGTGATGCGCCACCGTCTGCCAGTCGTCCGTGCGGTCGCCGGCTTCCATCGAGCGGTAGTTGAAGTGGCCGCCGGTGGAGGTGTCGCCGTGGGCGGCCTGGTAGGGAACGACGTACTTCTGCCACAGGATGTCCAGCGGCTGGCCCGGCAGGTCCTGGTCGCCCAGGCCCATGGGCTGGGCCGACGGCGCGAATCCGGCGGTCATGTCGAACTTCGACCACAGGGCTTCGGCGAACAGCGTGTTGTTCGCGTTGAGCTTGAAATGGTCGGTGATGTACACGCTGTCGCGCTTGGAGCCCGGGATGTCCTGGACCGTCGCCGCGTAGTTCGTGCGGCACTTGGATCCAGCGACGAACACGACGGGATTCGTGCCGCAGTTGCCGTTCTTGTCGAAGTACGCGTTGAAGGAATTCTTGGCCGGGCTGGAGAGGAAGACGTTGCCCGGCAGCGAGTTGCTGGAGGTCTGATCGAAGATCGCCGGCTGGCCATCGATGGTGATCGGCACCAGGCCGCCTCGCCGCGACACTGCGCGCTGGCTGGCCATCAGCTTGTTCTGCACGTCGTGGCTGTACGACAGCAGCAGGTTGTTGCCGTCCTTGTCGAGGTCGCCGAAGCCCTTGCTGATGCCCGCGCTCCACTTGCTGCCGCCTGCCTGGGTCGGGTGCGTGCCGTTGAAGGACAGCGCGCCGGTGGTCAGGTTCTTCTTGGTGATGAAGTTCACCACGCCGGCGATGGCATCGGAGCCGTAGAGGGTCGACGCGCCGTCGGTCAGCACCTCGACGCGCTCGATGGCGTCCAGCGGCAGACTCTCCAGGTTCACGGATCCATCGCCGCCCGGGGCGCCGAAGCCACCGAACGGCGCGACACGCCGGCCGTTGAGCAGCACCAGCGTGTACTTCTGGTCGAGGCCGTGGATGGCCGCCGTGGTGTTGCCGAAGCCGTTGCCGTTGACTGCACTCGAGGACTGCGCGAAGTTGCCGCCGGTCATCGCCGGCAGCTTCTGGATCAATTCGGTGATCGACAGCGCGCCCGTCTTGTCGATGGCGTCGCGCGAAATGACGGTGACCGGCAGCGAGCCTTCGCTTTCGACGCGGCGGATCGCCGAGCCGGTAATCTCGACACGCTGCGTCGACGTGTCCTCCTGCGCCCAGGCGTTCGCGGCCATGGCGACGAACAGGGCGGTGCAGATCTTGGTGCGGCTGAACATGGAGTTCCTTCCTCGTGGGAGTGGTTCGCTTCTTTCCGCGCCCGCCATGTCCATTTATTAACGAATCATGACAACGGGACGCGCGGTGGCACGATTGTGTTCACCGCGACAACGAACTTTCTTCGCGAAAACCCTGCTGTCTGTTTTTCGCCGCGCAAATTGACTAGACAAGCCTGGACAAGGCCTGCGATCCGCACCTTTTCCGGTCGTCCGAGCGCCCTCAGTTGGCGCACTGCACCGGCGTGGCGTGCAGCTGCTCGGTCAACACCGCCGGCGGCACGCCGACGAGATAGCCGCGGCGTCCGCCATTGATGAGGATGCGCGGCAGCGCGAGGATGGTCTCCTGCACGTATACCGGGACCTGCTTGCGAAAGCCGAACGGCGAGGTGCCGCCCACCAGGTAGCCGCTGTGGCGTTGCGCCACCTCCGGCTTGCACGGCTCGACCGACTTCACGCCGATCGCGCGGGCCAGGTTCTTCGTCGACACGGTGCGGTCGCCGTGCATCAGCACCACCAGCGGGCGCGCGGCCTCGTCCTGCATCACGAGCGTCTTGACGACCTCATGCTCGGGCACGCCCAGCTGGGCAGACGATTCGGCGGTGCCGCCGTGGTCGACGTAGTCGTAGACATGTTCGGTGAACGCGACGCCCTGCGCGCGCAGCCATTGGGTGGCGGGGGTTTCGCTGACGTGGTTCTTGCGGGCCATGGGCGCCGATTGTCGCGCCAAGCGGATTCCCGCCGGCGTCAGTCGGCGGAGCCAAGCCAGGCGCAATCGCCGGACAAGGGGATTGTTCGTCGGACGCAGACGGCGTATGGCACGCTCCGGCGCATCGCCCATGAATTGCTTGGCGTCTCGCGCAGCACGTTGCATATTCATATTTTATCGTTTTACAATAAGTTATTGCCGATCGACAGCCAACTGCTGCCTCCCATGACCTACCCCGAGCTCGCCCCGCCCCGCCTGTCGCCGCAGCGGCGCTTCCTTCGCATCGCGCGCCTCGCCCGCGCGCTCGTGCTGGCCGGCGGCGCGCTGTTCACGCTCAACGCACTGGCCACCTGGGTCATGCCGGACTACGCCGTCCACATCATCAAGAGCCAGACCGCGGTCGGCATCATCGGTCCGCTCACCACCCGGACGCGCGTGCTGTACGTGCTGTGGGACATCCCCTCGCTCGGCGTGATCCTGATGGCGCTGCTGCGGCTGTGGCAGCTGTTCGGCGAATACCTGCAGGCGCGTGTCTTCAGTGCCCGGGCCCTCGCGAGCCTGCGCGGCTTTGCGCGCTGGGTGCTGGTGGCGGCCTTCCTGGCGCCGGTCTATCGCTCGGTGCTGTCGGTGCTGGCCACCTTGCAGAACGGGCCCGGCAAGCGCGAGCTCACGCTCAACCTGTCCTCGGACGACTACCTGATGCTGCTGATCGGCGTCGTCCTGCTGGCGATCTCCAGCGTGATGGCCGACGCCGCGCGCATCGCCGAGGACAACGAGGGCTTCGTCTGAAGCGCGCACGCCAATGACCATCGTCGTCAACCTCGACGTGATGCTGGCGCGCCGCAAGATGCGCTCGCGCGAGCTCGCCGAGCGCGTGGGCATCACCGAGCAGAACATCTCGCTGCTGAAGTCCGGCAAGGTGCGCGGCGTGCGCTTCGACACGCTGGACGCCATCTGCCGCGTGCTGCAATGCCAGCCGGGCGACATCCTCGAATACCGCCCCGGCGACGCGGCGCCGCCGCACGAGGAGGCTGGCGATGCATGAGGCGAGCGACGGCTGGGCCGGCACGCGCCGGCGCCGCTGGAGCGCCACGCGCATTGCCGCGGCGATCGCGCTGCACGCGTTGTTGCTGCTGGCGCTGAGGCTGGCGATCGATCGCGTGGAGCTGCCCGGACGCGGCGCGGATCGCACGACGGCGCTGCTGACGGTCACGCTGCACCCCGCGCCCCCGCCGCGGCATGCGTTGCCCATGCCGGCCCACCCCCAGCCGCCCGCGCCCGCCCGCGCGACCGCGTCGCGCGCGCGGGCCACGCCCGCGACGCCCGCGCCGCCAGAGACGCCCCGCGCACCGGCCGAGGCGCAGGCCATCACGCTGCCGCAGCCGGCGGCTCCGGCCGTCGCGGCGGCAACACCGCCGGCCTCTTCACCGACGCCCGATCTCGGCTTCCTCGACAACGCCGCCACGCGCCAGGCCATCCGCGGGGCCGGCCGCGGCGAGAGCCTGGCCAGCAGAGCCAACGCGCTCACGCACGAGGACCCCGGCAGCGAACTGGTGGCCGCCGATGGCTCGCACTGCAACTGCAAGCGCAACCTGCCGCGCCCGCCGCCGGCGCAGGCGCTGGCGCAAGACATCGCCGCGGCCCACAAGAACGACTGCATGAAGGGCGAGTTCGCCGGCGCCGGCATGGGCCTGCTCAGCGCGCCGTTCCTGCTGGCGGCCGAAGCCATGGGCAAGTGCGCGCACAAACTCTGACCATCACCACCATCCATGAACAAGATCCTGCTGCTCGCCCTGACGTTGTCCTCCTGCCTGGCGCTGGCCGACACCCCCGGCGCCGAGTTCGCGCAGCCGCATCGGCTCGTGGACATCGGCGGACGCAAGCTCAACCTGTTGTGCAGCGGCACGGGCTCGCCGACCGTCGTCTTCGAGGCGCCCTCGGGCAGTGCAGGCTGGGTCTGGTGGGACGTGCAGCCCCGCATCGCCAGCCGCACGCGCGCCTGCGTCTACGACCGCGCCGGCTACGGCTTCAGCGACCCCTCGCCGCGCGCCGCGGACGCCCTGGACGCCGTCGACGACCTGCACGCGCTGCTCCAGGCCGCCGCCATCGCGCCGCCCTATGTGCTGGTGGGCAATTCGTTCGGCGGCGCCGGCGCGCAGCTGTACGCCTGGCGCTACCCCGGCGAAGTCAGCGGCCTCGTGCTGGTCGAGCCGCTGCACGAGGACGGGAACGTGCGCGCCGATGCGCTCACGCATGGCGCCATCTCCGAGGGCGAGGCGCAGATCCTCGAGTTCGGCAACGGCTGCCTGGCGCAGTCCATCAAGGGCTTCGTGGCGGACTCCGACCTCTACCGCGACTGCATCGGCGGCGTCGATCCGGCCTTGCACGGCCCACTCGGCCAGGCCGAGCTGCAGGCCCGGCTGAAGCCGGCCTACTGGCGCGTGCGCCAGGCCGAACGCATCGCGCTGCCCGCGGACCGCACGCAACTGCGCGCCGCACGCAAGCCCTTCGGCGACCTGCCGCTGATCGTGCTGGCCCGCGGCGTCAGTCCCTACCTGGTCCCGGGCAAGCCGCAGAGCGACACCAACAAGGCGATCGAAGCCGCGAACCTGGCGCTGCTGACCGAGGTCGCGCATTCGTCGACCCAGGGCGAGGTGCGCGTGGTCCCCGGTGCCGGCCACGAGATCCAGGAAACCCATCCCCAGGCCGTGGTCGGCGCCATCGACGACGTGCTCGCGAAGATCAGGCATTGACCGTCCCGCGGACCGCGGCAGGTACGTAGGCACGTAGGGCGGGTTAGCCGCAGGCGTAACCCGCCATTCGCCGGCACGTCTAGCCGCGGGTTACGCCTGCGGCTAACCCGCCCTACCCCGGCGTCCTTGGCGCCGCATCGGACTGGTCGCCCCAATCCGCCGGGTAGGCCCCCGCAGCCACGTGCCGATGAAATGACGACCACTGCCAGTCCACGACACGCCCGACCAAGCCGTGCTTGACCGGATTGAAATGGAGGTAGTCCAGGTGCCGCCGCATGTCGTCCTCGTCACGCAGCCATCGTTCCCAATAGCGCCAAAGGCTGCCATGCCCCTTTGTGCGTCGGCGCTCCGTCATGACCGCGGGATTGCGGAAATCTTCACCCAGTTGACACGTCACGCGTCCCTTGATGAGGCGCCAACGCGTTGCAAAGTCGTCGTCACCGGAAGGCAAGGTCCAAATGGCATGCAGATGATCCGGCAGCAGGACCCAGCCTTCGATCTGGAATGGCCGCTTCTGGCGAACGGCCTGGATCGCCTGTCTCAATGCCCATCTCACCTGCAGTTCCGTCAGGAGCCGCTGCCGCCGCTCGGTGACCACGGTGAAGAAGAATGATCCGCCGGAGATGCGAGCGCGACGATATTGCGGCATGGGATGCGATGTTCGGAACTCGGGTGAGTTTGATTCCTGAACCGTCACTTCGCCGGCGACGCAAAGGGTCGTTTGGACATGAATTGTCGCGATGGGGAAGAAACGGCGGGTTACGCCTGCGGCTAACCCGCCCTACCCCTGGTTGCCCGCTTGCGGACGTCGTCGGCCCAACCACCTCTTCATGTCACGCGGCGCCCTGCGGCCCGATCGATCTCCAGCTGGCGCAGCACGTTGCGCTGCAGCTTGCCGGTGGTGGTCATGGGCAGCGCCTGCACGAACTCGATGTCCTTGGGCGTCTCGTAGGGCGCCAGGCGGCTGCGCACCAGCGACTGCAGTTCCTCGACCAGCGCCGCATCGGCCACCACGCCCGCCGCCGGGATGATGAAGGCCTTGACGACCGCGCCCCGCTCGGCGTCGGGCTTGGGCACGACGGCCACCTGCGCGACCGCCGGGTGGCGCGCGAGGCAGTCCTCGATCTCGGTGGGCCCGATACGGTAGCCCGAGGACTTGAACTGGTCGTCGCTGCGGCCCTGGTACCAGAGATAGCCCTCGTCATCCATCACCGCGCGGTCGCCGGTGCGGCACCACGACTCGAAGGGCGCGCCGGTGAACTTCGCGTGCGTCGCGCGTTCGTTGTTCCAGTAGCCCAGAAAGAAGATCGGGTCGCGCTGGCCGTGCACGTCGCGCGCATGCACCGCGATGTCGCCGGCGACGCCGCGCGCGCACTCGTTGCCCTCGTCGTCGATCACCGCGACGCGATGGCCCGGATACGGCCGCCCCATGCTGCCGGGGCGCGGCGGCCAGCCCGGCACCCGCTCGCCGGACGTGCTGCGGTACCAGCCGCAGTTGCCGACGACGTAGTTCATCTCGGTCTGGCCGAACATCTCGTTGACGACCACGCCCAGCTTGTCGCGGCAGTAGGCGAACACGCCCTCGCCCACCGCCTCGCCGGCGCTCATGATGCATTGCAGGGCCAGCCCGGGATGGCTCGCGCGCGGCTCCGGCGCGACGCGCATCATCGCCTTGAGCGCGGTCGGGAACAGGAAGGTGTGCGTCACGCGATGGCGCTCCATCAGCTTGAGCGCCAGGTCGGCATCGAAGCGGGTGCGCGAGGCGACGATGCTGCGTCCGAAGTACAGCGTGGGCAGCAGCGCGTCCCAAAGCCCGCCCGTCCAGGCCCAGTCGGCGGGGCTCCAGAACGGCCCGTCGCCCTCGAACCAGTTCTGGCTCGCCACGAAGCCGCTCAGGTTGCCGATCAGCGCGCGGTGCGGGATCACCGCGCCCTTGGCGGGCCCCGTCGTGCCGCTGGTGTAGATCAGCAGCGCGGGATCGTCGGCGCGGGTGTCGGTCGGCTCGAACTGGTCGCGTGCGGCGGCCAGCGAGCCGCTCCAGGAGACGTCGCCGGCGCTGTCGGCCGCGCCGGCGCCCATCACCTTGAGCAGCGCCGGACACGCCGCGCGCAAGGCCGCGATCGCCTCGGCCGAGGCCTCGTCGACGATGGCCACCTTGGCGCCGCTGTCGGTGAGCCGCGACTGCAGCGCCTCGGCGCCGAACAGCACCGACAGCGGCACCGCGATCGCGCCCATCTGGAACACGGCCATCAACGCGATGGCGGTCTGCGGGCGCTGGGGCATGACGATCGCGACGCGGTCGCCGCGCGCCACGCCCAGCGATCCGAGCGCGTTGGACAGGCGGCGCGCGTCGCGCTGCAGCGCCGCGTAGGTGAACGGGACGGCCGGCTCGTCGCCGCCGTCCTGGATGATCGCCACCGCCCCGGGCGTCTGGCGCGCCCAGCGGTGCAGGCACATCTCGGCGATGTTGAACTGCTCGGGCACCGCCCAGCGAAAGCGGGCGTGCAGGCTGGCGTGGTGGTCTTGGCTGCTCATCGGCCAAGCTTAATCGCTCGCCGCACCCAGCGCCTGCAAGGCCTCGCCGGCCAGGCGGCAGATGCGCAGGTCGGGCAGCATGACCGCGCCCATGCGGTGGTAGAACGCCTGCGCGTCGACGTTCCAGTCCAGCACCGACCACTCGAAGCGGCCGCACTCGCGTTCGACGGCGATCTGCGCCAGCCGTTGCAGCAGGCGCTTGCCCATCCCCGTGCCGCGCGCGGCCGGCCGCACGAACAGGTCTTCCAGGTACAGGCCCTTGCGGCACAGGAACGTCGAGAAATTGTGGAAGTAGAGCGCGAAGCCGATCGGCTCGCCGTCGCGCTCGCCGATCAGGCATTCGCACGTGGGCTGCGGGCCGAACAGCTCCTGCTCGAGGCGCTCGGGCGTCGCGGTGGCCAGATGCTCCAGGTGTTCGTAGAGGGCCAGTTCGCGGATCAGCTCCACGATCACCGGAGCGTCGGCGCGCGTCGCCGGGCGCACGCCGGCGCTGGCCGGGCCGGCGCCGAGCGCCTGCAACGCGTCGCCGGTGACGCGGCAGACGCGCCAGTCCGGCAGCATGGTCGCGCCCATGCGCTGATAGAAGGCTTGTGCGTCCACGTTCCACTGCAGCACGCCCCATTCGAAGCGGCCGCATTCACGTTCGACGGCGATCTGCGCCAGCCGCTGCAGCAGCAGCCGGCCCAGCCCCAGGCCGCGCGCCGCGGGCCGCACGAACAGGTCTTCCAGGTACAGGCCCTTGCGGCACAGGAAGGTCGAGAAGTTGTGGAAGAACAGCGCGAAGCCGACGATCTGGCCATCGTGCTCGCCGAGCAGGCATTCGCAGGCCGCCGCGGCGCCGAACAGCTCGGCTTGCATGCGCTGCGGCGTGGCGGTGGCCAGGTGCGCGTGGCCTTCGTGCTCGGCGGCCTCGCGGATCAGCGCGACGATGACAGGGACGTCCTCGCGGGTGGCGAAGCGGAGGGTGGCGCGCGGTGCGGTCGTCTTGTTCATGGGGCCATTGTCGCGTGCGAGTCAACGCCCTGCGCCGTTCTCCCCTACAGTGCGCCGATGACCTTCTCGCCCTACGCCGAACTGCGTCCCGGCCGCACGCGCCTCGTCCCCGTGCGCAACGTGCAGTACCAGCTGCGCGAATGGGGCGACGCCTCGCTGGTAACGGCGGAGCGGCCGCTGCTGGTGCTGACCCACGGCTGGATGGACGTGGGCGCGTCGTTCCAGTTCATCGTCGACGAGCTGGCCCGCCTCGAAGGCCCGACGCGCCATGTCGTGGCGCTCGACTGGCGCGGCTACGGCGGCAGCACCAGCGGCGGCGTCGACGCGTTCTGGTTCCACGACTATCTGGGCGACCTGGACACCCTGCTGGACCTGCTCGCGCCCGGCGCCGCGGTGGACCTGGCCGGCCACAGCATGGGCGGCAACGTCGTGATGAGCTACGCCGGCGTGCGCCCCGCGCGTGTCCGGCGGCTGGTCAACCTGGAGGGCTTCGGGCTGCCCGAGTCCGCGCCCGCACATGCGCCCGCCCGCCTGGCCAAATGGCTGGACCAGTTGAAGGAACCGGCGTCGCTGCGCTCGTACGAGTCGGTCGACGAGGTCGCCGCGCGCCTGCGCAAGAACAATCCGCGCCTGGCCGCCGACAAGGCCGCGTGGCTCGCGCCGCATTGGTCGGAACGCCGCGCCGACGGCCGCTGGCACATCCTGGGCGACCCGGCGCACAAGCGCGTCAACCCGGTGCTCTACCGCGTGGAAGAGGTGCTGGCCGGCTGGCGCCGCATCACCGCGCCGGTGCTGTGGGTCGAGGGCGCGAACACCGACGTCACGAAGTTCTGGGGCGACCGCTATCCGCGCGCCGAGTTCGAGGCACGGCTGGCGCAGGTCGCGCGGGTCGAGCGCCTGCTGCTGGAGGACTGCGGCCACATGCTGCACCACGACCAGCCCGCCGCCGTCGCGGCGGGGCTGCGCAGCTTCCTGGCCTGACCCCGGCCGCGGCAAGCTCGGAAACGGGAACGCAGGTTGCCGTTTCCCGTCCGATGCGGCCGCTCCGGCCGCGCAGGAGCCCTTCATGACCAAGACCGTTCCGCTCGACCCCGTTCCCGCGCCGCCACGCGAGGCGGACACCGGCGCGCACCGCGATCCGCTGTCCGGCGAAGTCGGCGCTCACCCGGTGGGCGTGGGCCTGGGTGCCGCCGCCGGCGGCATGGCCTTCGGCGCCGCCGTGGGCACCGTGGCGGGTCCGCTCGGCACGGCCGTCGGCGCGGTCGTCGGCGCAGTAGCCGGCGGCCTGGCCGGCAAGGGCGTGGCCGAGGCCATCGACCCGACCGCCGAGGACGCGTACTGGCGCGCCAACTACGCATCGCGCGCGTACGCCACGCCGCGCGATTCCTACGACGACTGGGGCCCTGCCTACGCCTACGGCGTGGCGCACTACAACCGCAACGTCGGGCGCAACTTCGAGGACGTCGAAGGCGAACTCGAACGCGGCTGGGAGGCGGCGCGTGGCAAGTCCAGCATGGAGTGGACGCGCGCGCGCTTGGCTGCGTACGACGCCTGGGAGCATGCGCGCACGCGGGAAGACCAGCCCGCCTAGGGAAGCCGGACTTCGTCGACCAGGTCCATCGCCGCCTGGCTCGGCGCCGGCGTGAGCAGGCTCACGGCGATCAGCACCGCGAAGCCCACCGGCACGCCGAACAGGCCGGCGGCGATCGGCTGGATGCCGCCCCACAACTGGATCGGGCTGGTGATGCCGAAGGTCTCGCGCACGCCCGGCTGGTTGACGATCACGTAGTAGAGCGTCAGGCCCAGGCCGCTGACCATGCCGGCGGCGGCGCCGCAGCGGTTGGCGCGCTTCCAGAAGACACCCAGCACCAGCGCGGGAAAGAACGCCGAGGCCGCGATGGAGAACGCCGCGGACACCAGCAGCAGGATGTCGCCCGGCTTCTGTGCCGTGACATAGGCCGCGCCGAGCGCCACCATCAGCAGCAGCACCTTGGACACCGTCACGCGCTTGGTGGCGCGCGCGCCCGGGTCGACGATGCGGAACCACAGGTCGTGCGACAGCGCGTTGGCGATCGTCAGGAGCAGGCCATCCGCGGTGGACAGCGCCGCCGCCAGCCCGCCCGCGGCCACCAGCCCCGAGATGACGTACGGCAGGCCGGCGATCTCCGGCGTGGCCAGCACGACGATGTCGCCGCCGATCCTGATCTCGCCCAGCTGCACGATGCCGTCGCGATTGACGTCGGCCACCTGCAGCAGCGAGCTGTCGACGTGGGCCCAGTTGTTGATCCAGGCGGGCAGCTGGTCGAAGCGCGTGCCGACCAGCGAGTCGAACACTTCGACCTTGATCAGCACGGCCAGCGCGGGGGCCGTGATGTACAGCAGCACGATGAACAGCAGAGACCACGCGACCGAGACGCGCGCCTGCGCGACCGACGGCGTCGTGTAGAAGCGCGTCAGCACGTGCGGCAGCGAGGCCGTGCCCACCATGAGGCAGAACACCAGCGCGACGAAGTTGCGCCGCGAGTCGTCGAACAGCCGGCGCGCCGCGGCGTCGCCGTGCGGATCGCCCGCGAACTGCTGCGCGTGCGGCGGCATGCCGGCGAGCGGGCGTGCGCGCTCCAGGTCGGCGTCGCGTTCGCGCGTCCATTCGTCGCGCGCCGCGTCCGCGTCGTGCGGCACGCGCGCGAGCACGCGCTCGGCGGCCTGGATGTCGCCCTGCGGCGCGTTGGCGGCCTTGAGCTCGGCGATGCGGCGGGTCGCGGCGCCGCGTTCGACGGCCAGCGCCGCGGGGATGTCGGCCAGGCGCGCCTCGTATTCGGCCGCGCGCGCCTGGAAGATCGCGATCACCTGGCGTTCGGCCGGGTCGGCCTGCAGGCGCTTCTCGGAGGCGATCACCTTCTGCAGCTGATAGCCGTAGGTGGCCTGCGGCAGCACCGTGGCGTGCTGCTTGATCGACAGCCACGCCACCGGCACCACGAAGGCCACCAGCAGCACGATGTACTGCGCCACCTGCGTCCACGTGACGGCGCGCATGCCGCCCAGGAACGAGCACACGAGGATGCCGCCCAGCCCGAGGAACACGCCCACCTCGAACGCGACCCCGGTGATGCGGCTGGTGATCAGGCCCACGCCGTAGATCTGGGCGACCACGTAGAGGAACGAGCAGCCGATGGCCGCCACCACGCCGATCACGCGCGTGAGGTTGCCGTCGTAGCGCGCGGCCAGGAAGTCGGGGATCGTGTACTGGCCGAACTTGCGCAGGTAGGGCGCGATCAGCAGCGCCACCAGGCAGAAGCCGCCGGTCCAGCC
>Ga0209759_1000641_pt1 | contig 32625 bp, 28 predicted proteins | sample AraplaCL_Col_mMS_FD_184261 | JGI IMG/M metagenome (GOLD analysis project Ga0209759, IMG submission 184261) | Arabidopsis root microbial communities from the University of North Carolina, USA - plate scrape CL_Col_mMS (SPAdes) (version 2) | ecosystem: Host-associated > Plants > Roots >...
GCTTCACCGACGGGGCCGGCGACCTTGTCGATCGACGCCTGGCCGGCGATACCGATCTGCGTCAGGGCGCCGTAGATACCCCAAACGGTACCGAACAGGCCGACGAAAGGAGCGGTGGAACCGACGGTGGCCAGGAAGGCCAGGCCGTCCGACAGGCGGCTCTGGATGTTTTCGACGGCGCGCGAGACGCTCATCGAGATCCAGGTGTGGCGGTCGATCTGCTCGACCAGCGTGCCTTCATGGTGCTCGCTGGACTTCAGGCCGGATTCGGCGATGTAGCGGAACGCCGAGCCTTCTTCCAGCGTGTTGGTGCCGGCCTTGATCGAGCCCGCGGTCCAGAAGCCGTCGTTGACGCCGTTGGCCGACTGCAGCATCTTGCGCTGTTCCCAGTACTTCGTGAAGATGATGTACCAGCTGCCCATCGACATGATCAGCATGATCACGAGGTTGAACTTGGCGATCCAGCCGCCGTCGCGCCACAGCGCGCCCAGGCCGTACGGGTTCTCGATCGTTTCCTTGCCGACGGCGGCCGGAGCGATCGGAGCCGCGCCCGTGTCGACGGCGGCGGGAGCCGGCGTCGCCGAGGCGTCGGAGGCAGCGGGAGCTGCCGGGGCCGCAGGCGCGGTCGTCGCGTCCGCCGGAGCCGATGCTTGCGCCAGAGCGGTGGTCGGAGCGGCGGCGACGGTCGCCAGCGCGAGGAGCGCGGCCGCAAAGGGAGTGCGCATCGAGTTCAGAAAGGACATGTTTCCTCCGGGGGAATGGAACCGGCCAGCATGTCGGTCATGGCCGGGTATCACAGAAAAAATGGGGGCAAGTGAGGTGGGCCGGGCGGCCCACCCGGCTACTCGAGCTTCCAGGCGTAAGAGACTTCGACCTGGGTACCGACAGGATGGCCCTCGGCGTCGATACCCGGCGTGAACGGGCACGTGGCCAGGGCCGCCTTGGCGGCGTTGTCCAGCAGGCGGTTCTCACGCGAGGCGCCCGAGGAGCCGACCACGTCGGCCGAGGTGACCTTGCCGTGGGCGTCGACCGTGAAGCGCACCCGCGTCACGCCAGAGGCCTGCGCACGCAGGGCGGCCGGCGGATATTCGGGCTTACAGGCCGGATCGTTCGCGTTGATGATGGCGGGCCTGGCGGCGACGGCCGGCGGGGCGGGCGGTGCAGGGGCCTGGACGGGTTCCACCTTGCGATCCGGCGCCGGCGGCGGCATCACGTTGGTCGTCTGGATCTGGTTCTGCACCGGCGGCGGCGGCACGTCGACCGGCGGCGGCGGCACGTAGACCGGCGGCGGCGGCAGATTCTTGGGCGGCGGCGGCAGATCCTTGGGCGGCGGCGGAGGCGGCGGCGGCGGGGCATCCACGACCTTGGTCTCGACGACCATCACCTTGTCGACAACCTTCTTGGCCAGGCCCGAGACCAGCGCATAGGCCAGCAGGACGTGCATGATGACGACGATGATCAAGCCGGTTGGGTGCTTCCCCGGATTGCGCTGCGATTCAGCAAAATTCACTCGAAATACCTCCAGACGACCCGGTTGGGCGCTGCATCTTTTCCTGCGCACCGCAGCGCGGCTGCGCTGCGAAGTCGCGAACTATAGCGTGATCCCGTAGTTCGACCTTTACGGGTTTCCCTTAATTTTCGACACCTCTATTGCGTTTAAACCGCACTGGATTTTGTCTTCGCGCCGATTGGCAGTGGCTTGTGACAGGCAGGCAGTTCGAACGACCGTTCGTTCATCTAGCAGAAAACGGATCTACGGACTCGCAGGCTTCGTGCCAGGGTGCACGCCGGGCTTGGCAAGAGGCGCTCCGGCCGTAGCCGGACTACGTGACCGCGCGATCGGCGCGCCCCGGGCGCGAAGCTCCCATCATCGGCAAGTCAATCACCTCGTCAAGGTATTGTCACTGAAGCCGCCTATGAATTTGAGCTCGCGCGGGCGCCGCCGACGCGCGCGTCCGGCCGCCTCGCAGCGCGGCTCTCACCCGTTTCCGGCCCGCCACAGGCCACCCATCGGTGGGATGCACCTGTCGGTGAAAAGGCGCACATTCACAGAAAGGATTGCGGCCTGTGAAAGGAGCCGACCATGGACGCGCTGACGCTGTTGTTGCTCGCCTTGCTGGTGGTTGCCGCGCGGACGTTCCATTGGCGGCACCGGTTCTTCGGCTGGGAGTCGCTCTGGCGTTTCCGTTCCGGTCCGATCACCGTCGAACTGCGCCGGCATGCCCATCTGGCGCGGCTGGGCCAGGACTCGCTGGAGTATCCGCAGCCGCGCGAATTCCGGGTCATCACGATGCGGCTGGGCGGCGTGCCGTTGTGGTCGCAGGTGGCCACCGTCAGCCTGCCCAGCCAGGCCGACGCGCGCATCGACAGCGTCGCCGCCGGCGAGTTCGATCACCTGTTCGATTCGCATTTCCGGCGCGGCTGGCCTCGCCGGCCGGCGCGCCGCCGCCTCGCCGCACGCGCTCACTGAACTTCGCGCGCGCGTGACGCGCGCCCGCCCGGGCGCCGGGCTTGCATCCGCAGTCGCCATGCGTACCGTCCTCGATCCGCACCTGGCCGACCCGTCGGGCCGGGAGCCCGGATTGGTGGTCGAGGTGCGCGACCACCGCCGGGCCCTGCTGTTCGACCTGGCCGAGACGGCCCGGCTGGCGTCGCGCACGCTGCTGCGCGCCACCCATGCGTTCGTCACGCACGCCCACATGGACCACTTCGCCGGCTTCGACCATTGGCTCGCCACCGGACTGGGCCGGATGCCGGCGATGACCGTGTGGGGCGGCCCGGGCTTTTGCGAGCAGGTGGAGCACAAGCTGCGCGCCTACACCTGGAACGTCGTGCACCGCTACAGCGTGCCGCTGGTCATCGTGGTGCATGCGCTGGAAGCCGACGGCACGCGGCGCGGCGCCCGTTTCGACAGCCGGCAGGCGTTCGAGCGCCAGGACCTGCCGCCGGCGCCGGCCACGGGCGACGTGCTGCTCGACGAGCCGCTGCTGCGCGTGCGGGCGCGCATCGTCGACCACGAGATGCCGGTGCTCGCCTGCGCGATCGAGGAGTCGGCCCAGCTGCGTGTCGCGGCCGACCGGGTCGCCGCGATGGGGCTGGCGACCGGGCCATGGCTGCAGGCCCTGAAGGCGGCCGTGCTCGCAGGGGCGCCGGACGACGACCCGCTGACCGTGCGCTGGCGCGACGCCGCCGGCGCGCGCGAGCGCAGCTTCCGTGTCGGCGAGTTGCGCCACCTGGTGCTGGACACGACGCCGGGGCGCCGCATCGGCTACGTCACCGACCTGCGCTTCACGCCGGCCAACCTCCTGCAGCTCGATGCGTTGCTCGGCGGGGTCGACCTGCTGTACATCGAGTGCGTCTTCGCCGAGTCGGATCGCGCGCTGGCCCGGCAGCGCAATCACCTGACGGCGCGCCAGGCCGGCAGCATCGCGCGCCGGCTGGGCGCGCGCAAGCTGGTGCCGTTCCACTTCTCGCCGCGCTACGCCGACAGCGAGGACGACCTGCGCGAGCAGGCGTTCGCCGCCTGGCGCGGCGATGTCGAGCCCGACCTTCCCTATTGAGAAGGAAGGGCCAGCGGCGGCGATTGCGGGGATACTGCCGAGTCATGCCGCTGCGTCCCGCGCTCTCTGCTGCCATCGCCGGTGCGGCGATGTCCGCCTGCGTGGTCGTGCCGGTGACGACGGCCGACTACGATCCCGGCTGCCAGCTCGTCACGCACCACATGACGCTGCAGACCGTGCAGGTCGCCGAGCTCAACCGCTGCTCGGGGCAGGGCTGCGAGATGATGCTGCTCGCCGCCTTCGGCGTGACCGCGGCCAGCGCCATCGTCTCGGGCTCGATCGCCGTCATCGGCAACGTCGCCTACTGGGCCGAGCGCCGCGCCGGCTGCGTGGCGCCGCCGGCTCCGGCGGGGTGACGCGCACTCGCTCTGGCTGGCGACACGAACGCCTCACAAGGCGTTGACACGCCGCCAACAATTTTCAGCTCGCGCTCAGTCGCCAGGAGTCATCGCGGGTCGACGCCCTGGCGTTGAAAGGGAATGCCGGGGCGAGGCGCGGCCTCGCCTGCCCGGCGAACCCGAGATTCGAGGAGACAGACCATGCGGACCATCCTGTCCTGGATCGCGCTCGGCGCGGCGACGGCCACCCTGCTGGCCGGTTGTGGCTCCGGCTATGGAGACGATTTCCGCGACGGCGGGGGCGACGAGCTGATCAGCTTCGTCGGCACCACGGGCGTGTTCGCGGCATGGGCCGATGCGGCCACCGGCGACTACGCGGCGGCCGACATCGGCAGCTACGCCGGCAAGCGCCAGTCGTTGCGCGGCACGATCGACTTCCTGACCGGCCTGGACCTGATGCAGCCGGCCGGCGTCGAGATCTACAAGACCAGCGACGGCCACATCCGCGCGATCGACCTGACGTCGTTCGACGCGCCGCACAGCAGGCAGATCTCGAGCGAGACGGCCGCCACCGTCGACGACACCTGCTCGCTGACGGGCACCCAGGTCGCTGGCGCCAACACCGACTACGCCGGCGTCTACTTCGCGCCCGACCTGCAGAACCCCGTCAACTCGGCCTACTTCTATCGGCTGCCCGGCCTGGACGGCAGCTGCAACACGGCCGACGATGTCGTGCACATGGTGCGCACGGGCATGGCCTCGACCGACGCGCCGATCACGGTTTCGGCGATGCCGATCGCCACGGTCCGCTCGCCCAGCGGCGGCATCACGGGCTTCGTGATCAAGAGCGGTGCGCAGCTCGTGATGGTCGACGACACCTTCGCCAATCCGGTGACACTGGGCACGTTCGCGACCCCCATCGGCGTCGCGGCGGCCCTGCCGGAGGGAACGGCGCAGGGCTATCCGACGGCGCGCCTGTTCCTGGTCGACGGCAATGTCGTGCGGGTCGACTACGCGGCCGCGACCACCTCGGCGCCCTTGCTCACGATCGCCGGCTGGACCCCGACCGACGAGGGCGCGCTGTTCGCGGCCTCGCCGACGGCGCTGTACGTGGCGGTCAACACGCCGGTGGCCGGTGCCACGCCGGAGTCCGCCAGCATCTACATGATCCCGTCCGATGGCTCGTCGGTGGCCCGCGCCATCGACACCGAGGCGGCGCACATCACCAGCCTGGCCTTCCCGGTGGGCGGCACCAACGTCGTCTGGGGCGAGACTGCTCCGACCTACATGATCCGCGCGATGGCGCAGTCGGGCGGCAGCCCGTTCACCGTGGTTTCCAGCAGCGTCAACGGCGGCATGTTCAACGCCACCGCGACGGCGGTGTACTACACGACCTGGGCCAGCGCCACCGATTCGAGCGCGAAGACGATCACGCGCACCAACACCTCCAGCGGCATCACCGGTCTGGACGGCAGCGTGATCCAGGCGCCGCTGGCCAACTCCACCTTCACGATCGGCGGCGAGCGCCAGCCGTGGCCGGACGACACCACGACCACCGCCACGCCGTTCGAGACGATGATCCAGGTGCAGAACCTGTCGCCGGTGACGGTGACCGATCCGGCCACCGGCATCACCTGGACGGTCGACGGCGTCAGCGGCGGCACGCTGGTGGCCATCCCCACCAGCACGAACGTGCCGGGCGCGACGATCGGCACGCTGTCGACGAGCCACGCGATGTGGCTGACGGGCACCTTCCACGACGCCGCGCATACCGGCTTCCTGGAGGGCACAAACGCCGCCTCGACCGCCGACCCGGCCACGCGCGCGCTCTACCTGATCAACACGCACCAGCCCTATACCCTGACCCGCGTCACCGACAACCTCTAGGAGTCCGCGCGCAGGAACTTCTCGAACTCGGCCGCCGGCACCGCCGGCGACCAGTGGAAGCCCTGGCCCTGCTGGCAGCCCAGGTCGCCCAGCAGAGCCAGCGTCGCGCCGTCCTCGACGCCTTCGGCGACGGTGAACAGGTTGAGGCTGGAGGCCATCTGCACGATGGCGCGCACGATGGCCTGGTCCTGCACGTCGTCGGTGAGCCGGCGCACGAAGGTCTGGTCGATCTTCAGACGCTCCACTTCGAAGCGCTTCAGGTAGGCCAGGTTGGAGTAGCCGGTGCCGAAGTCGTCGATCGCGAAGCGCACGCCCATGCGGCGCAGGCTGGCCAGGCTCTCGACCAGCGCCAGCGAGTCCTGGATCAGCAGCGACTCGGTGAGCTCGAGCTCGAGGTTGGCGCTCGGCAGGCCGCACCCGGCCAGTGCCTGCGCGACCGAGGCCTCGACGCTGCTGCGCCGGAACTGCACCGGCGACACGTTGACCGAGATCGTCAGGTCGGTCCATCCGGCCGCGCGCCAGCGCTGCGCCTGCGCGCAGGCCTCCTGCAGCACCCAGTCGCCGATCGGGATGATCAGCCCTGAACGCTCGGCCAGCGGGATGAAGCGGGCCGGCGAGATCTGGCCCAGCTCCGCGTGGCGCCAGCGGATCAGGGCCTCCGCGCCGATGAGGCGGCCGGTGCGCAGGTCGAACTGCGGCTGGTAGGACAGCGTGAAGTCGGAGTGCGCGAGCGCGGCGCGCATCGCCGACAGCAGCTCCACATGCTCGACGACGCTCTCGTTCATCTCGGTGTCCCAGAAGCGGAACGCATTGCGGCCGGACTCCTTGGCGCGGTACATCGCGATGTCGGCCTTCTTCAGCAGGCTGTCGAAGTCCTCGCCGTCGGCCGGGAACATCGTGACGCCCAGCGAGCAGCCCGAGAAGATCTCCATGCCCAGGACGTCGAACGGCGTCATCAACCCCGTGACGACCTTGTTGGCGATCTCCGCCACCGCGGCGCCATCGCTCGCTTCGGGCACCAGCAGCAGGAACTCGTCGCCGCCCAGGCGGGCCACCGTGTCGGCGTGGCGCAGCAGCGAGGTGAGGCGGTCGCCGACCTGTGTCAGGAGCCGGTCGCCGGAGCCGTGACCCAGCGTGTCGTTGACGTTCTTGAAGTTGTCGAGGTCCAGGAACAGCATCGCCACGCTGTGGCCGCTGCGCCGCGCGACGGCGGCGGCCTGCTCGAAGCGGTCGCGTGCCAGGCTGCGATTGGGCAGGTTGGTGAGGGCGTCGTGCGTCGCCATCCGCTCCATGCGCTCTTGCGTCGCGGCCATCTGGGCGTTGCGCGCCTGCAGGGCGTCGAGCGCCGCGTGCATGTCGCCGGCCATCAGCCAGGCCACCAGGGCGGTGACCGACAGCACCGAGACGAGGTCGACCAGCGTGTTCCAGGACAGCGGCGGCAGCGCGTTGACGTGGCGGCCGCTGACGTTGGCATACAGCACCGTGACGATCACCACCAGCATGGCGGCGAACAAGCCGAAGTAGAGCCTGCGCGTTCCCAGCATCGCGGCGAACACGAGCATGCAGGGGAACGCCATCAGCGCGGTGTCGCGCAGGCCGCCGTTCTGCCACAGCAGCAGGCTGATCATGGCGAACAGCGATGTCAGCATCAGAGCCACGGCGGCCTTGCGGCGCTGGTGCCGCACCAGCCACAGGACCAGGGCCAGCGCGCCCAGGCCCGCCAGCAACGGCGGGATGTTGCGCCAGCGCCGGGCGAGGATGTCGGGGATGCCGGTGGCACAGATCGCGAGGCCGCAGGCCCAGGCCGCCTGCACGAGACGCCGGTCGCGCAAGGCACGCGACGCGTCCAGGGCGGGGGGTATCGGCTGCTCGCGGGGAACGGTCACCGGTTCGAACCTCTTCGACGTGCGCCGTCGATATTCTTTGCCCGGGCGGAGGGATCCGGACATCGCTTGCAACGCCAAGTGTTGCACGAGACCCGTGCCGCCTCGTCAGGGCTCGGACGCAGGCTCGGCAATTCCGGTCTTTGTTGGCATCAGAACATCAGCGACAACGCTGACGTCAGGGCCAGGCCGACGACCGAGATGACGGTCTCCATGATGGACCACGTCTTGATCGTCTGGCCCACCGTCAGGCCGAAGTACTCCTTGACCAGCCAGAACCCGGCGTCGTTGACGTGCGAGAAGAACAGCGAGCCCGCACCGACGGCCAGCACGACCAGCGACAGCTGCGCCGGCGGCAGGCCGGCCGCAAGCGGCGCGACGATACCCGCCGCCGTAACGGTGGCGACCGTGGCCGAGCCGGTGGCCAGGCGGATCAGCACGGCCACGATCCAGCCCAGCAGCAGCGTCGACAGGCCGGCGGCCAGCGCGATCTTGGCGATCGCCGCCCCGGTGCCGCCATCGACCAGCGACTGCTTGAACCCGCCGCCTGCACCAACGATCAGCATCACGCCGACCACCGGCATCAGGCTGGCGGCGATCTTCTTGCCCAGCACCGCGGGCGTGAAGCCCACCGCGGTGCCGAAGGTGACCATCGCGAGCAGCACCGCGGCCAGCAGGGCGACCACGGGGTCGCCGGCGAAGTCCAGCAGCGGACGCGCCGGCGAGGTCTTGTCGAGCGCGATGTCGGCGCCGGCCTTGGCCAGCATCAGCACGAGGGGGAACAGCAGCGTGGCCAGGATGGCGCCGAACGACGGGCTGTGAGTCGGCCGGGCCTCGTTCTCGGCCGCCGCCTTGGCGTCGCCGCCCTGCGTCACCGCCAGGCCGGCGCCGGCCGCCCCGATCGGTACCAGGCGCGCGGCGATCAGGCCGTACAGCGGCCCGGCAATCGCGACGGCGGGGATGGCCACCAGCAGGCCCAGCGCCAGCGTGAAGCCGACGTTCGCATGCAGGATCGCGATCGCCGCCAACGGTCCGGGGTGGGGCGGAATGAAACCGTGCAGCACCGACAGCCCGGCCAGCGCCGGAATGCCCAGCCGCATCGCCGGGCCTTGCGAGCGGTGCACCGCCAGCATCACGACGGGGATCAGCAGCACCAGGCCGATCTCGAAGAACATCGGGATGCCGATGATGGACGCGATCAGCGCCATCTTCCACGGCAGCGTCGCCGGCTTGCCGCGCAGCAGCGTGTCGACCACCTTGTCGGCGCCGCCCGAGTCGGCCAGCAGCTTGCCCACCATCGCGCCCAGTGCGATCAGCACGCCGACGTAGCCCAGCACGCCGCCGACGCCGGTCTCGTAGGACGCCGTCACCTTGCCCAGCGGGATGCCGGAGCCGACGCCCACGACCAGCGCGCCCACGGTCAGTGCGAGGAACGCGTGCAGCCTGAGCCAGACGATCAGCGCCACGATGATGGCGATGCCCAGTGCGGCGACGGCCAGCACCTGGATGTCGTGCGGGGCGAGGACGGAAGAGGTCATTGGCGTCTCCAGGCGGTTCAGGCCGGCAGGCCCAGCGCGTCGATGATGTTGGCCACGATGATCTGGGGCGTCGCGCCGGCCTCGACGCGCAGCGCCAGTTCGCCCGCGACCGGTTCCTCCAGCGTCGCGAACTGGGTGTCGAGGAGCGAGGCGGGCATGAAGTGACCCTGCCGCCCCGCCAGGCGCGACGCGATCAATTCGGGCGAGCCATGCAGGTAGACGAACTCGACGCCGCTGCCGCGACGGGCGATCAGGTCGCGATAGGCGTGCTTGAGCGCCGAGCAGGTGATGACGCCGCACTCGCCGGCGTCCAGCCGCGCATCGACCCAGTCGGCCACCTTGGCGAGCCACGGCGCGCGATCGGCGTCGTCCAGCGGATGGCCGGCGTGCATCTTGGCGACGTTGGCGGGCGGATGCAGCGCATCGCCTTCCTCGTAAGCCCAGCCCAGGCGCGCGGCGAGCAGTTCGCCGATGGTGGTCTTGCCGGAGCCCGAGACGCCCATCAGGACGAGCACGACGGGCAGGGCGATGGGCGGCGAGGAAGCGGTCATGGGTTCGGAGGATGCTGGGTCGGCCCGGCGCGGGCGACGCACAGCATACGTCCAACCCGAAGGGGTCTGGCATCGCCTCGCATCGCGTCGGTATCACGACCCCAAGCCGCGGTGGTGCGAACGCGGTTCGAGGCCATGCCAGGCCTCTTGCGGGCCGCGCTCGCTCAACGCTGCCGAGACTGGGCCAGCGCGACGATGTCCGGAACTTCCAGGATGCGCTTGGGCGAGCCGTCGACGGCGGCGTTGATCATCGCCTGCGCCACCTCGCGCAGCGTGCAGAACGCCGCCGGCCACAGCGCGCGCCCGATCGGGTAGATCCACGCGATCAGGTGGTACCAGGACTTCAGGTTCTTCTGCCCGGGCGTCGCCTTCATCATGCCGGGCCGGAACATCACGCCGCGCGGGAACAGCCGCAGCAACTCGTTCTCGGTGCGGCCCTTGACGCGCGCCCACATGACCTTGCCATGCTCCGTGGAGTCCGTGCTCTTGCCGCTGACGTAGCAGAAGGCGAGGTTCGGGTTCAGGCGCGCGAGCGCGCGGCCGAATTCCAGTGTGAGGTCTTGCGTGACGCGGGTGTAGTCGGCCTCGCTCATGCCCACCGACGACACGCCCAGGCAGAAGAAGCAGGCGTCGTAGCCGGCCAGCCGGGACTGGATCGCGCTCAGGTCGAAGAAGTCTGCGTGGACGATCTCCTGGAGCTTCGGATGCGTGATGCCCGAGGGCTTGCGATGGATGACCAGCACGCGCCCGACGCGCGCGTCGGCCAGGCATTCGAGCAGCACGCCCTCGCCGACCATGCCGGTGGCACCGGTGATGATGACGGAGATCGTCATGACGTGGGGCGTCTCAGGCGGTCTGTGCGGCGGCGCCGGCGTGCGGCTCGGCCGTCACCGATTGCCACCAACGCTCTCCCGCCCGGGGCTGCGCGAGCGACAGGCGCTCGCCCATCGCCGGCGTCGCCAGGGCCACCGCGCGCGCCTGGGCGAGCGCGAGGATGCGGTCGAAGGGCTCGTGCCAGGCGTGCATCGCGAGGTCGAAGGTGCCGTTGTGCAGCGGCATCAGCCAGCGGCCGCGCAGGTCGAGGTGCGCCTGCAGCGTCTGCTCGGGTTGCATGTGGACGTCGGGCCATTGCGCATCGTACGCGCCGGTCTCCATGAAAGTCACGTCGAACGGTCCGAAGCGCTCGCCGATGGTCTTGAAGTCGGCGTGGTAGCCGGTGTCGCCGCTGAAGAACAGGCGCAGGCCGCCGGCCAGGATCACCCACGAGGCCCACAGCGTGGCGTTGCCGTCGCCCAGGCCGCGCCCCGAGAAGTGCTGCGCGGGCGCGGCGACCAGGCGCACGCCGGCCAGCGCGGTCTGCTGCCACCAATCGAGCTGGCGCACCTTGGCGGCCGGCACGCCCCAGGCGATCAGGCGGTCGCCGACGCCCAGCGGCGTGATGAACATCTCCACCTTGGGCGCGAGCGCCAGCACGGCGGCGTGGTCGAGATGGTCGTAGTGGTCGTGCGACAGGATCACGCCCTTGATGGGAGGCAGCTCGGCGATGGAGATCGGCGGCGCGTGGAAGCGCTTCGGGCCGGCCCATTGCACCGGCGACGCGCGCTCGGAGAACACCGGATCCGTCAGCCAGAACTCTCCGGCCAGCTTCAGCAGCAACGTCGAGTGGCCGAGCCGGAACAGGCTCGCGTCGGGCGCCTCGGCCAGGGCGGCCGCATCCAGACGATGCACCGGGATCGGGGCGCGCGGCACGGTGGTCGCCGGCTTTTGCGTCAGCACGCGCCAGGCGATGCCCAGCGTCTTGCGAAAGCCCGGCCGTTCGCGCGGCGCGACGTTGCGGAACTGGCCGTCGCGGCGCTGCGGCGACGGGATGGCTTCGGTGCTGGACGCCTGGCGGGCGCGTGCGGAAAGACAGGTCATGTCGCGTTCGCTTTCATGTCGACGTTCGGTGCGGCCGGTAAGAATCCAGAAAGTAAACTGCACCGTGTAGTTTCCAGTGTAGGGCCGAACGGGCCAAAAGTAAACTGGCTGGTGTAAAGTTGTGTCATGACCCCGGCCACCCGACTCACCGACCGCAAGCGCGACGCCATCGTGCAGGCGGCGATCGTCGAGTTCCGCGCCAATGGCTTCGAGGCCACCAGCGTCGACAAGGTGGCCGCGCGCGCCGAGGTCTCCAAGCGCACGCTGTACAACCATTTCCCCAGCAAGGAGGAGCTGTTCGCGGCGATCCTTCACATCCTGTGGGAGAGCAGCGCCAGCGCGCTTGAGCGCGCCTACGAGCCCGCGCGGCCGGTGCGCGAGCAGCTGCTGGAGCTGCTGCTGGGCAAGCTCGCGATGCTGGCCGACGACAACTTCCTGGCGCTCGCCCGCGTGGCCATCGCCGCCGGCCTGCATTCGCCCGAGCGCGCGCAGGAGATCGTCGCGCGCATCGGCGAGAAGGAAGGCGGCATGCTCGAGTGGGTGCGCGCCGCGCAGAAGCACGGGGCGCTCAAGGCCGGCGACGCGGCCCAGGCCGTCAAGCAGCTCGAATGCCTCGTCAAGGGCGTCGCCTTCTGGCCGCAGGTGGCGATGGGCCAGCCGCGCCTGGCGCCGGCCGCGCAGAAGAAGCTGGCGGCGGCGACGGCCGACCTGTTCCTGGCCTACTACGCCGCGTAGGCGCCTTCAGTCGATGCGGCGCACCGCCTGCGTGCGTACGTCGACGGCGAAGTGCTCGCCGCGCTCGTTGTCGATCAGCAGGGCGTGGCCGTCCGGCGACGCGCTCATCCTGGCGAAATAGACGTCCTGCACGTCGCCCTCCAGATCGGGGTCGATCTGCAGCTCATACACCCGGATGCGCCACAGGCGTTCGTCGGAGCTGCCCTTGTACGCGGCCAGATAGCCGGTGCGCTGGCGTCCGTCCGCCTCGCTGCGAGCCAGCACCGCCTGTTCATAGCGGATCCCGTCCAGCGTCACTGCAGGAACCTTGGGCGGCGCGCGGCGCTTGGCGGCGATGGGGGGCACGGGCAGGGGACTGTCTTGGGACATCTTGGTTTCCTCGTTCGATGACGCTGCCGGTGCGGCGCACGCCGTGACCGCGCAGGCGGCAAGAAGCATCAGGTTGATCTTGATCCACATCGCGCAGATCAGAAGCCGGCCAGCGCGCTGTTGATGTTGGACGGCGTGAGCGCGTTGGCGCAATCGGCGCAGAAATACGCCCAGCTGTCGGCGTTCTCCGCGGCGTCGCCGGCCGGAAACATCGGGCCGGGCTTCAGGCCGGCGTAATCGTACTGGTGGTCCTTCGTCGACACGTCCAGGTGCGTGATCTCGTGCACCACCGTGATGGCCCACAGCACCTTGTCGGGAAGCGGCGTGGCATTGGTGCCGAAGAATGCGTTCTCGATGTAGATCACCGGCAGCCGCTCGTAGCGGCCCGCGAAGACGAAGGCATAGGCGGACAGCAGGTCGGCCTCCTTGCCCGAGGTGGCGCCGCGCAGCGAGGCCATGTCCGTGAAGATCAGCTGCGTGGAGTTGATGGTGGCCATCACCTTCTTGAAGCCGGCGGCCAGCTTGCCGATCACGAGCGCGAGTTCGGCGTCGGTGGTGCTGCCGTCGGCAAACCAGCGCCTGACCTTGGCCATGGCGTCGGAGGCCGGATTCGTCTTGGCCTCGGCGAGCGCCATGATGGTCTTCTGGCACCAGGCCAGGCCCGTGATGGTGGCGTCGCCCAGCTGCTGGCGGCGCTTGGCTCCGAAGCGCTCGGCCTTGTCGCCGAGGGCGTTCTTGATGTTGAGCGGGTTCGTCTTGACCGCATCGAGCTCGCCGGACGGGTAGTGCCGATAGGCCTCGGGCGAGTCGAACACCCACACCTTCTGGCTGCCGCGCTGGTGCGACAGGTACAGGTGGCGCAGGAACTTGATGGCGGCGGCCTTCTGCACGGACTCCGGATACGGCGCGAGCGTGCTGGCGGGATCCCCGCCGGCCGCCTGCAGGATGCGGTCCGCTTCCTTGATGAACAGCAGGCCGCGCATCAGATCGAGCGTGGGCTGGCAGCTCTCGTCGAAACCGTCGTCGCCGAAGACGTTCTTCAGCGCGGCCATCTGCGTCTTCAAGGGCTCGTCGAATGTCTGCTTGCCGACGATGGCCTTGAGCGTCTTGTATTCGTTCGAGAACAGTTCCATTGCCATGGGGTCTCCGGGATGCCTGTCGGGGAAGGATCAATCTATCGCCTGCCCGCAGGCGGCTGCATCGCGATTGGCCCGCATTCCCCCTAGGTCAAGGCAGCCGCACGATGCGCGGCTCGCCGAGAGCCGGCTGCGCGGGATCGTAGGGCGGGTGGGGTGCCAGCGTCGAGGCCAGGTAGGCCGTGAGCGCGTCGATGTCCTGCGGGCCGCCCAGCCGCTGCGTGCCGGCCGTCAGCGTCGAGAAGCCGTCGCCTCCGCTGGCCAGGTAGCTGTTGACGGTCACGCGCCAGGGGCGGGCCGGCTCCACCACGACGCCCTCCTTGACGATCGCCTGCGCCGGACCCGTCACCGCGGGCGGCGTCGCGGCGACGTCGGTGGGCGTCAGGCTAACGTCGACGATCTTCGCGCAGTTCGCTGCGCCAGCACGCCAGCGCACGCGCAGCCCGTTGGACGGTTGCAGCGGCCGGTCGGCCGCCTGTCCGGCGCAACCGGCGAACTGCTGTTCGAGCAGGGCCTTGAGTTGCGTGGATGTGAGCGTCATCGTGACCAGGCTGTTGCCGAAGGGTTGCACCGTGAATGCGGCGCCGTAGGTGAGCGCCCAGGGTGCGGCAGTGCCCGCGGGCGGCACGAAGCCGGGGGCGCGGATGCCACCGGGATTCATGAAGGCGATCTGTGCGCCGCCGCGGGCCGGCGCCTGCGTGGCGCGCAGCTGGCTGTCGGCGATCAGGCTGCCGGCCGGCTGCTCGCCGGCCTCGTTCGGGCGGGCCGGCAGCGCCGCGCCCAGCCGGCCCACGACGCCGTCGGCCAGCGGGGCAGCGAGCGCCGCATAGCCTTGCACGATGTCGCGCACCGCCGGCGCCGCGGCGATCGCCGCGACGATGGCAGGATCGTCCCGGTCGACCAGGCGGTTCGTCGGCGCGACGGCCAGCAGCCGGTGCGTGCGCCGGTCGAGGCGGATGTCGATGTCGGTCAGCACGCGGCCGAACGCGCTCGCGCTGGTGACCGGCACGAGTCGCCCCGCCTGGTTGGGCAAGCCCTTCGCGCTGGCCGTGCCGACCGCGTTGTCCGAGCAGTTGTAGGCTGCGTGGGTGTGGCCGCTGATCACGAGGCCGACGGCGTCGTCGAGGCGGCGCACGATGGCGCCGATGTCCGACTCGGCGCCGTCGGCAGCGCGCAGGCCCGCGTCGCAGCCGTTGATGTCGCCGGCGGTCGGCGCAGCTTGCACGCCGCCCTGATGCACCAGCACGACGATGGCCTCGATGCCTTGCGCGCGAAGCTGGGGCACCAGCGCATTGACGGTGTCGGCCTCGTCGCGGAAGTCCAGGCCGGCGACGCCGGCCGGCGAGACGATGCCCGGCGTGCCGCGCAAGGTCATGCCGATGAAGGCGACGGGCACGCCCTCGAAGGTCTTGACGGCATAGGCCGGCAGCAACGGTCGGCCGGACGCCGCCTCGACCACGTTGGCGGACAGCCACCGGAAGCGCGCTCCGTCGAACGAGCCCGCCGCGCGGGAGCCGAGGCCCTTGCAACTGTTCGGATCCGGCCGGCCGCCCGCGAGCTTGCAGCCGCCGTGCTGCAGCCGCAGCAACTCCTGCGCGCCGTGGTCGAACTCGTGATTGCCGACCGACGAGAACTCGAGCCCGATGCGATTGAGCACCTCGACGGCGGGTTCGTCGGAGAACAGCGCCGACACCAGCGGCGAGGCGCCGACCAGGTCGCCGGCGGCCACCACCACGCTGTTCGGGTTGTGCGCCTTCAGGCGTGAGACGTGCGCGGCCAATGCGTCGGCCCCGCCCACCGCGGGCCGCGCCGGCGCCTGCGCGCTGCTCCCGAAACGCCCCGGCGATTGGAGGTTGCCGTGGAAATCGTTGAACGCGAGGATCTTGACGGCGACCGCCTCGGGCGGAACCCGGGGCGGTGCGGCGGTCGTGGCGCAACCGGCGATCGTCGCCGCCAGCAGTGCGGCCGAGACACGGACTCGGCAAGCGGCCGTGGTGCGCTCCAGGCTGGACGATGGCGTCATCGTGTGCCGATCGTGCGAGGCCCGTGCCCGGCCTAGTCCGCCGCTTCGCGGCGAATGAGCGACAGGATCCTGGCCGGCGGGCCGCTCTCGGCCGCATCGGCCGGCAGCGCGCTCGGTGCGCCCTTGGGAAGCGTCAGCGCAACGGTGGTTCCCGCGCCCGCCGTGCTCTCCAGCGTCGCGTTGCCGCCGGACTGCTTGACGAAGCCGTAGACCGTGGCCAGGCCCAGGCCGGTCCCCTTGCCGGCCGGCTTGGTGGTGAAGAACGGCTCCCAGGCGCGCGCCAGCACCTCGGGCGCCATGCCCGTGCCGGTATCGACGAATTCGATGCGCACGAACTCCGCGGTGCTGCCGTCGTCGCGCCTGGCCTGCGTGTTGGCGGTGGCGATTCGCAGCACGCCGCCGTCGGGCATCGCATCGCGGGCGTTCATGATCAGGTTGAGGATCGCGGAATCGAGCTCGTTGGCGTCGGTCACGATCGGCCACAGCTCGGGCGCCAGGGCCAGTTCGAGCGACATCGGCCCGACCACGCTGCGGGCCATCTCCGCAACCTCGGCGATGCGCGCGTTCAGATCGACCGTCTCGAAGTGCAGCGGCTGGCGCTTGGCGAACGTCAGCAGCTGGCGCGTGAGCTTGGCGCCGCGCTCGGTGGCGCGCAGCGCCGACTCGGCGCGCTGGCGCGTGAAGTCGTCGGGAGCCCGGCGGCGGATCAGCTCGAGCTCGTTGGTGAGCAGCTGCAGGATGTTGCCGAAGTCGTGCGCCACGCCGCCCGTCAGCTGGCCCAGGCCCTCCAGCTTCTGCCCCTGCAGCATCGCGCGCTCGGCGCGATGGCGGGCCGCGAGCTCCAGCGCCAGCGCCGAGGCGCTTTGCGCCGCGGTGCGGGCGATCTCGTGCATGCGCAGCTGGAAGGCCATCAACAAGGTGGCCGCGGAGGCGAACGCCTCGAAGCGGCCGACGTACCACCCGACGCTGTTGCGAAAGCCGCCCAGCATCGTGATGACGTTGTCGCATACCAGCGCCACCAGCGACACCACCAGCCACAGCGACAGCACCGTGCGCCCGCGCGTGACGACCCAGATGGCGACGGCGGCCGCGGCACTGAGCAAGGTGACGAAGGGCGCGACGCCGGTGGTCACGATCAGCGAGAAGTCGGCCCCGTGGTTGAGCGCCGGCAGGCTGTCCTGGAAGTGCGTGACGAGCAGCAGCACGCCGAAGAACGCGAAGGCAGCACCCGAGAACGTGAGCGTCGATGCCGTGCGCCGCTGGTCGGCGTCGGACGTGCCGCCTGGAAAGCGCGCGTGGATGCCGGCGAAAAGCAGCGCGAACAGCGGTGGCCCCAGATGCCACCACATCCACAGGTGGATCGTCGTCTGGTCGCCGCCGATGAGGCGCTCCGCGCCGACCGTGCCGGGCACCGACAGCAGCTGCGCGACCAGGATCAGCGCCGTCCACAGCGAACCGGCCGCCAGCACCAGCGTGGAGGGCCGTCCCCCCTGGCGATAGTCGCCGAACATCAGCCAGGCCGTCAGCGCGTAGCAGAACGCAGTGAGCATCTGGTAGGCCGGGAAGAAGGCCGGCACGTTCGGCCAGGCCGCCGACGCGAACGGCGCGCACAGCATGGTCACGGCCCCGAAGGCCAGGCAGGCGATCAAGGCCGCATGGCGATGCGCCGGCGTCGAGGGTGCTTCGGACAGCGTGATTCCGGCATCGGACATGCGTGGATCCCAGGGGCGTGTGGCGACATCGTACGCCAGCGGGTATGTTGATTGCTGCCCGGCCCCGTGCTTCATAAGGAGACACGTATGGCAACGTATGGCAAGAAGTCGGGCGAGAAGGTCGAGGCCGCGATGCACGAGCGCAAGGAGGGCACGCTCAAGAGCGGCCGCTCCGGCAAGAAGGTGACGAGCCGCAAGCAGGCGATCGCGATCGGATTGTCGGAGGCGCGCAAGGAAGGCGGGAAGGTGCCCGCGAAGAAGGCGCCCGCCAAGAAGGCCGCCGCCAAGAAGGCGCCTGCCAAGAAGGCTGCCGCCAAGAAGGCGCCTGCCAAGAAGGCTGCCGCCAAGAAGGCACCGGCTCGCAAGACGGCGGCCAAGAAGGCGCCGGCTCGCAAGACGGCAGCCAAGAAGGCGCCGGCCAAGAAAGCTGCTGCCAAGAAGGCACCTGCCAGGAAGGCGGCTGCCAAGAAGGCGCCGGCCCGCAAGACGGCGGCCAAGAAGGCGCCAGCCAGGAAGGCCGCGCGCAAGACGGCGAAGTCGTCCTGAGGCCCGGCCGGGCCGGTCCTACGCGGATCGGCCCACCAGGTCCGCGACCACCAGGATCAGCTCGGCCACGTCGAAGGGCTTGGCCAGGTGCGCCTGGAAGCCGGCCACGAGCGACTTCTTGCGGTCCTCCGCACGCGCGAAGGCGGTCAGGGCCAACGCCGGGATGCGCGAGTCGCGCGGCTCGGTGGCGCGCAATGCACGGATCATCTGGTAGCCGTCCATGCCCGGCATGCCGACATCGCTGACCAGGACGGTGGGGCGCGAGGTCTTCAGGGCCGAGAGCGCGGTGTCGGCCGAATCGAAGGACGTCACGGCGGCGCCCTGGTCCTGGAGCAGGCGGCAAAGCAGTTCGCGCGCATCGGGTTCGTCGTCGATCACGAACACGTGCACGCCATCGAGCCTTGGCAGCGCGACGCTGTCGGACTCGTAGCCCTCGGCGGTCGGGTGCGCGCGCGCGCGTTCGGCCTCGACCTGCATGATCGAGATCGGCAGTTCGACGGAGAACGTCGCGCCGTGGCCTTCGCCCGGGCTGCTCGCGCGGATCGTGCCGCCGTGCAGTTCGACCAGCTGCCGGCAGATGGCCAGCCCCAGGCCGAGGCCGCCATGCGCGCGCGTGCTGGAGCTGTCGCGCTGCGCGAAGCGGTCGAACACCTGGCCGATGAAGTTGGCGGGGATGCCGATGCCCGTGTCGGCCACGCTCAGCTCGATGTGCGAGTTCACGCGCTGCAGGATCACCTGGACCTGGCCGCCCCGGGGAGTGAACTTCAGGGCGTTGGTCAGCAGGTTCCAGACGACCTGCTGCAGCCGGTTGGCGTCGCCGTTGACCATCATGCGCGTCTGATCGAGCACGCTGCGCAGCTTGATGTCCTTGGCGGCCGCGGCCGGCGTGGCCGCATCGACCGCGGCCTGCACCACGTCCAGCATCGACACCTGCTGCAGGTCCAGCCGCAGCTTGCCGCTCATGATGCGGCTCAGGTCGAGCAGGTCGTCGATCAGCTGCACCTGCGCGCGCGCATTGCGGTCGATGACCTCGATGGCGCGGCTTTGGTCCGCCGGGCTGGTGCTCACGCCCTTGAGCAGGATCTGCGTCCAGCCGAGGATGGAGCTGAGCGGCGTGCGCAGCTCGTGCGACAGCGTGGCGAGGAACTCGTCCTTGATGCGCGTGGCCCGCTGCGCCGCGATGCGGGCGTTGCGCTCCGCGTCGAGGATCTCCTCGCGCTCCTGGCTGGCGATCTCGATGGCCTCGACGCGCTTGCTTTCGGTCATGTCGCGCGTCAGCTTGGCAAAACCGATCAGCTTGCCCGATTCGTCGCGCATCGCCGTGATGGTGACCTTGGCCCAGAAGGTGGTGCCGTCCTTGCGGACGCGCCAGCCGGTGTCCACGAAGTGGCCCTTGTCGGCGGCTTCGCGCAGTTCGTGCTCCGGCCACCCGCTCTCCTTGACTTCCTGCGGATAGAAGATCGAGAAGTGCTTGCCGATGATGTCTTCGGCAGAGTAGCCCTTGATGCGCTGCGCGCCGACGTTCCAGGTGGCCACGTGGCCGTTGACGTCCAGCATGAAGATCGCATAGTCGGCCACGCCCTCGACCATCAACCGGAAGCGCTCCTCGCTCTGGCGCAGGGCCTCCTCGTGGTTGCGGCGCTGGGTGAGGTCGCGCGTGACCTTGGAAAAGCCCACCAGCTCGCCGGTCTCGTCGCGCATCGCCGTGACCACGACGTTGGCCCAGAACAGCGAGCCGTCCTTGCGCACGCGCCAGCCCTCGTCCTCGAACGAGCCTGACGCGGCGGCGGCTCTCAGTTCCTCCTCCGGCAGGCCGCGGGCCAGCGCCTCGGCCGGGTAGAAGCGGGAGAAATGGCTACCGATGATCTCGTCGGCGCGATACCCCTTGATGCGCGCAGCCCCGGCATTCCAGGTCAGCACGTGGCCCGTCGGGTCCAGCATGAAGATCGCATAGTCGCGCACGCTGTCGACCAGCAGGCGGAAGCGCTCCTCGCTTTGTCGGAGCGCTCCGGCCGCTGGCGGCGCATTGTCTGGATATGTCATCGGATTGGCCTGCGGAGCCTGCAAGCCGGCTCTTGGGCGTCGCGCTTTCGATTCGAGAGGACTGAAATGGAAGATCCGTCCGCACTCCGGAGTGCGGGCTCGACCCTACGCTGCCGGACATTCTGGCTGGCCATCAAGGGCCAGGGCAAGGCGCGTACCTGGCCCGACCGATTGGCCACCCCGAAGTGTTGAATCCGTCACGCTCCCGCGTCCCGGCCGGGGCGGGGGGGGGCGGAACGTCCGTCCGAGGCATGGCGTTTGCCGGCGGGGCCGCGTTCATTCAACAAATTCTTGGGGAGATCCTCACATGCAGACGTCCAAGCCCGACCGGCTGTCCGAATTGCTGACCGCGTCGCCGGATCGCACGCTGCGCACGCCGTTGATCGTGTTCTCGCACCTGCGCTGGGGCTTCGTGTTCCAGCGGCCTCAGCATCTGATGACCCGCCTCGCGCAGCACTTCGACGTCTACTTCATCGAGGAGCCGGTCTTCGCCGATGCCGAACCGGCGCTGATGAGCGCCACCCACCAGAACGGCGTCGAGGTGCTGACGCCGCGCACCAAGGAGTTCGCGTCCGGCTTCCACGATTCACAGCTGAACGCGATGAAGCCGCTGATCGCCGACTTCATGGCCTCGCGCGGCATCACGCAACCGCTGGTTTGGCTGTACACGCCGATGGCGCTGCCCCTGGTGGCGGACCTCGAGCCGCGCGCCGTCGTCTATGACTGCATGGACGACCTGGCCTCGTTCAAGTTCGCCCCGCCGGAGCTGGCCGCCCGCGAGCAGGCCTTGATGGCGCTGGCCGACGTCGTCCTCACCGGCGGCCCGTCGCTCTACGAGGCGCGCCAGGGCCGGCATCCGAACCTGCACTGCCTGCCGAGCGCCGTGGACGCGGCGCACTTCGCGCCCGAGAACCTGGACGGCGACGACGTCGAGGCTGCGGTGGCCGACGAACTGCATCGCGGCATGCCGCACCCGCGGCTGGGCTTCTTCGGCGTGATCGACGAGCGTCTCGACCTTCCGCTCGTGGCCGCGATCGCCGATCGCCGCCCTGGCTGGCAGATCGTGATGGCCGGCCCGGTCGTCAAGATCGACCCGGCGACGCTGCCCCAGCGTCCCAACATCCACTGGATCGGCATGCAGCGCTACGAGGCCTTGCCGCACCTGATGTCGCATTGGGACGTCTGCCTGCTGCCGTTCGCGCTCAACGAGGCGACGCGCTTCATCAGCCCGACCAAGACCCTGGAGTACCTGGCCGGCGGCAAGCCGGTGGTCAGCACCCCGATCCGCGACGTCGTGTCGCTGTACGCATCGGCCGTGCGCTTCGGCGAGGACGCCGGCGAGTTCGTCGCCGCCGTGGAGGAGATCCTCGGCGAGCACGCCCCGGAACGGGCCCGCCGGCGCGCGCGCAGCCAGGCGCTGGTCGACGGCTGCACCTGGGATGGCACCGCGGCGACGATCGCCGCGTTGCTGCTGGAGTACGTGCCTGCGGCCGAACCCATCGTTCTGCACGAGCCGCTGGCCGGCCCCGCCACGCTCGTGCCCGCCGGCGACGGCCTTGCCGCCATTCCAGTGCTGACCGACCGGGTCGACCTGCCTGCTCAGCCCTTGCCCATGTGAAGCGGACGCCGGCCGTGGTCATCGACGCCCACCTCCACTGCACGGGCGACGAGACCGCGTCCGATGTCCTCGACGCGCTCGACGAAGCCGACATCGACATCGGCGTGCTGATCGCGCCCTTCCTCAACAACGGCTACACGCTGGCCGATGCGGAATCCGTCAGCCGCGCCAATGACCATCTGGCGCGGCTCGTGCGGGGCCATGCCGATCGGTTGGTCGGCCTGGCCGTGGTCAATCCGGCGCTGCCGGGAGCGGCCGACGAGTTGCGCCGTGCCGTCGAGACGCTGGGCCTGCGCGGCGCCAAGATGGTGCCTTCGGGCTGGTACCCCGAGAGCGCGGTCGTGCAACCGACGTTCGCCGTCGCCTCCGAGCTGAAGCTGCCCTTGCTGTTCCACAGCGGCGTGTTCATCGACGGACGGGCCAGCCGCTTCTGCCGCCCCATCGGCTTCGAGCCGCTGCGCGACCACCCGGGCGCGCGCGTGACGCTCGCGCACCTGGGCTGGCCATGGACGGACGAGGCGATCGCGCTGGGCCTGATCGACCGGATCAACGGCGTGCCGCAGGATCAGTGCGCCTTTCGCTTCGACCTGTCCTTCGGGCCGCCGCCGCCTTACCGGCACGAGGTGCTGGCCAAGGCGCTGGAGGTGCTGGGGCCAGGCCTGCTGCAGTTCGGCTCGGACTGCTTCCTGCCTTGCCCCGGCAGCGCGATCGCCGAGCGTCGCGGGTGGCTGAATGACCTGCTCGCCGAGTTCGACCTGGACGCCGCCGCGCGCGATCGCATCTGGCACGGCACCGCCGCCGCCTGGCTCGGCCTGGATGCCGGCGTCGTTCCGTCGCGCGCACGCGGCGGCGGCGGCGTCGCGGACGACGTCCGCCACGACCCCCTCATTCATCGCGCCGGGCCGGGCAAAGGCGGCTGGCTCGGCGCGCGTCCCTACTCCATCCGCTGTTGTTGAAGCTCCCATGCCACACGATCCTTTGTCGCATTCCCGGTCGACCGGCCGCATCCACGTGCTCGAGATCCTGGGCAACGCCATCATCGGGGGAATGGAGACCTACGTCGAACGGCTGGTGGAGAACCTGCCCGCCGACCGCTTCGCGATCACGGCGCTGTGTCCGTTCGAGAGCCCGTTCACCCAGCGGCTGCGCGCGCGCGACATCGAGGTGCTGGTGACGCCGATGCCCGACGATCCGCCGTGGTCGTCCATCCAGATGACCTGCGCCATGATCCGCTCCGGCGCCATCGACGTGCTGCATGCGCACCTGCCCAATGCCCATGCCCTGGCAGGTATCGCGGGGCGGCTGACAGGCAAGCCGGTGCTGGCGACGCTGCATGGACACAAGGTCGGCGTGCTCGATCTGGAGGTGCACCGCAACGCCGGCACCCACCTGAGCGTCGTCTGCCGGCAAAGCTACTTCCACGCGCTGGGGCTGGGCGTCAGCGCCGGACAGCTGAGCTGCAATCCCAACGGCGTCGACACCGAGGCATTCAAGCCGCGTCCCCGGCCCGAGAACGGGCTGCGCGCCAGGCTGGGGATCGACGGGTCGGCCCGGCTCGTCGGCTTCCTCGGCCGCCTGTCTCCCGAGAAGGGCCCGGAGGTGTTCCTGCGGGCCGCGCTGCTCGCGCACGCCAGGATGCCCGAGGTGCATTTCGTGTTCGTGGGCGACGGCCCGCTGGCCGCCAGCCTGCAGGAGCAGATCAAGCGGCTGAAGCTGGAAGGCCGCGTGCACCTGGCCGGACTTCAGCGCGACGTGGCCACCGTCCTCAATGACATCGACGTGCTGGTCTCCAGCTCGCATTCCGAAGCGATGCCGCTGGCGGTGATGGAGGCGATGGCCAGCGGGCTGCCAGTGGTCGCGACGCGCGTCGGCGGCCTTCCGGACATGATCGACCAGGGCGAGTCGGGCTGGCTGGTCGCTCCCAACGACTTCGCCGACATCGCCGCGCGCCTGGAGCAGATCCTGGCGACGCCCGGCGAGCTCGAGCGCATGGCGCTGGCGGCGCGTGCGCGGGCGGTGGAGAAGATGGCCTTGTCCGACACGGTCGAAGGTGTCGCCCAACTGCTCACGCGCCTGGTGCCCACGCGCACGACGCAGCGCGAGATCAGTGCCGTGGTCAGCGACAGCACGCGCCGGCGCGTGGCGCCCGCGCGTGCGGCCGCGGCCGCCAACGGCACGCCGCCAGCCGCACGGCGCGAGTGAGTTCAGGCGTCGGCGTCGGTCTCGGCGCCCAGGGCCTGCAACAGTTGCAGCACGTCGGGCTCGGCGCCGTTCGCATGCGCGCTGCCCTGCAGCATGCGGGCGAAGGCGGGGTGGCGCTCGCGCAGGGCGTCGACGCTGCCCGTGTCGACGATCCGGCCGGCATCCATCAGCACCACGCGGTCGAAGTACGACAGCAGGCTCATGCGGTGCACGGACGCGACGATGCAGGCGCCGGGGAAGGTCGCGCCCAGGCGCTGATGGACTTCGGCCTCGGTGACCGGATCGAGCGCGCTGGTCGGCTCGTCGAGGAAGACGACCGAGCTGTGCGCCGCGGCGAGCACGCCGCGCGCCATGCACAGGCGCTGGCGCTGGCCGCCGGACAGGTTGCTGCCGCGTTGTGCCACCGGAAACTCGAGGCCGCCGTGCAGCGTGGCGAGCACCGCGCCGAAGGCGCTGCCGTGCACGGCGGCCTCGATGCGGTCATCGGCGATGGCGGTGCCGAAATCGAGGTTCTCGCGCACGGAGCCTTCGAACACGTCGGCTTCCTGCGGGATCAGCGTGGCCAGGGACGCGAGATCGCAGGCGTGCGGCTGGACGACGCCGTCGACCTCGATCTCGATGCGCGAGGCCGCGTACAAGCCGGCCAGCACGCGCATCAGCGAGCTCTTGCCCGAGCCGCTGCCGCCCACCAGCGCGACGTGCTCGCCGCGATGGAGCACGAGTTGCGCGACGCCCAGCGAGGGCGCGTCCGGATGGGCCTTGGCGTGACGGAAGGCGACGTCGCGCACGACGAGGCGCTGCCAGTCCGCCGGCAGCGCGGCCGGCGCCGGGCTTTGCGGTGCGTCGAAGATCGGGCGCGCGCTCTCGAAGTTCGTGCGCGTGTGCGACAGTCCCTGGAACTGGCCGGCCATCGCACTGGCGACGTCGGCGGTGCGCCCCGCGTACTGATAGACCATGAAGACGGTGCCGATGGCCAGCCCCGCGCCGACGTGATGCGAGCTGGTCCACACGTAGCCGATCACCAGCGACCAGGTCAGCGCGATGCTGACCAGATCGACCACGCACCACTTCCATTCGGTCAGCGAGATGCTCTTGGCCAGCGGCTCGAAGGCCGCCGCCATGCGCCGGCCCAGGAGCGTGCTCGTCGCCTTTTGCAGGCGCAGGCTCAGCACGGTGCCCATGTGGCCCAGGAAGTCCGACATCCCGGCCGCATAGCGGCGCTCCAGGTCCATCTCGCGCGTCGCCAGGCGCATCAGCGCCTTGTCGAAGCGCGTGCTGAGGCAGGCGAGCATGACGTAGCCGGTCAGCGCGGCGAAGCCCAGTTGGGACGACAGCAAGGCCAGCGCCACCAGCGGGCCAACGAAGTTGACGATGCTTTGCAGGTAGACGAACTGGTTCTGCGCGAAGTCGTAAAGCGCGCCCGTGGCTTGGCCGGCGCGCTGCTGCATGTCGCTCGAATGGTGGTTCTCGTGCCAGCTCAAGGGCGCGCCGGCGAGGCGGGCGTACAGCGTCTCGGCGAGCGACTTGCGCACGCGCATGCCAACGTTGCGCTCGAGCACGCGGCCCGGGCCGTGCAGCATCCAGCTGCCGACATAGGCGCCCAGGACGCCCAGCACCCACAGCAGGGCGTGCAGGAACATGCCGGGCCCGCCCGCCTGCAGGGCGTCGACGGCCTTGGCGGCGCACCAGGGCACGCACAGCTTGACGACCTGCGAGCCGACCAGCAGCAGCATCGAGCCGGCCAGCGCCAGGCGCGCCCCGGCGGCGTGGCGCCAGACGTTGCGGTACAGGCCGTCGTCGACGGGGTTGCGAACGTCCGGCGACAGGGACGGGAGGCGGCGAAAGAGGGCGGGGATCATGGGCACGGGCTGTTCAACGGCGCCCGAAGGCGCTCGTTGACACGATAGCCGTGCCCGCGCGTGGGGAAAGCTGGATCAGTGGGTCGGCACGGCCGCTGATCGTTCCATCGCCGGGCGCGGCGGCGTCCCCCGCAGCGGCGGCACCGGCGCCGGCGTCGGTTCATGGTCGAGCTGGTAGCGCGTCAGGGCGTCGGCCAACGAGGGCAGCAAGCCGCGGCCTCGGGCTGAACGGGCGTCCAGGAAGGACGTGCGTTCGATCCGGTCGAGCTGCCCCAAGGTGACCCCGCGGACGAGCGACGCGTCCAGGCCCGCATGCGCGGCCGCGCGCGATGCAAACGCGGCCCAGCTCAACGGTTCGCCGTTGGTCAGCTGCCAGGCGCCGGTCTCCCCATCGATGAGCAGGTCCAGGCTGGCCTGGACCAGGTCCGGCAGGTAGGTGGGCATGACGATCTCGTCGTCGGCAGCCGCCCACTCGCGGCCTTGGCGCAGCAGCGCGAGGCCGCGCGCCACGAAGTGGTCGTGGTCCCAGGGGCCGAACAGCGCGTCCGTCTGGACGAGGAGGGTATCGGCCTCCGGTGCCGCCTGCGCATCGTCGATCGAGACCACGAGCAGTCGCGCGCCCGAACCGTGGCGCCGAAGCTCGCGCTGCCATCGAGCTTCGCCGACGGTGTCGATCACTGCCCACGGGGCGTGGCTGCGCAGGATGCCGCCGAGGTCGGACCCAGGATGGGCAAGCATCTCGTAGGGCAGTCCGCGCATGTGGCACAGCCGCGCGAAGGCGCGCGCGATCGCGCCGCCGCCGAGGATCAGCAATGAAGCGCCGCGGGCCGGCAGGGCGGTGACCTGGCCGTGCGGCACGACAGTCAGACGCAGGTCGCGCTGCCACCATCCGGGCGAATCGAGCACCGGGGAGTGCCGCACGCCGACGGCATCGCCGCGAGCCAGCGCCGAGGCGAGTCGGCCCAGCGCCGTCAGCCGCGGCGGTTCGCTGCGGATGTCCCACAGTCCGGGCTCGTAGTGACCCGTCTCGAGCGTCAGCAGGCTGTTCCAGTCCACGGTGCCGAAGGCGGCCCAGGCGGTGACGGCCCGCACGTCCACGCCTTCCTTGCGCGCCTGCACCGCCGCCTGCCAGGCCTGGTGCAGCCAGCGCATCTGCTCCTCGCGCGTGCAACCCATGTGCACCTCCGTGATGGCCAGCGGCAGGCGATAGCGCGCGTGGGCTTCGCGCAGGCGGCCGGCGAAGCCGTCTATGAGTTGGCCGTGCACGCGCACGGTCTCGATGTCGACATAGGCCTCGCGCCCGTTGCCGCCGTGCAGGTGCGGCGGATGAAGCTCGAGGCGCTCGTCGAGGAAGCGTTCGCTGGTGACGTAGGCGTTGATGCCGATGATCTGCGGCGGGCACGGCTCGTCCAGCAATTGCCGCAATTGCCGCTCCACGCCGCAGCCGCAAAGCCAGTCCCACATCGGATGGGCCTCGTCGACACGTCCGGCGAGCAGGTCGAAGGCGAGCCAGCGGCGTTCGTTGTCGAACGCGGCCTGGTCCGCCAGTCCCGGCGTGCAGCGCGTGTAGCCGAGGTCGTCGGTCTGGATCAGTTCGGCGGCCGGATTGACCTCGCGGATCGCGCGCATCGCCAGCACCGTCGCGCGAACCTGGTGCAGCAGGGCGCGCACGAACGCGCAGTCGTCCTGCGCATGGGGATACCACACCCCGTACAGCGCCGAAAAGCGCGCGGTCGTCAGAGGCTCGTTGATCGGCGTCCAGAAGCGCTGCTCGGGATAGCGCTGCGCGACCCGCCTCGCATAGTCCGCGAACAGCGCCGGGAAACGTTCGTCCAGCAGGTGGGTGTGCGGCGGGCCGCTGCCGTGATGCAGCAGCCCAACGATCGCGTCGAGGCCGCGCTCGCGCAGGCGAGACAGCGCGCGGTCCGGCCAGGCGAAGTCGAGCTCACCGGTGCCCGCGGGGTCGAGGTGCTCCCACAGCACGGGCAGGCGCACGCGCCTGGCGCCCAGCGCCGCAAGCCGGTCGAGGTCCTCGATGCGATGACGAAAGCCGGTCAGCAAGGCCTGATCGCGCCATCGATCGCCGACGCGGCTGATCGTGCATTCCGCGCCCGCCCACAATTCGAGCGGCGCCTGGGGGCCGCTCACTTGGCAGCAACCAGCTCGGGTGTCGCGGCGTCCAGCAGCGACTCCGAGGCCAGCCGTTGCTGGTGGCGGGCCGCGAGCCGCTTGAACAGCGTCAGCGACTGGGCGACCACCTGGTCCATGTTGTAGTACTTGTAGGTCGCCAGGCGCCCGACGAAGCTGACGTCCTGCAGCTTCTCGGTCTCGGCTTCGTAGAGCCGGTACATCGCGGTGTTCTCGGGGCGCGGCACCGGATAGTACGGATCGCCTTCGCTGCGCGGGTACTCGTAGACGATGGACGTCGCGTGATGCTGCTGGCCGGTGATGTGCTTGAACTCGCTGATGCGCGTGTACGCGAAGTCGTTCGGATAATTGACGGTGCCCACCGGCTGGAATTGGGCCTGCTGCAGCGTCTCGTGGCGGAACTCCAGGCTGCGATAGGGCAGCCGGCCGTGCCGATAGTCGAAGAAGGCGTCGACCGGCCCGGTGTAGACCATGTGCCGCCACGGCAGGAACTCGGCCACCTCGCGGTAGTCGGTATTGAGCATCACCTTGATGTTCGGATGCGCCAGCATGCGTTCGAACATGCGGGTGTAGCCGTGCAGCGGCATGGCCTGGTAAGTATCGGTGAAGTAGCGGTCGTCACGGTTGGTGCGCGTGGGCACGCGCGCGGTCACGCTGGCATCGAGCTCCGAGGGATCGAGCCCCCACTGCTTGCGCGTGTAGCCGCGGAAGAACTTGTTATACAGCTCGCGGCCCACCTTCGAGACGACGACGTCCTCCGACGTCTTGATCGCCGCGGGCTTTTCCGCCAGCGAGGCGAAGAAGTCCTCGAGCTGGAAGCTGGTCAGATTCAGACCGTACAGCCGGTTGACGGTGTCCAGGTTGATCGGCATCGGCACGTTCTGGCCGTCGACGCTGGCCAGCACGCGGTGCTGGTAAGGCCGCCACTGCGTGAACTGCGACAGGTAGTCGAAGACGTCGGCGGAGTTGGTGTGGAAGATGTGCGGTCCGTAGGGATGGATCAGCACGCCGGCGTCGTCGTAGCGGTCGTAGGCATTGCCGCCGATGTGCGGACGTTTGTCGACGACGAGCACGCGCTGGCCCAGCTGCGTCGCGAGCCGCTCGGCAATCACGCTGCCGGCAAAGCCGGCCCCGACCACCAACGTATCGAATCCGGCACCGCCGGCAACGGCCGCCGCGCGCGCCGCACGCTGCAGATCGGGGTCCTGTGGCTTCATTGAATGCTCCTCCTGGTGAGGAGCTGCTGTCAGCAACAGACGTTCCTAACTGATACATCAGTTGGACAAAGTCATACTGAACGACTTCTCAGTCCGAGTGGATCAGCCGTTCTGCATTTCCGACAGATAGCGACGCACGCGCCTGCGAAACGCCTCGTCCGTGCCGCCGGACAGCGGTCCGACGGTCAGCACGACGTCGGGGTCGTCCTCTTCGCCGCCGACGACGACGTCGCAACAGGCGTCCTGCAGGAAGGGCACGAGCCGGCGCACTTCCGGCACGAAGGAATCGCCCGAACGATAGATGCGATAGCGCGTCCCCTGGGCACCAGGGGTGCAGGTGATCCGCATGGAGGCCTCCTCGCCCGCGCCGCTCGGCAGCGTGGGGATGTGATCGAACGCCTATTCTGAGGACCCGTGACCCGCATTTCAACTGAACCTGCGTTCAGGTGGACATTGCTGCGGGTCCAGGGGATCCGGCCATGCGCTCAGTGGTGCGCCGAGCCGGGCTCCGCCATCTTGCGATGCTGCTCGGCGAGCATGCTGTCCGGCACCACGTTGGCCATCGCGGCCTGCAGCTTGTTCTTCAGGCCCGCGACCACCTTGTCCTCGCCCTTCTTCATCGCCTCGTAGCCTGCCTTGGCGACGTCGGCGGGATCGGCCTTCTCCTCGCTGCCGACCTTGGTGTCCAGCATGTCCGCACGCTCGAAGAAGTGCGTCTCGGTGGCGCCCGGCATCAGGCAGGTGACCGTGACGCCGGTGTCCTTGAGCTCGTTGCGCAGTGCGAACGAGAACGAGTCGATGAAGGCCTTGGTGCCGTTGTAGACCGCCTGGAACGTGCCGGGCATCAGGCCGGCGATCGAGCCGGTGATGAGCACCCGGCCGCGGCCGCGCTGGCGCATCGTCGTCACCACGCGGTACAGCAGGTCGAGCGTGCCGGTGATGTTGGTGTCGATGACGTGCTTGGCCTCGCTGAACGGCTTGTCGAGGAAACCGTGGCCCAGGCCGTGGCCGGCGTTGGCGATCAGCAGGTCGACCGGACGGCCTCCGGTGGCCAGCACCACCTTGTCGACGCCGAACGATGTCGACAGATCGGCCGCGACGGTCTCGACGTTAGAGCCGAGCGCCCGCAAGGCCTGGGCCGCCTCGTCGAGCGGGCCCTGGTCGGCGGCGATCACGAGGTCGTAGCCGTCCTGCGCGGCAAGCCGCGCGAGTTCCCGGCCGATGCCGGTGGAAGCGCCGGTGACGATGGCGAGCGGACGTTCAGGGTTGAGGGAAGCCATGGCGGTTCTCCTGCGATGCGTTTTTCCGATGACGGGCCTCAGCCCGCCGTGAGGACGACCTTGCGGCAATCCTCCTGCTTCTTCTCGAAGATCTCGTAGCCGTGCGCGGCCTGGGCCAGCGGCAGCGTGTGGGTGATGATGACTTCCGGATGCAGCTCGCCCTTGGCGATGTGCTCCAGCAGCTGGGGCATGTAGTTCTGCGCGTGCGTCTGGCCGCCCTTGATCGACAGGCCCTTCTCGAAGACGTCGCCCAGCAGGAAGCCGTGCACCCATCCGGCATAGACGCCGGGCAGGGACACGGCGCCGCCGCGGCGCGTGGCCGCGATGGCCTGGCGCACCGAGGCGCCGCTGGAGCCCTCGAGCTTGACGGCGGTCAGCGCCGTCTCCACCACGCTGCCCTTGGCCTCGAAGCCGACCGCGTCGATGGACGCGTCGACGCCGCGGCCGTCCATGCGGTCGATGATCAGGTTGGCCGGATCGTCGACCTGGTCGAAGTTGATCGGCTCCACGCCGTAGGTCTGCTGCGCGAAGTCGAGCCGGTACTGATGGTGGTCGACCATGAAGATGCGCTCGGCGCCCAGCAGCCTGGCCGAGGCCGCCGCCATCAGCCCGACCGGCCCGGCTCCGAAGATCGCCACGGTCGAGCCCTTGCCGATCGCGGCGTTGACCGCGGCCATGTAGCCGGTGGGCAGGATGTCGGACAGGAACAGCACCTGCTTGTCCGACAGCCCGGTGTCCGGGATGACCAGCGGGCCGACGTTGGCCTTGGGCACCCGCACGTATTCGGCCTGGCCGCCGGGTATGCCGCCATACAGGTGCGAGTAGCCGAACAGCGCGGCGCCCGGGCGCGTGTCCTTCTTGTTGATGATCGCGCCGCGGCCGGTGTTGGTGGTCTCGCAGGCCGCGAACAGCTTCTTGTTGCAGTAGAAGCACTGGCCGCACGAGATCGTGAAGGGGATGACCACGCGGTCGCCCTTCCTGACGCGGGTCACGGCGGCGCCGACCTCCTGCACCACGCCCATGAACTCGTGGCCCAGGATGTCGCCGCTCTCCATCATCGGGATCTTGCCGCGATAGATGTGCAGGTCGGAGCCGCAGATGGCCGTGGCGGTGACGCGCAGGATGATGTCGTCGGCATCGATCAGTTTCGGGTCGGGGACGTTGTCGACCCGCACGTCCTTGGCGCCGTGATAGGTGAGGGCTTTCATCATGATCCTCGTGGTGGGGGGCTGACGCGCCGATGCTGCGCGCTCGCGCCGTTTCGGCAATGCCTGTGCCCCGGCCACGCGCCGGCACATCGGTTGCTCGACCATTTTTCCCGACCTCGAAGATCGCATGCCGACTCCCACTCCCCGCCGCCGGTCCCAGCGCACCGGCATCATCGAGCACGACGGCACGCACGAGACGGCGCTGGTCATCCTCGACATGATCAGTTGCTGGAACTTTCCCGATGCGTCCGACCTGTGCCGGCATGCGCGCCGCGTGACGCCGCAGATCGCGCGCCTGAAGCAGCGGTGCCTGGCGTCGCGCGTGCCGGTGATCTACGCCAACGACAACAGCGGCCAGTGGCGTTCCGATTTCAAGTTCGTCGTGAACCAGTCGCTGGAGGCCGGCGGCCCGGGCTCGGACATCACGCGCCAGCTGGAGCCGGGGCCGGAGGACTACTTCGTCCTGAAGCCGAAGCATTCGGCATTCTTTGCGACGCCGCTGGAAATCCTGCTGGACCACCTGCGGACGAAACGATTGATCATCGTCGGCGTGGCCGGCGACCAGTGCGTGCTGAATACCGCCACCGATGCGCGCATGCGCGACTTCGAGGTGGTGGTGCCGTGCGATTGCATCGCCTCGCTCACGCCGGCGCGCAACGCCCGCGCCGTGGACTACCTGCGCGACGTGCTGGGACTCAAGGTGCCCGCTGCGCCTGCGCTGCGCCTGACCCAGCGGGCGCGCGCTCGCGCGTGAGGCGCGTGGGCGTCAAGCCCGCGCTGCGCGCCGGCCCTCGGCCACCAGGCGCCGGGCGGCGGCCGCGCCGGCGCGGCCCCGCGGCGTGAAGCGCACGCCCT
>Ga0209759_1000644_pt1 | contig 32581 bp, 25 predicted proteins | sample AraplaCL_Col_mMS_FD_184261 | JGI IMG/M metagenome (GOLD analysis project Ga0209759, IMG submission 184261) | Arabidopsis root microbial communities from the University of North Carolina, USA - plate scrape CL_Col_mMS (SPAdes) (version 2) | ecosystem: Host-associated > Plants > Roots >...
TCGCATTGTGCCGAACCGGGGCGCGGAAGTGCGGCGGCTGTCGCTAGAAGAGGCAATGGACCTCTACGAAATCCGCGCCGGACTTGCCCGCACGGCGGGACGCCTCGCCGCGCTGCGCCTGACGACCGACGAGGAGCATCTGCTCGGGCTCATCCTCGACCAGATGGACGCCGCCGTGGCCGATCGCGATAGCCGTGAGTATCAGACCCTGAACACCGAGTTCCACCGGCAGTTAATGGCGGCGACCAAGAATCCACGGCTGATCACGATCAATCAGGCCGTCGAAGACGAGCTGACGCTCTACATTCACAAGGGCGTGTATTCATTCACGCAGATGCAGCGCTCCTCGAAAGAACACCGCGAACTTTTCGAGGCGCTGCGCGCGGGCCAAGCCGACGCGGCTGCGGAGGCTTTCGAGAACCACGTGCAGACGGGAAAGAAACGCATGCTCGACACTGTGTCCACGAGCCCGTCCGAACGTTAATGAAGTGGAGCAGCTTGTTGAAAACCATCGTCTTTCTGGACCGCGCGACGCTGTCGGCCGATCTACCGGATTTTCCGTTTCCGCATCGCTGGGTTGAATATCAGTCTTCCACACCAGAACAAGTGGTGGAGCGTTGCCGCGCTGCGCATATCGTCGTGACCAACAAGGTTCCACTGTCGGGCGATGTGCTCGATCAGCTGCCGCATCTGGAACTGATCGGCGTGCCGGCCGCAGGCGTCAATCATCTGGATACCGAAACATGTCGCAAACGGGGCATTGGCATCGTCGCGTGTCCGGGCTACTCGACGATTTCCGTGCCTGAGCACGCGTTCGCGTTGATGCTCGCGCTCCGCCGCAACCTTATGCCTTACTGGCACGACGTCTATGCTGGCGGCTGGAGCGGATCGCCCACCTTTTACGCCGAACTGCATCCGATCCAGGATCTGCACGGATCGACGCTCGGTGTCGTCGGTGCGGGTCACGGTGGAAAGCGTCTCGCCGAACTGGCCGGTGCGTTCGGCATGCGGGTACTGTTCGCGGAGCGCAAGCTCGCGAGTTGCGTGCGCGACGGCTATGTGGCATTTGACGAGGTGCTGCGTGAGGCCGATACGATCAGCCTCCATTGCCCGCTTACCGACGAAACGCGGCATTTGTTCGGTCTCGCCGAATTTGAGCGAATGAAGCGCAGCGCGTCACTCGTGAACGCCGCGCGCGGCGGTATCGTCGACGAGGGGGCGCTGATCGAGGCACTCGACCGCAAGCTGATCGCGAATGCCGCGCTCGACGTCCTCGAGCAGGAACCGCCCGCGGCCGATCATCCGGTGCTATCCAGAGCGCGCACCGATCTGATCGTGACGCCGCATGTTGCTTGGCGAACCCAGGTGGCCATGAAGCGGCTCGTCACGCAACTCGCACGAGGCATTGCAGAGCATTACGCGCAGCATTGAGAACAGCACGTGAAGAAGCCGTTCCGCGTCAGCATGCGAGCGGCGCGCGTACAGGCCGGGACGGCCAGCGTCGTCCCAGAGACTATCCGCCAGCCGCAAGCGACTGTCGAAGAGCGCAAACAGCAGGTTTATCCGGCCAAAGCGCCCCCCGGCGAGACTCAACGGGTTCGAACCGGCTACGCTAACCCGCAATCTTTAACGCGAGCGAAGCGACGTGTTTGCCCTGGAAGCGGGCAATATCCAGTTCATTTTGTGACGGTTGCCGGCTGCCGTCGGCGCCGGCCAGTGTGGTCGCACCGTAGGGTGTGCCGCCAGTGATCTCGGTCATATTGACCAGTCCTGCGCAGGAGTAAGGAACGCCCACGATCACCATGCCCTGATGTAACAGTGTGCTGTGGAACGACGTGATGGTGGTTTCCTGACCGCCGTGCTGGGTGCCGGTCGAAGCAAAAACGCTGCCGATCTTGCCGACGAGTGCCCCTTTCATCCACAGTCCGCCGGTTTGATCCAGGAAGGTGCGCATCTGTCCGGCCATGTTGCCGAAGCGAGTCGGCGTGCCAAAAATGATGGCGTCGTAATTGGCCAACTCGTCAGGCGTCGCCACCGGCGCCTTCTGGTCGAGCTTGACCCCGTGGGCTGCAGCCTGGTCGGCCGGAATTGTTTCAGCGACTCGCTTGATCGTCACTTCGGTGCCCGGCACGGACCGTGCGCCTTCGGCCACTGCGTCGGCCATCGTTTCAATGTGACCATACATCGAGTAATAAAGCACGAGTACTTTTGCCATGATCGCTCCTTGTTGAACGCCATCCTGGGGAATCCGGACGACCATCAAAGCGCACCGTAATCGGCGAATACCGTGCTAGGCAGGCAAATGTCCATCGCCGCGCCGCCGGTTGCCTCTAGGTGCCAGCCGGCCGACTTCAGCTTAGCATATGGAGTCGACGCCACCGTCGTGATGGTTGGCCGGTCCTGGAGGAAGTCTGAACAACCTTCCCGCTTGCGGACGCTCTACAGCAATGTGCGGTGCTCTCGTATAGATTTAATGGTGTTGTTCGTCCGTCGCCGCCGGCGAGGGCATCCGGAATACACTCAAATGCCTCTGTCGGGTGTCGATCGGCTGCATCGCCGGCTATCGATACTCCCTCGGTATCATTGTGGATTCAAGCAGTATTGGACGAAGCCAAGGGGCCGCCATACGATGCATAGGTATTGTTGGCCAACACGAAGGAGGACAGCGCCAATCAGCGCAGAGGTCGCCCTCTCGGTAACGCCGGAGGCACCAGCAATACGCTGTTCCCTCTACCCAATCTGATGAGATCAAGCATGAACAAGCCCTGTATCATTTCTGTTGCAATTACGGGATCACTGCCGCGCAAGAAAGACAATCCGGCTGTGCCGATCACGGTGAACGAGCAGGTGGAATCAACTCAGGCGGCATTCGAAGCCGGCGCGACCTTGGTTCATCTTCACGTACGCAACGATGACGAAACTCCCACGTCGAATCCCGATCGTTTTGCGCTGGTGCTGGAAGGCATTCGCAAGCACGCGCCGGGCATGATCACCCAGGTGTCCACCGGTGGTCGCTCCGGGGCCGGAAATGAAAGAGGTGCCATGCTATCCCTGCGGCCTGACATGGCATCTTTGGCAACCGGCTCGGTCAATTTCCCAACACGGGTTTATGACAATCCGCCGGACCTGATTGACTGGCTCGCCGCCGAAATGAAAGCCTACGGCATCAAGCCCGAAGTCGAGGCCTTTGACCTGTCGATGATCTTCCAGGCTGCAGCTATGCAGGCGGCGGGCGCAATCGTCGGTCCCCTGCACATCCAGTTTGTCATGGGCATCAAGAACGCAATGCCTGTCGATCGCGAAGTGCTTGAATTCTACGTCCGAACCCTCAAGCGCCTTTCGCCCGATGCCACATGGACCGGCGCCGGCATCGGCCGCAATCAACTGACAATGGCTCGTTGGTCTCTCGAACTTGGGGGGCACTGCCGCACCGGATTAGAGGACAACGTGCGAATGGACAAGAATACGCTTGCCCCGTCCAATTCCGCGCTCGTGCGCCAGGTTGCCGAACTTTGCGAGGAGTTTGCTCGCCCCGTCGCGACCGCAGCCCAGGCTCGCGAGATCCTGAATCTGAGCTGAACAGCGCGATATCGCTAGTGCTGGTCAACCGCTACGAACGTGATCCGGGTGCGCGATCTGCGCAATAGCGCACTACGGATGCGCCATGTGCGGGCTGAGTCGCAGAGGAAGGCGTATCTGTGCGGGATAGCAAGGCCGACATCGCCGCGATCCGTACGGCCGCTGCCAAGTCTGGAACTGACGTCCGCATGTCCCTGCAATTGCGCGGACGAACGGCTAGAGGTGGCCGGATTCAGCCCGACGGCGTTCGGCGGGAGTCGCTCCCGTTCCCGTCCCCAGTTAGTCTCTGCGAATGCCGTCACTGCGCTCCAGAGCAACCGGTCTGCCCCGCCGGCGCTCGAATGCAACTCGACGACACCGTTCGTGTCCCTGCCTATCCATGCTTACAACGGACTGTTCTGCGCATATTGAGCGCGCCGCTTGTCGATCCATCCCCGGCTCCTAATGGCTTGTCCCCCTCACCAAGTGCTATGTTAAGCACTGCGGGATTAATGGCGTGATTCACTGACGGAACCGGAATAATGACGAAAGTTATCAATCTCTACCGCTATCCAATCAAGGGGCTCTCTCCTGAGCCCTTGACGGAAATGACCGTCAGTCACGCGCAAGGACTGCCCTTCGACCGCGCATTCGCGTTGGCGCTCGGCACGACGCGCTTCGATCCGGAAGCCCCCGAGCCGCTCGACAAGGGCTGTTTCTTGATGCTGCGCAAGAATGAAAAGCTTGCTGCGCTGGGGACGCGACTGGATCCAGAAACCGGCACGCTCACCATTCGCTATCGCAATGAGATTGTGCTTGAGGCGGCGACGGCGAGTGCTGCGGGCCGCGAGGCGATCGAGGATTTCATGGCGGCTTATCTGGGCGAAGCGACTGAAGGCCGCCCCCGCCTCATCTCGGCCGAAGGCCACAAATTCACGGATGTCAGCGTGGTTTCGCCGGTGATGATGAAAGCGATCTCGGTGATCAACCTGGCCTCCGTGCGGGCGCTTGAGGAGGCGACCGGGATGTTTGTGCACCCCCTGCGCTTCCGCGCCAACATCTATCTCGATGGCGTGCCTGCCTGGGCGGAGTTCGACTGGCTCGGTCGGGAAGTCGAGATTGGCGGGATACGCTTTCGCGGGACACGACGAACGCGGCGCTGTGCCGCCACCAACGTCAACCCCGAGACCGCCGCACGCGACGCCAATCTGCCGAAAGCAATCTTGCAGCATTTCGGCCATACCGATCTCGGCATTTATCTTGAGGTACTGAGCGACGGCGTCTGTTCGGTCGGCGATGCGGTGACGGTCGCGGCCTGACGAGGCCGAAGAGGCCATCAGGGACTAGAGATCCTTTTCGTCTGACCAGCGCTTTGCTTCCGGCTTCCTTCGGATTCTGCCCGTCTTGCCATGCTGCCGGTCATCCTCGCGAGCAGTTTTGCCTCGGGACGCAAGCCGCTTGTATCTGTCTCCATGGTTTCAGATCGTCGTACCTCGATCTCTTTTTGCGGTGGTCCGCCTTGTGCTGGAGTTTGGTTCGGATATCTCCAACGCGCGCACCCGAGGCAAGCATCGAACCAATGCTCGACAATGCGGACCGCGTTAACTACTCGGCCGTGCGTTGCTGGTTTAGAAAACTGAGCAGCACAACACTGATTTTTTGGGACCCTCTTCGAGCATGGTGGCCACTGCCCTTGAGCACTTATCAGCGACCTTGCAACCAGCTATCGCCATGACTATAAAAATGCGGAAGTTGTAATCGTCTCCTAAGAAGTACGCAAGTTAGTTCGTATTGCGTATTAGATATTTACTTCGTTCCGCAACTGTAGAAAGCACCACTGTCCACGCTTGAACCGATCGAGTTTGCACGCAGTACTTTCTGCACTTTCTCTGAGGCATCGATCATGGCTGACGCAATTGCGCAGTCCGGACACGCGACGTTCCGGCTCCCTCATTTCACACCTGTCATGCTCGATCCGACCGAGCATCGCACCGCAATCGAGACGGCGCTCGAGTTGGCCGAGCGCGCGGGACTCGTCAGCCGGCACGGTCCCATTCCGATGTTGCTCGGTACGGCGAGGCCTCGATCATGGTCGCTCGCTGCCGACCAGACACCGTTCAAGAACCAGTCGGACCGCGGCACATGCTGGGCATTCGCCGGTGCTTCTGCGCTAGAAGCCGCGTATCACCGACGATTTGGGCTAACCCTCGATCTTTCCGAGGAGTACGTCTTTCACATGGGCAAGGCGTTCGCGCTAAACCGCGCCACAACCGGTCTACCGGCTCAGCCCGTCGAGAACAATTCGTCGCTCACGGGTTTTCAGGGCTCGGGCGATATCGCGCAGAAACTGTCAGAGAACGCCGTGCCCGACGAGACCGTCGCGCCTTATCTCACCAGTCAGGGCGCTCTTACCGGCATATTGCCGACCCTCGGTTACGCAGGTGTGGGCGCCCTCGTCTCGCAAGAAGACTTTGACGCATTGGAGTTCTGCGAACAGCACGTCCCGCTGATCGCGCGTGTCAACTGCCGCTACCGTGCAACAGGTTTTGCGAGCATCGGCGGCACACCGAGCATCGAAGCGCTGGAAAACGTCATCCTGTCCAACCATGAGGTGATCTGCGACGTGCAGCATCGGACCGCGCCCGCCGGCGGCCATGTCCTGACGCTGATCGGCTTCGACAGCGACCGCAAGGTCTTCACCGCGAAGAATCACTGGGGCGAAAACGCCTTCATCGAGATCGCGTACCAAAGCGATCCAAACTGGCAGATCCTGAGCGGCTGGTACATCACGGACGTGGTCGATCCCACCTTCGTGCAGAACCAGGCCTGCTGGCTCGGCAACTGGCACGTGAAAACGGCGAACGGAGACTTCAGGCTGCTGCTGCGTCGATCCGAAGATTTCGCGGCGCCCGGTCAGCCGACGCGACTGGGGCACGCCTACCTGGCCGATGGACGTCACGATGTGAATGGGCACTTCTCGGCCAACGGCCAGCGGCTGACGGCTTTCATCGCCTCTGGCACAGGGGCGACCATGCCGGGAACCGAGACAGGCACGAAGCTCGAAGCCGACCTCGATTTCGCCGACGTGTACGAGCAATTCGGCACGATGAACGGGCCGGTCGAACTCAGCCGCTTCAATACGCGCTTTGCCGCGCTGTTCGTGCCCGACGGCGGCGAAACCTGGCAGGCGCGGCACGGTATCGACGCCGCCGCTTACCAGAATCTCTTCGACACCTTGCCGGGCCAAGGCTTCCGCCCCGTCTTCCTCGGTGCCTACTCTGAGGGACGAGGCACGCGCTTCAACGCGGTCTGGCTCAAGCGTGACGGCCCGCTCTGGGCGGCGCGGCATGGACTCACCGCTGCGGCTTATCAGGTGGCCTTTGACCAATTCGTCGCCGATGGCTTCCACCCCGTCGTAGTATCGGGTTACGCGGAGAACGGCGAGGATCGCTATGCTGCGCTTTTCGAGCAGGGTTCAGCACCGGAATGGCACGCACGCCACGGCCTGTTGCCGAACGATTACCAGTCGACCTTCGATGCACTTTCAGCTGCCGGCTTCGTTCCCGTGCAGGTATGCGGATACCGCGTCAACGTCGGCCTGCGTTTCGCGGCGATATGGCAAAAGCTGCCGGGCATCGAGTTCATTGGCCGCCACAACCTGACGGCCAGCCAGTATCAGACCGCGTTCGACGATGCCCTCGCGCGCGGCTTCCGGCTGGTCTGTGTGAACGGCTATTCGAACAGTGGCATCGCGAACTATGCGGCGATCTGGCATCGTGGTGGGCAAAGCGTCGCTTGGCAGGCGCGACACGGCGTCGATGCTGCGGGCTATCAGCGCATCTTCGACGAACTTGCTACGCGCGGCATGCGCCCGGCCGTCGTGTCGGGTTACGGTGACGGCTTCTACCCGGCTTGACCGTCTAACGCGTGGGAAGGCCTGCTGTGGGCAGCGTCAAGTTACCGGGAATGAGACGGCACTACGGCAGGTCTGACGGCTATCAGAAAGCGGTCGACACATTTCGCGCGAATTCGACGAATTCGCGCCACGGAGCGAGCGGCTTCGATAGAGCGAAGTGCTCAGCAGACGTCGGTCGCATGCGAAACGTTGCCGGATCGGCTCGAAGCACGAAAGAGAATTCTGTACGCGTCGCGCGTGCACGACAGCGCGCCATGGAGCAGGACCGCCTTCGGTATACCCGCAAGTAGATACGATGCCGCCACATTGACCAAGCCGTCACGCGACCACCCGAGCGAAATCCAGCCGACTGCGGCCTGTGCAATGAGCGCGTCAGACTGTGGTTGCGCGACGTCGCCAAAGTCCGTGTGCACGGCACTACCAAACGGGTTCCGGCCGAGGTGTTGATCGAGGAGCGGCCGCATCTTCTGCCACTGCTGGCACCCTACGTGAGGCAATCGGTTAGAACGGGCGCAACGCCACATCAGCAACCGAAACCAGCATCACGGTACGTGATGCTCGGAGTGGAACAAACCGTTGCAGCACCCGTTGTCGGTCTACGATGCGTTCAGCCGCGCACAGGAGGTAAGCGCATGACGCCACAGCTCGAAATTTTATCGTTACCTGCACAAATGCGGTCGAAATAGCCCTGAAGGCCCATGTGGCGGAAGGCAGCCGGAGTCGAACCGACCTGAGAGCGTCTGACGCCCTCAACTGGGTTTGAAGCCCAGCCGCGCCACCGGACACGAATGCCTTCCTACGGTGACCAAACTACACGTTACCGATCAAAAAAATCAAAGCAGATCGAGCCAGCGACTATCCGTGCGCAGCAGATGAAGCCCACGGTGGAAGCGAGTATACCCAACCCGGTCGAAGAACTCCAAAAGCTGGATCGCGCGTTTCCGGCCCAACCCGGTGACGTCGCGAAACGGTGCGGCCGCAACCGTGCCGGCATTCTTTTGCGCCTCGGCAGCCGCGATCGAGGCCAATTCCCGAATCATCTGCGGGTGGTAAAAAAGATCGCGCACGACCTGAAACAGTTCGCCCTGCCGCGCGAGTTTGCGCATCAACTGACGCACACGCTCCTCGGGTACTCCGTGCGCGTTGGCCAAATCGCGCACCCACGGCGGATCGAAACCACCGGCTTTCACCGCAGGCAGCAGCGTCGCCGCGAGCGCGCGATCCGCTTCGTCGAGCGTCACCGCATGGCCCGGCAGATGCAGCCAGGGCCCGCGTTTGACGATCTCGCCACGCGTCGCGGCATCGTCGACAAGCGCGCGCCACAGTGCGTCGTCCACCAGCGGCGCCGCGATGCGCCGCAAACGCGAGATGTCCGGGCCCAACTCGTCAGGCGAGCGTTCGTGGTATTGCGCGAGCGTCGCCGTCAATCGCGAATTGAGCGCTTGCCACAGCGCGTCGGCGACTAGCAATGCGTCTTCGCCTGGCAACTCCACGACCCGCGTGTTGGCCGGCAATGCGAGCGTGGCCGCCGGCATGCCCGTCAACCGCTCCAGCAGCGAGCGCGACAAGCCATGCGGTGCTCTCGCGAAGGCCGCGTCGAGCGTGCCGGTGTCGAGCATGGTCTGAAGCGCATCGAGCCACGCCAGCCGCTCGGCAGAACGGCGCTTGCGTGACGGCGCGAACGGATCGAGCACATGACCGCCGCCAATCGTGCGATTGGCCTGCGCGTTGCGCACCACGAAGCGATCGCCCGGCAGCGCGCAAACCGGTCGCTCGAACACGAGTTGAACGCGGGCCCGCTGACCGGCGCCGAGCGTTTCCCCGTCGAGCAACGCGACATGCGCAACCTGGTGCTGCGTGCCCAGATGCACGTGCAACGGCGCCCAATGCTCCAACGCGTGCGGTGCATCGGCGAGCAGCGTCAGCATGACGTCAATTCGCTCCGACGCTTGCGAGAGCCGCGGATCGACGATCCAGTCGCCACGATCGATCGCGCTCTTCTCGATGCCCGCGAGGTTCAATGCGCAGCGCTCGCCAGCGCGTCCGCTCTGCGCCGAACGATTTTGCGCATGAATGCTGCGCACACGCACCGGTTGATTCTTCGGCGCGAGCAGCATCGTGTCGCCCACCGCCACGCGGCCCGACACCACGGTTCCGGTCACGATCGTGCCTTGGCCCGACAGCGTAAAGACACGATCGACCGCGAGACGAAACAGGCCGTCGTCGCGCGTCATTCGCCACGCCGCGGCCGCCGCGTGCAGATGCGCCTTCAACGCGGCCACGCCGGGATCGTCTGCCTGCACTGCGCAAGTATCGAACACGGGCGCGTCCTGAAGTACGCTGCCGCTCAGAAACGCCCGTACTTCATCATGTACTTCGCACAGACGCTGCGCGTCGACGCGGTCCACTTTCGTTAGCGCGACGGCACCTTGCCGAATCCCGAGCAGTTCGACAATCGCCAGATGCTCGCGCGTTTGCGGCATCACACCGTCGTCGGCGGCAATCACCAGCAGCGCGAAATCGATGCCGCTCGCGCCCGCGGTCATCGTATGCACGAGCTTTTCGTGACCCGGCACATCGATCAAACCGAGTACGTCGCCGTTCTCCAGCGGCACGTACGCATAGCCCAGTTCGATCGAAATGCCGCGCGCCTTTTCTTCCTTGAGCCGGTCCGTATCGACGCCCGACAACGCTTTCACCAGGCTCGTCTTACCGTGGTCGATATGCCCCGCCATACCGACGATCATGCGCGCGCGCCTTTCAGTTGCTCGACCAGTTGCGCTTCATCGGCGGCTTCTAGGCAGCGCAGATCGAGACGCAACGCATCGTCCGCGATGCGGCCGATCACGGGCCGCGCCATGTCCCGCAGCATCTTTTCGAGCGCGAGCAATTGACGGCCACCGCGTTTGCCGTCCGCCATTCTGACGACCAAACCATAACTCGGCAGCACGTCGACCGGCAACGCGCCGCTGCCAATCTGACTGAACATCGGCTCCGTTGTCACCGCATAGCGTTCGCCGACTGCATGCTGCAACGCGGGCTGCACGCGCTCCGCAGCGAGCCGGATGTCATCGGCGGCACGGGTCAATAAGCGCAGCGTAGTGAGCCGCTCCGTGAGCCTCTCCGGCGCGCGATAAAGCTGCAGCACAGGCTCAAGCGCCGCGAGCGTCAGTTTGCCGACGCGCAACGCGCGCTTGAGTGGATGCTTCTTGATCTTCGCGATCAGATCGCGTCGCCCTACGATCAAACCGGCTTGCGGACCGCCGAGCAACTTGTCGCCGCTGAACGTGACGAGGTCCGCACCGGCCTCGACGGTTTCGCGTACCGTCGTCTCGCGCGGCAGGCCCCATTGACTCAGATCGACCAGCGTGCCGCTGCCGAGATCCACGGCCACCGCAAGGCCCCGCGCGTGAGCGAGCGGCGCGATTTCATCCAGACCGACCTCTTTCGTGAAACCGCTGATCGCATAATTGCTCGCGTGGACTTTCATCAGCAGCGCGGTTTGCGGGCCGATGGCTTCCTCGTAGTCCTTCAGATGCGTGCGGTTCGTCGTGCCCACTTCGCGCAGTTTCGCGCCGGCGCGGCTCATGATGTCGGGAATACGAAACGCGCCGCCGATTTCAACCAGCTCGCCGCGCGACACGATAACTTCTTTCTTCGAGGCCAGCGCGGACAGCGTGAGCAACACCGCGGCCGCGTTGTTGTTGACCACGGTGGCCGCTTCGGCGCCGGTCAATTCGCAGATGAGCTCGTCGATCAGATCGTCGCGGTCGCCGCGCTTACCGGTGCCGAGATCGAACTCGAGGTTGGCGGGTTGCGTGAGCGCTTTTATGACGGCCTGAACCGCCTCGTCGGGCAGCAATGCGCGACCGAGATTGGTATGCAGCACCGTGCCGGTCAGATTGAAAACGCTGCGCAAGCGCGACTCGTGGCGCTTGCGTAGCGCGGCATCGACCGCGCTCTTCAGTTGCGCGACGTCGAGCGCGCTCACGGACGCATCGCCCGATTGCGCGCCGGCGCGCCATGTGTCGAGCGCTTCGCGCACCGCGCCCAACACCTGCGTGCGGCCATATTCTGCGAGCAGTGCCGCGAACTCGGCCGACGCCATCACCTTTTCCACCGACGGCACGCGCGCCATCAACGCCCGCAATTCAGAGCCGCTTACATCGCTCACGAGGCAATTCCTCTTCCAGTCGCATTCACTCGCTGCTAGTCGGACTCGCCGGAAGACTCATCCGCGCCGGCGCCCTGCTCGGGCCACAGCCACGGATGCGGCGACGCCCGCCGGTAACCTTCCGCCCCCATCAGCAAATCCAGCGTGAGACTGGCGAGATCGTCCGCGAACGGTTCGAAATCGTAGTCCTTCGACTGAGTGCCGATCTTCCTGTAAGTATGGCATTCGTCGCACGATTCCGCTTTCAACGCGGCGTTCTTCGATTCGGCTTCGCGCGCGGCTTCGTCGGCATCGGGCGAGCCGACCGTGTGATAAGCGATGCCCTTGGTCGAATCGCAATTCGAGCACTTCGTGCGAACCATGTGCCATTCGGTGGAGCACAGGCCGCATTGCAGGTAGCGGTAATTGTCGTACGCGCCCCCCACGCGCACGATGCTCGCCACCGGATGCGATCCGCACACGGGACACAGGCCGAGCGTCTCGAGGTAAGGCACCTCGCGCTTGTCGATATCGGCAGCGAGTTCGGTCCATACCACTTGCAGCGCGGCCACGATGAACGGAGCGCTCGCCGGATCGATTTCTTCGAAGCGCTGCGCGAAGATCGCGTCGGCCTGGAATTCGAGCGCGGCGGTGTCGAGCGTGCGCAGCCGGTCGATCAGTGCTTCGAGCAGCGGCGTGAGCGGGCCTGCGGCTGCTACCTTGTCGAGCAACTGCCGCAGCACGTTGCGCCACGCCGGATCACGCACGCCGGAAAGCGCGGGAATCAACGGCATGGAATGCTGCTGCGCACTCGCGATCAACTCAGCGCTGGGCGGCTGCGCCTCGAAGCCGGCGATCACGGCTTGCTGCGCGTCAGCGAGCACGGCCATGAGGCGCAAATAGCCGGCGATCGGATTGTCGAGTGCCGCAAGCTGGCGCAACCGCGCGGCCCGCGCGCCAAACACCGCGAGCCGTTCCGGCATGCGAAGGCGCGGAATTGCCGAATGATCGAGCGACTCGATATCGCCGGCGTCGAGAATACGTTGAACCACAGTGTCGACCTCTGAAAACTGAAGAGCCGCCGCCGTTCATTGAACAGAAGCGGCGGCTCGGGTGCGGCGCGCCGGCAACCGCGCTGCCTTGAATGACCTGTGCGTGGGCCGCTATTTTCCGATGATTTCCTTGAACCAGTTCGGATGATGCTTGCGCGCCCAGCCATAGGTCACCGTGCCGCGCGTCATGGCGCCGATCGACCCTTTGATCCACAACGCCGCATAAATATGCACGACGATACCGACGATCAGCACGAACGCCGCCGCGGCATGCACCAGCGCCGCGAGCCGGATGATCTCGATCGGAAAGTAGAACGAGAAGTAGCGCCGCCAGATCACGATGCCGCTCGCCAGCAACAGCAGCAGGCAGATCACCATGGTAAAAAATAGCAGCTTTTGACCGGCGTTGTACTTACCGATCGCCGGGAGTTTTTCCTCGCGATTGTTGAGCACGTCGTCGATCTGTCTCATCCACTGAAGGTCGGCTTTGTCGAGATAGTTGTGATGCCAGAAGCGCAACGCAAGAATCAGAAACGACAGGAACATCACGCAGCCGACGAACGGATGCAGAATCCGTGTCCATTGCCCGCCGCCGAAGATCGCGTAAAGCCACGACATAGCCGGATGAAACATGGCGAGGCCGGACAGCGCCAAAAGGACGAACGTGATCGCGGTGATCCAATGATTCGTACGCTCATTCGGCGTGTAGCGCACGATCAAACTGTTGCCTCTCACGTCCTTCAGACCGGTGTGCTCAGGGTGCTTCATTGGATGCCTCCCTCGAACGGCGTACTTCGTCGGCTTCGTGCTGGGCTTCGGCTTCATCGGCCTCCGACACCTCGTTCGGACCGACTCGCGTGTAGTGGAAGAACCCGGCTATGGCCGCGAACGCGATACCTGCGAGCGCCAGCGGTTTTGCCAAACCTTTCCACAGCGCCACCATCACGCTGATCTTCGGATTCTGCGGCAACCCGTGATAAAGCGTGGGCTTGTCGGCATGATGCAGCACGTACATCACATGCGTGCCGCCCACGCCGGCAGGATCGTACAAACCGGCGTTCTGGAAGCCGCGCTCCTTCAGATCTTCAATCCGGTCCGAGGCCTGCTGCTTCATGTCCTCCTTGGTGCCGAACATGATCGCGCCGGTCGGGCACGTCTTCACGCAAGCCGGTTCCTGGCCGACCGCCACGCGATCCGAACACAGCGTGCACTTGTATGCGCGATTGTCCTGTTTCGAAATGCGCGGTATGTTGAACGGGCAACCGGTGATGCAATAGCCGCAGCCAATGCAGTTTTCCTCGTGGAAATCCACGATGCCGTTCGTGTACTGCACGATCGCGCCCGGCGACGGACAAGCCTTCAGGCAACCCGGATCCTCGCAGTGCATGCAGCCGTCCTTGCGGATCAGCCACTCGAGATCGCCTTCGGTGTTCTCGTATTCCGAGAACCGCATGACGGTCCACGAATGCTCGCTCAGATCGCGCGGATTGTCGTAGATGCCGGTTGTCGTGCCGACTTCATCGCGCAGATCGTTCCATTCCATGCAGGCGGTCTGACACGCCTTGCAGCCAATGCACTTCGACACGTCGATGAGCTTGGCGACCGTGCCCGTAACCGGCACACGCACTTGCGGTTCAGGCAAGGTCGTGGCGGAGAGGCGTTTGATGTCCAGTGATTGCAGTGCCATCTCTTCTCCCTATGCCTTTTCGACCTTGACGAGGAACGATTTGAATTCCGGTGTTTGCGAATTCCCATCGCCCACGGAGGGCGTCAGCGTGTTGACGAGATAGCCCGGCTTCGCAACTCCCTTGAAGCCCCAATGCAACGGCAATCCGACTGTCTGAACCTTCTTTCCTTCGATCATCAACGGTTTGATCCGCTTGGTGACGAGCGCCACGGCAATGATATGCCCGCGATTGGACGACACCTTGATGCGATCGCCGGCCACCACGCCCACTTCCTTCGCCAGGTCCTCGCCGATCTCCACGAACTGCTGCGGCTGCACGATCGCGTTCAAGCGCGCGTGCTTGGTCCAGTAATGGAAATGCTCCGTCAAACGATACGTGGTCGCCGTATGCGGGAAGTTTTCGTGCGTGCCGAACGCGGCCCGGTCATCGGGAAACACGCGTGCCGCCGGACTGCTGACGGCCGCCTTGTTGTTCGGATGCAGCGGGTTGTAGCCAAGCGGCGATTCAAACGGCTCGTAGTGCTCCGGGAACGGTCCTTCAACCAGACCGTCGCGCGAGAAGAAACGCGCCACGCCTTCCGCGTTCATGATGAACGGATTCATGCCGTTTTCGGGCGGTTCGTCGGCCTTGAAGTCGGCAATGTCCGCTCCCGTCCACGCCTTGCCGTTCCACGCGATCAGCTTGCGCGTCGGATCGAACGGCTTGCCGCTGACGTCGCACGAAGCACGGTTGTACAAAATCCGCCGGTTCGCCGGCCAGGCCCACGCCCAGTTCAGCGTATTGCCGATGCCGGTCGGGTCGGAGTTGTCGCGGCGGCCCATCTGGTTGCCCGCCTGGGTCCATGAGCCGCAAAAGATCCAGCAGCCGCTCGCGGTGCTGCCGTCGTCGCGCAACTGCGCGAAGCTCGACAACTGCTCGCCCTGTTTGGCGAGCACCTTGGTTTTATCGGTCGGGTCAGTGACGTCGGCGAGCGCCTTGCCGTTGAACTCCATGGCGATTTCTTCGGGCGTCGGGCTTTCCGGGTCGGCATACGGCCAGCTCATCTTGAGAATCGGATCGGGATATTTGCCGCCGTCCTTACGGTAAGCCGCGCGGATACGCAGCCACAGCCCCGACATGATCTCGAGGTCGCTCTTCGCTTCTCCGGGCCCGACCGCGCCCTGCCAGTGCCACTGCAGCACACGGCTGGAACTGACCAGCGAGCCGCGTTCTTCCGCGAAACAGGTGGTCGGCAAACGGAACACCTCCGTTTGAATCTTCGACGGATCCACGTCGTTGAACTCGCCGAAGTTCTTCCAGAACTCCGACGTTTCCGTGGCGAGCGGATCCATGACGACCAGCCACTTCAGCTTGGCCAGACTCGCGCCGATCTTCGCCTTGTTCGGCGCCGCGGCAAGCGGGTTGAAGCCCTGCGCGATGTAGCCGTTCATCTTGCCTTGATTCATCAGCTCGAAGACCTGCAGCATGTCGTACGACTTATCGAGCTTGGGCAGATAGTCGAAACCGAAGTTGTTCTCGGCGGTCGCGTTGTCGCCCCACCATGACTTCATGAAACTGACATGGAACGCGCGATAGTTGCGCCAGTAGCTCAACTGATTCGGCCGCAGCGGCTGGCTTGCGCGTTTCGCGATGAAGGCGTCGAAGTCCTGCTCGGCTTCCAGCGGCAGCGTCATGTAACCCGGCAACAGGTTCGACATCAGGCCGAGGTCGGTCAAACCCTGAATGTTCGAGTGACCGCGCAGCGCATTCATGCCGCCGCCCGCAATGCCGATATTGCCCAGCAGCAATTGCACCATCGCGCCGGTGCGAATGATCTGCGCGCCGATCGAATGATGCGTCCAGCCGAGCGCGTACAGGATCGTACCGGCGCGCCCCGGAACCGCCGTCGATGCGAGCATCTCGCACACCTTGAGGAATTTTTCCCTGGGCGTGCCGCACGTGCTCTCGACCTGCTCGGGCGTGTAGCGCGAGTAGTGCTGCTTCATCAACTGATAGACGCAGCGCGGGTGCTGCAAGGTCGGATCGACTTTCGCATAGCCGTCGTCGCCGCGTTCGTAGTCCCACGAACTCTGGTCGTACTTGCGTTTGCCGGCGTCGTAGCCGGAATAGAGACCGTCGGTAAACGAAAAGTCCTCACGAACAATGAACGGCATGTCCGTGTAGTTCTTCACATACTCGTGCTGGATCTTGTCGTTGGTGAGCAGATAGTTGATCACCCCGCCCAGGAACACGATGTCCGAGCCGGTCCGAATCTGCGCGTAATAGTCCGCGACCGATGCCGTGCGCGTAAAGCGCGGATCGACCACGATCAACCTCGCCTTGCGATGCGCCTTGGCTTCGGTGACCCATTTGAAACCGCACGGGTGCGCCTCGGCCGCGTTGCCGCCCATTACCAGAATCACATCCGCGTTCTTGATGTCGACCCAATGGTTCGTCATCGCTCCACGGCCAAACGTCGGGGCAAGACCTGCCACCGTCGGGCCATGTCAGACACGCGCCTGATTGTCGAATGCGAGCATGCCAAGACTGCGGACAGTCTTGTGCGTCAAATAACCCACTTCATTGCTGCCGGCCGACGCTGCGAGCACGCCGGTAGTCAGCCAGCGGTTGACCTTCTTGCCGTCCGCCGTTGTCTCGACAAAGTTGGCATCGCGATCTTCCTTCATCAATTTCGCAATGCGGTCGAGCGCGTCTTCCCATGAAATGCGTTTCCATTCATTCGAGCCCGCCGCACGGTACTCCGGATACTTCAGGCGGCTCTCGCTATGAATGAAGTCGATCAGGCTCGCGCCTTTCGGGCACAGCGTGCCGCGATTGACCGGATGATCGGGATCGCCTTCGATATGGATGATGCTGGACTTTGCATTCTTGGCGTTGTCGCCGAGCCCGTACATCAGGATGCCGCAGCCTACCGAACAGTACGGGCAGGTATTGCGGGTTTCGGTTGTGCGCGACAACTTGTACTGACGAACCTCCGCTAACGCGGGCGCCGGTGAGAAGCCCATGAGGGCGAGACTCGATCCGGCTAGCGTGGTGGCGGAAACCTTCAGAAATTGTCGCCGGGACATATGGGTCATCGAATGGCCTCGGCTCTTTATGGGGACACTAATAACGATTATAGAGAGCGGTATGAAATCCTGCAGCGAGGAGTTATACCTTCCACGGTGCAATCAAATATGAATTGCCGCAGCCGGTTTCAATATTCGAGGCACTGTTATTGCTGACAGGAAGCAGGCGCTCGACGCTTACCCCTGACCTTTGGCGCACTTATGACCCATTCACTTTTCACCTTTTCTTCCGCGGGCACTATGTACGGCGTTGTCAAACGGCGTACCGCAGTTGGTGCTGTGTCCATTGCGCTGGGTGGTGCGATGCTCGTATTGAGTTCGCACGGCGTTGCCCAGATTACACAAGGCAGCGGCTCGTCGCAGCAGGAGAACCGCACTTCCTCGATGGGATCGGCGCCCGATGCGTCCGCCTCGGCAGTTCATGAATCGCATAAGCCACAGACCAAGGACGGCGGTTCGGCGAACACGCGCGGCAAAACGGGCGGGCAGGGTCACAAGACCCAAGGCGCGGGCGGCTTCGATAATGGGCTATACGGCACCGGCGCGGGCAGCAATAAATGACGATTGCCGCGGCTTAATGACACGCTAAATTGCAGCAAGCCCATGACTGGCACGCCGCGCGTTATGGGTAACTTCAGAAGAATTGACGAGGTGTTTCGCGCTCTGCCGGGCTCGCTTCGAAGGCCGCCGTCGCTGCGCATTGCCCGAACAACCATCATAATGGCGGTCATTTGTCGCCTTAAATGCCCGCCACAATGACCGATACCCCAAGCCACGCAAGCGCGTCGCCCCGCCTGACCAGTCTGTCGCACGGCGGCGGTTGCGGCTGCAAGATCGCGCCGGGCCTGCTCGCCGACCTGCTCAAACGCAGCGCGCCGCTGCCGTTTTTTCCCGATCTGCTGGTCGGCAACGACACAGCCGACGACGCCGCCGTCTACAAACTCAACGACGATCAGGCAATCGTCGCCACGACCGACTTCTTCATGCCGATCGTCGACGATCCGTTCGACTTCGGCCGCATCGCCGCGACCAACGCGCTGTCCGACGTCTATGCCATGGGCGGCAAGCCGATCATGGCGCTGGCCATCGTCGGCATGCCGATCAACGTGCTGCCGCACGATGTGATCGCAGCCGTGCTGAAGGGCGGCGAATCCGTGTGCGCCGAAGCCGGCATCCCGCTCGCAGGCGGCCATTCGATCGATTCGGTCGAGCCGATCTACGGCCTCGTCGCCATCGGCGTGGTCGACCCGAAGCGTGTCAAACGCAACGCGGGCGCGCAAGCCGGCGATGTGCTGATCCTCGGCAAGCCTCTGGGCGTGGGCATTCTCTCGGCAGCCCTGAAGAAAGACCGGCTCGACGCGGCCGGCTACGCCGCCATGATCGGCGCGACGACCAAGCTCAACCGGCCGGGCGCGGACCTGTCCAGACTCGACGGCGTGCATGCGCTCACGGATATCACCGGTTTCGGCCTGCTCGGCCATACACTGGAACTGGCGCGCGGCTCGAACCTCACCGCTCGCGTGCGCTACGCGGATCTGCCGTGGTTGCCGGACGTGGTGAGCCTCGCGGAGGCCGGCATCTTTACGGGCGCTTCGGGGCGCAACTGGGACGCATACGGCAAAAGCATCGTTTTGCCATCCTCATTGTCCGCGACGGCGCGCACGCTGCTCACCGACCCGCAAACCTCGGGCGGCCTGCTGGTCTCGTGCGCACCGCAAGCCGTCGACGAAGTGCTCGCGCTGTTCCGCGCCGACGGATTCGGCGAGGCGTGCGTGATCGGCGAAATGGTGAGTGGAGAAGGACGCGTCGAGGTTATCTGAGCCGCGCGCGGCAGGAGGAAATGCGATCGGTCATTCCGACGCGTGCGATAATTCCATCCCGCCGCAGCCGGCACATCGTGTCCCCAAGTCCTTGAAAAACCTACTCGTCAGCCTCGAACATGCCGGTGATTTCGACGAAATCATCGATGTGCGCACGCCTCTCGAGTTTGCGGAAGACCATATTCCGGGCGCGCTCAACGCGCCCGTGCTGAGCAACGAAGAGCGCGTGCTGGTCGGCACGACATACAAGCAGGTATCGCCGTTCGAAGCCACACGCATGGGCGCGGCGCTGGTCGCGCGCAACATTGCGCATCATCTGGAGACGACGTTCTCCGACCGGCCGCGCAACTGGCGGCCGCTGATCTATTGCTGGCGCGGCGGCAAACGCTCGGGTTCGGTCACCATGCTGTTCAATATGATCGGCTGGCAGGCGCGCCAACTCGAAGGCGGCTACAAGACCTATCGGCGCGCCACGCTGGACACGCTCGTTACCTTGCCGAAGGCCTTCTCCTACATCGCGCTGGTCGGCCCGACCGGTAGCGGCAAGACGCGCCTGCTGGCGGCCCTGAACACCGCGGGCGCGCAGACGCTGGATCTCGAAGCGCTGGCCGCGCATCGCGGCTCGTTGCTCGGCGCCTGGGCCGGCGTGCCGCAGCCTTCGCAGAAGCGTTTCGATACGCTGCTCGTGAGCGCACTGCGCACGTTCGATCCGGCACGGCCGGTGTTCGTGGAAGCCGAGAGCCGGCGCATCGGCTCCATCGCGCTGCCGCTCGCGCTGCTCGACACGTTTCATCAGGGCCGCTGCGTCGAGGTGATCTCGAACCCCGAAGATCGCGCGGCCTTCCTGCTGCACGACTATGCCCATCTGTTCGACGATCCCGAGTCGCTCAAGGGACAGTTGCAACGAATGATCGGTTTGCATAGCCGGGAACGTATCACGGGTTGGCAGCAGTTCGTCGACGACAACCGGCGCGCCGACCTCGCGCACGAGTTGATCGAGCGCCATTACGATCCGGCGTATGCGCGTAGCAGCCATCAGCATTTCGTTCATTTGGCGCGCGCGTTGCAATGGAATTTCCGTCCCAACGACGCCGATGTCGTCGACCAGGCGAAGGCACTGCTTGCCGAGCTCGACAGCAGCGCACTCGCTGTCGTCTGATTAAAAACCAACGTTCAAGACCACTATGCAATCAACCCTTCGACAACCGCGAGTCGCGCTAGGCTGGATCGTCTTTCTGCTGATCGCCGTAGTCGGCCTCTTTTACGTGAAGTGGTTCCCGTACTACAACCGGGCGTTCGTGGCCGCGAGCCAGCACTCCATCGGCAAGTCGATCCTGATGGGCACGTCGGCGAGCGCGCCGGCGGCGTCGTGGCAGTCTGCCATCGACTACGCTCTCGCCTACGGCAAAGCCATCTGGCAAGCCATGGTGCTCGGGCTGCTGCTCGGCTCCGCGGTGCAGGCGCTGATTCCGCCGCAATGGGTCGCGCGCGCGCTCGGCCGGACCGATTTCAGCAGCGTGGTGAAGGGTGGCTTGCTGTCGTTGCCGGGCATGATGTGCACGTGCTGCGCCGCGCCGGTGGTAGCGGGTTTGCGGGCGCGCCAAGCAGCGCCGGGCGCAGCGATCGCATTCTGGCTGGGCAATACCGCGTTGAATCCGGCTACGCTGATCTTCATGGGCTTCGTGCTCGGCTGGCAGTGGATGGGCCTGCGCCTCGCCTTGGGCATCCTGATGGTGTTCGGCCTCGGGTATCTGGTGAACCGCATGGTGACACCGAAGGAAGCCGAAGCGTCGCGCGAAGCGATGGCGCAACTGGTCGCCGTCGATGTGCCCGGCACCGCTTTCGCACGCTGGGTGAAGATCCTCGGCACGATGACGCTGCGGCTCGTTCCCGAATACATCGTGCTCGTGCTGATTCTCGGCGCGGCGCGCACGTGGCTGTTTCCGCACGTCGGACCGGAGATCGACAACAGCCTGCTGTGGATCATTGCGCTGGCCATTGCCGGCACGCTGTTCGTGATTCCGACCGCGGGCGAAGTGCCGATCATTCAGGCCATGCTCTCGTTCGGCATGGCGGCCGGCCCGGCAGGCGCATTGCTGATGACGTTGCCGCTGATCAGCGTACCGTCCATGGCCATGCTCGGACGCTCGTTTCCGCGGCGCGTGTTGACGGTCGTGGCATTGGCCGTCGTGGTGTGCGGTGTAGTCAGCGGGTTGCTGGCGGTAGCTTTGGGGTTTTGAAGCATGAAACGTATTGCCGCATTTGCCTTGACGTGCTGGTCGGCGGCCGGCCTGCTCTACTTCGGACAGCATTCGGTGGCGCTAATCGTGGTGAGCGGTGTGGTTACGCTGGCCGGGTTTGATCTGCTTCGTCCGTGACCGCGCGCTGAGGCTCGCCTACGCCGCCAGCGCCTCGCGAATCGCGACAAGCCACAACGCCACCGCATGCGCGCCAGGATCCACGTGACCTAGCGCACGATCGCCCACATAACTCGAACGCCCACGCCGTGGATGCATCGACGCCGTCTGCGATGCGCCTGCGCTCGCCGCGTCAACGGCCGCTTGCAACGCGGCATCCAATGCATCCTGGCGTGAGAGAGCGGACTGCAGCGCGTCGGCGGCCGGCTTCAATGCATCGACCATGGTGCGATCGCCGGGACGCGCACCGCCCAGTTCCATCAAACCGTCGACACCCGCGCTGAACGCCACCGCCCATTCTTTCGGCGTCGATCCGCCTGACTGTTCGAGCGCGAGTGCCGCGCGCACCAGCATCACCGCGTAAAGCGGGCCCGACGTGCCGCCCACTACGCGCCGCAGCGTCGCCGACATGCTGCGCAATACGGCGCCGGGCGTCGTTTCAGCCGGATAGCCATCGATCTCGTGAAGAATCGCGCGGGCGCCACGCGACAGACTGATGCCGAGATCGCCGTCGCCGACGCGTTGATCCATGTCCGTCAACGTGGGCTCGGCTTTCAGCAGGCATGCGCAAACGGCTTCAATCACGCGGCGCAAGGTCGCTTCGCGCGACAGCGTCGCACCGCTTGCGCGCTCCGGCTCGGCAGGCGCGGGACGCACGGAAACCCGCGCGACGCGGCCGCTCAGCGCGGGCCACGCGCTGGTATGCGTGGCGGCGTCGAGCCATGCGAGCCGTTCGTCGTCCACACGCAGCAGCGTCAGCGAAACACCGGCCATTTCTAGCGCGCTCAGGAACGTGCCGGCCCATGCGCGTTCAACCTCGATGCCGCGCTCCGCCAGATAACGCAGCGCGGAGCCGGCCACGATACTCAATTCGCTCGAAGGCGTGCCGCCCAGATTGTTCACCAGCAACGCCACACGCTCACCGGTTTGCAACGACAGGTCGCCGACGATCTTCGCCAGCAGTTTCTCGACGATCGCGTCAGCGGGTTCCAGCGCGCCGCGCTCCACGCCCGGTTCGCCGTGAATGCCGAGTCCCCATTCAATCTCGCCGTCGGCCAGTTCGAAGCCCGGCTTGCCCGCGGCCGGCACCGTGCACGCGGTAAGCGCGACACCCATCGTGCCGAGCGAGGCCGCCACATCACGGGCGATCTGCGCGACTTCCCCCAACGGGCGCCCCGCTGCCGCAGCCGCGCCCGCTATCTTGTGAATCAGTACGGTTCCTGCCAACCCGCGACGGCCCGCGTGATCGCCACTTGCCGTCAGCGCGACGTCGTCGGCGACGATCACCATTTCCGTTGGAATGCCTTCGGCGCGCGCAATCTCCGCCGCGAGGCCGAAGTTGAAGCGGTCGCCCGTGTAATTCTTCACGATCAGCAATGCGCCTGCGGCGCCGGCCACCGCGCGGATCGCATCGAGCACGGCGTCGGTGGACGGCGACGTGAACACTTCACCCGCGACCGCCGCGCACAGCATGCCGGAGCCCACATAGCCGCCATGCGCGGGCTCGTGGCCCGAGCCGCCGCCCGAGATCAGCGCGACTTCACCGCGCGCCGCAGCGGCCTCGGCGTCCGCGCGCACGACGATCGTGCCGCCTTGCAACAGGGAGAGATTGGGATTGAGCGCCGCGAGTCCGTCGAGCATGTCAGGAACGATCGCGGACACCTCGTTGATGAGCTTCTTCATTGCGTCAGCTTCCTTTTAAGCTGCCCGCGCTTGCGTCGCGCGCCGACGGCAGTTTATTCAGTGGCGAAACCGGAAGGCTTAACTGTACCGCGCATTGGCGAATGACGACGCGATACGGCGAGGCTGGACGTGCAAAGGCATTCACGCCGAACGCGTGACGTTGCGACTAGCTCGAGGGAATACAGAGGAGAGAAGTGGGCAGGACAGCGGCACGATGGACTATGCGCCGAGTGATGCGAGAACCTGACAGTAGACGAAAGCGAAACCGCTTTCGTCTACGTCACGGATGCGTTGGTAGGCTCGATTGGATTCGAACCAACGACCCCCACCATGTCAAGGTGGTGCTCTAACCAACTGAGCTACGAGCCTTTAGAGGCGCGAATTATAGAGAACCCACACGCTCAGCACAAGCCCTTGACGGCAGTTCTATCGATTCAATTCGCCGATGCCCACTCGGTCTGCGTATCCAGCGGATAAACCGGCCGCTTCACCTGCCTGAAAGCGAACAGGCCGTAATCCGAACTCGTCACACCGCGGCTATCGCATTCCACCAGCGCCGCCGCAATCGGCACGAACACCGGGCGGCAGTACATGCGCGATTTGAGCAACAGGAAACGCGCGCGACGCGGATCGATGCCGACACTCTCGAACACGCCGAGGTCCCACGGTTCATGCGTGCGCTCGGTCATCACGAGTTTGACGGTGCCCGTGTCGAGGACCGCGGCGCGTCCCATGAAAGCTCGCTGGCCGGTGTAGGTCGGGCCGCTGATCACGTACTCGCCGTCGGTCAGCGCGCGCACCACGCCGGTCACGGAGAGCGGCGGACGCGGCTTGAGCGCATCGCTCGCGACCTTGTTGCCGATGGTCACCGTCACCGTGCCGCCGACGCCCGCCGACATCAACGCCGCGACCGCTTGCGGATCGCACAACGGCCCGCTCACGATGCCTTCGAGCTTCTGCTTCAAGGCTTCTTCGAGCAGATCCATCGTGTCGCACGTGCCCCCCGACATGCAGTTGTCGCCGTGATCGAGCAGGAGCACGGGCCTGTCGGCGTCCGCTGCGAGCGCGGCGGCTTGCGCGACAGATTCAGCGAGCGGCGCGCTGCGGTATACGAAATCTTCGCGCTCGTTCCAGATCTGCCGCGCGATCCGTTCCGCGACCGCTTCGGCTTGCTCTGGATCGCCATCGCCCACCACCACGACGCTGATGCATGGTGCCTCGATATCGGCGAGCGAGAAACCGGATAGCACCGACACCGCGAGCATGCCTTCGGTCTCGGCCGCGCGCGCGGCGTCGACGGCGCGCTTCATCGCGCCTTCGGCAGTCGCGCTGCGCAGCGTGTGCGTGAGCAGCGGCGGTTGGCGCCACGCGATTACAGGCTTCGCCTTACCGCGAACCTTGTCGAACATCAGACACGCCGCGTGCGCGCCAGTCTCGTACATATCGATGTGCGGATAGGTCTTGAAGCTGACGATCACGTCGGCGTTGTCGATCATCTTTTGCGTGACGTTGCCGTGTAAGTCGAGCGCGACCGCGATCGGCGCCTCCGGCAGCAGCGCGCGCACGCGTTCGAGCAAATCGCCTTCGCCGTCGTTCGAATTCTCGGCGACCATCGCGCCGTGCAGATCGAGCATGACGGCGTCGCAACCCACGGCGGCCGACACGATCGCCTCGCAGATCGCATCGTAAGCGGCGGCCTCGACCGGTCCGCTCGGATTCGCCGATGCCGACACAGGCGTCACGATGTCGGCATGCTCACGTTCGGCTGCGTCGATGAACGCGGCCATCGCCGTCTGCATGCCTTTGTTGTCGTTGAACGCGTCTTCGCCGTAGCTCGGCCCGTTACGGCCGAATGCCGCCAACGGCGTGGCCACCGGCGAAAACGTATTGGTCTCGTGATTCATCCGCGCGATGAGGATCTTCATGCGTCAGCGCTCCCCGCTTTTTTCGCGGCGTTCAGCATGGCCTGCAACAGCACGTTGCAACCGGCTTCGAGATGATCCGCTCGCGCGTCCTCGATTTCGTTGTGACTGATACCGTCTTTGCACGGCACGAAGATCATCGCTGCGGGCGCGACTCTCGCGAGATAGACGGCATCGTGGCCGGCGCCGCTGATCACGTCCATCGACGAAAAACCGAGCGTGTCCGCGCCCTGCTTCACTGCGCCGACCAGTTCAGCGGCGAACGGTTGCGGCGGGAAATACACCACCTGTTCGACGTCCACCGTGATGCCGGTCTTTTCGCTCGCCACTGCGCATGCGGCGCGCAAAGCGCTATCCATTGCGGTGAGCGTGGCGTCGTCGGCGGCGCGCAGATCGACGGTGAGTGTCACGCGGCCTGGAATCACATTGCGTGAATTCGGATGCACGTCGAGCCAGCCGACCGTGCCGCGACCGTGAGGCGCGTGATCCAGTGCGATGCGGTTGACTGCGTGAATCAGATCGGCTGCGACGAGGAGCGCGTCGCGGCGCAATTCCATCGGCGTCGGGCCGGCGTGCGCTTCCATGCCGTGCACGGTCACGTCGTACCAGCGTTGACCGAGCGCGCCCTGCACCACGCCGATTGTTTTATCGTGTGCTTCCAGCACGGGGCCTTGTTCGATATGCGCTTCGAAATAAGCGCCTACCGCATGCGGTTTTGTGATTTCACCGGCATATCCGATGCGAGACAGCGCATTGCGTACCGTGATGCCCTCACGATCGTGTTGTTCGAGCGCATGCTCCAAGGTGAATGCGCCGGCGAAGACACCGGAACCCATCATCACCGGCACGAAACGCGAGCCCTCTTCATTGGTCCACACCGCGACTTCCAGCGGTGCAAGCGTCTGCACATTCGCGTCGGTTAGCGTGCGCAGCACTTCGAGTCCCGCGAGCACGCCGTAGTTGCCGTCAAATTTGCCACCTGTCGGCTGGGTGTCGATGTGACTGCCGGTCATCACCGGCGGCAGATCGTCGCGCAGACCGGCGCGGCGCGCGAAAATGTTGCCGATCGCGTCCACCCGCACGCTGCAGCCGATCTCTTTCGCCCATGCGATAAAGAGGTTACGTGCTTCGCGATCCAGCTCCGTGAGTGCGAGCCGGCACACACCGCCTTTCTCGGTGGCGCCGATTCGCGCGAGTTGCATGAGACTGTCCCAGAGCCGCGCGCCGTCGACTCGCAGATCGGCGAACGTCGCGACGGTTGTTGATTCATGAACTTGCATCGGTGCTTCCTCGTGTTGAAGACTGAGTGCGCGTCAGACCACGCCGACGCCGAGATAACGGTCCTTGATCGAGTCGTCCGCCGCAAACGACGCGTTGTCGCCTGAATAGACGATCACGCCCTGTTCGATGATGTAGTGGCGATCCGCGAGTTGCGTGCACACTTCGAGATTTTGTTCGACCAGCAGAATCGCCACGCCCGCCTCGCGGATCAGCTTGAGCTGCGCAACGATTTCTTCGACGATCACCGGCGCGAGGCCTTCGACGGGTTCATCGAGCATCAGCAAACGCGGGTGATTCATCAGCGCGCGGCCGATTGCGAGCATCTGCTGTTCGCCGCCGGATAGCTGTGCGCCCCCGTTCGTGCGCCGTTCCTTTAAGCGCGGAAAAATGCGGTAGATGTCGTCGAGTTGCCACGGCGAATCTTTGCGCGCACCGAGCCGCAAGTTTTCTTCGACCGTGAGCAGACGAAATATGCCGCGATGCTCGGGCACGAAACAAACGCCCCGCGATGCGATCTTGTGCGGCGGCATACCGCTGATCCTGGCACCGTTGAACGTGACCGTGCCGCGCTGCGGCGTGACGACGCCTGCAATCGCTTTCAGCGTGGTCGATTTGCCGGCGCCGTTGCGGCCCAATAGCGTGACCGTTTCACCATCGTTGATCTGCAGGGAGACGCCTTGCAGAATGTGGCTCTTGCCGTAGAAACCGTGAATCTGCTGCACGTCGAGAATCATGCGCGGCCTCCGGTGATCATGTTGCCGAGATAGGCGCTGCGTACGCGCTCGTCGCCGCGAATGTCGTCGGGGCGCCCTTCCACCAGCACGCGCCCTTGCTGCATGACGGTGATCGTGTCGGAGATGTCCATCACGATGCCCATGTTGTGTTCGATCAGCACGACTGTGTAATCGTCGCGCAGGCCGCGAATCAGCTGCTTCATATCGTCGAGGTCGTCGATACCCATGCCTGAGGTCGGCTCGTCGAGAAAGATCGCCTTGGGCCGCGCGGCGAGCGCCATGCCGACTTCGAGCCGCCGCTGCTGGCCGTGCGAAAGCGCGCCTGCCGATACCTCGCTGAAACGCTGCAACGCAAGCCGTTCGAGCACGCTATCGACGATGTCCGCATGCGTGAGCGCGCCGTGCGGCGGCGTCCACGCGTTCAGCGCTCGCACTGCGTCGACACCTTGCGCAGCAAGCCGCAGATTTTCTCGCACGCTCAGATTGGCAAACAGGCTCGTCACCTGAAACGAACGCGCGACGCCGCGCCGTACGCGTTTATGATCCGGCTCGCGCGTGACATCATGGCCGTCGAAAACGATCTTGCCCTCGGTGATAGGCAGCGTGCCGGTCAACACGTGAAACAGCGTGGTTTTGCCCGCGCCGTTCGGTCCGATCACGGAATGCACCGTGCGCGGCATGATGTTCAAGGTGACGTCGGAGAGCGCGGTGAATTTGCCGTAGCGCTTCACCACGCCGCTCGCTTGCAGAATGGCTTCGCTCATGCTGACTCCTTGCCTGCGTCGTTGCCTGCATCGGCGGATGATTTACGGCGCAGCGATTGCCAGATGCGCTCGCCCAATCCCCACAGACCGCGCTGCATGTACAGGCTGACGGCGATCAGCACGATGCCGAGCAGCAAGAGCCAGCGCGGCCACAATGTGGAGAGCCAGTCGGCGAACAGCACATAGAACGCAGCGCCCAATACGGAGGCGAACAGATTGCCGGTGCCACCGATCACCGTCATCACGAGGATCATCTCGCTCGTGTGATAGTCGATGTTGGAGAGCGGCGCGATGCCGGTCATCAGCGCGTGCAACGCGCCCGCCAGACCCGTGACCGCGCCCGAGATCACGAACGCCATCAGTTTGAAGCGCTTGACGTCGTAACCGACCGCAGCCGCGCGCGCTTCGTTGTCGCGAATCGCGAGCAACGTACGGCCGAATACGGAGTGGGAAACGCGCATCAACAGCCAGAACACCACGAGGAACAGCACCGCGACGAAGCCGTAGTATTGCCAGGGCGAGGTCAACGGCACGAGCGCTTTGCCGAACAAGCCCAACGCCGGGCGTGGAATGTCGAGCAAGCCGTTGTCGCCGCCGGTCAGATCGGGTGTAGTGTAGGCGAGGAAGTAGAACAGTTGGCCGAATGCGAGCGTCAACATGACGAAGTACGTGCCGCGTTGGCGAATCGAAAACCAGCCGACCAGTGCCGCGGCCGCCGCGCCGATGACAGCCGACGCAAGCAATGCCACGGACACTGGCAACCCTGTCTTGGTCAGGACAAGTCCCGCGCAATAGCTGCCTAGCCCGAAGAAAATGCCCTGCCCGAACGAGAGCAAACCTGTGTGGCCCAACAGCAAATTGCAACCGAGTGCGGCGAGCGCGAACACCAGCACTTCAGTGGCCAGCGATCCCGAGCGTAACGTGAGCGGCAAAATGCACACGACAAGCAGCGCCAGCAACAGGAAGCGATAACGGTGCAATGAATGCTTCAGGCCGGCTTGAGTCTTGGTAGAAACAGCGCTCTGCGCGATAGGTTTCGACGTATCGATCATGCCGCTCTCCCGAGCAGACCGTTCGGTCGCAGCAATAACACGGCGGCCATCGCGACGTAGATCATCAATCGCGCGCCTTCCGGCCACAAGGTGCTCATCACGCTTTGGACGATGCCCACCAGCAGTCCGCCCACCAGCGCGCCAAGAAAATTACCCATTCCGCCGACCACCACCACGACGAACGCGACGCTGAGCGCTTCGATACCCATGAACGGATCGACGCCGCGAATCGGCGCGGCAAGCACGCCCGCCAGCGCGGCCGTTGCGGCGCCGAGCGCGAACACGAGACTGAAAACGCGCAACACGTTGATGCCGAGCAGCGAGACCATCTCCGTCGATTCGCTGCCCGCACGCACCGCGCTGCCCAGCCGCGTGCCTTCCAGCACCCACCACAAAAGCGCGGCCAGTACCGCCGTGAAGCCGATCACGAAGAGACGGTACTTCGGATACACAAAGCTGCCCCAGATCACCACGCCATTCAACACGTCGGGCACGGCCACGTTATCGCCGAGCGGTCCCCAGATCAGGATCGCGCATTCCTGCACCACGAGCGCGAGACCGACGGTCACGAGGATATGAAACTCATGTTGCTGCGCATAGACGTGCCGCAGAATCAGTTTCTCGACGACCCATGCAAGCGCGCCCACGACGACCGGCACGACTACGAGCGCCGTCCAGAAACTCATGGACCATTGCATCGCCTGATAGCAGAAGTACGCGCCGAGCAGATAGAACGCGCCGTGCGCGAAATTCACGAAGCGCAGCAGGCCGAACACGATCGACAAGCCGACTGCGAGCAGGAAATACAGCATTCCCACTCCGATGCCGTTGACGATCTGCAGGAGATAAACGTTCATGGCGTCCGTCTAAAGGGTGGTGCGAAGGGAAATCGCGATGCAGTGCTGCGATCTGCGCGCCGCGCCGGCGTGCGGCACTCGGGCTTCAGGCCATCTTGCAGCCGGTTTTGTCGAGCGGCAGGAACGATTGGCCGGAGCTCACGATATCCGCGTAGTCGTCGGCGTTTTTCATCTTGTTCTTCGCCTTGCCCTTCAACAGATAATAGTTCTTTAGCACCTGATGGTCGCCTTTGCGGACTTCTTCCGGGCCGGTCAAACCGTCGTATTTCATGCCTTCGAGTGCGGCGACCACTTTCTTCGGGTCGACGTTGCCTGCTTTCACGATGCCGTCGAGCAGGATCTTCGTGCAGATATACGAACCTGCCAGGCTGTAGTTAGGGTTTGCCTTGAATGCGGTATTCGCGCGTTTGACGAGATCGCGGTTCAGCGGCGAATCGATGTCGTGCCAATACTGCGCGCCGAAATAGACGCCTTCGCACAGGTCGGCACCGAGCGATTCGAATTGCTCGAGTCCGGACGCCCAGGCCATCAAAATCGTGCAATTGTTCTTCATGCCGAAGCTCACGGCCTGGCGCAACGTATCGGACGATTGCGAGCCGAAGTTCAGAATCAGCAGTACGTCAGGCTTCGCCGCGACTGCATTGGTCAGATAGCCGCTGAACTCTTTCTCATTGAGCGAGTGGTAGCTGTTGCCCACATGTTCGATGCCCTTCTCTTTGAAGATCGTCTTCGCGGCCGAGAGCAAACCCTCGCCGAACACGTATTGCGGCGTGATGGTGTACCAGCGTTTGGCTTTGGGCATCATCTGGATCAGCGGACGCACTGTCTGTTCGATCGCGCCGTAGGTCGGCACCGACCAGCGGAACGTGGCGTCGTTGCAGTCCTTGCCGGTGATTTCGTCCGCGCCGGCCGTCGTGATGAAAATGCCGCCTGCTTTCTGGACTTCCTTACCTATTGCCAATGCTTCGGAGGACAAAATACCTCCGGCAAAGAAGCGCGCATTCTTCTGTTGCGCGATTTCCTGCACTCGGCGCACAGCGGTTGCGGGCTTGCCTTCCGTGTCGAGCACCGTGTATGCGAGCGGCTGACCCAACACCTTGCCGTACTGCTCGATAGCGAGCTTCATGCCGAGGTCGGCGTATTTGCCGTTCGCCGCGAATGGACCCGACATCGGCACCGGACAGGCGAACTGCAAGGTGCCGGCCTGCGCGAACGCGCTTCGCGCGACCAGCGAGCCCAACGTCCCCGGAACGGCCGACAATGCGGCCAGCTTCAACATATTTCGGCGATTCAAAATGACGCTCCTTAGGAAAGAGACACGCACTGACCGACTACGAAACTGCGCGCATTGCGCGAACGACTACTTGAACTTGCTGGCCGCCGTGAAGTTTTCCACCGCATCGGCTTTGTTCTATTTATCATGATAAATAGGTTGGACTTGATCGTAGGTACAATAAATTCTGGTGTCAATAAGGCAAAATTCCTGGCGACATTGAAACGGCCTTCCGGGCCGCGACAGCGCCGGCGAGTCGATCGAAGATCGTGCAGGACGAACTGGGAGCATCGAATATGGCCATGGACCGCGCCAAGGCTGGCGCCGCGATTGAGATCAAGCAGCAGAAACGCGGCGATCTGGTCGCGGAGGAAATCAAACGGCTCATTACGGAGAAAGACCTGAAGCCGGGCGACCGGCTGCCGCGCGAGGTGGAGTTGCAGCAGCTCTTTTCGGTGAGCAAGAGCACGATCCGCGAGGCGTTGAAATCGCTCGAGGTGCAAGGGTTGATCAAAGTGACCACCGGGCCGAGCGGCGGGGGTATGGTGGTGGAGGTGCCGCTCGATCGTACGTTGCAACTTTTGCAGAACTACCTGTTTTTCAAAGACGTTTCGATAGACGACATCTATACCGTTCGCAAACTGCTGGAGCCCGAACTCGCGGCGGGGGCCGTGCCGCACCTGACGGAGCAGGACTTCGAAGCGCTCGACGCGAGCATTGCGTGTTGTGATCAACCGGCGTCGTCACATGGCGGGAAGGACATCGTGCGGCAGCGGCAGGAAGACGTGAATTTCCACGACATCCTCGCGGCGGCGAATCCGAATCCGTTCCTGCGTTTTAGTTGCGAGTTGATCAATGAAATGATCCGGCAGCTCATCGAGTTTCGGAACGACACGCCGCAAGCGGAGCATGAGCGGTTCGGTCAGGCGAACGTCAAGATTCACAAAGCGATCACGAAGGCTGCGCGTGAGCGTGATGTGGAGAAGGTGCGGGAGTTGATGGTGATCCACATGACCGAGGCGCCACGCTATGTGAAGCGGATGAAGGGGAAGTTGCGTGGACGTTTGATTTTGGATTCGGAAATTCGTCGAAGAGCGCGGGCGCGGAGTGTGGCGCCGGGTTCGGATGAGGGTGAGGTTGGGTGAGGTGGGGTTGTGTGTGGGTTGGGGGTTGAGGACGGTTTCGTTTGGGTAGGTGTGTTGCGTTGCGGATAGAAGTCATCTTCTCTGATGAAGAGACGCAAATAGTTTGATGTGTATGGCATGCAGCCGAAGTTGCGACGTGGTCGCAGTATCGACACCGGTTCGGGGTTCGGGGTTCGGGGTTCGGGGTTCGGGGTTCGG
>Ga0209759_1000657_pt1 | contig 32051 bp, 26 predicted proteins | sample AraplaCL_Col_mMS_FD_184261 | JGI IMG/M metagenome (GOLD analysis project Ga0209759, IMG submission 184261) | Arabidopsis root microbial communities from the University of North Carolina, USA - plate scrape CL_Col_mMS (SPAdes) (version 2) | ecosystem: Host-associated > Plants > Roots >...
GGGCCGCGGCGCGCGCGTCTCGCCCGCCGGTCTGCGCCGGCAGCCCCTGTGCGGCATGGGCGTCTGCGGCGAATGCCGCGTCGTCATCGACGGCCGCGCGCACCGGCTGGGCTGCCAGAGCCTGTGCATGCCGGGCATGGAGATCCGAACCGATGAATGAGCCGGACAACCACGGCGAACTGCACGCCTGCGTCGTCGTCGTCGGCGCCGGGCCTGGCGGGCTGGCCGCGGCGGTCGCGGCCGCGGAGGCGGGCGTCGACGTGCTGCTGCTGGACGCGGCGCCGCTGCCCGGCGGCCAGATCTGGCGCGCCCGCCAGGGCGTGGCGGCCGAGCCGGTCGCGCGCGCGCTGGCGCGTCTCGCGTCCGCCGGCGTGCGCGTGCTGGCGTCCAGCCGCGTGGTGATGACGCTGCCCGACCGCACGCTGCTGGTCGACGGCCCGCAAGGTGCGCGGCGGCTGCGCTGGGATCGGCTGATCCTGGCCACCGGCGCGCGCGAACGCCTGTTGCCGTTCCCGGGCTGGACGCTGCCCGGCGTGTTCGGCGCCGGCGGCCTGCAGGCGCTCGTCAAGGGCGGCTGGCCGATCCGCGGGCGGCGCGTGCTGGTCGCCGGCACCGGACCGCTGCTGCTGGCCGCGGCATCGACGCTGCGGCGCGAGGGCGCCCGGGTGGTCGGGCTGGTCGAGGAAGCGCCGACCGACGCCCTGGCGCGCTTCGCGGGCACGCTGGCGGCGCATCCGCGCAAGGCGCTGCAGGCTCTGCGGCTGGGCGCCTCGTTGCTGGGCGTGCCCTTCATCCGCGCCAGCCGCGTCGTCGCGGCCGAAGGGGACGGACGAGTCGAGCGCGTGCTGCTGGAAGGCGAGGGCGGCCGCGGCCGCACCATCGCCTGCGATGCGCTCGCCGCCGGCTGGGGGCTGATCCCACAGACCGAGCTGGCGCAGTCGCTGGGCTGCGCGATCGCGCCGTGCCTCGGCGCGCCGGCGATCGAGGTCGATGCCGCGCAGCGCACCAGCGTCGACGGCGTGCTTGCCGTCGGCGAATGCACCGGCGTGGCCGGCGCCTTGGCGGCGCAGCTGCAGGGCGAGACGGCCGGCCGCGTGGTCGCCGCGGGGCTGGGAGCCGCAGCGCGCCGGCCTTTCGAGCATGCCGCGCGCCTGGCGCGCGAGCACGCCTTCGCGGCGGCCGTCGCAAGCACATTCACACCGCCCGCCGACTGGGCCGAACGCTTGGGCGACGACACGCTCGTCTGCCGCTGCGAGGACGTCCCCTGGTCGGCGCTGCGCGGCCAGCCCGACCTGCGCAGCGCCAAGCTCGCCACGCGCTGCGGCATGGGGCATTGCCAGGGGCGCCTGTGCCATGACACCCTGGCGGCCGTGATGCACTGGCCGCGCCTGCCCGCCCGGCCGCCGCTGAGTCCGGCGCCGCTTGCCACCTTGCTGGCGATCGACGAACACCCATCCAACCAGGAGCCAATGCAATGACAATGAGCTGGAACGGCGTCATGCCCGCCATCACCACCCCCTTCGCCGCCGACGGCGAGGTCGACCACGAGTTCCTGGCGCGCCACGCGCAGTGGATGATCGAGGCCGGCTGCACCGGCATCGTCGCGCTCGGCTCGCTCGGCGAGACGGCCACCTTGTCGGTGCCCGAGAAGCTGCAGGTGCTGCGCACGCTCGCCAAGGCGCTCGACGGGCGCGTGCCGCTGGTCGCCGGCATCGCCGCGCTGTCCACCGACGAGGCCTGCGGGCTGGCGCGCGAGGCCGCGCAGATCGGCTGCGCCGGGCTGATGGTGCTGCCGCCGTACGTCTACTCGACCGACTGGCGCGAGATGCGCGCGCACGTCGCGGCGGTGATCGCCGCCACTGCTTTGCCGTGCATGCTCTACAACAACCCGATCGCCTATCGCACCGACTTCCGGCCCGAGCAAGTCGAAGAGCTCGCGCAGGCGCACGCCAACCTGGTGGCCGTCAAGGAGTCGAGCGCCGACATCCGCCGCATCGCCGCGATCCGCCACCGGCTGGGCGACCGGCTGGCCATCCTCGTGGGCGTGGACGACCTGATCGTCGAGGGCATCGCGGCGGGCGCCACCGGCTGGGTCGCCGGCCTGGTCAACGCGATGCCGCACGAGTCGGTGCGCCTGTTCGAGCTGGCGATGCGCGCCAACGCGAGCGACGCATCGGCCGCCACGCAGGCGCAGGCGCGCGACAAGGCCGATGCGCTGTACCGCTGGTTCCTGCCGCTGCTGACGCTGGACACCGTGCCCAAGTTCGTCCAGCTGATCAAGCTGGTGCAGCAGCAGGTGGGCCAGGGCCACGAACGCGTGCGGGCGCCGCGGCTGGTGCTCGAAGGCGCGGAGCGCGAGGCGACGCTGGCGCTGATCGCCGACAAGCTGGCCGCCCGGCCCCGCAACGACGCCTGACGATGTCGGCCCCCGCCAACGACGCCGACGCGCGTTTCGCACGCCTGGCCGCCGACGAATGGGCCTGGCGCCTCGGCCAGTTCCCGCAGCTGGCCACCAGCGTCGGCGTCGGGCTGCACGACGACCGGCTCGAGCGCGTCGATGCCGCCAGCCGCGCCGCGCGCCTCACGCGCTGGCGCGACACGCGCGAGGCGCTGGCGGCGATTCCGGTGGGTGAGATGTCGGCGGCGGCGCGCATCGATCGCGCCGTCTTCGAGAACCAGCTGCACGGCTTCATCGCGGCGATCGAATCGCACGCGGACCGGATGCCGCTCAACAGCGATTCGAGCTTTTACGCGCCGCTGGCCGACCTGTGCGACGCCCAGCCGCTGCGCGACACCGCCGACCATCGCCGCTTCATCGCGCGCCTGGCAGACATTCCGCGCTTCATGCGCGAACACATCGCCCTGATGCGCGAGGGACTGGCGACCGGCTACACAGTGCCGCAGGTGGTGCTCGAAGGGCGCGACCAGCCGCTGGCGGCCATCGCGGGCGCGACGGATGCGTCGGTCACGCCGTTCTGGCGGCCGTTCGCCGCCTTGCCGCCGGGCATCGCGGCGCAGGAGCAGCGCGCGCTGCAGGACGAGGCCCGCCGCGTGATCTCCGAGCAGGTTCTGCCGGCCTATGGCGAGCTGCTGACGTTCATGCGCGAGGTCTACGTGCCCGGCGCGCGCAAGACGACCGCGGCCTGCGACCTGCCCGACGGCGACGCCTTCTACGCCGCGCAGATCCGCCACTACACGACGCTGCCGCTGACGGCCGACGCGATCCACGAGCGCGGATTGCGCGAGGTGGCGCGCATCCTCGAGGAGATGCACCAGGTCAAGGCCGGCGCGGGCTTTGCCGGCGACCTGCCGGCCTTCCTGCATTTCCTGCGCACCGATGCGCAGTTCTACGCGCGCAGTCCGCAGGAGCTGCTGGCGCAGGCCTCGTGGATCGCCAAGCGCATCGACGGCCTGTTGCCGAAGTTCTTCGGCGTGCTGCCGCGCCAACCCTACGGCGTCGCGCCCGTCCCCGACGACATCGCGCCGTTCTACACCACCGGCCGCTACGTGCCCGCGCCGCAGCCCACGAGTTGCGCCGGCATGTACTGGGTCAACACGCACGCCCTGCAGTCGCGCCCGCTCTACACGCTGCCCGCGCTCACCTTGCACGAGGCGGTGCCGGGCCACCACCTGCAGATCGCGCTGGCGGGCGAGCTGGGCGAGCAGCCGCCGTACCGGCGCCACGGCTTCGTCGACGCCTACGGCGAGGGCTGGGCGCTGTACGCCGAGCACCTGGGCAGCGAGATGGGCGTGTACCTCACCCCGTACGAGCAGTTCGGCCGCCTGACCTACGAGATGTGGCGCGCGGCGCGGCTGGTGGTCGACACCGGCCTGCACGCGCGGCGCTGGAGCCGCGAGGACGCGCGCGCCTACCTGCTCGCGCACACGGCGCTCAGCGCGCACGAGGTCGCCACCGAGGTCGACCGCTACATCAGCTGGCCGGGCCAGGCGCTGTCGTACAAGATCGGCGAGATCACGCTCCGCGAGCTGCGCGTGCGCGCCGAGCAGCACCTGGGAGCGCGCTTCGACCTGCGTGCATTCCATGACGCGGTGCTGGGCCTGGGTTCGGTACCCTTGGGCGTCCTCGAGCAGCAAGTCGACGCCTGGATCTCGGCTCGCCTGGCTGCCTGATCTTCCACCCCAAGGAACGCGCCTTCCATGCTCATTCGACTTGCTTGCCGCATCGCCGTCGCCGGCCTGCTCACCGCCGCGGCCGCCGCGCATGCCCAGGCCTCCGCGCCGGCAGGGGCCGCCTCCGCTGCCAAGGTGCGCAGCGCCGCCGACATCGTGCGCGAGGCCCCCGCCAGCGCCTGGCGCCGTCCCGATCCGAACGACGTGCTCGCGATGACGCTGCCCTCGGGCATCGTCTGGATCGAGCTGGCCCCGCGCTTCGCGCCGCTGCACGCCGACAACATCCGCACGCTGGTCGCGCAGCACTATTTCGACGGCCTGGCCGTGCTGCGGGTGCAGGACAACTTCGTCGCGCAATGGGGCGACCCCGCGGCCGACGACGACGACGCGACCAAGGGCCGCTCGCTGGGCGCCGCCAAGCGGACGCTGCCGCCGGAGTTCTCCATCAGCGACAAGGGCTTGAAGATCACGAAGCTGAAGGATCGCGACGTCTGGGCGCCGGTCACGGGCTTCGTCGACGGCTTTCCGGTGGCGGCCGACCCCAGGACGCACCGCGCCTGGATCGCGCACTGCTACGGCACCATCGGTGCCGGCCGCGGCAACACGGTCGACAGCGGCAGCGGCGCCGAGCTCTATGCGGTGATCGGCCAGTCGCCACGCGGCCTGGACCTGAACATCGCGCCGGTGGCGCGCGTGCTGCAGGGCATGGAACTGCTGTCGTCGCTGCCGCGCGGCGGCCAGAACATGGGCTTCTACGACAAGCCCGAGCAACACGTGCGCATCATCAGGATCGAGCGGCTGGCCGACATGCCGGAGGCCACGCGGCCCGACGTTCGCGTGTTCCGCACCGACACGCCGCAGTGGAACGAGATGGTCGAGGCGCGCCGCAACCGGCGCGACGCCTGGTACGTGCACCGGGCCGGCGCGATCGACCTGTGCAACATCACGGTGCCGGTCAGGATCGAGGAAAAGACGGCGCCGAACTGAGCACGGCGAGCCCCCTCAGCGCAGCAACAGGCCCTGCGCGGCCGTCCACGCGGCAGCCAGCACCAGCAGCGCGCCCACGCCGCGCCCGAGCCTGCGCTGCGTGGCCGGATTGCCGCGCAGCCAGTGGCGTGCGCGTCCGGCCGCCAGAGCCAGGCTGCCATAGATGGCCACCTGCGTGGCCGAGGTGATCGCAGCCATGGCGAGCACCTGCGAGGCGATCGATCCGGCGTCGGCGCGCAGGAACTGCGGGAACACGGCCAGCGTGAACAGGTAGGCCTTGGGATTGAGCAGGCAGGTCGCGATGGCGCGGCCGAAGGTGGCGCGAGCCGGGCGCCCAGACGTCGACTGCTCGCCCAGCGCGGCGCCGCTGCGCAGCAGCGACCAGCCGATCCACGCCACATAGGCCGCGCCGGCCACCAGCAAGGCGCCGAACAGCCCGGGAGCGGCCTGCAGCAGCAGCCCGACGCCCAGCGCGCCCATCGCCACGTGGATCCAGCCGCCGGCCACCAGCCCGCTGACCGCCGCCAGCCCGGCGCGGCGCCCGCCCGTGAGCGCGCTCGCGAGCACGAAGGCCATGTCCATGCCGGGCAGGGCGATGATGCCGGCAACGAGAAGAAAGTAGAGCCAGAGCGGGCTGGCCGGCGAGATCGGGGTCATGGCGGAGCAAGGGGGTGATCGACGACGCCATCATCGAGGCCCATATCTGCCAGGGTATGGCAGGATTTCCAGCAATTCCGGCCTTGCGCTTCGCCCCATCCGGAGCCGCGGCACTCGCTGCGCCGCCCGCGTGTCCGAACCGTCCGACTCGCGATCGGCCTGCCGGCTGACTGGGCGGGGCGCGGCGCGCCCAGAAATTGCCAGCAAGCCAACCCAACTCAAGCCATCGTCCGGAGGTCCTCGTGTCGAGCGTGTCGCCCGTCCCCATTGCCACCCGAGCCCATTGCGAAGCCTTTGCCACGGCCGCCGAGGCCCTGGCCCTCAGGCAAGCGGAAAGAATTCCAGAGGAAGACATCCAGGCCTTCCTGGCGCTCGGGTGGGTCGAATGGCGGCAGGGCGTCCTGCGGGTGACGCCGCTCGGCCAGATGGCGCTGGTCCGGATCCAGGCAGCCGCGGCACTGCCGGCATGAGGCCGGCGATGTCGACTCCCCACCGCCGCCACTCGTCCGAACTGCGCGAGGCGCGCGCCTATGTCGAGCGGGCGCGCGGGCGCTGCCCCGACGCTTGCGCCGCTCGATTCCTCGACTTGATCCTCCAGCAAGTGGATCAGCGCATCAGCGCGGTCGAAAACCAGCCCGCGCCCGGCGACGCCCACGAAAAAGCCGCCCGAGGGCGGCTTCGGTGATGCGGCGGAGCAGGGCGCTCAGGCCTTCTTGAGTTCCTTGACGGCCTTGAGCACCTCGTCGACATGGCCGGCCACCTTGATGCCGCGCCATTCGGCCACCAGCACGCCGTTGCCGTCGATCAGGAAGGTGGAGCGCTCGATGCCCTTGACCTTCTTGCCGTACATGATCTTGTTCTTGACCACGCCGAACATGTGGCAGAGCTTCTCTTCGGTGTCGGCGATCAGCTCGAACGGCAGGTCGATCGCCTGCTTGAACTTGTCGTGCGACGCCATGTTGTCGCGCGAAACGCCAAAAACGACCGCGCCGGCCTTGACGAACTCGGCGTGCATGTCGCGAAACTGCATCGCCTCGGTGGTACAACCCGGCGTGTGATCCTTGGGGTAGAAATACAGCACCACGGCGCGGCCCTGGAAGGCATGCGGCGTGAACTTGACACCGTTGGTGGCGAGTGCTTCAAATTCAGGGAGCGCTTTGTTCAGTGCAGGCGTCATGTAGGGTCTCGGTCGAGCCGTCGGTCTGTTCTGGTGTGTGCGTGACGTGATGAGGGCCTTGGCGACCTGGCCGAGATGACATCGGACAGATCAGGCACAACCATCGATTATAGAGTGAACTGCCCACGTCCCCTGGGCGAGCGGCCACGGGCGTTCCCGCGGGTGCGGCCGGGCTGGCGAAACAGCGCTGCAGGCGCCGATTTTCGCGCCCTGGCGTGCACTCAGGCGGCGGGCTCGAGCAGGATCGCGGCGACCACGCGGCGGCCCTCGTTGGCCAGCACGGTGTAGGTGCGGCAGGCCGCGCCCGAATCCATGGTCTCGACGCCGATGCGCTTGGCGATCAGGTTGCGGTACAGCGCCGGCGACACGAACTTCAGCTTCGGCCCGCTGCCGAAGATCACCACCTCGGGATCGAACTCCAGCAGGGCGTCGAAGTGCGCCTGCGTGAGCTCTTCCACGCGGCTCGCATCCCAGTCGATCGCCCGGCCCACCCACGGCACCAGCACGCTCGTCGTGTGCAGATCGGCGTTCACGCGCAGGTTGTCGACGTCGTAGCGGGTGATGTTGTTCACCCCGTCGAGCGTGTCGGGCTGGAATTTCAAGGGGATTTCCTGGGCTGGGAGCGGGTTCTCGATTATAGGAACCGGCCCGTTGCAGCCATGCCCGCGATCGAGTGGCCCTGCCGCTGCCTTCGCCATTGCGCAAGCGACGATTCGGAGGCGGCGCTGCGGCCGGGCAGCGGTTTGCCTATGAGAAACTCAGAGCCGACGCCGGCGGTCAGCTTTCGATCGCCCCCGATTCCTTCTTTCACAGGATGCCGGCCGTGAAGCCGATCGCCAAGTCCAGCAAGCTCGCCAACATCGGATACGACATCCGCGGCCCGGTCCTCGACAAGGCCCGCCAGATGGAGGACGAGGGCCACAAGATCATCAAGCTGAACATCGGCAACGTCGCCGCGTTCGGCCTGGAGCCGCCCGACGAGATCGTGCAGGACATGATCCGCAACCTGCCCAACGCCGCCGCCTACACCGATTCCAAGGGCCTGTTCGCGCCGCGCCGCGCCATCGTGGGCTACACGCAGGAAAAGCAGATCCCGCACGTGACGGTGGACGACGTCTACCTGGGCAACGGCGCCTCCGAGCTGATCGCCTTCAGCATGAACGCGCTGCTCGATTCCGGCGACGAGGTGCTGATCCCGTCGCCCGACTACCCGCTGTACACGGCCGTCGTCGGGCTGTCGGGTGGCACGCCGGTGCACTACGTCTGCGACGAGCAGTCCGGCTGGATGCCCGACCTGGCCGACATCCGCCGCAAGGTCACGCCGCGCACCAAGGCGATCGTCATCATCAACCCCAACAACCCGACCGGCGCGCTCTATCCGCTGAGCGTGCTGCAGGACATCGTGGAGGTGGCGCGCCAGAACGAGCTGATCATCTTCGCCGACGAGATCTACGACAAGACGCTCTACGACGGCGAGACCCACACCAGCATCGCCTCGCTGGCCGACGACGTGCTGTGCGTCACCTTCAACGGCCTGTCCAAGAACTACCGCTCGTGCGGCTACCGCGCCGGCTGGATGGTGGTCTCGGGCGCCAAGAAGCACGCCAAGGACTACATCGAGGGCCTGAACATGCTGGCGTCGATGCGCCTGTGCGCGAACACGCCCGGCCAGCTCGCGATCCAGACGGCGCTGGGCGGCTACCAGAGCATCAAGGATCTGGTCGCGCCCGGCGGCCGCCTCGCGCGCCAGCGCGATCTCGCCTACGACCTGCTGACGCAGATCCCGGGCGTGACCGTCGTCAAGCCCAAGGCCGCGCTGTACATGTTTCCGCGCCTGGATCCCAAGATGTACCCGATCGCCGACGACCAGCAGTTCGCCTACGAGCTGCTGGCCGAGGAGAAGGTGCTGATCGTGCAGGGCACCGGCTTCAACTGGAGCCAGCCGGATCACTTCCGCGTCGTGTTCCTGCCCAATGCCGACGACCTGACCGAGGCCGTGTCGCGCATCGCGCGGTTCCTCGACGGCTATCGCAAGCGCGGATTCGCCTGACCATGGCCAGAGGCTTTGTGTCGCTCGTCGCCGCCGCGGGCTGGGCGACGGCCGCCGGCGCGCAGTCCCTCCAGATCAAGGACTGGCAGGTCGTCTGCGACAACACCCGCGTGTGCCGCGCGGCCGGCTACAGCCCCGAGGGCAGCGACAGGCCGGTCTCGGTGCTGCTGGCGCGGGTCGCGGGCCCGGGCGCGCCCGTCACCGCCGAGCTGCAACTGGGCGTGCTGGACGCGCGCCCCCCGCACCCGGCCAGCGTGGTCATGATGATCGGCGGCCGCAGCGCCGGCACGATCCGCCTCGATCCCAACAACCATGCCGAGCTGCCGCTGGCGCAGTCCGCCGCGCTGGCCAAGGCGTTTGCGGGCGGCGCCGACGTGGCCTTCTCGGCCGGCAAGGCCACGTGGCGGGTCTCGGGCAGCGGCGCCGCCGAGGCGCTGCAGCAGATCGACGACGTCCAGGGCCGCACGGGCCGCACGTCGGCCCTGGTGCGCAAGGGCAACGGCAGCGATGCGGACGTCGCCTTGCGGATGTCGCTGCCGCGCCTGAACGCCCAGCGCATCCCGGCCGCGTCCCAGCCCGGTGACGACGCGCTGGCCGTGCGCGTGCTCGCCACCATCCAGAGCAACCCCGACTGTCCGCTGCTGGACGACGGCTCCGCGCAGGCCAAGGGCCGGCTGTGGCACCTGGACCCCAACCGCCTGCTGGTGAGCCAGCCCTGCCGCGCGGCCGCCGGCAACGCGAATGGCTATTGGACCGCCAACCTGCGCCCGCCGTACGATGCCAGGGCGATGACCTATTGGGGCGCCGACCACGACGGCTCGGGCACGATCACCGCCCAGCGCTTGATGGGCGAGCGTGGCGACTGCAGCTCGATCGAAGCGTGGACGTGGAACGGCTACCGCTTCGAACAGAGCCTGGCGGCCAGCGGCGGACTGTGCCGCGGCGTGAAGGCGGGCGGCGCGTGGCAGCTGCCCAGCGTCGTCGCGGACGTGGTCCCCGGCAATTGAATGCAAAACTAGTGTCGTGACTTGGAAATTCGTTGAAGAATTCTGTTCAAAACGGCCGCAGCTGTCGTTGCGCCCGCTCGCGAGGCGTCCAGCCGCGTGTCGCGGCCGCGCCTAGTCTGCGACCGTTTTGAACAGAATTCGGCATCGCCGCTTCTTCGCTCCTGACCTATCAACGAATTTCCAACTCACGACACCGGGTGAAATGACATGAAACCAATCCAGGTCGGCCTGCTGGGCATCGGGACCGTCGGTTCCGGCACGTACAAGGTTCTCACCCGCAACCAGGAGGAGATCCGCCGCCGCGCGGGCCGCGCCATCGAGATCACGATGGTGGCCGACCTCGACGTCGAACGCGCCAAGTCCGTCGTCGGCGACGGCGTCAAGGTGGTGTCCGATGCGCGCCAGATCATCGCCAATCCCGACATCGACATCGTCGTCGAGCTGATCGGCGGCTACGGCGTGGCCAAGGCGCTGGTGCTCGAGGCGATCGCCGCCGGCAAGCACGTGGTCACGGCCAACAAGGCCTTGCTGGCCGTGCACGGCAACGAGATCTTCGCGGCCGCGCGCGAAAAGGGCGTCATGGTGGCCTTCGAGGCGGCCGTGGCCGGCGGCATTCCCATCATCAAGGCGCTGCGCGAAGGCCTGACCGCCAACCGCATCGAGTGGATCGCCGGCATCATCAACGGCACGACCAACTTCATCCTGTCCGAGATGCGCGACAAGGGGCTGGACTTCGACGTCGTGCTCAAGGAAGCGCAGCGCCTGGGCTACGCCGAGGCCGATCCCACCTTCGACATCGAGGGCGTGGATGCGGCCCACAAGGCCACGGTCATGAGCGCCATCGCGTTCGGCATCCCGATGCAGTTCGACAAGGCGCACGTCGAGGGCATCGTGGGCCTGCAGGCCGCCGACATCAAGCATGCCGAGTCGCTGGGCTACCGCATCAAGCTGCTGGGCATCACGCGCCGGCGTGCCGACGCCGACGGCATCGAGCTGCGCGTGCACCCCACGCTGGTGCCGGCCAAGCGCTTGATCGCCAACGTCGAAGGCGCGATGAACGCCGTGGTGGTGCAGGCCGACGCGGTCGGCACCACGCTGTACTACGGCAAGGGCGCGGGCGCCGAGCCGACCGCCTCGGCCGTCGTCGCCGACCTGGTCGACATCACGCGCCTGCACACCGCCGATCCCGACCACCGCGTCCCGCACCTGGCCTTCCGCGCCGACTCGCTGGCGGCCACGCCCATCCTGCCGATCGCCCAGGTCGTCACCTCGTTCTACCTGCGCCTGTGCGTGGCCGACGAGGCGGGCGTGCTGTCGAAGATCACCACCACGCTGGCCGAGCACGACATTTCCATCGACGCCGTGCTGCAGCGCCCCAGCCCCGAGCAGAAGGCCGGCCAGCAGGACCTGATCATCCTCACGCACAACACCGTCGAGGGCAGGATGCGCACGGCCATCGCCAAGATGCAGGCGCTGCCGACCGTGCTGGCGCCCATCGTCTCGCTGCGCAAGGAAGATCTCGCGTGATCATGACCACCTCCTCGCTCCTCCCGTCGCTGCCCCCCGAGGGGGAGCCCGTCAGTCCTCGGGAGACCCTCGTCCGATGAAGTACCTGAGCACCCGCGGCGACCAGACGCCGCGTTCCTTCAGCGAGATCCTGCTCGAGGGCCTGGCGCCCGACGGCGGCCTGTACCTGCCCGAACGCTATCCGCAGGTCGACGCGGCCACGCTCGCGCGCTGGCGCGGGCTGTCGTACGCGGAGCTCGCGTTCGAGATCCTGTCGCTGTACATCGACGACATCCCCGCCGCCGACCTGAAGGCGCTGGCCGCCAAGACGTACACGGCCCGGGTGTTCGGCACGCCGGCCATCGTGCCCCTGAAGCCGCTGGAACCCGGCGTGCAGCTCGAGGCGCTGTCCAACGGCCCGACGCTGGCCTTCAAGGACATGGCGATGCAACTGCTGGGCAACCTGTTCGAGTACGAACTGGCGCGCCGCGGCGAGACGCTCAACATCCTGGGCGCCACCTCCGGCGATACCGGCAGCGCCGCCGAGCACGCGATGCGCGGCAAGCACGGCGTCAGCGTGTTCATGCTCAGCCCCTACGGCCGCATGAGTCCGTTCCAGCAGGCGCAGATGTTCAGCCTGCAGGACGAGAACATCCACAACCTGAGCGTCGAGGGCGTGTTCGACGACTGCCAGGACATCGTCAAGGCCGTCTCCAACGACCTCGCGTTCAAGCGCCAGTGGCGCATCGGCACCGTCAACTCGATCAACTGGGCGCGCCTGCTGGCGCAGGTCGTCTACTACTTCGCCGGCTATTTCCAGGCCACGACGCGCGAGGACCAGCAGGTCAGCTTCGCGGTGCCCTCGGGCAACTTCGGCAACGTCTGCGCCGGCCACGTCGCGCGCATGATGGGCCTGCCGATCCGGCGCCTGGTGGTGGCCACCAACGAGAACGACGTGCTCGACGAGTTCTTCCGCACCGGCACCTACCGCGTGCGCGGCTCGGCCGAGACCTTCGAGACCTCGAGCCCGTCGATGGACATCTCCAAGGCGTCCAACTTCGAGCGCTTCGTGTTCGACCTGCTGGGCCGCGACGGCCCGCGCACGCGCGAACTGTTCGGCCCCGCGCTGCTGCGCGACGGCGCCTTCACGCTGCTGCCGGCCGAGAAGGCCCACATCGCCGGCTTCGGCTTCGTCTCGGGCCGCAGCACGCACGCCGACCGCCTGGCCACCATCCGCGACACCGACGCGCGCTTCGGCGTCGTCATCGACACCCACACTGCAGACGGCCTGAAGGTGGCGCGCGAGCACGCCGAGCCCGGCGTGCCGATGATCGTGCTCGAGACCGCGCTGCCGGTGAAGTTCGCCGACACGATCCAGGAGGCCCTGGGCCGCAAGCCCGAGCTGCCGCCGGCGCTGGCCGACCTGGAGTCGCGGCCCAAGCGCTTCACAGTCGTCAAGGCGGACGTGGGCGTGGTCAAGGCCTTCATCGAGGTGCACGCGCCGGCACATTGAGGCGGCGGGCTCGCTGGCCGCCTGGCGGCGCCTTCGGCGCGCCAAAGCGGCTCGTAGGGCGGGTTAGCCGAAGGCGTAACCCGCCATGTCAGGGAAGACGGGGCTGTCGAAGGCGAGCGTCGCCGTCCAGCGCATCGGCCAATTTGACAGTCACGGCGCCCAGGCCATCGCCGCTGTTGCATCATTGCGCCCTGATGACAGAAAACGCCGCCTCACCCGCCCCCCAGCCGCCCGCGCGCGGCCCGCTGATCAGTGCCGACGACGCCCTCGCGCGCCTGCTGGCCGCCGTCGCGCCCGCCGGCCGCACCGAGACCGTCGCCACGCCCGAGGCCTGGGGCCGCGTGCTGGCACGCGACGTCGTCTCCACCGTCCACGTGCCGCCCGAGGACAACAGCGCGATGGACGGCTACGCCGTGCGCGTCGCCGACCTCGCGCAGGGCGCCGGCACGCTGCTGCCCGTGAGCCAGCGCATCGCGGCCGGCCGCCCCGGCCAGCCGCTGGCCGCCGGCACCGCGGCGCGCATCTTCACCGGCGCGCAGATCCCGCCGGGCGCCGATGCGGTCGTGATGCAGGAGCATTGCGAGGCCGTCGCCGGCGACGGCCTGGGCCAGGTGCGCGTCAACGAGCTGCCTGCGCCCGGCTTGGCGATCCGCCGCCAGGGCGAGGACGTGATGCGCGGCCATGTCGTGCTGCGCGCCGGCCATCGGCTGGACGCCGCGGCCATCGGCCTGGCGGCCACGGTGGGCATGGCGCAGCTGGAGGTGGCGGCGCGGCCGCGCGTGGCGTTGTTTTCCACCGGCGACGAGCTCGTGATGCCCGGCGAGCCGCTGCCCCCGGGCGCGATCTACAACTCCAACCGCTTCATGCTGGGCGCGCTGCTGCGCGGGCAGGGCTGCGTCGTCACCGACCTGGGCAACGTGCCCGACCGCCTCGTCGCCACGCGCGCGATGCTGCGCGAGGCCGCCGCCGGACACGACCTGATCCTGAGCTCGGGCGGCGTGTCCGTCGGCGAGGAGGATCACCTGAAGCCGGCGCTGGCCGCCGAAGGCCGGCTCGACCTGTGGGCGATCGCGATCAAGCCCGGCAAGCCGCTGGCGTTCGGCGCGGTGCGCCGTGCGGGCGACGAGGGGCAGGGCGCCGAGACCTGGTTCATCGGTCTGCCGGGCAACCCGGTCTCGAGCCACGTCACCTTCACGCTGTTCGTGCGTCCGGTGCTCGCGCGCCTGCAGGGCGCGTCCGCGCAGATGCCGCCGCCCATCATGATGCGCGCCGATTTCGACTGGCCGCGCCCCGACAAGCGGCGCGAGTTCCTGCGCGTGCGTCGCAACGCCGAGGGCGGCCTCGACCTCTACGCCAACCAGGGCTCGGGCGTGCTCACCTCGCTGGCCTGGGGCGACGGCCTGGCCGACATCTCCCCGGGTCAGGCGGTGCGGCGCGGCGATCTCGTGCGCTACCTCTCGCTGGCCGAGCTCGCGCCATGAAGCTGACGCTGAAGTACTTCGCCTCGCTGCGCGAGGCGCTGGGCCCGGGCGGCGCACTCGACTGGCAGCCCGCCGGCGAGCCCACCGCCGCGGCCCTGCGCGCCTGGCTGCGCACGCAGTCGGACGCCCACGCCCAGGCGCTCGCGCCCGGGCGCGCCGTGCGCGTGGCGGTCGACCAGGCGCTGGCCGACGAGGCGACCCCGCTGCGCGACGGCGCCGAGGTCGCGTTCTTCCCACCCGTCACCGGAGGCTGAGCGTGGCCGCCCGCGTGCGCATCCAGGAAGCCGACTTCGACGTCGGCGCCGAATTCGCCGCGCTGCAGGGCGAGCGCACCGACGTCGGCGCCGTGGCCAGCTTCGTCGGCTGCGTGCGCGGCCACACGAAGGACGACGACATCTCCGCGCTGACGCTGGAGCACTACCCCGGCATGACCGAGCGCGCCATCGAGGCGATGATCGTCGAGGCCGAGGCGCGCTTTGCGGTGCAGGGGGCGCTCGTGATCCACCGTGTCGGGCAGCTGCGCCCGGGCGAGCGCATCGTGCTCGTGGCCACGATGTCGCCGCACCGGCGCGACGCGTTCCAGGCCTGCGAGTTCCTGATGGACTACCTCAAGACGCATGCGCCGTTCTGGAAGAAGGAGACCACGGGGCAGGGGGAGCGCTGGGTGGATGCGCGGGTGGAGGACGATGCGGCGTTGCAGCGGTGGGGGTTGGAGTCGGCCAATGCGGCGCGCGGGCAGGGCGGCGAGAGCGGCGGGGACTGACCGGGCGAATCGTCCAGGTCGTGCTCGCACAAGTCGTGCGGACGAGCGGCGGCTCGGCACGCAGGAGCGCTTCATCCTTCGGTGACGGGAATCGATGACACGCCCAATGCAATGAGTTGCCGTCCCCATGGAATGCGTTCGACCGGGCGTGCAATGGCCAGGGGCTCGAGTCGAATCGATTCGATTCGCGAGGCATTGAATTCCACTCGCGATGAATTGGGTTCGGCCTGGAATGCAGTTCATCGGTCTGCGAGATGAATTCGTCGCACTCGCAGAGCAATGAATTCAATGCGCGATGCAATCGAGGCCCCTGAAAAAAGGCGTTGATTCACTCCGGAGTCCAATTCATCCGTGCTGGAATAGAACGCGTTCGGGTCTGGCACCGGCAAGGCCCGATCCTCGGCCTTTGGCATGGCGCTGACAAGCTGACCTTCATCATGTACAACCAAGACGCATCAAGACTGTCCCGTCCGCTCCGCATGGCGCCCGCGCGCCGCGCTCTGATCGTCGCCATGACGCTGCTCGTTGCCTGCGCGACGACACCGGCCGCCGCCGAGGCACCGCCAGCCCGGGCGCAGGATGACGGCACAGCCGAACGCGCGCGTGCGATCGACGCCATGCTGCAGCGCTATCTCAAGCCCGGGGGGCCGGGTGCGGTGGTATTGGTCACCGACCATGGCACGCCGGTGTTCCGCAAAGCCTACGGCCTGGCCAAGGTCAGCGAGAACGTGCCGCTCGATCCCGCAATGAGCTTGCGCGTGGGCTCCATCACCAAGCAATTCACGGCAGCGGCGATCATGCTGCTGGCCGAGCAAGGCAAGCTCGCGCTGTCCGACAAGGTCGGGCAATACCTGCCGGCCTTCGCCGGGGCGGACAGCCCGATCACCATCGAGCATCTGCTCACGCACACCTCCGGCATCCGCAACTACACCGAGCTGCCGCACTTCGCCGAACGAATGAACACGGATGTCAGCGTGGAGGAGGGCATCGCATTCTTCAAGGACGCGAAACCTGAATTTATCCAAGGGGACCGCTTTGCCTACAGCAATTCCAACTACTTTTTGCTGGGCGCCATCATCGAGCGCGTGTCCGGCATGCCCTACGCGGACTTCATGGCCCGCAACGTCTTCGAGCCGCTGCAACTGACGCATACCCGTATCGACACCGACGCTGCTCCCGCCGACGTCATCGGCTACACACAGGCACGCCGCAAGGTGACCGTGCCGCCGGACTACAGCATGCGCTGGCCTTACGCGGCGGGCGCGCTGCGCACCAGTGTCGATGACCTGGCACTGTGGGACCAGGCGACGGTTCACGGCAAGTTGCTGAAACCCGCATCCTGGCAGCGGATGGCCACCAGTTACCGCCTGCACGGCATTCGCGCGACGGGCTATGGCTATGGCCTTTTCATCCGCAGCATGCGGGGCAAGGCCGCGATCGAACACGGTGGCGATATCGGCGGCTTCAGCGCCGACATGGTGCGCTTCCCGCAGGAGGAGATCTTCATCGCCGTGCTGGCGAACAATGACGCGGGCGACCCGGCTCCAGACCAACTGGCGGCAAAGATCGCGGCCCTCGTCGTGCCACGCTGAATCACCCTTTGCACTCGTGCATCAACCACACCTCGAGTGGCGGGTCCGGCAGCTTCGCCCCGCTGGCAGGCACGACGCGCATCTTCGTTTTCAGGGGGCACCCCTTGGCGGCGAAGAACGACTCGACCGCCGCGGCCAGGGCTTCAGCGTCCGCTGATTCGTCGCTGCGAAAGTACTTCACCAGGTTCTGGTAGTCGCCTGCGACCCGCTCCGCGCCGGGGGCGTTGAACGCCTTGGCCTTGAGTGCTTCTCGCAGCTGATTGATGACGTCGCGGGTGAGGTCGCCCCTGAACTGGATGTAGGCCAGCCGGCCGGTCGTGCCGCTTGGCTTGGCAGCCTTCAGATCGCTGTTGGTCTGGGCAAGCGAGGCCTTGAGTTCGGCCACCGCCTGTTCTGCCTCGTGCTGCTCCTTGACCGCCTGGTCGCGCTTCGCGAAGGCCTCGCTTGCGGCAGATTCCGCGGCGTGCCTGGCCTTTTCCGCATCCGCCTTGGCGGCGACCGATCTTTCGAGGTCGTCCTTGGCGTTCTTTGCCTTGAGCTCCCCCACCTCGTACTGCGTGTAGGCGGCGACGACGCCGCCGACCCCCAGCAACACGCCACCGAGAACCTTGATGGCCTCGGACCAGAAGTTGCTCGACGCCTGGCGTGAAACAGTTTGCGCCTCCTGCTCAAGCTTCTTGGCCTCGGCAAGCGTCTTGTCGATCTGTGCTTTCTTCAGCTGGTCGTCGAGCGGCAGTTCGCTCATGTCGTACTCCCCAGTCGATGTCGTCGGCGTGTCGGCATCCTAGCGATGAAGCGCTGCCTTGACATCAGCAATCTTGACGATGGCCGCACGCGACTGATTCCTCGTGCAAGTGCCGAAGCGAGCGTCACTTGCTACATGCAAGGAAACCGCGGCGGGTGCAGAAGGCTGCGGGAGCCCGACCTGACCCCGAATCCGTGGGTTCCGGACTGAATTGATCCACTCGGACAACCTATGAGTTGCAGACGCATCGCGGATTAGACGCGACGGTCGAGATCCGCCTGGATCTGCCTGACGACGGCATGGAGCTCGGGAGTCATCTCGAAGGGCTTGCCGGCGGGCGACTTCGGGCGCAAGAGTGGCGCCGGTGCCCAGCCGTCGTCATCGACCCCCGTCTCGCGCATCCAGTGCACGCAGCCGTTCGCCGCATTGGCCTTGCAGGTCGCCACGCCACCCTGTCGGCACGCCGCCATGTAGGGATCGCCCCAGGCCGGGCCGGCCCAGTGCACGCAGTACCAGCAGGGGCGCGGGGGATGGTCATAGTGATGGGCCGTGGACATGGGCGCATGGTGGCGAGCGGGAGGCTCAGCGCGTGCGCTTGTGCTTTTTGGTGGCGCTCTTGGGTAATTTAAGTAATCGGACTGGCTAAGAAGATCCGCCCCGAATCCGCGTCGGCAGTCAGGTTCCAACGAGTAGCAGTGATAGTCGCGACGAGGCCGGCTGACTGCATCCGCTGCATAGCAGTCATCGGTTTGGGCAACTCTCTACCAAAGAACCTTGTCAATGATTCGGGGAACTCCAATGGTGCCCGGCTTGGGGTCGAGGGCCATGAAACCTGCATGACCCAGCGCGGAATGTGCAGCGATCCAGCCTTCATAGACAGCCTGTCCAACATCTAGTGCACCGAGGAACTGCTCCGACTTCCAGCAGTGACGCCCACCTCCCCTTGGGCTTGGATTAGGCACCCCAGAAAATGGACGCCCGACCCAGTGAGTCCAGTTCGCGAGCCCGAGCGAAGGCAAATAACTAGCGCGATCGATGTGATAGTAAGAGAGACCCGAATGTCGTCCGTCGATCATTGGCGCGAACCTGACGAACGACGCGCCGCTTTACGGCAACGACTTCATCACCGTGAACCCGAGGCCGGCCGAGGTATACCTGAAGCACTTCGAGCGCAACTACGGGCAGCGTCGGAGATTTGATCAGGCAGAGCGGGCAGCGTCGAGTCGAGCAACCTGCTCTTCGACCCACAAGCGTTCGAGACGCTTCCTGTATTTCACACTGAACCCCGCAGCAGGAAAGAGGCCCTCTGGCACCGGGTGAAGGTCCGACCAGTGTTCCGAACCTGGCGAGCTGTTCTCTTTGACAGTGACCAGTGCTGAAACGTCGTGCTCGAAGTAGAAGCGCATCAACGTGCTCTTCGAGACCTTCCTCGTTCCAGGCCCAAACAGGTGGTGGAAGCGTTGACTCCGCGAGAACGCATGTCCCCGCTGTATGAGTCTGCGATCCTGGTTCTCGTGCAGTTCCCGCAGCGCATCTTCGGAAATCGCGACCACTTCCCAATGGTGCTCGCCAGTCGCAGCAGCTTCAAACGAGCGCTGCTTGGAGTCGGCTGATGAAGACTCTGGCGCATTTCTAAGCAGCTCGTAGAGCCTGTAGAGAAATTCAGCCCGCTCGGGCTCTATCTGTCTGCGCCTTTGGAACGGTGTCAATGCGTGTTCGATGGTTCCTGCACGTCGAGTCGGCATAGTTCTTCTCAGATCGCAAAGTCTTCGAGTGATTTGCCGTCAGCTAGCGCCGTTGCCAACCACTTCGGCTTCAGACCGCGGCCAGTCCACGTCGAGCCAGTTGCGGGGTCACGGTACTTCGGCGCGACCTTTGATCCTGCCTTGACACCGTTCTTCTTGGCCGGTGTCTCAACTAGGTCAGCAGCCGTCAACCCATGCTGTGACATCAACTCCTTGACCTTCGCGATTGCCTCGGCCTTTGCTGACGATTGCGCCTCACGGATCTGACGTTCGAGGGCTTCCTTCTGCGCGATGAGGTCACTGAGGGAAGGTGCCATTTTCAGGTTCTCGGGTCGGTGGGGAGGGCCGTGAGTATGTACCAGTTGAGTTGCCCGTGGCTGAACCTTTGTGAGCCGGACGTGAAAAGAGCCCCATACCGAAGCTCTCATTCCTCGCATTTCAGCAGTGTGAGTGCCAGGCCAAATGGCGTCGACGCTCAGAATGGGAAGGACGATCGCCAACAGGATTCGCTCAACGATTTCGGCAATGAGCTGCGAGTGCGTCTCGAGACACCCCCGCACCACGACGATCGCGTGACCGGACATTGCGCCGGCCAAGCGCCAAGTCCGGACCCGCTGCAAAGCTGCATTGGCACCAGCTTTCTTGGCCATCTACGAACCCATGGCTAGCTGGTCGCCACCATACTGAACTGCGAGTCAGTAGCTCCGCATTTACGGCGGGGCCTATCGGTGGCGTCGAAGTTCTACCTGGGAGAGTCTTGCCAGCCGCTGGGGTGAGCGTTTGGCTCTGCAAAGCTGATTTGTCGATATGCGCGGATTTCTCGCATGTGAACGGAGAGCCTTCGCTTTCCAGGCCTCCATGAACAGGCCGCGCTGCGGAGGAGCTTCGTAAGCGACGGCGTCACTACTTGCGGAGCTTTGACGATGGATCGGCCGTTCGCGCCGCTTGCATTCCTCAACCTCGAACTCGCGGGCTCATCGGTCAGTGCTGTCAGGGATGTGTATTTCCACATTAGGCACACGGGATGGTTCCCCTGTCGTGCATTCGGGCCACCTTTGCCTTCGATCTTAGGGATCCGCCTTTCGGTGAAGTTGTGCCCATCATTGAGCGCTGTTCAAAGGGCGGCGGCGGTGCTGCCGCGGGCGGGAGGCAAACAAAATGAATGCATTTGGCCGTGCGGCGAGCTTTATTTTTGCTCAGGTGCTCCTTTGCAATGTCTGTTTTGCACAGGATCAATCGGCTCCAGCGCCCGAATCAGCGCAGACCGATGAATTTGAAAGTGTCTTGAAAAACCCTGAGTTTCATCCGTGCGCGACTGATGCAACATATAAGTTTATTGAACGCGTTCAGTTTGCTGCATATCAATCTGATCCCTCGCTAAAGGAACTTTGGGACGCGCAGCGTGATAGCAAGAAGATGCTCAACGGATTGAAGGAGACCGAAGAGGTTCTCAACAAGCGTGCTGGCGCGAGTAAAAATGAAGAATCCGACGCTGACGTTGAGAAACTAATCGCGGAGAATCTTGCTAAGCAACTTCCAACCTGCTACGAGAGCCCGCCCGCATACTTCATATTTCACACCTATCAAGAAGAACTTGAGCCGGCGCGTGTGCGTCTCTATGGTGGGTCTGCCGGCGCTCCCAAACTGGCGACTGTCCCGTCTACTGAAATCAATGCCTACACTTACCCTTCCGCCCAGGGTCGAGATAGCATTGTGGCATTCAATGCCCAACTGATGAATTTCGCTTGGCAGATGACCAAAGTAACTCTTCCCACGTTAAGCATCGAAAACGAGGGGAAGATGGTGAAAATTGATCATTCACTTGGGCGCGCGAATCAATCTATTAGTCAAACGCCAGCGTTGAAAGCCAACTTTGCCAACGCCATCCTAGAATTTTTATTATTGCTCCCTCCGAAAACTGAGGCGTTGGCGCCGAGCTATGACCCACTTGTAGTAAACTTTGCGAGCGGGATGGAAATGTTCGCCGTCGCTCACGAATACGGACACGTAATAAAAGGACATCGCTCTTCGACTACAACCATACCTTTGGGCGCCGCAGGCGGGGGTGCGCCAGGCATGAAGGTAAGTGTGTATAACCGTTCGTGGGCCCAGGAGTTCGAGGCTGATGAAGTCGGAATTCACTTGGTGGCCGACACGCTGTCTCAATCGAAGTCGGGATGGATGGACGGCGAAGGTTGGGTCTTTGAAGCGCGTGGCGCACTTTTCTTCTTCAAGTGCCTCGACATTATCGAAGCCGCAACGTTCATACGTGATCACGGGCATGCACGACCACAGCCTACGCTTGCGCAGCGCGTCGCCCTTCGGAGCATCGCCTCCGGTATCGGGACGGACGATGATCGGGTCGCTGCAGCAGAATGGCTGTCGGACTCTCATCCGCCCCCTTGGCTGCGCTTGGAACGTGCGCGTCTAATACTGGATCAAGAGATAAAACAGCGAGCCGCTAGCGCCAGTGCGCTTGCGATCGCAGATATTGCTACTGGAATACTAGATAACATCGATATCATCCAGGATTCGATCGCTGACCGAATCTCTGTCGCAATTGGTTTTGCAAAAACAGTTAGGGATCAGAACGACGCCGGTCATAAGCTCACCGATGCAGATTATCAACGATACTTGCTTGACGCCTTGCGTTCTGCTTCCCCCTCGTCGCTAAGTGTCGATGATCAAATGGTTCGCCCTGGTTGTGTCGTCCATTATTCAACTTGGCTGCAAACATTTATTTGCTCGCCTGCGCTACAAAGGGCAATAGTTACGTATGAGGGTCCAACGCCGAGCGATCCAGAGCTTTTGGATGCGTATCGGCTCGCTATACAGGCGGATCCTGCATTGCTGACCGGCAAGCAACGCGAGTGGGCAAAAAAACATTTAACAACAAGCGTTTCCGAGTCATCCAAGGGCGCGTTAGCTCTCTTGGGTCTCAGTGGCGACATAACAGCAGATGGGATTCTGAAAAATTTCATTGCGCAAGCGCCTCCAGACGAGCTGAGGATTGAAGCGGAGCGCGCACGCTCTTTCCTGTCGCGCTTTGGCAGAGATACGTCACTGGCAACCAGCGCAAGTGCTGCTACGCTTTCGGGTGCTCCAATTTCTTATTTAGTCTTTCCTTCGGGAATCGACAGCAAAGAAATTGAGCGGGATCTGCACGATGAGAGTAGTCTGCCAGGGAGCGAAGGCTTCTTGAGAAGGAACTCAGGTTTTGATCCGAAGGAGACCTTCGCTCCTGCGGTATTCGCCAGACTCGTCTCGAGAAGCAGTAACGCCAAAGCGATGGCAGATATCGCTGACGTTTTGACTCAATATGGACAGATTGACTCCGCTTTAAGCGTTGCGAGCTATGCGGAGCAGCATTTTGGAGTTGATGCTGATCTGGAGAATATCTACGGGAACGCGCTTCTGAAAGTGGGCCGCAATGCAGCTGCGCGAAAGCACTATTTGGCCAGCATAAGGGCTGGACGGACCGATGGATGGCCGGAAAATAACATTGCCGAGACATATGTGAATGATCGCCAACCTGGCGAAGCGGTAGTTTGGTTCAAGAAGTCGCTAAGCAGAAAGGGCCAAAAGCGATCTCCCGCCGATTTTGCTGATCAACTAAACCGCTACGCATGGTTCCTAGCCAGAACCAGTCCTAAGAATCACACAAGGGCGAAAGAAGCCTTGGCGCTGAGTGAGGTGGCGAACGCTTTGGTTAAAAACTCGGATCCAAATTATCTCGACACGCTTGCGGAATGTCTGAAAATAAACAAGAGACCGCAGGATGCATATAAGGCCTCCCAAGCCGCCATTGCGCTAGTTGAGAAGGAGTCGGAAAAATACGCCCAATTTAACAGCCGATTGTCCGAGTTTGAAGCCGCTCTCAAGAAGCCGAGCGAGGCGAAAGCTATTAAGGGGGCAAGCCATGAGCAGTAAGCCAAAGTCTTTTGCGCAGCGAAGCTCCCGCGCATCGCAGGTTCTTTTGGTCGCTGCAATGATGTCAGCTTGCTCGACGCCGGTCGAGATGCAATATAAATCTAATCCTCAGTCGAATGATTTTCCCGCGGCTGCGAAACTCGCTAGTAGTAGTTTTGAATATGTAGAGTTTAGTAGGATGTATATCAAGGTTGCGCCGCAAGAGAGTAGCAGCGCTGCAAAGGCAGTAGATGCATCCACACCCTCAGTCCGGAAGGGTGCGACGGCTTCTGATCCGCAAGCTTCCGCTGCAGCACCAGTTGCGACAGATACCAGCTCAGGCGCCCGAAAGCAGCCTGACAAGAAGGCTAAATCCGCGTCGAAAGGAGCTTCCGGTACGGCCGGCTCGCAGCACTCGCCGGCGGCCGCGGCGTCTTCCGTCGCGCCTACGTCTGATAGTACAAGCGAGGCAAAGAGCCCGCCTAGCCTCGACCCCGATGCCGCGATGAGAACGAGCCTCATTGATGGGAAAAAGTGGGTTGCGACGGTCGTCCCCGTACCGGACTCGGACTTCGGTTTTTGGGTCCGGGGCGTTAGTGGCTATTGGATGTCCACAAGCGCGTCAATAGCCAGGTATGAGAACTCGAACGTTCCCTCTTCTGTCACGTTCAAGTCAGAGAATCTAGTTGCAAAACGCATCGGTCAATTTGCGGGTGCGGCCGTGTCGATGGTCAAATTGCTTGGGGAGGTCGGCGTTCCGGTCGATAGTGCCGGTATTGAGGCTCAAGCGCCCCTACTTCCATTCTCAATCCCGGTTCCAGAAGCAGATAAGGCGATCGGGGACTTGAATGACGGCTGGTCATATTCTTTTGAGTATGATTCAAGCGCTCCTGTTGCGGGTGCTGTCGACTATAAGTCATTCCTCGCGGGAGTAATTTCGTCCAAGGTAAATTATTGGCCAGTGCCGGCATGTCGTACCGCCACGCTTACGCTTTTCCCACCCAACAATTCGACTGTTGGTCATAATTTTTCGTTCAATGTGGTTGTCTCACACCCGAATGTATTGCGCTTACAGCCAATTCCCGTTGAGGGGACGCTTAGCTTGGGTTTGATATGCGGCGCCGGCAGCTCCGGAAGTCAGAAGACCGATTCAACTCAGACGTTCGTGGATGAGCTTGCGGCTGTTCAACAAGGCGTTCAGAAGGTCTCCGATGCGAAGAACGGAAAAGCGGGGGCTGACGCGGCCTCGTCTGCGGCAAGCGGCGCGGCCGGTGGGAAAGCGCCGAAGAACGGATCTTCGCACTGAAGCGTGTTTTTTAGCATGTCGGTCAAACTCGGATCAATGCTTACCGGCCTCGTCGCGGTGCTTTGGAGCGACGTGGGTCAGGCTGATGCCAAAGTTGAGCTTGCGCTTAAGGAGAAACGTTCTGACGAAATTGTCTTCGAAAGCTACCGTGACGTCGCGGAAATCCATTCAATACCACTTGCGAATGGGAGGAAGGTTGCCGACCCTGAGAGCTGGCGATCAATTCTTGTTGCGTATGTTGGAGTCGATCCGCAGTCGCATTTGCCAATAACCTGCACCGGAACACTTATCGGGCCCGGAGTATTCCTTACCGCAGCCCATTGCTTTGATCGCGGTGCCTCACGGGGCATTGAAAGCAAAATATCCATTGGATATGGTTCTCACAATGAATTGCAAGTCGATTGCGATATCGCCCCAGCATATCGGCTCGCAGTTAAGAAAATGGTGTGGAATGGCGCACCCCCGCGTGTCTCCGATGACTTTGCGCTATGTAGTTTTGACTCGGCAAAATATACCCCTCCTGGCATAATATATGAGCTTATAGATACGAAAAATGCTGTCCCGAAAAATTTGCCTGTGCTAATGAGTGGACTTGGATGCGCAAAATTGACTGTAGATCGCGTGGTGGGGCTGTTGAGCTCGGCGTCCGACCTTTCGTTAAGAATTGGAGACGCTATTGCCCAGGCGCCCGCCACCCTAGACGCCGGCGCTGAAAGCAATTATCTCCAAATACATTCTCAAATTTCGCAGCCAGCGCTTTGCCCTGGTGATTCCGGCGGCCCGCTGTTTTCTGGTATAGATTCGGATCATCCGATCGGAAAACGGCGGATACGCGGGATCAATTCGACTATCGGGCGAGCCTTCACCCAGGGAGGTGATGTATATTTCGTTTCAAAAATATCGGTACTGGCAAGTCCAAGTTTTATTGCACTCCTTGATGAGTGGCATGCCGCACATAAAGACAATCTTATATGCGACGATTCTTCTGCTGGAACGCATTCATGCGGAAATTAGCTCGAGTGGGATGCGACGCTGGGCAATTGAGACAACAAGGCGCAAATGAGCGCTCCCCCGTCCGCTGTGTGGGGGTACTCATTTGGCCGACGCCAACTGAGAGCTGGGTTCAGGAGCCGCAACCAGGCGGCAGTCCAACGAGGAGCGTCGAGAGACCCAGAGCTGTCAGACTCAGCAATTGGTTTGGCTCCCAGCGCGATGATTTCGGGCAATTCCCAGCGCCCGCTCACTTTCCCCAAGGCTCAGAGGCCGGTTCGCACGCACCTTGCGATTCGCTACGCCCAGAGAAATCCCGAGCCAATCGAGTAGTTCCTCGTGAGATGCGTTCAGATCGGCGGAAAGCGCCATGAGAACTGACGCTGGAAGCCTCGTTTTCACGATGTCCGCGCATTCCCCGCGATTCAAACTGAGCAAGCCAACGTAGTCGCGCTGCTTGGATTCCGTCCAACGTGACCAACCACCGCTCTCCAACCAATTCGGAGTCGCTCGGGGGGAAGTTGCCGCCTCATCGACGTCTTGACTCGTCGAGGTCGCCCGGCCGAATCACCCGGGCCTCACCATCAGCATCGATGGCCGTCATTCCGCGCAAACCTACGCCGAACTTCTGAAGCCTTGCTCGCCAATGATTGGATGAGTCTTGGCTGTCGTGGTGATGTCCATGGACGGCAACAGCTAAGTGCTGAGTTGCGTTCAAAGAATCGCGCCATCGCAATCACCAAGGTCCGGGCATAGCGACAAAAGGCGAGCGGTGCTGAGCTCCTGAAGCGCATGGGGCGCGACGTCAGCAATGCAGCGGGACCCGGCGTTGGCAGGTGCCTGCCAAACGACCGCCTCTCCCCGCATAGCGGTCAGTTGGATGGGCAGCGCGAGCAGTCTGCGCTCGCGGTTCAGGGCTGCAATAGTTGGCGCTGCAGCGACCGTCCGTTGCCACCCAGCTTCATGGCGGAAATGGCTTTGTTTGCGGCCGGCGGCAAGTTGCGCGCTCCTGCGACTTTGAGTTCCAGCAGCAGATGCAGCAGTGCAGTCATATCGCGCGGCGGATCCTCCGGCCGCGCTTGAACCGCCGTGCACAGCAGCTCGAACACGAAGCCGTCGATACGAGGATCGGCGCGCAGCGCCGCCTGCAGGCTCTTGTGCAGACGGGCCGCCTTCAGCAACGGTGTTGCCAGCAGCGCACGCAGCTTGTCGCCGAGAAGCTGCGACGAATCGAACCTGCCGTCAGCATGCGCGTGCGCCAGGGCGTCGACGGCTACGGCCGTCTGGCCTGGTTCCTTGCCGGCCAGTGCCAGCGCCAGCAACAGGCAAGCCATCGGCCCCATCCGGGTCGTCGGGTCGAGCAAGGGCTCGAGGTAGGCCCGATTCTGCCACTGCGCCTCCCACCAGTCGATATTGCCGCCCACCATCTGCGCGCCTTCGGCGAAGAAGCCCTCCAAGTCGGACGGCATCAGCGTAGCGAGGTAGCGGATCGCGCCCGCGTCGACTCCAGCGAAGCTCCACCATTGCAGGTAGCGGTGCTCGACATCCTCGGTGCAGTAACGCAGCACTGCTGGCAAGTAGTCGGCCGGCCGCGCGGCGCGGGGTTCAACCGCCAGCTCGAAGTGGTTGTGCGTGTAGGTCTTGCCCTGGCCAACGTGCGAATCGGTGCGCACTCGCCAGACAAAGCGCGCGGCCAGCGCGCCGTCGGGGCCGAGGCCGGGATGGCGTGCCTCCAGCGCGGCGTCGTCCGCGCCAGGATGGCGGATGCGCGCCGCCGCGGCGAATAGGACGCGCTCGGCACCGGGCAAGATGTCGTCGGCGAGCGCATAACGCAGCGCGCGCACGAAAGGGGCATCTGTCAACGCGCGTACCTGCGCCGGAACGCCTCCGGCGGGCGCCAGGCGCAGCAGCGCGTGCACCTGCTCCTTCTCGTCCGGGCTCACGCCCGCGTCGACATATGCCTGCCAGCGCCGGGCGAGCAGATCTGCCGCAATGTAGCCACCGCGATGCGTGGGCGTGGCCAACGGCTCCAATCGATGCCCGCTCCGGCTCATTCGTGCCAGGGCATCGATGCGGCCGACAAGCAGCTTCTCCAGGGGACTGCGGTGGCCGCGATGGTCGATGCTGACGCTCCCCAGAGCGGCCTCGCCAGAGACGAGAATGCGCAGCAGCCTCGCCAGTTCGCGCGGTAGCAGCCGTTCCATACGTGCCGCGCGCTTGAGCACCGGCGCGAACAGCGCTCGGTCGGCCAGCGGTGCGCCCGCCAGCAGACCCGCGACGGCGCGCTCGAAGTTCTCCACGTCGTCGGCATGCTCGAAGACGTGTGCGATGCAGTCGACGAGTTCGTCCGGATCAACGATCGGCGCGACACGGCGGTCATCGCCGGTCGGATCGACCGGGCCGCGATTCGCAGCGATCCGAGTCGGTGCTGCTGGTGCAGCCGCCTTGCTCGCGCCGAGGTCGGGATTGGCGATCAGCGTCTGAAGCGCCGCGCGATTCGTGGCTGCAAGGCCGGAAGCGAGGCCCCCCAGGCGCGTACGCAACAGGTCGTCCACACCCCAGCTCGCGAGCCGTGCGAGCACGGCGGCTTGCACCGATGCCGCGTCGTGTAGCAGCCCGATCGCGACAATGTCGGCCGCTCGCGGCGCTAGGCGCGGCTCGCGCTTGACCACTCGATCGGCGAGTTTCAGCGCCGCCTCAATCTGCGCCTTCACCGCTGATGCCATCACCGGGCGCAAAGCGTCGAGCAGTGCGTCGCCGGCTATGGGCTCTGCGGCGTCGATCTGCTTCAGCACGGCCAGCGCGAGCGTCACCGTCGGCGCGATGCGGCTGGCGCACAGCGCGAGGTATCGCATTAGTCGCGCCCGCAACTCGTCGTCGGTCGGTGCCAGCTCGCCATGGAAGCGCGAGAACCAACCGGCGCGATACTGCGGCCAGTCGCGTTCGAGCGCGTCCAGCGTGCGATCGAGCAGTTCCGCGCGCGTCGCCAGCCCGTCGTCGACCAGTGCCAGCAGGATCGGCCCCCAGGCCATCGACGCATGGTTGTACTTGTCGCTGGAGGACAGGCTCACGTCACCGGTGCCCTCAATGTCGAACACTCGCGGCAGTACCCGACGTAGACCGGGGTCGGCCTCAAACATCGCCGAAAGCGTGCCGGCATTACGCGCGACTTGCGGCAGCGCGATCAGTCCCAGGGCATAGCCATCGCTGTCTGGCCGCTCGGCAAGGCCCGCGACGATCAACCGCTGCACGGTGCGGATCTTCAGCGGCGAGCCCTCCAACAGCGCATCGGCCAGACCGTCGAGCGAGGGCGGCCGAAACTCGGTTCCGACCGACACCAGGACGTCATCGTCCACCCAAGCCTCGGCGACGTCGGTCGTGGTGCCACACAGTAGGATCGCGGTGTCCATGCTGTGCCGCTGCTCACGCGTGGGGCGCGCGCCCCAGTCGCCGCCGTCGGGGCGCCAGCCGGCCTCCTGCAAGAGTTTGACCATGCGAACGAGGCCTGGGCGATGCGCGGCTCGCTGCGTCGGCGTCTCTGCTCGTAGCAGGGCCAGGACGCCCGGAACATCGCCGGCCTGGATCATCGCCTGGAGCGGTGTCTTCGGCTCGAACATCAATAGCCCCGGGCCGCCTCGGCCGCAAGCACGTGCTTGCACGGCCCACGCTGACCCTGGTGAGCCGCGAACCACGGACACGTGCAGTGAAGTGCGCCGGCCTTCTCACGCACGCGATGCACTGTGTCGCCGCTGTGCACGGCGGCCTCGAAGGGAGATAGCTTCGTGACGGTGATGGCCCCAGCGTCGATCAACTCCCGAGCGGCGGCCAGCCGAGGGTGCATGTCTTCCACTTCCGAAAGATCGAGCGGCAGGACGCGATGGAAGTAGTGTCCCTCGGTCACATCGAAGCCTGCCAAGCCGCTGGCACCGAGCACGCGAAGCGTGTCTTCGACCGCATCGACATCGAGACCGAGTTCACCGGACAGTTTCACCGCGTCGAGCCGCGGCTGCCACTGCAGCGCGGAGCGCACACGCGCAAGCGTGCCGGCGCTGCGCGTGCTCGCGCGCAGGAGTGCACGAAGCGCCTGGCCCTCGCCAGAAAAGCCACGCCACACTTCTGGGCTCAACGCCAGCGTCAGGCGCGAGGCACCGAAGTCCAACACCCAGGCGCTAGCTTGCTGGGAATCGTCGGCGAACACCGCCAGCGACCGCGCCCGCGGCAGCAAGGTCTCCAGGACTCGGAGGCGACGGGTGTCGGTGACGCGGACGCCGTTCGCGGCCTCGCGCGTGGTCGTGAACAGCCCCGAGGGGCTGGGGACAACCCAAAGCGGCGTGCGACTGGTCGACGCCCGCGGCAGCGTGCGAAGGAAACGCAACGCCTCTGGCGCGGCGACCTCGAAGCGGCGCCGCATCGAGGCTTGGCAGGACTGCACCTCGACCATGCCGCGGATCCAGCGTACAGGAAGCTCCACTTGCCGCTCGGTGACTTCGGCGTCGCCGCAGCGCAGCGTCACCTCGTCAGGGCCGACGGCGAGTTCGAGCCCGTGCTCGTCGCGTACACGCGCCAGTGCTGCGCGCATCGGCGCATTGAAGTCGACGTTGGTCGTGCCCTTGGTGATCACTTGGCCGTCGTAGGCAGCGGGCAGCATGTCGGCGCGCACGTACGCGCTGCAGCACGAAGAGAATCCCTCGAAGCGGAGCACGCCGCCGCCGCAGGTAACGACCGGGTCGGACAGCGCGATGGCCTTGGCCACGCTGTTGGGCGGCGTGAAAAAGCGCGACCCTACCACTAGGTGCACTGCAGTCAGTATTACAGCCACCTGCGCTGGTTCGAGCATGCGTCCTTCAAAGAAGCGCGGCGGCGGCCCGTTGGCCGGCACGGCAGTGGACAACGCGAGCCGCGGACGCTTATCGCCCGACAGGGACGATGGTGTGGCATAGCGATAGGTCTGCAGCGCGGTGCTCATGCGGCCGCATCATGCCTGAACAGATACAGCCCGCCGGACGAACGCCATGCGAATCAGGCATCGTCGACAGGGCTTTGCAGAGGCGCGGGCGCGAAATCTATGCGGCTGCTGCTTAACAGCTGTCCTAGGAGCAGATGACGCCTCTCCTAGCGAAAGCGGCCATTTGCGGCAATCTGACGGGCGACGGCTGCCGCTGCAAAGCACACCTCCCCCATAAGTTGCTAAAGCAACTGGCACCTCTCTCTCTCTTAGGCGTCACGCTCGTCGAGCGGCGGATGGCCCGCGTGTCCACGACGCGCAGCGCCGACCAATCCACCGCGAAGAGTTGTTCCCAGCGTCAGCGCGCACGTCCTCGCGTGACAAGGTTGACGATCGCCAGCAGAATAACTGCGCCGATCAGCGAAACCACGAGTCCCATTGGGCTGAAGTCATTGTTGTTGATGGTGCCCTGACCCAACAGCGGCCCGATGAGGAACCCGCCGAGGACGGCGCCGATGATGCCGACCACGACGTTGAGCACGACGCCCTGCTGCGCATCCGTGTTCATGATCCTGCTGGCGATCCAGCCGATGAGACCGCCGACGACGAGCCAGATGACGATGTTCATGATGCGTCCTTGTCGATGAGTGGTTGAGGAAGAGGAAAGGCGCGCGCACTGACCGGTTGCAGCGGTTGCCGCCTTCGCAAGCAAAACGCCGAGCGACCGCTAACAGACTCCAAGCAGACGAGCTCGCCACCCCTCTCTGCCTTGCTGGCAGGGCGTTGCAGGCGCTGCCGCGCGGCAGCAGGCGCCAAGATCGCTAGACGACGCGGCGACCCGTTGTCGCAGTTGAACGGACGAACGCTCTGCGAGCGTTTGCGCGCTCCTATTGCTGCCCGGAGGCAGTCAAAGCAGCAGGTTCGCCGGCACGTCAGGTCGTTCGAGAACGATGAAGTGGCCCGCGTCCGCCACCTGGGTGAATCTGGCTTCAGGAAGAAGGACCGTGTTGGCCTTCCGGTTCGACGCGCGCGACCAGTCCTTCTCGCCATAGACGAGGTGGATGGGCGCCTTGACAGCGGCATAGCGGGATCGGGCGGCGATGTAACTGGGGAGGCTGGCGAAGACGGCGCGGGCGACCTTCGAATAGCCGGGGCGCCGGCCGACCTTGAGCAGTTCATCCACGTAGTCCTCGCGAAGGGCTGTCTTGTCGCCGAGTCCGCCGCGAAGTATCGCGCTCATGATCGGCTTGGGTTCGATGCCCGCGAAGAAGGGGCCAATGATCGGCGCGATGATGCTGGAAATGATGAAGCGCGCGAGGAGGCTGGATCTGAGGGCGCCGCCGGGGTAGTCGTAGGCATTGATGGCCATGACGCTCCGAACGCGCTCGGGCATGTCGGCGGCTGTCGTCAGGGCGAGGACGGCTCCCATCGATTCGCCGACCAGTGTCACGTCATGCAGATCGAGGCGCGTGATGAAGCTCTTCACGGCGGCTCGCATCGCAGGTTCTTCGTAGGACGCGCCGGGCACGATCTGCGAGTAGCCCATG
>Ga0209759_1000660_pt1 | contig 31995 bp, 27 predicted proteins | sample AraplaCL_Col_mMS_FD_184261 | JGI IMG/M metagenome (GOLD analysis project Ga0209759, IMG submission 184261) | Arabidopsis root microbial communities from the University of North Carolina, USA - plate scrape CL_Col_mMS (SPAdes) (version 2) | ecosystem: Host-associated > Plants > Roots >...
CATCGGCACCGCAAGCGGTGCTGTCCACGCTGTCGCACACCGCCTGGACGCGGCGTCAGGACGCGCCTGCCAACATCTACCAGATCGCGCAGGACGCCGACGGCTGGCTGTGGCTGGGCACCCAAGACGGCCTGTACCGCTTCGACGGACTGCGCTTCGAGCACGTCGACGGCGCGTCCCAGGGCGTGATGGCGCTGCTGGGCACACCCGACGGTGACCTCTGGATCGGCACGACGGACGGCCGCGTCCTGCGCCGACGTGCCCATGGCACGGATGTCTACGAGAAGGTCGGGGGCGGCGGGCTGGGGCCGCCGGTGGCTTTCGCGCTCGCGCCGGAGGGAGGCCTGCTGGTCGCGTTCAACCACGGCCTGTTCAGGTTCGACCAGGGGCGCTGGCAGCGCCTGCCGATGCCCGGTCACGAGCGAGACATCTTCGGGTTGGTGGTGGACGCGAGCGGCGCCGTCTGGCTGCAGGACGACGGGGACGTCCTGGTGCGCCCCCAGGGCAAGGCCGAGTTCCATGTCGTCACTCGCACCTACCCGCACCGCTTCTTCGCGCCGCTTGTCCAAGGCGGCGTCCTGACGTCGGAGCTGGAGGGCAGCCCGCTCGTGCTTCGGCAAGACACCGGCGCCACGCCCCTGCGCAAGCCGCCCGAAGACGGCGCGCTCACGGGAACCATCGGCCTCGACCGCGACGGCCGCCTATGGGTGAGCGCCTTCCCCGATGGGATCGACTTGTACGATCGCGCCAAGGTCGAGGCCTGGGTGGCGCACGCGGTGCCGCTCGCGGCGCCCGAGCGCATGAGCCTGCCGCAGGGTCTGAGCGGCAAACATGTGTGGAGCATCTTCCAGGACCGGGAGGGCAACGTCTGGCTCGGCACCAATGCCGGCCTCGATCGCTTTCGTCCGACCAAGCTGACGCCGGCGCCGCTCGACGAAGCCGGCCAGGCGGCGTTGGCCGCGGCCGATGGCGGCGGCGTGTGGGTCGGCCGCTGGAACCTCCCCTGGGCGCGGGTGGACGCGCGCGGGCCGGTGCTCGCGCCCGAGGGCAACCACCGGCCCTACGCGCGCATGAACTGCGCGTACCGCAGTCGCCGTGGAACGGTCTGGCTGTGCGGCAACCACGGCTTTCTGAAGGTGGCCGCAGGCCGCCGGGAGCAGATCCCGTATCCGCCGGAAATGGGCACGAACCCGCTGGACGACAACGGCCAGTTCGTGCAGACCATGACCGAGGACGGGGAAGGGGACCTGTGGGTGAGCGGGACCGCCGACCATTTGATGCGCTGGCACGCAGGGCGCTGGGACGCCGAGCCGTGGCCCGGCTCCGGCCCTGGCCGAGTCCTGGCGGCCGATACGCTGGCCGACGGCACGCTGTGCATGGCGCGCCGCGACGACGTCCAGTGCCGGTCGCCCGCCGACGGCCATTGGCGTGGCTGCATGTCGACGAATACGGACATCGGGGCCATCGTGTCGCTGCAGGCCTACGGCGACCGGCTCTGGATCGGAGGCTCCGACGGCATCGCGTGGATGCAGGGCTGCCAGTCACATGCGCTGGGGACGAAGGGCCAGCGCGGGCCCATGCGCAACGTCTCCGGCATCGTGCAGACGCCGGACGGCGAGCTGTGGTTCAACTCCGCGGAGGGCGTCGGCCATCTGCGCAAGCCTGCGCTCGACGGCCTGATGGCGGGCGGCAGCGCGCTCGCCGTGCCCATCGACCTTCTTGACCAGGACGATGGCCTGGACGGCACACCGGAGCAAGTGCGCCCGGTGCCGACCGCGATTCGCGCAGTCGACGGCACGCTGTGGTTCACGACTTCCGCGGGCACCTACTGGATCGATCCCGCGCACGTGCGCCGCAACCAGGTGGCGCCGACGCTGAAGATCGAGCGAATCGCGGCCGATGACCACACCTATTCAGTCCAGAGTGCAGCGCTGGCGCTGCCGCCGGATCCGCAGCGGGTCGTCGTGACGTACACCGCTCTCAGCCTGTCCATGCCGCAACGGGTGCGCTTCGAGTACCGCCTCGACGGCATCGACACGCGCTGGACCGATGCGGGAATGCTGCGCGAGGCCGTCTACACGGCCCTGCCTCCGGGCCGCTACAAGTTCCGCCTGAGGGCGTGGAACGAGGACGGCGTGCCGAGCGCCGGCGAGCAGACGTTCGCCTTCGAGGTACGCCCGGCCTTCACCGAGACGTGGGGCTTTCGGGCCGCGTGCGCACTCCTTTCGCTGCTGCTGCTCGCGGCGGCGCTGCGCTGGCGAATCGTGCTGTCGATGAGGCGCCTGCGCGAGCGGATGCGGGAACGGCTTGTCGAGCGCGAGCGAATCGCGCGCGAACTGCACGACACGCTGCTTCAGTCCATGACCGGCCTGGTGCTGAAGCTCGATGCAGTGGTTGGGCGCCTGCCGAGGGATGAGCCGGCACGAGGCAGCCTGGAGCGGTTGCTGCAGCAGACCGAACAAGCCATCGTGGAGGGCCGCGACCGCATCGGCTCGCTGCGGGCCGTGGACGAGGACGGCAGCGGCCTCATGAAGGCGATCGAGGACGCTGGCCGCCGGCTGGCCCTGGAACACGAGCAGCCGGGCGGCATCCACCTGGAAACGAACGTGACCGGCGAGGTGCGGGCCCTGCAGGCGGTGGCCTGTCACGAGGCGCTCTGGATCGCCCGCGAGGCGCTCACCAACGCGTTCCGCCACGCCCGGGCCTCGCGTATCGTGGTCTCGATTGACTACCGGTCGGAGCACTTCGTGATGCGCGTCGACGACGACGGGCAGGGCATCGCCCCAATCATGCTGGAGGCTGGTGGCCGCGCCGGCCACTGGGGCCTTCGCGGCATGCGCGAGCGCGCCGACCAGATCGCCGGCCGGCTCGTGGTCGGGCCGTCCCGGGCAGGGGGCACCTGCGTGGAGCTGACGCTGCCTGCCGCCGTCATGTACGAGCAACGGCGACCGGGACCGCCTTCGCCGCGCCGGCACTTCCGGTTCGCGCGCCTGCTGTGGGCGCTGCGGCTTGCACGCTGAACCGGCCCGGCACAGATAGCGGGCCGCGGCGTGCCTCTGTCCGGCCGCGCTTCTCGGAGACCACCGGCAGTTCGCCATCAGGGACATGGATTGGCCGACGTCCATGCAGCATCAGGCGGTGTTCCGATGACTGCAAACTCCAATGTTGTCCGACTTCTCGGTCCTCGATCGCCCGCCCTCGTACTTGGGCTATCCACAAATCAGCCAGTGGATCGACAGCTTGGGCGAGGCCCTGCGCGCCGAGCGCTTCACGGCCGTCGTGGCCGTGCTGCGCGGTGGCCTTTTCCCGGCGCAATGTGCGGCGTTCGCCACCGGCGTGCCTCTATCCTTCATTCGATACGACCGTTGCCGGCAGCACGCATCGTGGCAAGGCGACGCACCGTCTCCAGGCCGGGTGTTGCTCTGCGAGGATATCGCGGGCGCTGGCCACACGCTCGTGAACTGCCGCGAGTTGGTGCGGCAGACACATCCCGACCATCGCATCCTCACCATCGTCTCGGACGAACTGTCTCGCATCGAGCCCGACTGGTCGATGCGCAGGCCCAACGTCCAGACGATCCTGCCGTGGGAACGCGAGGTCGTATCGCCGGCATTCCGGCAAGACTACTGGCTTCGCGACGGAGCCCACGGCCGCCAGCCGATGTCCCCTGATCACTGTTATCGGCTCTGGGGCGTCGATCTGGACGGCGTGTTGTGTGCCGATCTGCCGGCACAGCGCTACGACAGCGACATGTCGGCGGCGCTGTGCGAGCGCGATGCGCTCCCGCGCGCCGAAGATGCGCCGGAACTGCAGACGGCCCGGCACGTCATCGTCACCGGACGGCCGATCCAGGATGCGGAGCGCACCCGTGCATGGCTCGACGCTCGCGGGTATTCGAGCATCGACGTCAGGCATCGCGACCCCGCGCGGCACGCGCACGACGATGCGTCCATCGCCCTTCACAAGGCCGAGGCGTCCATGCGCCTGGGCGTGACGGACTTCCTCGAGTCTTGCCCTCACCAAGCCGTGCTGATCTCGTCGCGTGCGCCGCAGATCCGGGTGTTCTGGTGGCGCAGCGGAAAGCCGGTGCTGGTCGCTGCGCATCCAGCGTCTCTTTAGGGCGCGGCGGCTTCCACGGCGGAGGGGGCGATCGAGCCGGAAGAACGGCGGAACATCGATACGGACATGATGAGCATGACCAAGCCAGTGGCCGTGTGCATCGGAACGGCATAGGCCGGCGCCGCGCCCGTTGTCGCCACAATGACGGCGTCACCGAAGGGCACGACCGTCATGGCAAAAAGGAAAAGCGCCACGGCGCGCTTCGACGCGAAGGCGACCAGCGCGACCAGCACGAGACCCGACGCGATGTCTCGCACGCCCTTCGCCATCAAGAATGCATCGGCGTCAGTGCTGTTCACCTGCACGCCGTAACCCAGAGCGCCCGCGTGGGGATGGGCGACAAAGTTCGCACCGAGAAAAAGAATGGTGACGGCGATAAGCAGAGACAGGATCGCGTAGGGCGATCGCCACTGCAGTTGGGTCGGGTTGCGCATGAAAGCTCCTTTGAGGCTGGGCGGACTGGATGGATAGGTGCATCGAGCTCGCGATGGTCGATTCGATGCCGAGGTAACGCTCCAACAGTCGTCTTGGGCTGAAGCGATACGAGATCGTATAGCATGGTGATTGACCATGCAAGACGAAGTGGCATCGCATGCCCGTTCAGCCAATGACTGCGTGAACTGGCGGATGGAGCAAGTTGGTGAGCGCCGAGGCCGCAGGCAAGGCTGTGAGAAAGAGGCCGACCAGGCCGATCTCGACGACCAGGAAGGCAGCTGCGAAACGCAGCAGGCCTGACCTGTCGTGCCGCCATGTTGCGGCGACTAGTACCATGAAAAGACGCAGGTGACCACCGCGCCCGCCTTGCGTTTGCACGCCTGCTTTGGCCCTGCGGACAGTGCTGGCGACTCTCTCGGATCTGACGCCGATCTCGTCCAGAAAGAGGGTGACATTGGCCACCATCGCTCCTAAAAAGACGAGCATGATCAGCGCGAAGGGCAGCACATTCTTGATGCCTTGAACCGACCAATCGAAGCGATGCATATCAAGCCGCGATGAGGCCACGAGCGCAATGGCCAAGAGCAAGACCTGGGGCGACAGGTTTCTTAAAAAACCGAGGAAGGCGGCGCGGTGTGGTCCGAAGAACATTGAATGGCACTCCCAGAAAGAAAGGCGAGGCACTGCATGCGTCCGGGTTTGAATCCTCCGCCATAGTGCAACGCACGGAGGCGCGAAGCGCTTTGTCCGTGCGCGCGCAAGTTGACATAACGCACATTATGCGCAGTCTGATCCACGGCACGACCGCACCTATTTCCCGTCCGCTCGCCAACGACCAATCAGGCATCCGGCCTGCTGGCAATGTCGAGCAATTGCGTTGAAGCGTCATCGTCGGGGAGCCAATCGCCAGACAGCGCTTGAACCGGGCTCAGACCGACAAGGCCTCCGTTGGGACGCCAAAACCAAGCCTTGACCCCGTCCTCTGTGCGCGTCTGGATCAACCGAGCAATGAGCTCGGCTAGCCACCGCTCCCGGATTGGCGCCAGAGAATCGGGGCGACGCAAGCGATCGAGCAACTCCTCGCCAAGAAGGCTCCGCAAGTCTGCTTTCATGGCAGGAGTTTGAACTGGTCGCGACGACGTCGCTAGGGTCTAGCTGACCTATGATGCTGGCGCCCTGCTCCGCGCCATGCTTAGCCTCGATAACAGATCGTTATCGTGACCTGATGCCCCGCGAAGCTGCACACGTGCGTTTTAGCTCGCCGCCGGCCGCACTCCGCCTGCTGTCCGGTCTGCGTTGCCGAGGCCAGGAGTGGCCACCACTCCCCTGTCAGCCACGTCCGAAAAGACGAGCCGAGCGCCGCCAAAAACGCGAAAGTCCAGATTGAGCCTCCTGCCCGAGATCCGCGTCCGATGGCTGTTCGGCCTTCACGAGAGCCAAGCTGGCGAGCCGACGACGGCGGCGTATGGTTCCCGGATTCTCCAGATGTCCGCCGTGACCTCGAAATCATTGCGGACTCCGGCAATGAAGTGGCGGGCACCGGCACCCGCTGGCTCGAAGAGCGCGAAGCGTAGGCGCCATCGGGCATTTATCGAGCCGAGCCAGGCGCACTCACCAGAACATTAAGCGAGTTTGAACGCCAGCACGTCCTCGACAGGAGGGGGCACCCAGATTTTGTCGAAGCCTGCGGCCGAGTGCGCGTTTCTCGAGACAAGCGTCGGATGCCCATAGCCTGCATGGTTGCCCGCGGAGAAGAACGCAGGGCTACGGCTTGGAGTCTTAGGAGACACCGTGACCACTGAACTCTTGGTGTCCCCGTGATGGGGCACCACCACTGAATTCAGAGTTGCCGCCGCGAGCGCGTTGATCTGAGGATTTCCGTCAGTCTGCATGCGCGTATAGACGTAGTCGCCTGGCAGCAGATTCGTTCCACCGAGCTCAACTCCAACGACCAAACACTCACCGTTGCGGTCGGTAGCGACCGGTTTGCTTCGGTGCGTGCTGAACAGAGGCTTCGGCCCGTCGTACACGGTGTGGTTGCTCAAAAGATGAACGCTCGGCTTCACGTGCACTGATGTGAATGGAAGAGTTGTGGCACCCAACGCAGTCGGTATGAACACGTCGTCGATGGCAAGCGCCAGCGCAGAGTCCCAGTCCAGCAGCCGCCAATGGTCTGAGTCCATATGCGAGATGACTGCGAACAAGCTGATCTTGCCTGCGGACATTGCTGCAATGTCATTGACCATGCTTCCCGGCGGTGTGGTCGACGTCTGCTTGCGGCGGTAGTTCGGTCTCTTGATTGGCGTTCCTGCTCCCAGGTCGAAGAAGACGCCGCTGTCAGCATTGTGAAGCAGGGAACACATACCCTGCCCGACCTTGAATGAGTACAACTCAAACGGCGAACCTCCCACGACGCTAGGTATCTTGGCACTTGCAAAGCTTGGGGCGATGACGGGGCCTGCCTGGAACGAGAGCGCGCGAGGCTTGATGTTTGTGGGTTCTTCTATGCCAGCGAAGAGCTCGTATGCATACGAGCCAGAATCAGTGGCACCCGCCGCATAGTCCAGTCTCAGCCACACCCCGTCTGGCCAAGCAAGCTCATCGAAACGACCGCTCAGTGAGCGCCAAAAAATTGATGGCGGCCCGTATGGTGCAACACGTAGGAGCGCGACGAAGCGGTCAATCGCAATGTCCACCAAGAACACCCGGCAACCTCCTTCGGAATTGAACGTCGCTCCATGGAAATCGTCCTTGCTGACACCGATGAGTCTCACGCAGAGAGCCCCTGGCTGCTGGTAGTCTTGAGTCGCAAAGACCTGCTCAACCTGAGCGTAGATAACGCCCCGAGGGATAGATTTCTCGAGTCCGTCGATTCTTCTCATGATGTCGTCCCCTGCATTGCTACTGCTCGTTCGTGCACAAGTTCTTTCGATAGCTCACGCCGCCTACCGCAGCGGAGCTCGCGCTCTCAGGAAAGGCTGCGCGGAAGGCCGCCCACTGAGCGTCGTGCTCCTTATCCTTCACTACCCACTGCGTCACCGTCTTTCCGTCTTTGGAGAGGCATGAGACATCTCCTGACTGCAGCGAGCGCAGAACCTCGACCATTTCCGGCCCGGAAACTCGGACGGTGTCGTCAACCACTTTGCTATCAACAGTCGATGAAGCCGCAGGTCGCTGATGACGCACTCGGATGGTGTTTTGAAGCATCCAGTGCGTGCCGAAGCTCCCCGACTCCCTGAGGATGTCGGGCATCATCACGTAGCTGATTTGAGGCTCGCTGGCGCCCTTCGATCGGTATAGCTCCTTGATCTCATTGAAGACCTCCGAGTTCAAGTGGCTTGCGAAGTGGGTTCCTGCACCTGAGAACGAGGAGACGCCACGGTCCTGCTCGAAGTCCTTAGAGAGCGCGGAGGCGTCTGCAATGACGACGTAGATTTTCGGCAGCGGCCCCTTGGCGGCGATGTCTTTGACTGCCTGGTTGATGGCAAACAGCATCATTTCCATCCCGCGGTTGTCGACGGCGCCGCCGTCAGTCACCCAGTAGCGCTCCTTACATCCCACGTCGATAGCCGCGTTTGAGAACACCGGCGGGAAGTTTGCATTGAGTGCGGCGGCCTCCTCGAGGCGAACACTCGGACTTTGAATGATGACTGGAAGGTCTTCGCCGACGTCTGGCTCCAGCGGCTTCTGGCTAAGCTCTCCCGAGAAGGACAAGTTGGTCAGGATCAGTCGTCCGCCGGCGAGCGCGGGACTGGTCTGCTTCCTGTACTTCTGCTCTACCTCGTCGAGGGACTCGCTGCAGCCTCCAGTCGGAGCACTCGCGGCGTCGCCGACGGCAGGCTTCTTGACCAGTGGATTCACGAAGTTGCCGGCCAACGACGTGTTGAAGATCAAGCCAAACTGGTTGACTTCATTCAACGTCTGGCTACCAGGCGGGAGCTTCCAACGCTCTTCGAAGCTGTCTCTGAGAAGCATGCCCAGTCGCCCGTCTTGCACCATGTACCAATCAGTGGAGCTCTGAAGCACGTCCTTGATGAATGGGGCCTTCATCGTCTCGTAGTAGGCATCCCATGCGTCGCGGTCACCTGACATCAGAGCTTTTCGATGTCCTGCGTAGTATGCGAGTGCAGCACCTCCGCCGGAGACGCCGCTCATGAGAACGATTCGGTCGCTCTTGCCTGACTTCGTGATGGCCTCCAGGATTGAAGCGGTGTAGACCGCTGCTCGAGTGCCGCCTCCGGACGCCGCGACAACGATGAGGGGCTCACCGTCTACCGCAGCCGTGCGCTCCAGCATCAAGTCGTTCAGCTTGAGCGTTGGGGGACTGAGTTCAACCTTGATCTCGTGACCCTGGCGACCATCGTGAAGATAAAACATCGCCCCACCGACCAAGGCGACGAACAAAGCCGCCGTGAGCGTCAGGTAGTTGGTGACACGAGACGCAATCAGCGCTGACTGAGGAGTCGCTTTTCCGCCGGGAGCGCCGATGGTCGCCAGCAGCTCGAACATCCTGGCCGGCGACAGCGCTTGAAAATACGGGAGGGGGTCTTTCGGGCGGAGAACGAGGAACCTGCCCGCACCGTGAACCTGTAAGCGTCGATCATCAGACGGCACGCTCGTTCGAACCGCACACGCGTCGATGCTGTACGGTATCGCCGCGCGACTGCCCTTCCCTTCCGACAGGAATCTCAGCAGCTTGTCGGTTAAGAGTCGGTAGCACCAGTAGTCGAACCACCAGGCCAGGACGTACACGCTCGCGAACAGCACCGTGATCGTCCACCACGCAGCAGAGTTAAATATCGTGGTGACGTACGTGATTTCAGCCAGGCGAGCTCCGGCGAGCGCAATCGCCACGATGGAAATGACCAAGGCGCCGCCCCGAAACAAGTTCTCCTGCAGCAGTAGCCACATGATCCCAAAGCGCTCGTTCAAACCCGACAGCAAGAGTGCTCCAGCACAGATGCTGACCACGATGATGGGAACCAGCGGAATCCACGCCGGCGGCGCCAGCAGGGTTGCGAGCGCTGGCAGGGTCAGCAGAGCGAGCGGCGAGCGCAACGGCATCGCAACTGCCGCAAAGGCAACACTCCATGACATCTGCGGGATGGCGCCGCGCGACGCAAAGAGCTCGGTTCGCTTCAGGTAGTCGGGATACTTGTTGGTGGCCTCGAGGAACTTGAACAACTGCCCCAGCACAAGCACCCCGCCAACCAATGCGACGATCGCAGCAAAGGCGAGTGGCACGAAGACGTGCCTATATGGCATCACCGGGCCGTAGTTGTCGCTCCCACCGATCCAAATGGCCGCCAGAACCACCGCCATGATGGCCATCTGGGTCCAAAAGTCGTAGACGATCGGGTGCCCAAGCCGCGTCGTACGGCGAAGTTGCCACGCGAAGACGAAGCCCAGCAGGGCAGCGACGACCACCGCGATCGCAGATCGCACGTAGGTGGGCGAGCCCAGTACCAACAGGCCGCCAAGCACCGTCGGTAGCACCAGCACCGCCGGGCTGTGTCCAACGATCCCGAGCTTGGTATCCATCCACCCACCAACGGTGCGGCGGCTGGACAGGTCAAAGAAGCGCAGCGCGTCGTCAAGCCTGGCCGACAACTTGTCCAGCGCGGCGCTGGTCCATTCACGAAAAGACATTTTGGCTCCCTGAGCACGCCAAGCCGGCAGCGTGTTGCTGCGAGCCCCGCCCCGCTCCCGTCCCGAGCGCACCCATAGGCACGCCGAGACTCCTCACTCAACTGTGCAGCGTCCGTTCTCGAACTTGAAGAGCAGATACCCGTCACTGCGCGTCGTGAGGACCCAGCGATTCCCCTGGTTGCGGAAGCCGGTGATCCCTTTGGCTTTGCTCGCGTAATACTGTGTAGTCTCTTGCGTGTCGTACTGCTTGTAGTCATCCGAAATGATGACAAGGTCGGGTCTGCACCCGTGCTCATCGAAAATCTCTTCGCAAATACCGCTCCGACGGCCATGGTGAGATGCCTCAAGAACGTGCACGCGTGGGAGTAAGTTTCTGAAATCTGGCCAGTGTTTCAGCAAATTCAGAAAGCCAGCGTGCTCCATGTCGCCCGGAAACATGAAGGTGGTGCTCTGGATGGTGAGGAACAGGACGAGGCTCAGGTTGTTCTCGTCCTCGAAGACTGGGTAGCGGTTGCAACACCAATGCATTTCGACGCCCTGGAGCGACGGCCACCTGCCGGTGGCATTCCGCTCGGCGCGCTCCCCGATGCTGGTCGCAATGAGCTTGATGCCAGGGCCCATTCCGTCTTCGGTCTTCAGGTACTCGATGACCTGAGCTGGGACGGTTGGATTTCCCAAGATGTGAGACACCGCGATGCCGTGCTTCAGCAGATCTGGCGCTCCGCTCGCGTGGTCTTCGTCGAAGTTCGTGATGACTAGCGCGTCGAGCTGGCCGATACCTGCGTTTTTCAAGTAGGCGCCAGGGCTCCACCTCTGGCCGGCGCGCACCGAGTGTCCGCAATCGATCATGACGCGCTTCGGTGTCGCTCCATTCGGCGATTGGACGGTCAAGAGCGCGCAGGCTCCGTGGTCAACGTCGAATATTTGGAGGAAGTCGGTCACCGAGCGACGTTACATCCTGCTCGACCGTTGGCGCAAGCCAGAAGTTGACCAACCAGTAACGAGGCGCGGTATCAGCGTCCTGGCGTATTGCTCTTGCGGAAGGTCACCAATACACGCCGGCCTCGCAGAACACTGCCCCTCTCTTGCGCTTGGGGATTTCGTGCGTCTAATCCAGCCGCGACTCGCAGTTGAACACCGCAGCGCTCCGGCGCGGCAGAACGAGCCTGAACTTCGCGCCGTCATCTGCGGCTGCCTTGCGAGCGAAGAGCATCTCCCGGGCCTCATTCAGCCTGATTGAGACCACAACGTCCCAGCCAGACCGGGGGATGAGCTTGAAAGCCATGAGTGCCCCTTCCGAGAGTTATACTGTATGCAAATACAGTATCACGGTTTTCTGGGCATGGCAGCCTGCTGGCCCATCCACCGCTGGGGCGTTGAGAGCCTGTCCGGGGCACGACTTGAGCGGTTTCGGGCATCCTTCCACGAAGAGTTTTGGACGTCTTTACCTGCGATCACCGGTGCGATCGAGGCCTGCCATCGTCTGCACGACGCAGGCTATGAACTGGTGTGCGTATCTGCGTTAAAACCCGCATTTGAGCGTGCTCGTCTCCGGAATTTGCGCGAGCTCGGCTTCCCGATCGAGCGCGTGATGGCAAGGGGTTCGTCCCCCGCAGCGATCAGTCCCAAGGCTGGGGCACTGGACACAATCAAGCCCGTAGCGTTCGTCGACTACTATTTGCCCTACTTTCGGTGCCTTCCCGACGGTATGCACAAGGCACTTGTCACGCGACAGCCCAATGGATCCCCCAACGTCGGAGTCGAGCTCAGCGTAATTGATTCGCACCACCTTGACCTTGACGCGTTCGCAACTTGGTGGCTCGGCGCAGACCACGCTGCCCGTGCTTAGGCCGGATCAGCGCAAGACGCTGATCGCTTGGAAAGCAAGTGCAGAAAGTGCTTTGCAAGACGACTTTGCAGCGGTTGCCGACTAGTGTCGCGCAGGCGTGAAGGACGGCTATCGGTCACAAAGCAGCCTCGACCTTGGGTGGGTCGCGGAAATCGATTGTGTGGTGATAAGTATGCCTACCACTCCAGCGCCGATCGAGTGCCAAACCGTCATATGTTTGAAGCCGGAGCTGGGGATTCGCGACTTCCAACATGGATGGCCGGAGTCAGATGGCAGCTATGCAGCGTTTCTGACCTTGCCATGCTGAAGGCAACTTGTTCCCTCATCGACGAATCTGTTTCCAGCTCGAAGCTCACTCAGCGACGCAGGCACAACGTATAGCCGATGATGGGCTCGCAACGGTCTCGGCCTGCGGTTCGGCCTGTGCGCTGAGCCCGGCTCTTCTTCAGGCTGTTGCTCGGTTTCCAAACATGATAATGGCCATGCCTACCAAGCAGACGGCCACGCCTATCCAGTCGCTCACCGTAGGACGTATCCCATCTACGGCCCACAGCCAGCCAATGGCCACGCCGATGTAGACGCCCCCATAAGCCGCGTAAACCCGCCCCGAGGCCGTCGGATGAAGCGATAGCAACCAGGCAAACAGCCCCAGGCTTGCTGCGGCGGGTAGGAGCAGCCAAGCCGGCCTTTGCTGTTTCAGCCAAAGATAGGGCAGGAAGCAGCCCACGATCTCCGCCAGTGCCGTCGCAACGAAGAGCGAGAGGGTTTTCAAGAGCGCCATTTGCGCATTGTGCGCAAGGCGTGGTGCAAAAATATCGCTTGCTTCTCAAGTAGCTTGAGGGTTTACCGTTCGGCATGGGACACCTTGGTCCCGCCTCTGAGGAATCCAGATGCAAATATGGAAGGTGATGTTGGGGCTGGGCGCCGCCTGCGCTGCATGCTGCGCGCTGCCGTTACTGGGGATTGCCAGCGCACTTGCTGCGTCGGCATCCGCACTTTGGGCATGCGCAGCTGAGCTCCTGCCTGTTGCCATCGCGATCGGCGCCGTCGCCGTTGTCATCGCCGGCATATGGGTCTGGCAGAAGCGCCGCGCGGTGCGCAGCAGGGCGTGCGCCTGCGTCCCGTCTCCAAAGGGAATCGAAGATGCCAAAACCTGAGCCCGCGCCCCTGGCGTGCACCCTGAACTTTCAGGCGATGGCGCCGCGCCTGGCCGAGATCCGTCAGCTCACTCGCGAGCACCTGCGCTCCCACTGCTTGGACGGCAGAACGTTGAGGTTGAATTACGATGCCCTGGCGGCTGATCGCGTGGCACGTATCGTCGAGCTGGAGCGATTGTGCTGCGCCTTCCTCGATTTCGAGCTGAGCGTTTCGCACAGCGGCGTAGAACTCACCATCTCCGCGCCAGAACGGGAAGGCATCGACGAGAAGTGGCTCTTTGGCCAGTTCATGCCGGGCCCCGATTTGCCAGACGCCCCAGTCTCGAAGGCAAGCACATGCGCATGCTGTCGCGGTTGATATGCCCTCGGCGACTCGAGAGCCCGAAATGAACGCGGCCATTTCAATCGGTGCGCTGGCCCAGCAAACAGGCTGCACTGTCCCAACCATTCGATATTACGAAGAGATCGGCTTGCTGCCCGTCGGCCCGCGCACCGAAGCAGGTCGCCGTCTCTATGGCGCACCTGCCGTCAAGCGATTGACTTTCATCCGCCGCTGCCGGGATTTCGGCTTTTCGATCGAGCAGGTACGGGAACTGATGGGGTTGATCGATGAACCCGACCGGCCGTGCGTCGAAGTTCGCGAAATCGCGTCCGGACATCTCGTCGAGGTCCGCAAGAAGCTCACTGAATTCCAGGCACTCGAGGCGAGTCTCGCTGCATTCGTTGTGAGCTGCGACACCGCTTGTTCCGGCGGCCGATCGGTCGACTGCACCATCCTCGAAGACCTCGCTCACGCTTCTGAAGCCGTCCATCCGAGCGCCGCCGGCGCGTGCTGTGGCACATCGACATAGAGCAAACTCTGAATGACTACATCCATGATCAATAGACGCATCCTCCTGGCATCCGCCGCAACTCTTCTCACTTCCGGCAGCCTCTGGGCTGGATCGCCAGCCGCCTCTCAGGCAGTGGTTGGCCGGCCGGCCCCGGCGTTCGAAGTCATCGACTCGACGGGTCACATGCGCAGCCTGTCGGAGTTCAAAGGCAAGACCGTCGTTCTGGAATGGACTAGCCCTTCTTGTCCATTCGCAAAGGCACAGTACGTGAGTGGCCGCATGCCCGAGATCCAGAAGTGGGCCATGCAGCAGGGCGTCGTCTGGTTGACGGTCCTATCAAGCCACCCATCGCGGTCGGACTATCTGGAGCCAGCCAAGGCCGAGGCGTTCAACCGGGGTCGCGGTGGTTCGCCTTCGGCTTTGCTGATCGATGCGAGTGGCGTCGTCGGTAGTGCCTATGGCGCCAAGACAGCGAACCACATGTTCATCGTCAACAAGGATGGCACGCTGGTCTACGCGGGGGGCATCGATGACGGCGAGACCATGGATCCGAAGAAGGTGCTGGTCGCCCACAACTATGTGCGAGCGGCCCTGGAAGACATGGTCGCTGGCAGGCAGGTACAGGTCTCTGCAACTCACCCGTTCGGTTGTGCGCTCGCGTACGCTGGCTGAGTGATCGCGGTGGCACTGACCGACCTCACGCCGAGGTCGGAGCCGTCATGCTGGGAAGCAATCGCCACGGCAACGGACCAGGGGCAATCGACTTGTCTCACCTCTGGTCCATGGCTCACTTTTGAGGCCTCGGATTCGACGACTCGGCATTGCAGCTTGATCTTCCAACGGAAGCACGCTTGTGGTCGGCGCCCGGTGGTCGCCAGCCGAGGGAGGCCTATTGCAGACCTGCATAACTAGACATGTCGCCACCCGCTCCTTTCCGCTCTGAGGTCGCCGAATCTGAGTATCAGCAGCGAAGCCGTCGCTCACGAATTTTAATTCGTGTGATGCCCAAATAACGAATATTTCGTTGGGGGTCAATCCCGCGGCATTCCAGTATGACAATACACTTCGCGACACGAATAGATTGCATAGTTCGACGCTTTCAAAGCCGCTTGGAATTCCAACGAGCCCGCCTTCTAGGGGTTGACGGGCGGCAGTTTCAAATCGACATCCTAGTTTGATACAACGAGTTACATCCAACAGCTTAAATGTCCTTGCACCTCAAGTCCCTTGAGGTCTGACACTTCGATCGCTTCACAAGTTGTTGAGCTCCGACCCCCTGATGGGGCGAAAGCATCACCGGCTTTCGGGCACGCGAAATGGCTTTTTTCGACTGGGCAACAGCTGATGCCGAGTTGGCAAACGAGTGTCTCTTGAATTTAAAAGGGGAGTTCGGAAATGGACACGTTGAATCAGCGCAGTTTTGAAGGCTGCGGGAATGTCGATGAATTTTGGGCATTGGCCGATCAGTTGCAGGAACAAACAGTCGAACACGCGAAGGACATGTTTTCGTTCGTCGAACGAGCAAGCCCCAGACAGTTGTTTTCCCTGCTCGTGCAGTATCGCTTCTTCACGGTCTATTACATCTCTGATATCGCGCTGCTGGTTGCACGCCTGCAGCCTGGCAAGATGCGCAGCTTTCTCGCCGAGATACTCTTCGATGAGCTCGGGAATGGGCAAAGCACGCAAGCCCACCCCCAGCTGTACGACGACTTCCTCGACAGCCTCCAGATCTACCACGGCGCGTTTGAAGAGATGCCCTTGGCGGATAACGTCGGCCTGCTTGAACGCGCGCGATCGAGCCTCATCGAGCCTTCGATCAGCGCGGCCTACGGCATTGGACTGCGCGGCATGGGGGGCGAGTGCGTTTGCCAGATCTACCTCGCCCGTCTCTACGAACACCTCATCCGCAATCCATACGTTCGTGCCCATGCCGACACGATCGACTGGAAGTTCTGGGAGCTGCACGTGGGCGAACACGACATTGCCCATCGTGAGAAGCTTCGCAAGCTCATCACCGAAGAAGTCGAATTGATGGATATCGGGGCAGTGAGCGCCCTTGAGGCGGGTTACCGGGACAGCATGAATGCATGGTCGGCCTTCTGGAAGAACATCCATGCAGAAGCAACCCGTCCCGAAGGCCTGCCGCTGGCGGGCCGCGCGGAGATCGGAGAGGTACTTCTGCAAGCGCCCGTGCAGTCGACCGATGACGCGAGGATTGCTCAGTTCCACCTCGCCATCGGCGTCCACGACCTGATGGAGGCCCGACGGTTCTATTGCGACGTGCTGGGCGCCAAGCAGGGCCGCTCGACCAAGAACCTGATCGACCTGGACTTCTATGGACATCACCTTGTCATCCACCAGCAGCCCAGCGAAAAGACAGGCGGCAAGGAGAAGTTCGGCTCGGCCTTCTACGGCGAGGTTGTCGAAGTGCCCCACTTCGGGATGAACCTGGACTGGGAGGCCTGGGGAGAGCTCGCCGAGCGCATCAAAGGCAACAGCTATGGCTTCATCGACGAGCCCCACATCCGCATGGAGGGCATGCCCGGCGAGCACGCGACGATGTTCCTCGCCGATCCGAGTGGGAACTCCCTCGAATTCAAGGCGTTTCGAAATCACGACGAGGTCTTTGCCGTGATCTTCTCCCCGAAGACGAAAGACCTCCGTGCTCTGGAGACGCTCGTGACCAGCGCGACCCGAACGGAAGAGGCCGTCAGCTAGACGTCCTGCTATCCCGCGCCCGGAAGTACTCCGGGCCAGGCTGCGACATCGCCAACGTGGGCGATGAGCCTGTATCGATACCGGTGATGTGGCATGGACGCGTTCACGCCAGCATCTTTCAACGACGTCCGCCCGTGAACCCTACGATGCTTCAGGCTCTTCAAGAAGAATCTCACCCCGAAACGATTGCACCAACTCGATCGGCGGCATACCGCATGGACCGAGCGCACGTCTTCCATTCCTGGTCGGCGCAGGCACAAATCGACCCGCTCGTGGTGGTGGGAGGCGAGGGGCCGCGCTTTCGCGACGAGACCGGCAAGATCTGGCTCGATTTCTCGAGCCAACTGACCAATGTCAATCTCGGCCACCAGCATCCCAGGCTCATCAAAGCCATCAAGGATCAGGCTGATAGGCTCTGCACGATCGCGCCCTACCATGCGAACGAGGCAAGAAGCGAAGCGGCACGTCTCATCGCCGAGGCTGCGCCGGGCGACCTCAACAAGGTGTTCTTCACGAGTGGCGGTGCCGAGGCCATCGAAAACGCCATCCGCATTGCCCGCCACCATACCGGGCGGCACAAGGTGCTGTCGATGTACCGCAGCTACCACGGTGCGACGGCCGGCGCAATCACCTTGACCGGCGACCCCCGTCGCTGGGGCGGCGAACCGGGCATGGGCGGCGTGGTGAAGTTCTGGGGCCCCTATCCCTATCGGTCGGCTTTTCACGCGAACTCAGCGCGTGAGGAGTGCGAGCGCGCCATCAGCCATCTCGCAGATGTGATCATGATGGAAGGCGCACACACCGTCGCGGCGATCGTCCTGGAAACGGTGGTTGGCGGCAACGGGATCCTGGTTCCTCCAGACGGATATCTCGAAGGCGTCCGCCAGATCTGCGATCGACACGGCATCGTGATGATCGCCGACGAGGTGATGACGGGATTCGGCCGCTGCGGTGAATGGTTCGCTGTCGATCGCTGGAGCGTTGTGCCCGACCTGATGACCTTTGCCAAAGGCGTCAACTGCGGCTACGTCCCCCTCGGAGGCGTCGTCATCAGCGATCGCGTCGCGACGACCTTCGAGAATCGCGCGTTCCCGGGCGGCCTCACCTATTCGGGACATCCGCTCGCGTGCGCCGCTGCAGTGGCGTGCATCAACGTCTACAAGGACGAGGGTCTGATCGAGCACGCGGCCCACCTTGGCGCCGACGTCATCGGTCCCTCGTTGCGAAGAATCATGGCTCGGCACCCGTCGGTGGGTGAGGTGCGTGGCCTCGGCGTTTTCTGGGCAATCGAACTTGTTCGCAACCGCGAGACCCGCGAGCCGCTTGTTCCATACAACGCTTCAGGGCCCGCCAATTTCCCGATGACGGAATTGATGAACGCTTGCAAGGCCAGGGGTCTTTGGCCCTTCATGCACTTCAATCGACTGCATGTCGTGCCTCCGATCAACATTCCGGTTGACGACGTTCAAGAGGGGCTCGCGATCATCGACGAAGCACTGGACGTTGCCGACCAATACGTCAAGCAATAAGCAATCCCTGAGGAGATAGGTGATGGCGGAGACACGGAACATTCGCAGCGACGATTACGACATGCTTCATGAGCTCGAGGCGGAGATCTTCGGAAAGGCCGGATATCCGCTGGTGGGTTCCTACTATTTGCGCGTCTGCACAGAGCTCTATGCAGAGAGCTGCTTCGTGGCACTCATCGATGGGCGCCCGGTCGGGTACGTTCTGACGTTCCTCAACGATGGCGTCGCGTACAGCACGCGCCTGGGCGTGCTCGACGAGCATCAAGGCACTGGCGCAGCGATCCAGCTGATCGCCGCCACGATCGACCTCCTGGTCAGAAAAGACTTCGACGTTTGCTGGTTCACCGTCAAGCCCGGCAATCTCCACGCGCGCAGGCTGTATCAACGAATCGGCGCTGTCGAGCGAGGGACACGTCGCGACTTCTTTGCGCCTGGCGACGAATTGATTCTGCTGGAACTCGATCGTGCAGCTCTGAAAAGCTTCAACGAAAAGTACGAACTGCATTGGGGACGGCGCGCCAACGCGAGCATTGGCGCGTCTTCCGGTCAACCAGTTGTCATCTGAGGTGTTCAGCATATTTGGTTCCGTCCGGGCTCCAGACAGACAGGCTCCGGCGGGTTTTCATCACGTGAAGACAAAGGGGAGTTTCGTGGCAGACCTATCGATGATTCAGAGGCGGGCATCGCTTGCCTTTCAGTGGCGACCCATCAGGGGCGCGGCAATCGCGGCGAGCGTCTTTGCAGCGTTGCTGCTGGCGCCCGCCTCGCATGCCACGGACAACAGCACCGAAGGAGCCGAGCGCTCGCTCGATCTGCAACTCGAGGTTGCCTTGCGACAGGCCGGATTCACCGGAAAGGTGGGCTCATCTCTCACCGCCCGCCTTGGCCGCCCCATCGACCCTCGCCTGGCCGACATCGGACGCAAGCTGTTCTTTGATCCGCTCCCGAACCTGCACAGCGACAACGCGTGCGCTGGTTGCCATGCGCCGAACGCCGGCTTCGGAGACACGCAGTCGATCGCGATCGGCGTCGAAAACAACCGTATCGTTGGCCCGGATCGCGGCGGCCCGCGAAATCAACGCCGTGCTCCGTCGGTGCTCAACACGGCATTTTTTCCGAAGTTGATGTGGAACGGCCGCTTCGGCGCGCCCTCCGGAAATCCATTCGACAATTCGCAGGGTTACAGCTTCCCGGCTCCGGAAGGGGCGACGCGGTTTCCCGCAAACGATCCCATCGTCAATCACCTGCTCATCGCCCACGCCCACATGCCGGTGACGGAGCTGAACGAGGCTGCAGGCTTCACCGGCACCAAGGGAACGATCGGCCCGCGTTTCGATGCTTTCGATGACGGCTTGGGGGGGGTGGTGCCCATGCCCGATGGCTCCGGATTTCGAAATGACCCGATCCGGCAAGCCGTGGTTCAGCGACTGAATGCGACGCCCGCTTACCGGGAACTCTTCGGCACCGTCTTCCCGGAGGTTCGCAACGGTGGCGCGATCGACTTCATGATGTACGCCCGGGCGATCGCGGAATACGAATTCACCCTCGTTCGCGCCAACGCCCCCATCGACCAATTCGCGCGGGGCGATCGCAAGGCCCTGAAGGTCCCGGAAAAGCGCGGCGCATTGCTGTTCTTCGGCAAGGCCAACTGCGTGGCTTGCCACTCGGTGGCCGGGGGCGCCAACGAGATGTTCAGCGATTTCAAGAATCACGTTGTCGGGGTGCCGCAGATCGCACCGTACTTCGGTCTCGGCAAGGGCGACACGATCTTCGACGGGCCGGGAGAGGATGAGGATTTCGGCTTGGAGCAGGTTACCGGCGACCCGCAGGACCGCTACAAGTTCCGCACCTCGCCGCTTCGCAATGTCGCGTTGCAGAAGACGTTCTTCCACAACGGTGCCTTCCTCAAACTGGAGGATGCCATTGCGCATCATCTCGACCCGCAGACGTCCGCGCGCCAATACAGCGGCAAGCGTGCGGGTGTGGCAAGCGACCTCCAGGCGCGCAAGGGACCGGTCGAGCCCGTGCTGCAACGCCTCGATCCGCTGCTGGTGAACGGCACGCCTCTCACGAAGCAGGAACTTCAGGACCTGGCGAGCTTCCTCAAGGAAGGGCTGCTTGATCAGCAAGCTGCGTCGGAAAACTTCTGCACGCAGATTCCGAGCACCTTGCCGAGCAGCCTGCCGCCGCTGCTGTTCCAGGGGTGCAAGAAGTAGTTGATTTCCGCTCGTCACCTCGGCTGGGGTGGCACTCTCCTGGAGAAGGCTTTGCCAGCCAATTTCAACCAGTGTCTTTCAACCAAGGAAACAAGACATGAATAAAGCCAAGATCCTCGCGGCCCTGTTTTCCATGGGCATCGCCGGCATGGTCCAAGCGGCCGAGCCGACCGCTCAAGGGCTCGCCAGCCTTGGGTGGGGCTGCATCACCATCAGCGGCGAAGTCGCCTGCACTCCGCCCGGCGAACCGACCGTGCTGGAAGTCAACACCATGCGAAAGAAGCCGCCCGCGGTGCTGGTGATGTTGTTCAATGCCGTCACGCCGGCACTCATCGGCGCGGAAAACCTCATTCGCGCCGATCTCTACGCGGGCCAAGGGTGCCCCCGAGCCGGGAAGCTGGAGCCGTACAAGTTCGAAATGTTGGGCACCGGCTATTTCTCGTGCCATCAGTTCGAGAAGGATGCAGACCTGTAAGTTTTCGACCTCCCTTGATTCATTGAACACCAATGCGTGCGTCAGGACGATCGAGGGAGGCCTTCCCGAATTCTCAGGCGGCCCATCTCCATCGCCGGTGAGGTCGAGATTCGCCTGCGCTCGCTTGCAATGCCGTTGGCATCGCAGGAGTTCGAGGGCCACCGCTTCATCGACCTGAGCATTCAGGCGCTTCCTGTGATGGCCTTGGGATTGCATCCGCAAGATGGCGTGCAAGCTCGCCGCTGCGCCACCTTTCCCAGGAAATGCGAGGTCAGGGCGGGCGCGGAATCGGCTACCGCCGCGGGCGCGGTGATGACCAGATGGACCGCATCGACACGGTGCACCAACTCGAAGTCAAGGTAGGGGGTGCATTCCCGTTCCTGCGCGACCAGTCGTTCAAGCTCGTGAGCGACGGCGCTCGTATAGCGAAGGTACAGCGAGGGGCCACATTGCTGGTGCGCAAGCAGTCCGCGGCGTGCCAGGCCCGCAATCTCGGTGACGCGCGCGAGCATCTGCGTATCGGGGGAATTGCACGCAAGCGCCTCTTGGGCGTCGGGCTTGACTTTGGTGGAAGCAACCTGTTTACGTAGTGCGTCTAGCTGCTGCATTTCGCGGGGGTGGCTCGACATTTCCTCGCGTCGGGTACGCCAATGAATGAGCACGGCTCTCATGGCGAACGCCACGGTCGCCGCCACGGCGGCTGCTTCCCAGCGGAATGCAACACTCACGCTGGAGGCGACGCTTCTCAAAGCCGGCATTGCAAGAGGCAACGCACAGCACCCGGCGCAAACTGCTGCGACGGTCGCCACTCCAAAGACGTTTCTCATGGAATGCCTTCATCAAAATGAGGCTCGAGCCTCGTTAGACTCCACTATCTATCCTCAAGCGACTTGAGATGCAAGGGCCTTTGATGAAAGGTTTGGAAATGGATCCTGAGCTGACCATTGGTGCTCTTTCCGAGCGCACTGGCTGCACTGTGCCTACGATCAGGTACTACGAAGACATCGGTCTGATTCCGCCGGCCAAGCGCCGCCCTAGCGGACACCGGTTCTATCAAGCTGCAGCTGAGAAGTTGCTGACCTTCGTGCGCCACTGCCGGGACTTCGGATTCCCCATTGAACAGGTGCGCGAGCTCGTATCGCTGTCTCAGAGCGAGGAGCGAGACTGCGTCGAGGCGCTGGAAATAGCGAAGTCACGCTTGGCCGCAGTGCGCGCAAAAATGGACGAACTGCAGGCTCTTGAGCACAGCCTCGCTCGCTTCGTCCAGTCGTGCGCAGAGCAATGCGCTGGGGGGCCGGCAGCACAGTGCTCGATCCTCAGTGACATTGAATCGCCACCAGCAACCCCGAAGAGCAAGGGCTGCTGCGGATGATTCACTTCGGGGGCCTTCTCCCAGACGCAGCGGCAGCCCGAGGAGACGCGAAGGCCCGCGGACAGCGAGGTACAGGGCTGGCGGTCGGCCTATCGATACAGAAAGCTCAGAGTAGCAACAGTGCAGTCTTGTACTGCACCTCTGCGTACGGAGGCCTCACCCCATTCTCGTGGCGCGCAATGGCCTTCATCAGGCCAATCGCTTGGGCGTCATCATCGGCGTCCACCAGCGAGTCAGGCGTGGCTAGGCCCAACTGCGTCGCAACATCCTGAGCGTAGCTCTCCACGTCGTTATTGTCCGATGCCGGTGCCCAGCGGGAGATGATCTTGCGAGGCGTGTCCAGTCCGTGCAGGTGCTTGTACGTCCTCATGAGAGATGCGACTGCGCGCAATCCCCACTCCGGCTCACGGAACACGCAAAAGCTTTGCTCTTGTTGCTGGAATTTGAGCCTGGCGTTTGGATCCGCGAGCCCAAGCCACGGATCGTTGATCCGAATATTTCCCGGATTGCTGTTGCGCAGTCCCCTAGGTATACCCATCGATGCGTCGACGCCGGCGAAAATGGCACCACTGGGATCGTCCGCTCGGCCTGGGGCCGCCTTGCTGCTGCTCAACAGCGACTGAAGAAGACTGGCACGCGCAGCGGGATCCGATAACGGATCGGGCGCACCGACAGCCGCCGCAGGCACCTGTGTCAGGTACCACGGCTGGATCTCGTTTCCGTAGGCGGCATCCTCGAATGCGATCCCCGGCTCCGGCACCTGGGGAGCTTGATGTTGGAAGCCGCCCCAGTTCGACATCTCGTGCAAGACCTTCGCGATCAGAAAGTCGCGTGCGACCTGGAGAGCAAAGTCGTCCTCGAACCTCCGAAGGACGTCGATGGAGATCTCGATGCGTCCGGGAACCTCGGGATCGAACTGACTCCACACGGAGGGCCCGAGGTCATTCGGAAAGATCAGCGGCGGACCAGCGTCCATTGTCACGCAAGTCACCCCGTCCGCGTTGGTCAAAGTCGAATTCGCAACGAACGCCGGCCAAACCTTCGCTTCAGTTTGCTGCTTGGGCAGTGCGTCGCGGATGCAGGCAAAAGCATTCGGGTACAGCAAACGATGGACTTGGAACATTTGGCTCATCACACCTTCCTTCCAATGAGCGGCAGGAGCTCCTCGAAAAATCGGAATGCACGTGGATGCAACTGCTCGCGTTTGATTCCGAGTCGGTCCAGCTCTTGTCCGATCGCCCGACCCGTCGCCACGTCCACGATGCCGGTCCGCGACACCGCGTAGCCTTGCACCTGCAGCTTTCTCTGAACGGCGTCGACAATGGTTGCCGAAGCGGAATCCAAGGCCAGTGACTGCGATCCACCCGCGGCCTTTGTCAACGACGCCGTGCCAGCCTGCAGAGCCGCCAACCGCCCCTCGAGGTTGGCAATGTCGCTCGGTTGGGGCCCTGCGGGGCCTGCGGACTGAATAAGCATCGCGGCATCCGAGGCGGTCGATCGCGCAAGCGTGAGCGCGTTCTGAAGGACGGGAAAGCTCGGGTCGCCTGGCGCTCTCTTGGCGGCCTGCATCTGCAAGTCTGAAGCGATGTCTGCAGCCTGTTGATTGATTTGCTGAACTCGCGCAGATCGCTGGCCACCGGCGTCGGAGTTCGCGAGACTTGGCGTCAGCTTTCCCGCGATATAGCCGCCGTGGCTCACCAGGGTCAACATCAGAACGGTCGTGCTCAGCGCCGGAATCGATTGAATTTGGGCGGCCCCGTAGGCCAGAAGCTTGGCGACCAGCGCGCTGTATGACAGGAAGACGACTGCCGTGACGATAAGCATCTGCGTACGGGGCAGGTCGACGACATTTGCGTTGCCGACATCCTCGCCACGGATGAGATCACCCAGCCGGGCGTCGTTGGGCGCTCCCTTGACAAGTACACGGCCAATGGCGTGAGGCCTCCGATTGAGGGACTGCATCGCCTCGAGCTTCGCCCCGGTCTTCTCAAGGCTCACCGGGTCACTGGGCTGTTGTGCCTTGATCGACAAAGCAACGGGTGACGCAATGAAGCTTGCGACGCTGAATCCCATCAGCACCACCAGGTTGGGGTCGATGGTGACATCGAGCGCGCTCCAAGTGCCTGTATCGCGGACCACTCCGGTCATGAAAACGACGTACAGGGTTGTGGTGACGAGCACCGTCCAGAGCGTCATTTGAAGGCGCGAGAGAGAAAACCGATTGCGTTCGTCGATGAGCAATCCGAGCACTCGTCCCCGCACCATGTACCCTTCGAACGCGAGCAGACCAAGAAGCCCGGCGAGGCAACAGATCCACGTCAAGATGCGACGGGTGTCGAATTCACCGTCTGTCGAGCCGGCGCTTCCAATCACGCAGATTACCGGCACGACCAAGGCAAGCAGAACGAAGACTAGTCGCCCGAGCACGCTGAGGTAGTACTTTGGTTTGGCGGACATGGCTGGGTCACTTTTTGATTGCGCTTCCTGCCGAAGCCGCAACTGCTGGAACAACCGGCGATGAGGCTGCAGCCGCCACGGCAGGCGCCGTCGCAGAGCCTCCGTCTCCGACCTTCGCACCTGCTTCAAGCAGCGCAGCCGTGTCTTTCAGGAGTTGTTGAGGGTCTGGCGGAATCTGGTCCTTTGCAACAGGGCCCCCTTGCGATTTGTAGAAGACCTGCATGGCCGCGACCGTGATTGGCCCGAGACAGCTATCCGCTTTCAATGTCTCAGGCTTTCCATTGACGGTCACTGTGGAGACGCCCTTTGCGATGAGCGCCTTCTGCACAGATTTCACCTGCGCATTTTTCACGACACAGGCTTCAGCAGGAGTAGTCCCTGTGCCGCCTTTGTTGCCTGACGCGGCCGTGTTGCCTGTTGAGCTTCCGGCCAACACTGTGAGCGCCACCAATGCACGTCCTTGCGCGCCGTCCCGAATCAGCACCGCGTAGGACCCCGGGGTTGCGTCACGTGTCGCTTTCAGCGTCACGACCCCTTGCCCTGTTTCCGTGTCGATCGTGACCTTGTCGGACGGGGGATGCGTACCGCTCCAAGTGGCTGGCTGGTAAGGCAGCTTCCCCCCGCTTACTGTGAACGTTGTGGCCTCCCCCGCCGCCAAGGTCACGCCGCCACTCGGCGTGATGGTCATCGTCACACCGGCCTCTACCGGGTCGACGCGGCAATTTTTGAGGGATGCTCCACTGGGGCGAGCATTCGCAATCGCGACTATCTCCTCAGCGTCACTGATCGCATCCAAGAGTTCCTGGGAGACAGCAAGGTCTTCGCTTCCCGATGGAAGCGCAGCTGGCGTCGCTGGAATACCTTTCGTCGGCTTCGTGATGATCTTCGAGGCCATGCTGGGCAGCGTGGTGCCGAGATTCTGCGCCAGCGTGTCGAGATCCGTGTTGTTCACGACGGCTTGCGTGACGTCCTTTTCGATCGCGCTCAACGCAATGTGCAACTCAGTCCCGGAGGTCTCCAGCAGCAGCACAGTCTCCTTGGCGTCGGCGAGAACGTCTTTGCCTAGAGTGCGAGCCGCTTTGGCTCGGGTGGTCGATCTGTCGTTCAGGCCCGGGTTGTTGTCGTACGGAGCGAGTGCTGCGTCAAGAGTTGCGACGTCGCGCCCTATCGTGGCGATGTCTCTCTTGAGGTCTGCAAGGCGCGCATATCCGATTCGACGAGGCTGCATCGCGTCCAGCGCACACTGCACCGCGTTCGCACCCGCCGCATAGACCGATGGGAGTGGTTTCCCGTTGAGCACGGTCGATCCAGCGTAGACACCCGCACCGCCAAGGCCAAGCCCGAGGACGGAGTCGCCATTGACCCCCCGCATCGCCAGGTCGCTGCCAACCACGCTCAGCCCGATCAGGCCGAGAGCAGACCATCGGCTTCCCCGAATTTGCTCGGTGAGTACCTCTTGGTAGCGTCGATGCATGGACTCGCCGACTGCTACCGCGTGAGGCAGCGTGGGGGCGGAGTTATATGCGCCCTCTGACGCTTCATCGGGCCCGAACTTTGGTTCGATCGCGCACGCCGACAGAATGCACGCCGTGAAGCCGATAGAGCGTCTGAACGTTCGAACCACGATTCCTCCCATGTCCATGTCTGGCAGTCTGCGCGGACCCAGATGACCAGCCATCATTCGTTTTGAGGACGCGCTCACTGGCGAAGGCGCGTACTGCGTCTCTGTGAGGTTCACTTCCATCGCGCGCGATCAGGAAATCATTGAGCTGGCGGGCAGCAAGTCGATCTCTTCGTCGTAGCGGAGGGTGGGTACGGTGCAGCCAACACGCCGATGGAAAGGGTGGCGGTCATCTCGGCTCCTTCCGCTGGCAAGTCGGAGTCGGGCAGGAACTGCGCGAAGAGCCATTGGGCGCCGGTGCCATTTCGCTCCGGCACGGTGATCGTCAGTCGGCACAGCTGGGCGAGACCTCGTGCTCGAAACCGGGGCGAGGAGGACCCCAGCCGCAACCCCTCAAGCGATGACCAGTCGCCGGATCGCCTCCAGCGGCACCCGGGCCCGCAGGGCCGTCCCGGCGGCGGGGGCGGCGCGAACCTCGAACGAGCCTCCGATCGACTCCAGGCGCTCGCGCATGTTGCGCAGTCCGATGCCTCGGTTCGGGTCGAGCTGCACGCGATCGAGCGCGAAGCCGCGGCCGTCGTCGCGGATCTCGAGCTCGACGCCGTCGGTGGCGAAGCTGAGCTCCACCAACACCTGTCGGGCGTGAGCGTGCTTGGCGACATTGGCAAGCGCCTCCTGGGTGACGCGGAACAAGGCCGTCTTGACCTCTTCCGGCAAGGCGACGGCCTCGCCCATCACGCGCAGATCGACGGGCGTCGATCCGGCGTCGCTGGCTTCGCGCGCGAGGAGCTCGAGCGCCGCCGGAAGCCCGAGCTCGTCCAGCATGGCCGGGCGCAACCGGTGAGAGATGCGACGCACCTCGTTCAGCGACTGCGTCAAGCCGGCAAGCGCCCGCTCGAGCGCCGGCGGCGAGGGCCTGTCCTGCCGCTCGAGCTGATCGATCGCCGACTCCACCAGCAGCTTGGCGGACACCATCGTCTGGGTCGCGCCGTCGTGGAGCTCGCGGGCCAGGTGCGCGCGCTCGTCCTCCTGGAAGCGCACGACCTTGCGTGCCAGGAGCTGCAGCTTGGCGTCTGCCACCCGGTGCTCGCTGAGGTTGAGCCAGACGCCGCTCAGGCTGATCAGCGCGACGCCGCCGCAGGCGATGGCGGCGATCCAGAGCAGCGTCTGCCCGATGTTGGACGAGGCCTGGGCATCGAGCTGGGCGGTCGCTGCGTCGATGTCGTCCCGGTACAGGCCGGTGCCGACCATCCAGTTCCAGCGCGGGATCTCGACGACATAGCCCAGCTTGGGCGCCACCTGGCCGGTGGACGGGCGGCGCCACATGTATTCGACATAGCCGCCGCCGGCGCGTGCGCGCGCCAGCAGCGCCTGGATGGTGGCGTTGCCGCGCGCGTCGTGCAGGTCCCACAAGTCCTTGCCGACAAGGTCGCGCTGGCGCGGGTGCATGAGCACCGTGCCGTTCATGTCGTAGACGAAGAAGTAGCCGTCGTTGCCGTAGTCCAGCGACTCCAGCAGCCGCATGGCCTGGGCCTGGGCGGCCTGCCGGTCGCCGCCGTCCTCGACCAGCGGCTTGACCATGCTCATGGCCAGCTGCACGTAATTGCGCAGCTCGGCGCGCCGCGCGCTCAGGTAGCCGCCCTCGACCAGCGCATGTTCGCGCTGGGCGAGTTCGCGCTGCTGGAGCATCACCGCGGCGGCGATCAGCGCCAGCGACACCAGCAGCGGGAGTGCAGCGACGATCAGCAGCTTGGCTTTGAGGCGCATGGTCCCTGCATTGTGCCCAGCGGCGCGGGCGCCCTGCCCGCTCGTGCCTGGCTAGGCCTTGCCGGGCACCACCGCCGGGGCGGGCGTGCGCAGCAGGGCCTGCACGACGATCGCGACGATGAAGTTCACCGCCAGGGCCAGCAAGCCGGTGTAGATGGTGAACTTGTCGCCGCCGATGACCAGCGAGTGGACCGGCTTGATGCCGTCGGCCCATGCCGTCCAGGTGCCGCAGAAGATCCCCGCGAACCAGCCGGCCAGCAGCGCCGGCGCGCGCAGGCGCCTGGAGAACAGGCCGAACACCAGCGACGGGAAGGTCTGGAGGATCCAGACGCCGCCCAGCAACTGCAGGTCCAGCGCGAACTTCGTGGGCATGAGCAGGATGCACAGCAGCGCGCCGACCTTGACCGCCAGCGACGCCAGCTTGGCCACCTTCTCTTCCTGCGCGGGCGTGACCTGCGAGTTCACGTAGGGCTTCCAGAAGTTGCGCGTGAACAGGTTGGCCGCGCCGATGGACATCACCGCCGCCGGCACCAGCGCGCCGATGGCGACGGCGGAGAACGCGAAGCCCGCGAACCACGACGGGAACAGCGCATTGAACAGCGCCGGCACGACGTCGTTGTTGCTCTTGACGCCGATGTGCGCGGCATACGCCATGTAGCCCAGCAGCGCGATCAGGCCCAGCAGCACGGTGTACGCCGGCAGGAAGATCGCGTTCTTGCGGATCGTGCTCGCATCCTTGGCGGCGAAGATGCCGGTCAGGGTATGTGGATACATGAACGCCGCCATGGCCGAGCCGAGCGCCAGGGTCGCGAACGGCAGCAGCTGGCCGGGATGCAGGGTCAGGCCGGTCGCTCCGCCCTTGACTGCGAACGCGTCGCGCGCCGAGGCGAACACGCTGGGATAGCCGCCCACCTTCATGGGCACGATGACCACCGCGACGATGACCACGATGTAGATCATCAGGTCCTTGACGAAGGCGATCAGCGCCGGTGCGCGCAGCCCCGCCGTGTAGGTGTAAAGCGCCAGGATGATGAACGCGGCGGCCAGCGGCAGCTCGCCGGTCAGGCCGAGCGCCTTGATCACCACCTCCATGCCCACCAGCTGCAGCGCGATGTAGGGCATGGTCGCGACGATGCCGGTCAGGGCGACGGCCATCTCGAGCGTGCGCGAGCCGTAGCGGCCGTAGACGACGTCGGCCGCGGTCACGTGCCCCGCCCGCTTGGCCTCCTTCCACAGCTTGGGCATGATCATGAACACGATCGGGTAGACCAGGATCGTGTACGGCAGCGCGAAGAAGCCGTAGGCGCCGACCGCATAGACCAGCGCCGGCACGGCGATGACGGTGTAGGCGGTGTAGAAGTCGCCGCCCACCAGGAACCAGGTGATCCAGGTGCCGAAGTTGCGGCCGCCCAGGCCCCATTCGTCCAGGTGGGCCCCCTTGTGGGCACCGCCCCGCTGCCAGCGCGAGGCCAGGAAGCCGATGACGGTGACGAGCGCGAAGAAGAAGACGAAGACCGACAGCGCGGTCCAGTTGATGGTGCTGGTCATGGCCTTTCAGTCCTCCGACTTCTGGTTGCGGTTGACCAGCCAGATCAGGATCGACGTGAGCGGCACCCACGCGAACATGTACCAATAGAAGAACGGAAAGCCGGCCAGCTCCGGCGTCTCGCCGTTGTAAAGCGGCACGAGCAACAGGCCGACGAACGGCAACAGCAATAACAGGCGCATGACTTGTCTCCGGGTTCGGCGGGGACACAGCCCGCTCTTGCCCCAGTGTCCGAGTCCTGTCGACGCTCGGCATCCGTCTTGCCGCGCGCCGCGCGCACGCGGCAATACGTACTGGAAAACCCGGGACTTCGCGGCGGCTACTGCCCCGCGTGCTCCACGGCGTACTTGATCAGCTCGGCCTGCCCGGCCAGGTCCAGCTTGCGCTTGATGCTCTGGCGGTGCGCTTCGACCGTGCGCACGCTGACGTTGATCTCGCGCGCGATCTGCTTGCTGGAAAGACCGCGCGCCAGGGCCGACAGGATCTCGCTTTCACGCGCCGACAGCAACGGCCGCGGCGCCTGGTTGCGAAAGAGTCGCTTGGAGACGGCGGGGCTCAGGAACGTGCCGCCGCCAGCGACCGCTTCGATCGCGGCGATGATCTCGCTGGCCGGCGCGTCCTTGAGCACGTAGCCACGCGCGCCGGCCTGCATGGCGCGTTGCACGTATTCCGGGTTGTCGTACATGCTCAGCATCAGGACCAGCAGCCCGGCCTGGCGCTCGAGCAGCGCCGTCGTCAGCTCGATGCCGTTGACCCCCTTCATGCCCACGTCCATCAGGATCAGCGAGGGCCGCCAGGCCTCGAGCTGCGCATGCGCCTCGTCGGCGTTGCCCGCCTCCGCCACCACCTCGAACCCGGGCACGGCCTCCAGGCGCGCGCGCAGCCCGTCGCGCACCAGCGGATGGTCGTCGACCAGCATCAGGCGGATCGACGGCGGTCGCGGCGGAACAGGGCTGGCCGGTGCGGAAGTCATGGCGTATTAGACCGCGCTCGACGATTCGACGCGAATCCCGCTCCGGCCGGACTCCGCGAGCCGAGGTAGAGTCGCGCCGAGACGTGCATCAACCCGGAGGAATCGACCGATGGATCTCTCGAATCCCGACCCCAACGCCTGGTTCGCCAAGCCCAGGGCCTGGCGCGACGAATGCGCCCGCCTGCGAACCATCCTGCTGGAGTGCGACCTGGCCGAGCAGCTCAAATGGGGCAAGCCGACGTACACGGTGGACGGCGCCAACATCGTCCTGATCATGCCGCTGAAGCAGACCTGCACCCTGCTGTTCATGAAGGGCGCGTTGCTGAAGGATCCCAAGGGCCTGCTCGTGCAGGCGGGCGAGAACTCGCAGTCGCAACGTCAGATGCGGTTCACGTCGATGGCCGAGATCGACAAGCTCGAAAAGGCCATCAAGGGCTTGGTCAAGCAGGCGATCGAGGTGGAGAAGGCGGGCCTGAAGGTGGCTTTCAAGAAGAGCTCGGACCTGGTCTATCCGAAGGAGTTCCAGGACAGGCTGGACCGCAACTCCGCGCTGCGCGAGGCGTTCTTCAAGCTCACGCCGGGGCGCCAGCGCCAGTACCACATGCACTTCACCGGCGCCAAGCTGCCCGCGACGCGCGAAGCGCGCGTGGAGAAGGCGATCCCGCTGATCCTGGACGGCATGGGCCTGGACGGTCGCTGAACCGGCCCTCGCGGCCGCTCGGCAGGCGCAGGCTCATTCCATGAGCCAGGCGCGCCTTAAGCTCCGTCCAGATCGCACACTGATCAAGTTGCAGATCGCTTCCAGCCCGGCCTCGCGCCGGGCTTCTTTTCTGGCATCGCCCTAGCCGGCGCGCTTGGGCAGCTTCCAGCCCGGGCGCGGGAAGTGGCAGGTGTAGCCGTTGGGAAACAGCTCCAGATAGTCCTGGTGCTCGGCCTCGGCCTCCCAGAATGGCCCGGCCGGCGCCACTTCCGTGACCACCTTGCCCGGCCACAAGCCTGACGCGTCGACGTCGCGGATCGTGTCCTCGGCGACCCGCTTCTGCTCGTCGGAGGTGTAGTAGATGGCCGAGCGGTAGCTGGTGCCCATGTCGTTGCCCTGGCGGTTCTTCGTGCTCGGGTCATGGATCTGGAAGAAGAACTCCAGCAGGTCGCGATAGCTCAGCACGTCCGGGTCGAACAGGATCTCGATGCCTTCGGCATGGGTGCCGTGGTTGCGATAGGTCGCGTTGGGCACGTCGCCGCCGGTGTACCCCACCCGCGTCTCCTTCACGCCCGGCCG
>Ga0209759_1000667_pt1 | contig 31811 bp, 37 predicted proteins | sample AraplaCL_Col_mMS_FD_184261 | JGI IMG/M metagenome (GOLD analysis project Ga0209759, IMG submission 184261) | Arabidopsis root microbial communities from the University of North Carolina, USA - plate scrape CL_Col_mMS (SPAdes) (version 2) | ecosystem: Host-associated > Plants > Roots >...
CAGATCGGCTCGACCCCGAAGCGGTCCCGGTGCTGATCGACGAACCGCTTCAGGACTTGCAGCGGCGGTCGAGCTCCGCCTGGGCGAAAAACGCACTGGCCAGCTTCAGGATCTCGTTGGCGCGGCGCAGCTCTTTGACCTCACGCTCCAGATCCTTGATGCGTTGTGCTTCGCCGCTGGTCACGCCAGGGCGTGCACCGGTATCAACCTCTTCGCGCTTGACCCATTCCAGCAGCGTCTGCGGCACGCAACCGATCTTCGGGGCGATCGATTCAACTGCCGCCCACAGCGACGGGTACTCACCACGATGCTCTTGCACCATGCGCACTGCGCGCTCGCGGACTTCCGGGGAGAATTTGCTCGACTTATTCATGGCTCCATCTTCTCAAGAGTTGGAGCCTCCTCAAAACCCGGGGCGGTTCACTCTCTTAGAGGAAAGGCAATCCGATTCCTCAGCTGAGTCTTCGATAGCCGTCAAGTATTTTGCGAAGAACGATGCCGATCTTGTTGCCTTGGTTGAATGCGTGGCATTGGCATTGAATGGACGCAGTATCCTTTTAGAGTTAGTTGTTACGTCCAAAGGATCAGAGCTATACATCGGGTTAGAAGACATCAGTCGAGCATAGCGGGATCGTGATAACGCTCGCGGCTATTGTCGCGTGTTGGGTTGAGCATAGAAGCGCCTGACTCCAGGGTTTAAGGAAGAGGCGGTTCGATCAGTGGTCCTTTGTAGCTAGCTGAAGCTTCCAGAATAGGTGCGCTGCAGTAGCTTCACTAGGAGCCCACAATCATGCCCGGCAGAGATATAGTCCCTCGGGGTTGTACCTAACGCCGGTAGCCACTCAGCAAGCCATCTATCAATCCACAGCTCTACATCAAAACCATCTGGATTGCCGCTTTCAGCGACCATACGACGAACGGTCGAAATCAGTAAGTTTCGGCAGACTTCGAACGAGGTGGCCATGGCTGCCCCTCCTCTTCTGTACGGGGCAATTTTAGACGCGTAACGGCTTAACGGCGAGCCGATAGCACGACGCCCTTGATCGTCGCGGAGATACCGGCCAAGTTATGGGTCGATTGAGCGGACAACTTATGGGTAAGTGCACATCTCTTGTGCGCGATCCGACAAAGTTTGGCCAAAGTGGCCAAACTTTCACGGACGTCCGGCATATTTGGCCGCGACACTGAAAACACCGGTAAGCATTGCGCTATACCGCGGCCTAACTCAATAAAGACTTAGTTTCGCCGATAGATACGCATGCCCTTTGCAAAAGGGTGGCTGCATTCTTCATCGGGATCCACTGCGGCAACGTCGATAGAGAGCCCTGGCTCCGTTATATGCGGCTGAATAGCCGCTACAGTTGCCCGCAGCACCCTTTCCCGCTCATTCCTGTCAACGATTACCGCAATGAACAGCGTTGGATAGAGCCTGCTGTGCTCCCAGCGGACAACCGTTAGGTAAGCGGATCGTACAGCGTCCATCTTTGAATAGATCTTGCGTAAGGCAGAGGCCATTCGTATTGGGACCTTACGAGGACGAGATGCTATGACCTGCGTGTTCTCTTCAATGCGGCAAGGAATGGCTATACCGGCAGAACCATCTCGCAGCAACGCCTCTATTTCCTCTGGATAAAACACGCAATCACGCTGATTGGGGTCCAGCATCAGCGTTGCACCAAGCGTCACCGACAACAACTCACGTCCTGTCATGCACATTACCCGCGCATCTCCTGCTGCAGCTTCGTCAGCTTTCTCCTTATCACTAAAGATGGGCAACACCGTTTTGCCGTTATCGGGACGAATAAACTGGAGAAATCGCAAACGGCTCGAATCATCGGACGACGGGACATGAGCGTATAAAAGCGCGTCAAGCATAGCCCTCAGAATTTCAGGCTCTCTAGTTGGGTCGATAGATTCATTGTTTAAGAGCGAGATGAAGTCGGTCATCGATCAGCTCCTCCTGTCCCGCCTCTCGCCCTAGAAAGGTGTTTCTTCTTTTGAAAAGAAGCGCCATGTGCATAAGTGTCAGCTACCCAATGCCCCCTCCAACGGCCAGGCATATCCTCAGCGGGGCGTCGTGCAAGGGCTTCTCTCACTGCAATTCGAGCTGCGCGCCGCCCTACTCCGCATTTCTCCATTACGTCGTACAGACATGGCGATCTTAGCTTGTCCCCGGGCCACCACCGAAAGTCTTATAGAACTCTTTGTTTTCCCAGTCGTCTGAAAAAGCATTGATGATCTTCGCTAATGGACGCCCATGAAGCACAGGCTTGGCCATAGAGTTGAGTTGCCGTTGTGCCCACTCTAGAACCTCCGGCCAGCGAAGCTTGTGCATGAGAAACGCGATCGGTTCCTCACTTATTCGGCCTTCTAAAAGTAGGGTCGTCATGACGCGCACGAATTCGAACCGCTCGCCCGGATTGTCCTTTACGAGCTCCAAGCAACGAACATAGGTGGGCTCGGCGAGACCGAAGGAAAAATCCGTATCAAGAATCCGCTCTGCTTCGAGCAACTGCTGGCGAAACTCGTCCATTGGCAGCATGAATTGGCTCGGGATACAGGGAAAGTTAGTTTAATCAAGGCTGTCGAAAACAGTCCGCTCTGGGTCGGAAGCCAACCTTAACTTAAAGTCGTAAGTGCGTCGTGCGCATACGGATGTCCTTTTTCCGCCTCCGTGCACACTAGATCTCGAAGCGAGACAGCTGTCTTTCCGAGCATTCGAACAGCTACCAATGCGCAGTCAATAGGTATACCCAAGTTACGGTATGGCACTCCGTTTTCGTTAACCGCTGACCCGTCGAGTATTGCTCGCAAGAGTGGAAGAGCAGCCTCTCCATAGGATGCCAGCTCATGAGTAGCTTTCGCCCTTTCACTAGGCATCAGAAAAGCATCTGGAAAATGGCGATTATCAGGTTCAATCAGACTCATGTGAGGCCTACCCTTTATCCGCTACAGGCTGGCAACGGTTATTGGAACCGAATCGTCACATAATGAGACTCAGCAGCCAAATCTTCTAGGGCAACGCAAAGTCTGCCACCATCAATGGCCCGCAGTGATTCGAAATCGACAAACTGGAGCACGTGCTCTCTGGGCCAGCCCGGGCCACCTCCAAGAATAGCATCGCGAAAAGCGTCAAAATTGCGACCGAAGTTCGCTGCGCCATCCGGTTGAGCCGCGTCTAGGAATGCCTGCCAGAACGTCTCCTCGTCTGTGACGCCTGTGCACCTAACAACGATGTCCATATTTCCCCTTGGTGAGCTGCTCATTTAGATCGCAAACGTCCAGTCATGGTCATCCAGATAGGCAATGAAGTCATCCAAGGCATCCTGCGAGAAATCGAATTGGGTGCGATACCCACCCTTCGGATGCAATTCGATGATCTCAACATCTTTGATTCCCGGGGCTGATAGCAAGAGCTGAAATAATTCGGCACGCTCGCTATCTGTATAGACGTTTGCAGTCCGCCGCCGCATTAGCCGATGGTATTGCCGCATTTCCACTTCCTTCGGATTTAGGCCTGCTTCGGGTTACGGATTCAGCCTTTCAACTCCACAACCTGCCCAACCGTCAGCCTGCTCAAATTCGCACGCGAAAGGAGCTGGAAAACAAAAATTGACGGATCAGGCCTGCCATCAGGCTTTAAGGACCGTGGCTGGCTAATGCGCCTGGCAACCGGTATCCCATCGAGGGCCGGTTCTGGACCCAGTTCAAAACTGCCAGTACCCAACTGCCGAACTATCACGTAAGGCGAAGGTTCCGGCCTGGATATGTACTCCACCATGAACTGCATAGCCCCCTCCCATGAGTTTCGCCCAATCGGTTCCCTTTGGATCGGAAGCAGACATCTCAGCCATCCAGTGGTGCCAGAGGAAATAGTTCATCGACAGTCGGTGCGCTGATCCCGTGCGCTGATACTTCAATTCCGGCGACCGCTACTTCATCCGAGTGATCAGCGATATGGATGAATTCGCACCGTATCAGTCCACCGCCGCTCAGCTTGACACTCAGATCTAGCTTACCTTGGTTGACACCCCTCAGCGCGATCACTGCACCTTGAACTCTGGCGTATTCATCAGTAGGCGCAAGGGTTCCGCAAGCCGTCGCCATCGAACGATCTATTCCTTCCAGGTCGGAGTAACCAACCAGAGTGTTACCGCTGTATACCTCAAAGCGCTTCATCTTCAGATTCCCACCTTGGTAGGCCCATTAGCCGATTCGGTCAAGAAATTCTTTTGATTGCATGACTCTACAATCCTGACTCTTCGACCATGGAAACAAAGTCTGCTATCGACCATTTCTTCAGACCAGATACTTGCCCATCGCCGAGTTCTATAAGTCGAAGGACGCCATCTGCTCTCATGACTACATCCACGGAAAGGAATGGACTCAATACGTGGCGAGCAATCTCATGCACAAGCTCTGGAACGTCACCATTCCTCCCATAAGCTTTCCCGTTGAGCACGAAATATCGTTCCTCTGTATCCGCGAGAAAATCCTCATACTTCCGAATACAAACGCCACCTTCAACCTCACCCCTGAACTGCTCAATGAGGCTGACGATCTCGCTAACTTCAATGGCCGATGATGCAATGGAGCCACGCTTCGTGGTAAGTGACTTTACGTAGTCCTTCACGAAATAGGCAGGCCATACATGGCTCGCTAGGATGGACACGAAGTCGGCGTCTCTGGATGCAAAAACCGTCTCTGGAGTGTATTCATGAAATAGCGAATACCACTCCGGAAGGTAATGGCAAGCTCGATATTGATCCGGGTTGGTTAGGAGTACGTTGCCGTTAAGCGAAATGGCCGCGTGCAAGCGTTGATACTCTTCAGGCTTAAGCATCCATCCGCGATAGAGCACCATGTCTCCCGAAGGCAAAGATGGCCAAGGCTTGAACGCGCCTTTGTCGAAATCCAAGGGGGAAAACAAAGAACACTTCAAGCCGGCACTGTGAAACGCCTCGTATTCGATTGCATATGGCTCGTCAGCGACCTTTTTATTGAAGGGCTCAGAGGGGAATAGAATATGCATATTTTACTCGCTTCTTCGGTGCCGCCTGAGATGATTGATATGTCTAATTCGGGTTGTAGAGATCAACAAAAGACGATCGCACCAATGAACTGGCAGAGCATCATTCCGCGTTTTGCAGACATCCTAAAGGCGATTCTCGTTCAATAACCGCCTTACCTTCATGAGCGCAAACCCAAGAAGATTTGATCCGTCCCACGCCTCAGGATCCGAGGCACGCGGATCATCAGTACTCAGACCAATGCCCCATACCTTATCCACTGGGCTTGCCTCTACTAGCACTCGATCGCCCGTGTTAATCAGGAACTCACGCAATGCAGAGTTTTGCTCGAACTTCGCCAAGTTACCTTGCACAACGATGTCCAGGCATGCTTCCTTGCAGCGTTGTTCTTTAAAACCACGCACCTCCCGCCCCAGACGCTTGGCCTCTCCCGGGGTACGGGCAACGAGAATTCGCTCGTATATTTCTTGATCGCCGAAGAGCCTCGCTTTGCGAGCCATCATGAAATGTTCCGCGGTGGAAAACATCTGACCATCGACAGAGAAGTTCGCCGGATACCACTGGGAAAAGCATTCTTTACCGACGACACCCGTATGCGCTCCAGTGTGCCCCCAGAAAAACAGGTAGTTGGGCTGCTCACCCGACCGGACCTTGCCCAACAGCCAGCTCAGGTCGAACGAGTCGAATTGCATACGTAGAGATTCCATCTGTTCGAAAAACGGCGGCCAAAGAAACGATACTTTAATAAATTTGACTGATAAGAGAGGCTTGCAGGTCAACCAAAATGTCCTGCCCTCTCAAGCGCTCGCGCCAAGTCGCAGGTATGCCAGACAACCCAAAGCGTATGCCGGCAATCCCACCAGCAACAGCGGCTGTCGTATCGGTGTCGTTGCCGAGGGCAATGGCTCTTCGAACGGCATCGGCATAGTCCTGCGCATCGCCGAGCACCAGCCGAGCCGACCACAGTGTATCCACCACGTAGCCGGTCCCATGTACCTGTTGCAATTGGTCTGGGTCAAGCACCAGATCAATTTCTGCGGATGGAAGCCCAACGCTGGGGCCAAGACTCCGTAGCAATGCATCCGCTTGCTCCCAACTGGAAGACACACCCGCGAGCTCCGCGCGAGCCCAAAGACAATACATGGCGCAAGCCACCGCAGAGCGCGGATGTCCATGCGTCGGCAAACATTGTCTGGCCGCCATGTCGATCAGCGATTGATCGTCTCCCACATGCCACAACGCAAGTGGCAACACGCGCATCAATGCGCCATTGCCATTGGCATGTTCTCCGTTCGGCCCGGATTGCTCAGGCGGAACGCCAGCCTTGAGCTTTTCCAAAGCGTGATAGGTTTGCACGCCGATATCGAAAACATGGCCGTCGACCGCGAGATAACCCCAATTTGCCCAGTTGAGCAGCTGGCCGGCGAAGTTGCGAAGATCCAATCCTTTGCATGCCATGAGCGAGGACAACAGGCAAAGGGCTTGCGCGCCATCGTCCGACCAGGTTCCTGGAGGGACACCGCTATGCGACCGGGGGAAATCAGTCGGTGGATCAAAATCGATAAACGATAAAGAAGGTATATCCGCGGCGTCGTGAAACTCGTAAGGCACACCCAATGCATCGCCGATCAGCAGCCCTTGCAGTCCTCCTGCGATCCGATCCCTGCGCTGTTCATAACTAGCGAACTCCATCATATTCACTCCATTCGAGGTTCATGCGCGTGATTGATTACCCTGACGGGCTTTTACACGCGTGCGTGGTCAATACCGACTGTACGAGCCGCGATGGCCTCAGGCACATAGACGCTCTCGCTCGGAACTTCGAGCAAGCTGACGTCATCCTCGACGTGTCGACGCTGGGTCGCGACGAAATCGGTAATGTCGGTAATAGAAAGCACCTCTCGCTCACCATATCGGCGCAACATCTCACCCCGAATTCCGATCTGGACAGCACGCCGCTCCAGCGCCCTTCCACTTGGGTCGTGGTCAGGATCCCATTGCAAGCGGACGTCCGACTCGGCCACGGCCAATCGCCATGACTCCTCCGAGTCGAATCGCTCAGGATCACGGGACGAGCGGACGGAGGACCGCAACAGCTCATCGAAAAAAATACGGCGTAGGCGAATAGCCAGGATGCGCTCCTGCCCTTCCTTCGTCGCCCATCCCGCGCGATACATCATCCACAGGAAGTTGGGCTTGATCCAACTCATTCGGGAATAGCTGAATTCGCCGCCAAAACGCTGGTTGGCGACGGCGTATTCCGCGATGGAGGGCCGATAGGCCTGGTACACGTAGATCGACGTTTCGTCGAATTGCGCGAGGATGTGACGCCCGGTATTCGGCCAGCTACGTACTTGCTCCAGATAATTTTGCGTTTTCATTTCCTTTTCCAAATTTACGACATCATGTCTGCATGACATGGATGATTTTTTTGAGAGGTTGCTTCCTGGTTTCGGGCGTTTATAGCGACTTCACGCCGATCGGCGCGCGTTGGCCCCCACGCCTCTGCAACCAAAGGTATACCGATAGCTTCAGCGGTAGCGAAGGCCACGTCTGGAGTAGCCCAGCTGGTGCCATCGCGCCATGGCGTATGCGTTCCCATCTGATCCAGACAGGTAACTTCGAGCATCGGATTCACGACAAGCGTTTCGTCCTCGCCAAGAGCAAGTCCGGATGGTATTCCCCGCGCGCTCACGCCACCCGAATCCAGGATGCGCTCCTGATCGTGCCGGATGTCCTTTCTCAACATGCCCGGATCGAGGTGGGCAAAACGCAATGTGCCTTGATAAGGATTGGGTACGTTGGTGATGTCGGAGAAACCTGGTGCGGGTGCGGCAGCGAGCTCATCGGGAAGCGGTCCCGCGCCGTGGCGAGTTGCATAAGCCCGCGTTACGTAATGAACTTCAAGCGGACATGCGTCACATAGCTTTGCCTGGCGCGCCATACGTGCAATGCCCGGCAATCCCGTGTGCGAACGGGTCACATAGGGAAATTCTCCCAGATCCTGATCCAGCCGCAATCCTTGCGCACCTTCGAAGACAAGTGCGTCTTGGCTCGCCAGCACCAGCGGCGCGCACCACTCCAGGCGCCGGCCAAGAAATAACGCATCGGCCACGAAGCGATCGATGAGCGCCGCATTGTCCAGCCAGGCACCTAACGCATCGGATGGCAGCCCCACTTGCTCCAGCCTGTGTGGCACATATTCCTGGCGAATCGCCCGCAGCCGTTCCCGCACGCGAGCTTCAGTAGTTAGATCCACACCGCGCAATGCAAAGCATAGATCCTGCGAACGTTCCACGGTTTCGCCGAAGCCAACCCCACAGCTGCCATGGCGGCCACTACCCCGAGCATGCTCGAGCGCTTGGTTGATCATCGCGTCCCATGGAACCGAGACGGGAGCACACGGATCAGCCAATAGATGAGGCGTTGGCATACCGACGTTTGCCAACGCCTCCAACTCCACCTCGAGCACCCATGGGTTTAATACCACCTCGGCGCCCAAGTAGGTTGGGGCGCCTAGAAATGCACCACTGCCCACTTGATGGAATACATGCCGTCTACCGTCTGGCGTCACCACCGTGTGTCCCGCCTGGGCCCCGCTGTTGAAGCGGACGACCCAGGGGTGCAATCCGTCACGCTGAGCGTTTGCGACTAGCGCGTCGACGGTGCGGCCCTTCCCCTCATCGCCGTATGCCGCTCCGATCACCGCCTGCATCCGCATAATCATGACGATACTTAGCGGTTAGAAGCGGGTGAGCGCAGGCGGGGTACCGATTGCCGTACTTGGCAGCCCGGCAAGCGCATGTCGCACGACGAGGGCCGTGTCGCCACTCCAGCTCGCCGCTACGTCGGCCACGTGCGCACCTTCGTTCGCCTGGATGGTCGAGACCAGCACTTCGGACAACTTGGTGTAATCCGACAGCGGGATGACGCGCTGGCCCATCAATTCATGCCAACTCTCAAACACGGCTGCGCGACTTGCTGGCGCGCGACACGCGTTGCCCTGCTCCACGATGATGTGGAATACGTGATACGAACGTTCGGCCAACGCCAAAAGATCCGCAGGGCTGTAGTCGCGCTCGATGTTGTCGCCAAACACCCTTTGCGCTTGCGCCACGGTCAAGGCTGGAGGTACTTGTTCGTCACCCACCGTGAAGAGATAGCCCTTCTTGTTTCGCTTGGCCATGGAGTCGATCTTCGTGCGCAGGCCGGCAAAGTACCAAGGCAGGTGATAGGACTCACTGTTGTTGCCGCCGCCACCGCCTTCCAGGAACATGGCGGCCAGCTGTTCGGCAATCCGCAAGTCCGCCTCGAACTGAGTGACCTGTAACGGCGCGCGATCGAAGAATGCATCGCCCACACCCATGAACATCAGGTGCGGATCGGTGACCGGCTTGCGGCTGTAAACCTCATCAATGAACGTACCCAAGCTTCCTTTGATCAAGGCCTCGGGGATCGTGCCCATGGACCCTGTGACATCGAGCGCCACGATGAGCGGCGTCGACTGCGGATTGACGTCTGAATCAACCGATTCGCGCAGAGTTATATTCTTCGGATCATAAGCAGGATTCATGCCGCGCGAAGCGAAGATGGCATCGCGCGACTTGGTGCTGGTCGTGGCGGCGTAACGATCCCAATCACTGGGATTCCAACGTGCTGAGCCCATGTCAGTTCTCCGGATAGATGAGGTTTGTTGGAAGGTCCCAGGCCGAAAACCGGGAGGGACCGAAAGTGGCCTCTACCGCCTTTTTCCAAGACCGGTATTGATCGACGGCGGTGCCCGCCGCAGGACTGCGAGCGAAGGCCACCAGTGATGCGGGTGCCGATGACGGCACAGGCCCCATGCCCGTGACGTCGCCGAGCAGCTCTCTTAGCAGGCGCCGAATCTTGATATGGCCCAAAGCGCTACGCTGGACGGGATCGGTGCGCCAAACAGGCGTGACATCCGCCAACGCGCTTGCCGGCAACGCCGCCCAGCGCTCGCCGATGGCGCCGGCGTAAGCCCAGCCACCAAGCAGCGATACACGATGGCGACCGGTATCGATCCATACCGTTGACGCGTCGATGACCGGGTGAGCGCGATGCGCGTATTCCAAATAGCAAGCCAAATTCCAAAGCCCGCTACCGATCCAGGCTAGGTGCTCGGGAGGCACCCTGCCGACATGGGCCACCACGTCCGCCAAACGCACCAGGCCTGGATCGCGAGGGCGTACAACAAGTACGGATTCTGCGGTGCGGTGCACCGTGGCAGGTGTGGGCAAACATGGGCGGATCTGATTTTCCATTTCGCTGGAGACGAACGCCCAGCGGGCAGTCTGCGTTGCGCTGCGTTCGGCCAGGTCGGCGAGATCCAGTGGAAACACTTCCAGCAATGTGCGGTGGCCGATGTAGACCGCGCCGAGCTCGTCGGAGTAGGTGGCCAGATAGCGCATAGTCCAGCGGCGGCCATCATCAGCCATCGTGCTTTCAAATACCGGGTGGGCTTCAGTCGCGCGACGATCGGAAGCAAGAACGCGCGCGGCTCCGCCCAACCGCCGACGTTGCCATTGGATTCTGGAAAATACCGCACCCGCCTCCGGGTCGGCGCAGTGGTCGGGATGCCAACGACCTGCGAGACGACGCAGTGTTGCCAGCCGATCGGAAGCCGCGGCAGTAAGCCCCGCATCCCAAAGTTCGTCGGAGGCGGCGAGCAGATCAGCAGCAGAGGCGGTAAGGAAGTCCATGGCGATATGCTAACAAATATTTGTTACTTGCAATTAAATAATTAATAGACAAAAATACTATCCAAAGCCATTGTTTTTACGATTAAAAGTGCGTACTTTCTTGCAAAGTGACAGAAATTGGAACATCGCTCTGTGATCGAGGATTTTCCCAATCCGATCGTCACCACCGATGTGGTTGTCCTCACCCTGAAGGACGGCGCGTTGCGTTTGCTGCTCGCCCAGAGGGCGGCCGACGCAGCCATTGCGCCCGGCATATGGACGCTGCCTGGCGGCTTCGTTCACATGGACAAGGATCATTCGCTGGAGGACACGGTGCGCAGAGTGTTCCGCACCAAGACCGGCGGCGAGGTGGCCTATCTGGAGCAGCTTTGTACGTTCGGCAGCGCCGATCGCGATCCACGCGGCTGGTCTCTGTCCGTGGCGTATCTGGCCTTGGTGCCGGAGCACAAGGTCACCGGGCTCGATGAACAACGCACTCGTTGGGTTTCAGTACGCCCTTGTCCGGATCTGCCCTTCGATCACCGGGCCATCGTGACCCAGGCGCTCGCGCGTGTTCGTGGCAAAGCTGCGTATTCGTCGTTGCCTGCGTTTTTACTGCCCGACACTTTCACCCTTCCCCAGCTCATGGCGGTATACGAGGCTGTGCTGGATCAGCAATTGGATCAATCAACGTTTCGGCGCAAAGTGGCTGAGCAAGGGATGATTGTCAAAGCACGAGGAGCACGGGCACACACAGGCGCGGGGCGGCCGGCAACGCTCTACAAACTCTCGCGACCAGCTCTGCAGGACTTTGGGCGAGTCTTGCTGAGCACACGGGACTAAAGAGGGAGCTCTTGCCTGATAGCTCAGCTTTGGCCTGGCTGTCAGGCACGAGCTGATGTCACGGCATCGAGCGAATGGCCAAACTATGCGAGACAGCCGTGGCCAAAGTATGCGAGATCGCGCATCTTGTGCGCGATCCGACAAAGTTTGGCCAAAGTGGCCAAACTTTCACGGACGTCCGGCATATTTGGCCGCGACACTGAAAACACCGGTAAGCATTGCGCTATACCGGCCTAACTCAATAAAGACTTAGTTTCGCCGATAGATACGCATGCCCTTTGCAAAAGGGTGGCTGCATTCTTCATCGGGATCCACTGCGGCAACGTCGATAGAGAGCCCTGGCTCCGTTATATGCGGCTGAATAGCCGCTACAGTTGCCCGCAGCACCCTTTCCCGCTCATTCCTGTCAACGATTACCGCAATAAACAGCGTTGGATAGAGTCTGCTGCGCTCCGAACGGACAACCGTCAGGCAGGCAATTTATTCTCGACACAAGTGCGCTTCTGCAGCACCCAGAAATACTGGCGCGAGCAGGGAGCAGGAAGCTAGTCATTCCCGAAGTCGTCAATCGGGTGCTCAAGCGACTACTCGATGGGCTTGATGGTGGGGGCGTTTCGCCGTTATCGGAGGGCTCGGTTTAGTTTACTGCTACGTAAGGGGGAATCTCGCGGGATCGCTCGTTCCGTGTAAGGTGCAAAGAGCAAACTTGTCGGCAACCGTCGAGTTTTCCGCAAGTCCAGATCCTCACCCCCTCTCCCCCGGGGGGAGATGGTGCTGGTTTTTCGCGCCTTTTGAATTTACTTCGTTAGCAAATGAAACGAAAAATGTGATCAAGAGACAGGGATCACGTCCGGAGTAACCTAATCTACGGAAACATCCGGCAGAAAGAGCACATGCGACGTGATCGGTTTCACATCCGCACCGTTCAGTGCAGTACGCCTGTCACGAGCGCGCGGAAATGTCCTGAGTCGACCTCGCCGCGCGCCGCTGCCAACAGCACCATAGCGTCATGCGCGTTCCTGTTGGCGTTCGCGGCCGATGCCATGCGCGGCGCTCTCCGCGTTGCAGTGCGTGATTGGATTCACATCCACGCCATCTCGCCACAACGTTACGCGATCGTACATGGTACTTACGCGGCACATTGACGAGTCTGCATGTGTTTTATCTGTCATCAATTCGGAGACTTGTCCCGAAATGACAGCCACATGCGAATCCACCAGGGGACAAGATTGTGAACAAGAAGATCGACGCGTCGAGCATCGAGCTGTGGCGTTATTACCGCAGGCAGCCCTATCTGTTCGCGCAGTTGCCCGAAGCATGGCAGTTGTCGGTGGAAGCGAACTACAACGATGCGATGAAGCGGCTGCGCATGCGGCAGCGGCGCAAGGCGATACCCGTTTCGATCATGGCGACCCTGGCGGCGGTGGCGGCCGGCAAGGCCAAATCGACGGCTTACACCACCATGCTCACCGGCACCACTGCGGACACCGCCTACCAGAGCGGTACCGACGCCAACGGCAATCTTGTCTACAGCCTGATCGACGGGGACAGCATCAGTCTTACCGCGAACGGCGCGCAGAACGTCGCCGGCATCAGCTTGCAAAGCGGCACGCCCAAGGTGGTGCTTCAGGTGGGCGCGGACGGCAAAGGCACGTTGGCGGTGTCCGTCGTCCGCCCAGTGACACCCTGGCCAGGCGTGTACGGCACCGCCCACGCCATCGACATGGGAGCGGGCGAAAACCTGACGGTGAATGGCAACACGTCGCTCACCGCGCAGGCGTATGACGCAGCTCGGATCGTCAATGGGCAGTGGGTGGGCGGATCGATGGCGCAGGGTCTGCACCTTGACCGGGCGACGGCCACCTTCAACGGTAATCTGGACGTCAATACAAAAAACGTGGACGGGAGCCAGGGCCTGTGGATCTACCGAGGCTTTATGACCGTCAACGGCAACACCAACATCGTCACGCACGGACGCGGCACCAACACCGCCGGCATCTATAACTCCGGTGGCGGCACCGGCAACGTGGTATTCAACGGCAACCTGGGCATCGTCAGCTACGGCGACTGGCCCAACGACACCGTCCAGGGCATTTACAACGACAACGTCAACACGCGGATCACGGTCAATGGCGATCTGAATATCGCCGCCACGTCGAACGGCTCGACGGTGATGGGCATCCGCAACCAGGGCACGATCTATGTGACGGGTAACACGACCGTCACTTCCGATGGACCGCGCTCCGCCCTGGGTATCATCGCCACCCATGCCTCCGCGCGCTTTCACGCCGGCGGCGATGTGAAAGTGACGGTCGTCAGCCACACCGACTACACGCCCTACGGCGCGCCCACCGCGCTGGGCAACTCGTACGGTCACACCTACGGCTTCATGACGCTGGACGGCGCCGTCGACGCGCGCGTCAGCGGCGTCAGCACGAGCTTCGCGGTCACCAACAGTAGCGTGATGACCTTTACCAATGCCGCGAAGACGGCGGTGCTGCGCGCGAGCGTGGACTGCAAAACGTGTGACGTCTACGGCATTTTCAACGATGGCGGCACGCTCACGCTGGCCGGCGGCCTGGACGTGGCCGTGAGCAACACCGGCAGCGGTGCTCGCTATGCCATATGGAACATCGCGGGCGATTATTGGCAAGCCCAAAGCGAGCTGAGCGTCAACCAAGCTGGCGGGCAGTCCGTCAAGGTGGATGGCGACGTGCTGACGCGCAACCTGGTCAATGCCTCCGGCAAGCATTTCACCGCCACCACCGAGCTGAACTTCAACGATGATGCGTCGTTCCTCAAAGGCATGGTGCTCGGCGGTAGCGGCGTGATCCCCGCTAGCGGCAACAGGGGGGCGTACACCTATAGCACGGGCGTGCCCATTCTTGCCTTCGCCAACGGCGCCCGCTGGATACCCACCGGCACCGGCACGCTGGCCAGCGATTTCGGCAGCGGCAGCCTCTCGCTCGGCGGCGGCGGCGGCATCGACATGGCTGGCAGCTGGGGCACGTTTGCACAGGGCAGCGTGCCTACGCACAGCCTGCGCAACCTCAGCGTCGACAGCTCAACGGGCGGCGCCACGGTAAATCTTACCGACGGCGCTACGTTCACTCTGTTGAGCGACATCCGCAACGCGCAGGCGGATCGCGTGAGTTTTGGTGGCGGCATCGCGACGTTCAACGCCACAGGCACGCAACAAGTGCGCATCGCCTACGACCCGGTGCTGGACGATACGTCGTGGGTCAATGCCACTGCGATCGCAAAAGGCGTGACGATCGCCGCGTCCAGTCCCATCGTGATCGTCGATGCGAGTGCGGCGGCGAACGGCACGGCGAGCTTTCTGGGCGCGGCGGGATTGACCAGCCAATGGGGTACCACCTACGAAAATGCGCTGGTGCGTTACTCGTACCTGCCGGTAGTAAGCCTGAGTGCGGATCACAAGCAGATTCTGCTTACCGGCATCGATATTCTCGGTAATGGCAGTAATACGAGTGGCAGCACGGGCAGCGGTTCGACGACGGGCACGTCCACGTCGACCTCTACAGGTTCCACCGGCACGTCGACCACGCCGCCACCGATCAATGCCGGCACTGGCGGTACGACGAGCACAGGCAGCAGCAGTACAGGCACCTCATCGACACTACCACCCGTTACCGGCACCGTCGATGTCGCTACCCCAGGCAACGACGTGGTGACACCGTCCACGGGCGTGCTGGTGGCGGCCGATGCAGCACTCGCGCTTGCCAACGTGTGGCAGATCGACGATCAGGCCGTGTCCCGCCGCAGCGAATCGGCGCGCCTGGCGCAGGCTTCCGGCGCCTCCGGCGCATGGGCGGATACGGAGACTGGCGACTTTACCGGCCAGACCGGCGATGGCCACAGCTATCGCCAACGCCGCACCAGCGTATCGTTCGGTGCGGAGCAATTGTCCGACTTCGATGGCGGGCGCAATGCGCTCGGCCTGGTCTACACGCACACCGACTCTCACGCCAGCCTGCAGGAAGGCAACGCCGATCTGCGCGGCGATTCAATCGGCGTTTACGACAACTGGAATTCCCGCCGTGGCATGTTTGCCGATGCGGTCGTGCGCGTCGGCCAGTTGCGCGACAGCTACAACTCCACGGATGCGTTCGGCAGCACCTCGGGCCACTATCGTCCGCGCGCAGCAAGCGTCTCCGCGCGCGCCGGTTGGCGTTACCGGGATGAGAGCGGCGGCTATATCGAGCCGCAGGTGCAGGCGGCCTACGGCACGATCGGTTCCAGCCGCTACATCTCCAGCGACCAGGTGCATTTCGACGTCAACCGCAACCGTACCTTCCTCACCCGCGCCGGCGTGCTGTTCGGCCAGACATTCGCGCCAGCGGCCGCGGTCACCGGCGACATGTATCTGCGCGTGTCGGCCGTCCATACCGTGGGTAGTCGCACGGACCTCACCGCATCGCTCGATGGCGGTTCCGTGCCGGTGAGCCTGCCTTCGCGGCACGGCACGGCCGGTGAAGTGGCCGTAGGCGGGCATGTTGCATTGGCGGGGCACTGGAGCGTTTTTGCCGAAGCGGGGCAGGTGTCGAAATCCGATGCGGTGGCCGGCGGATGGCGCGCGAGTGCGGGCGTGCGAGTGAGTTTTAATTGAGCAGGATGGCACGCGTAGGTTGAGTCCCCCGGACGTGCCCCTGTCTCTTGATCACATCTTTTGCGTATCGCTTTATGAATACCGGAAACAGCTCCCCCTCCCTTCCGCAATGCTCCGAACTTAAGGATGTTTCAGCTTCCAGAGACCCCATGCCCGTCATTCCGGCGAACGCCGGAATCCAGTTTAAATACGCTGTGCGAAGCACACAAAGCCTTTCTGTTGTGTGCTTCGCACGTCATTCTTCACTGGATTCCGGCGTTCGCCGGAATGACGACTCTGCGCTGAAATAGCATCACCGCGGGCCTAAGTTCGGAGCATTGCTCCCTTCCGGGGAGAACGTTTCTTCTTTTCTCTTTCCGCAAGGGGAAAAGGTGGGTGGAGCCTTCAGTCGGCCGGGGATCCCCCGCGCCCATTGCCAACCGCGCTCGGTATGACGACATAAGTGGCAACTAGGATATGGAACTGACACTTTCCGCTGGGATTCGACAGCATGCCCCGCCTCCAGCCAATGGGACTCCTTGATAGCGGCCCTACGAATCGACCGCCTGGATAATCCCGAACACCGGCGCACCCTATAGCCCACTGCGAAATCTCAGATAGCTGAGACGCCTGATAGTTGGGACGCCTGAGCAACGTTCGCCGGCCAGGGCGACGCTCTAAAGGGCTACCTCGACGCTGGCATCACGAACTGCCCGCCGATCAGCGCAAGTGGGGAGTGAAGCACTATCCGGACAGCTTGGCTTTGCTCGGTGCGTGGTTGCTCAGTGGATCCTTATCGATGGCTGCACCATGGCGTTGATCCGCTCCGCCAGCCACAACAACGCCGCGCGCCCCGGACCATGGAGGGCCAACTGGTGACGCCTGTAGAGGAAAGCGTGGCTCATCTGCGCAAAGCGCCCCTTGATGAAGCTGCCGCCGAAAAAGCCGAAACGCCGTACATGATCGGCTTATCGCCCTGCACCTTGAGACTGTTGGGACCAAGGGCGCTAATGACCGCATCGGCACCTTGGACGCACTTCGCAATGGCACCCTGGTCTTGCAGGTTGCCGACAACGATATCGACTCTTCCCGCGAACGACGCGAGTTTCTTAGCGTCGCGCGTATAGACCGACAGGTTGTAGCCCTGCTTCAAGGCTTCCTCGATGATGTGCCTTCCGGTCGGCCCGGTCGCACCGAACAGCGCGATGGTTTTTCTCCCAGCCATGAGGTCACGCAGCCTTCGCCAACAAGGCTTTGATGGCCGTTTCTGTGTTGGCGATTGCGGCCTTCGCCGCATCGGGGCCGAAAACCGTGCCTTCGACACGCACCACTTCAACGTCGGTTAGGCCGATGAAACCGAGCAGGTGCAGCAAATAGTTGGTCTGAAAGTCGAACGGTGCCCAAGCACCCTCCGAGAACACGCCGCCGGTAGCGGTAACGAGATAGACCTTCTTGCCGGTCAGCAGCCCCTTCGGCCCAGTATCGCCGTAGCCGAAGGTGACGCCCGGCCAGGTGACGTGATCGAACCAAGCCTTTAGCTGCGAGGACAGACCGAAGTTGATCATGCCCGAACCGAGCACGATCACATCGGCGACCTTCAGCTCATCAACCAACTCCTGCGCGACCTTCATCGCTTCGACCTGTTCCGGCGTGCGATCTCCGGGCGACGTGATCCGGCCTTGGATGTAGGCCGGTGCGATATGGGGCGGAGGATTCTCGGCAAGGTCGCGTACGGTCAGCGGGCCGCCCGCGCGGGCTTGGATACCCTCTGCGATTTCGGTTGCGAAGCGGGTGGACAGGCTGTCAGCCCCGCGCGGGCTGGACGTGACAAGCAGGGTGCGGCTCATGATGGCTCCTAGGTATAAAATAAGAACTAAGTAAGTTAATTAATCTCACTTACTGACTTATACGTAGGATGGTATGGTTCCTGCCCTGCTCTCACAAGAAAGCACACGCATGTCACTTAGTCACATCGAGCTACCTGCCGATATGCCTGCACCTGATGCCGGCGGCTGTGTGGCAACCCGCCAAATATTGGATCGCATAGGCGACAAGTGGAGCCTCTACATCGTCGCCATGCTGGCTAACGGTCCACGGCGTTTCAACGAGTTGAGACGCAGCATCGACGGCATTTCCCAGCGGATGCTGACGCTGACCTTGCGCGGGCTGGAGCGCGATGGACTGATAACGCGAACGATGTTTCCGACCATTCCTCCGCGCGTTGATTACGAACTCACGGACATGGGAAGAACGCTGCTGGAGCCGGTCATGGCTCTGGTCAACTGGGCAGACAAGAACCAACTCGCCATTGCCGAAGCGCATAAACGTTTTGACCAGGAACCGGAGCCGGATCAGGTCTTGATTCAAGGCGTCGTCTACCAGCGTCGATAAGCCAGCCCCCAGGTTGCCAGTCTTAATACAAAATGCAGCGAAGTCATCCTACGGATGGCCCGCGTCGGGCACTCGGGCCATCAAAGTTTACGACCCTATGACTTTCGCGCCCAATATTCGTAACAATCATCCTGCTTGATGACGATTTAGCTTGAGACGATCGCGCCTGCTGGCCGTTGTTCCTGGTTTGTTGTGTGTTGAATTGCTCAGGTGGCTGAATTAAAAACCAGGCAGCGGGCGCGCTAAGTACAAGCCCAAATGACGAACCCAAAAATCTCGCGCACCCGAATCTGTGTGTTCACAGAGCGAGCGTCACGCCATGGCGCGTGCCGCGCGATTCTATGCCCGCAAGGAAATGCCCAAATTTTTCCCGTTGTTATTTCAGCGCGAATCGTCATTGTTACTGCCACATATGGCTGCCAGTGCCCAGCCAATTCTCATCGCCTAACTTCTCCAACACCTCGTCAAGCTTCGCGTTGATCGCTTCAAAGATGAAATACAACTCCGCGCGGCCGATGGTCATCACGCCGTGGCCGTTCTCGGCGTTGTCTTCGTTATAGGTGATGTGCGCCATCAGGGTCAGCATGTCCTGCAGGTTTCGCAGGGTTTCGTAGCTGTCGCTGGACAATAGATAAAGTTGCGGTCCGCAGCGGCCGCCTTGCATGTCTTTCATGGTGGTTCTCCACACGCTTAGGTCACGCCGCGTGTTGCGCGCGGCGTGAAGGGCTTCAGGAAAAATCCTGCTCGCTGTGTCGGAATCAGCTGCTTCCGTTTTGACGAATACCCACTTGGGCTCGACGCGGCGCAGTATGCGCGGCGGTGAAGTAGGAGAAATGCACCAGGGTGGGAACACGAAGGCGTGCGGGTGCCGTATGATCGAGGACAACCATGATCAACTTCCTTACAGTTGGTTGTGGCCAGCGGATCGCTTGGGTCGCACCCCAGGTGATCCGCGCTTACTTCACTCATGTCGGGCGTGTCGCGGTCATCTCGCTGGATGGGCACGCCCGACTGCCGCACAATCGCATAAAACATGCTTTGTTATCTGTCGGCGACGGGTGCTTTGATGCGTTGGTGTATGCCTACGTGATGCAGGCAAAAGCGGTGGGATGTGGCATCCACGCGACTGGATCAACCAGCGTCATCACGATTCAACGCCTTTGAAGAAGTTGGCTGGTTTATGACTTGAGATTCCACCCATCATCGCTGCAGCTCGCTGGCAGGTTCATCGTTGGAATCTCGTGACACCAGCTCCCCGCGAAAGGCCCTAAGAGCTGGGCCGCTCATTATCAGGCGATGCTGTCGCTTCCCGAATTCTGTGCAACGCTGAGTTTCAAGGCAGTGCTACGCTGCCCTTCCAGCGAATGGACTTCAACTTGGGGAATGGCGTGAGGCTAGCGACCGCGCGAAACACGATTTGGCTCTTGGTACTTGGTGTTGGCCTTCTACCCCAACTCGGTTGGGCCGAACCTCCGGCATGTTTAGCCACCTGGATCGCCGCGGGGCAAATGACCGTCACGCCAGCACAGGTCATCGGAACGCCGCAGGAGCATCTCACGCTCCTCGGTAGTCACCCCAACGATGATCGTGTCGCCAAGAATTCCATTCCGGACGACGGCTACCTCATTACGGGTGACAAGATCGACCTCGTAACGACATGCGATGGTTTTGCCTATGTCCGCTTCCATGGCCCCAAGCGGGTATCGACTGGCTGGGTGGATGGGAGACGTATCAAGACGACTGGGGCAGAACGCAGCATCTTGCCGCCAAATGCCGCGATGCTGTGCAAGGCTGCGCAGGACACCATTAATCACGGCACATCGTTGACCTCACCACCCTTAACGAACCTGGATGACAAGCTGCTTGCCAAGATGGGCCTGGCGTCGGGTTGGAACGGCTCGCCGACACAGGTCGCCCGTGTCGTCGTCGACGGCAGGCCAATGGTCGTCAGCGTGGTTGATTCCGGTGGAACCAGCCATGACACGGAAGTGTATGTGCTCAGCAATGATTTGCAGAGCCGGCTATCACCGCCCGACAGGGATGATCGCGATGTGGAGAATACGGGTGCGGACGACTGGGGTTTTGGTGTAAGTGAAGAAGTGGTCATGGTGCTCGGGCAACCCATGATGCATAGCTGGGATCGCAGAGGCACTGGTGACGAGCATCTGTCGGTCATCGACAGGGATGGCGATATTATTCCCACTTGCGAAATGCATGCCCACTCGATGAACCAGCGAAAGATCTTGTCGAGTACCAACGATCGTGTTTGCCATGCGTTCCTCGATGATCGATTGAATGCTTTATCGATGCATCAAGCTGCGCACGGTGAGTCGCTCGCGCTGAGCCATCCACCTGAGAATTATGTGAAGGAACCCGTCAAGCTGTATCCGACCGACGCCAAAGACACGACGCTGCATTTCCACAACAACGAGCGCGCTTCGAGGGTCCGATATTCGCTTGAAGGTGTTGGAGACGTCGATCTCGACAATACCGGGAATGCGCAGCGCGTTGGCCTCGTCTCCTTTTTCGACGGCGATTCGACAGCGGGCGATGGCACTTACAGCGATAGGCAGCTGTTCCCCGTTTTTTTTGACAAAAATGGCATCGCCGACCTTTCCTCCCATGCCAATCAAAAACTAATCCAATTGCTTCCCCATGGCATGCAAAGCGCAAAAATCGTAAGCATGGATGGCGTCACCTATCTTGAGCTGACATCCGATACCGTGCCGGAAGACTCCGGCCAGATCTGGAAAATCACCCCCACTGGAGCCGACAAGGTGTGCGGACTCCAGCTTTGGCACACCGTGGAGCTGGTGCGCCCGATCACTCACTGACCAAAGAAGGCTCGCTGATGCGCCCAAACTTTGGTCTAAGTTGCAGCCGACAACGGTGGTATCTGCAATATCTATTGCCAGGCGATGCTACTTTCCGCGGCCGGGCCATTTGATAATGCAGAGAACCCTGCGCTTGCTTGCTGCGCCGCCATGGAGTGGGTTACTCAAACTTCCCCTAGCGAACCGAATCCGACGGCCTTATAGGCGGCGCCTCTTGCGCTATCTCACGCAACGTCAACCAACCCGTTGGGCTGCTCTTGTCCTGTACATAGACAACCATCGACCGCCCCCTTCCTATGGATGGCGCCCCTCCGCTCCTCGGCGTTGTCTTGATTGAAAAAACGACGGCCTGTATCGCGATATTTCCAACGAAACAGGTGTTTTCAACGGTGTTTTCAACGAACTCCACTTTCGCCTGCTTGAACCAATCCCTCGCCCCCTTTTCCACGGCGTCTCGCCCCACTAAAACGTTGTTTCCCCCGAAATATTTGACGACATTCGGGCTATGCAGACGCCCCACCATTGCGGCATCACCTCTGCTGAAAGCGTCCCTGACTGCAGCAGTTGCCTTCTCCAGCGATTGTCTCAAGGCCGCGGGATGGGGATTGCATTGCGCATGAGCATGGATCGAAAAAAACATGACGATGAACATCAAGAACGTCTTTTTCATATGACCCTCCGTTAAAGAAATCATGGCTTGCTGATCATAGTGCTGCCACCGCGGTGGGTGCCCGGCGTTGGTCGATCAGTCGCCATCGTTACGCCAACTACAAGGGCTGCCTCATCTCACCTTGGACCAATCGCCCATACCGCGCCGGCGACGTTCCCACTTGACGCGCAAAGGCAACGCTGAACGTACTGGCGGAGCTATAGCCAACGCGCTCGGCCACCTGTGCAATATCGAGCTTGTCATCGCGCAACAGGCGTTTGGCGAGCGCCATGCGCCAAGCCAGCATGTATTCCATGGGGGCCAGTCCCACCGTTCGGCTGAAGCGCGAAAAGAAGGCGGAGCGCGAGAGCGCCGCTTCGCTTGCCAGCTCGGTGATCGTCCAAGGGTGATGGGGGCGCGCATGGAAGGCGCGTAACGCACAAGCCAGTCGCTCATCGGCCAAGCCGCGCGCAAGACCGGGTGCGGTGGAGAGGCCCGTGCAGCGGAGCGCTTCGATCAATAGCACTTCAAGCAGGCGCTCCAGAACCAGTTCCCGTGCGAGACGTTGCGCGCGCGTTTCCTCGCCGACCAATTGCACCAAGGTCGCCAGACGCTTCTCACCGCGAACGTGAATCACCTGCGGAAGGAGTTGCACGAGAAGTTCCGCATCCGGCGAACCGAAGCTGCAATGTCCCACGCGCATGCGAACGTCGGCGGGCCCATCCTGCCGGCCGATGCGGAAATGGCCGTCGCTGATCTCAACCGGCGTATCCGATGCATCGCCTGCGGGCGGCTCCAGGCTTTCGTTCACCATGCTATGCATCGCTGGCACCAGCACGAAATCGTCGGCCTGCAGCGTCAGGGCGGCCTGCCCTTCCACCGTCAACCGGCATTGGCCTTCCAGTACGGCGCAGTAAAACGGCTCGCCCATGTCGGAGCGGCGAATCCGCCATGCTCCGGCGCCTTCGACCAGTTTGGAGAAGCGCGCAATCGGTTGGAGCAAGACGACCACTTCAGTCAGCGGGTCGACCATGGCAGGACTCTCGCGAAAGAATCGAAGACTTTGGAGTGTAGTAGGTCTTGACGGCCAACCCTATCTTGGTCTTCCCTTTCATCCCAAGGAGCCCCGTCCTCATGCCCACCGTACTCATTACCGGCTGCTCGTCCGGCTTTGGACTGGAGACCGCAGGCTTGTTCCTCGACCGCGGCTGGAAGGTGGTGGCCACCATGCGGCAGCCTCGGCCGGATGTCTTGCCTGCCTCTGATCGCCTGCGCATGTTGGCGCTGGATGTCACCCAAGCGGACAGCATCGTCCAGGCGGTGTCCGATGCGGGGCCGATCGACGTGCTGGTGAATAATGCGGGCTTTGGCGCGCCGATACCCGTTGAATTGACGCCGCTGGAAACCGCGCGCGCCTTGTTCGAGACCAACACGTTCGGCACCTTGGCGATGACCCAGGCCGTGCTGCCGCAGTTTCGCGAGCGATCGGCGGGCGTAATCATCAACGTGACCTCAACCGTCACCCTGAAACCCTTGCCGCTGGTGGGTGTGTACCGGGCAAGCAAGGCGGCGGTAAACGCCTTCACCGAATCGTTGGCGGTGGAAGTGGAGCCGTTTGGTGTGCGCGTGCGGCTGGTGCTGCCGGGGCGTTCACCTGAAACGCGCTTCAGCGCCAATGCACGCGAGCACATGCATGGCATGGACCATACTGCCTATGCGCCGCTCTTCCAGCGCGTGCTTGCCGGCTTTCAAGACACGTCCGGGCCGATCACCCATGCGCCCGATGTGGCAGAAGCGATTTGGCGCGCCGCTACCGATCCTTCGACACCCATGCACATTGCAGCGGGCGCCGACGCCGAACTTTGGATGGCGCAAGGGATGGCGCAAGACGGTTGAGCGAGTTGCGCGCCTGCCGAAGCGGAGCTGTCAACGCCAAGGCAGGTTTCCGTCGCGATCACGGCGGAAACCGCATTTCGACGCATCTTGCATAAAAAAGCCCGGCATAACCGCCGGGCTTTTTTTAATCCATGGGCAGGAAGCCTTAGATCACTTGCACCTGTTCTGCCTGCAAACCGCGTTGGCCCTGGGCCACGCTGTACGAGACTTTCTGACCTTCGACCAGGCTCTTGAAGCCCGAGCCCTGGATCGAGCGGAAGTGCACGAATACGTCGTCACCGCCCTGGTCGCGGCTGATGAAGCCAAAACCCTTGGCGTCGTTGAACCACTTCACGGTACCGGTTTCTGTCTGGGCCATGTTTATTTCTCCTGGAACAAGTAAAGCCGCATAGCGGCGGAAAGCTGGTCACAAGGAGAAAGGGGTGCAACGGTGTAATGGACTTACAACATCGGGCCACAATTCACGGTGACCCTTGAAACTCAGCCCCGCCACCTTATAGGGCTTTGGCCCAAAGCGCAAACGATTGTTTCATGTGCGGTACTGGACGATACATCCGCCTTGGGTGGGTGAGTTGACGAACTCACGCCCTGCGAGATCGCGCACCATCACTTCAACCGCGTCAAATCAGCCTTGAAGGCGGTGGCCCAGGTGCGGCCGCCGTCCTGGGAATAGGCGATTTCATAGCGATGCGAACGGGGCGTAATGTTTGACCAGACGCCGCGTACCAGCACCGAACGGCCCTTGTAGACGGTGGTACCGTAAAACTCGCCCCGCCCGTCCTTGAAACTGCCGATGGTCGGCGCCTCCATGTCTCCCGAGTCGCCGTCGACGTAAGTCTGGTTCCATTGCCCGGCTTTTTTGTTGTAGACGAAAAGCGTCGCGCCTTCCCAATGTCCGTTAGGGCCATCGGCTTCGATTTCTTCGAGCCACGCGCGGCCATTCCAGACCGGCCTTGCCGTCTTCGTACCATCCATGACGACGGTGTGGGTGCCGCCATCGAATGGGTCGAGCACTTGCGTGGCATGCGTATGCCACACGCCGCGGCAGAAATCGAAATCATGCGAGCCATCCCGAGGCGACTGTGCCCCTGCAGCCAACGAGGTACATGCAAGAACGCCGGCTAGCATCGCTTCACGCAACCATCTCCACTTCATTGCAGTCTCCGCGCCATCAATCTGGAACCAGACTTTAGGCAAAGCCGATCGCCGCAGTAGGGCCAATCGGAGAAATTTCGCATGGGCCATTTTGGCCGGTGCTGGTTAGAGCGCGCGTCGCAATACCTTGAGGCCCTGTTCGATACCGTTAAGGTCGACGGCGCCATAACCGAAAACCAGGCCTTCCGAGGTCGGCGTGCCGAAGAAATAGCGTTCGAAGCTATGCAGCTGCACGTTCGATTCCAACAATTGCGAGGTGACGCGTTTCAGCTGCTTGGCATGTGTCGCAAACGCCGCCACGTGCATGCCGTAGTGCGATTGCATGGGTGACAGTTCTTGTGGGAAATCCGTGCGGAGTATGGCCTCGATCAGGTCCCGGCGCTTTCGATAGACATCACGAAGCTTGCGCACGTGTCGCGCCAGGTGCCCCTCTGCGATGAAACGGGCCACCGCCATTTGCGTCAGCGTCGGGCAATGCCAATCGAGGCCGTTCTTGGCCATGGTCAGCGCCGGCATCGCCCATTGCGGCGCAACGACAAATCCCAAGCGCAGCGCAGGCAGCATGCATTTGGAGAAGGTGCCCACGTAGAACACGTCTTCGGCCGTCGCCGTGGATCGCAACGCCTGCAGCGGCGTGCCGTCGTAGCGGAATTCACCGTCATAGTCATCCTCGACGATAACGGCGCCATGGGTACGCGCAAACTTGAGCAATGCCGCGCGCCGTGGCGCGGACATGGATACGCCGAGTGGAAACTGATGGGAGGGACATACGCAGACGATCTGCACCGGCGTCGGCAGCGCATCGACCACCAGCCCTTCCGCGTCCACCGGCACCGGCACGATCTTGGCGCCCGCAGCAAGAAAGGCCGCGCGCATCGGCGGGTAGCCGGGATCTTCGATGGCGACCGTCGTAACGCCTGGCGTTACCAGTACGCGCGCGAGCAGGTCGAACGCCTGCTGCGCGCCGGCGGTCACCAGCACATCGTCGGGTTCGCACACCACCGCGCGCGAGATGCCCACGTGCGTCGCAATGGCCGCACGCAGCGGGTAGTGCCCCTGGTTGCCCTGCGGACTCTTGAACGCCGGCGGTTTCAATTCCATGCGCCGAAGCTGTGTGGCGCTGACGCGGCGAAACAGCTCGAACGGGAATAGCCGCGGGTCGACCAGCGCGGGCCGGAAATCCAGAAACGCCTGGGCGCTTGGCGCGTCTGCACGCGAACGGTCGTGCCAGAAGTTGAGCGCCTGGGCCAGCTCGGGCCGCGACCACTGCGCATTCAGGCGCGGATCGGGTGTGTGCCGCACCGGAGAGCGTTCGCGCGATGGACGGCTTTGCTTCGGCGCCACATACGTTCCCGAGCCTTGCCGCGGCTGTACCAGGCCCTCGATCGCCAACTTTGCATACGCCCGCGCCACCGTGTTTCTGGAGACGCCGAAAAAGATCGCCGACTGGCGTTCCACCGGAAGCTTGGACCCGGCAACCAGACGGCCATCGAGAATGGCAGCACGCAATTGCGCGTAGACGGATTGCGCCGCTCGACGGCTTCCGCTGGGCGGCGGGTCGAAAGCGATTTCGAACAGCTTGCTTGTAGCTTCTCCAGCGTCTGCCACGACATTTTCCTCCGGCGTAAAGAAAGTACGCGAACGTCATCCCGACATGAACGGTTGGCGGTGAGGCGCAGCCGAACCCCAAGGTTGTGATTCGCATGGCACCGTTGGGGTTCGCTTGCGCTCACCGCCAACCTACCAGGCCTTACGTCCAGCCGCGCATGAGACTTCTGAGCATGAAACTGCGCCATTCAGGCATTAAGGAGATCGAATCCGGGCTCTACAGTGCATGTAGCTCAACCCAACCCAAGGTGCTCCCATGTCTCGCATCGACAAAGCCATCGTGACTCTCTCCAAGACATCACTGTTCAAGAACGATGTCGGTTATCACCTGGTACGTGCGGCGATGGTGTTGACGTTCGCCATCTTTGGCTATCAAAAGTGGTACAGCTTCGAAGCCCACCAAATCACACCGTTTATCCAGCATAGTCCGCTGGTGTTCTGGCTGATCCCGGCGTTCGGCATCCGTGGCGCAGGTTACTTTCTCGGCACGACAGAATGGCTGTTCGGTTCGCTGATCTTGCTTGGATTCTGGAACCGCAAGCTCGGCATCCTGGGCGCGATCGGTTCGACCATCACGTTCGCCGGTACTGTCACCATCATTCCGTTCTTGCCGAACGCCTGGGCGGTTGAGGCCGGCGGCTTTCCGTTGATGTACCTGCCGGTTGCGTTCCTGATGAAGGACATACTGTTCCTCGCCGTATCGATCTATCTGCTGCAAAAGGATGTGGCGCGCGCGGCGCAGGAAATCTTGGGGGGCTGAGCGCAGCCCCTCAATGATTTCCCCGGAAGGCATTTATGATTTTCACCAACGCAAGCGAAGGGCTGTCATTTGCACCTGCTTTTTCGGGCAATGCTTTCGCCCATGGCTTGCGCTGGCTGCAGCCGGCTGAGGATGATAGGCAAGTCACACAGAACCATTCCTGCAACGAAGCCCCGCGCTGCCAAAGTGAAGACCTCGCCCATGCTCACTGCCTTCATGCGTACACGCTGCATTCTTCCTGCTCTCGCTATCGCACTTGCCACCACTGCCGTTGCGGCTGCCGACGCGCCGCCTACCGTCAGCACCAGCAACGGCAAGCTTGCAGGCGTTCACGACAGCAAGACCGGATTGAACGAATTCAAGGGCATTCCCTATGCCGCGCCGCCGGTGGGGCCATTGCGTTGGAAGCCGCCGCAACCCGCAGCCGCGTGGGCCGGCGTACGGCAGGCCGATCGCTTCGGCCCGCGCTGCATGCAGCGGCCCATTTACAGCGACATGATGTTCCGCTCCAACGGCGTGAGCGAGGATTGCCTGTATCTCAACGTATGGACGCCCGCGCATAGCGCGAACGCGAAACTGCCGGTGCTGGTGTACTTCTATGGCGGCGGCTTCCAGGCCGGCGACGGCTCCGAGCTTCGCTACGACGGCGCCAGCCTCGCGCAACGCGGCATTGTCACCGTCACCATCAGCTATCGTTTGAATGTGTTCGGCTTCCTGGCCTTGCCCGAGCTCGCGGCCGAATCGCCCGAGCACGCAACCGGCAACTACGGCCTGCTCGATCAGACGGCCGCCTTGCGCTGGGTCCATGACAACATCGCCGCGTTTGGCGGCGACCCGAACCAGGTCACCATCGGCGGGGAATCGGCCGGTTCCATGTCGGTATCCGCGCAGATGGCCTCGCCCTTGTCGAAGGGCTTGATGCAGCGTGCGATCGGCGAAAGCGGCTCGGTGCTTGGCAATCTCAAGCCGAGGCCGTTGGCGCTTGCAGAACAGCAGGGCCAGGATTTTGCCAAGCGGGTGGGCGCGCACTCGCTGGCGCAGCTGCGTGCCATGAATGCCCAGGCATTGCTCGATGCCACCGGCGACAAGGACGTGCCGGAGTTCATGCCCACCATCGATGGCTATTTCTTTCCGCGTTCGCCGGAGGCCGTCTACCAGGCCGGCGAGCAAGCGCATATTCCGCTGCTGGTAGGTTCCAATTCGCAGGAAGGCGATTACCGCAACTTCCTCGACAACAAGCCACCCACGCCAGCCAATTATCGCGCCGCCATGGAAAAGCGCTTCGGCAAGCATGCGGCCGAAGCGTTGAAGCTTTATCCCGGCAACACCGAAGCGGAAGTCAAGGCGTCCGGCACCGCGTTCGCGGGTGATGATTTCATCGCCTTTGCAACCTGGCGCTGGATGGACATGCAGCACAAGACCGGGCAAGCGCCGGTGTATGACTACTATTTCACGCAAGCGCGACCGGCGAAGCGCGATGGCAGCGCCGGCCCCGATGCAGGGGCGGTGCATAGCGGCGAGATCGAATATGCGCTGGGCAATCTGTCCACCAATCGCGTCTTCGCCTGGACGGCGGCCGACCAGCATGTATCGCAGATCATGGAAGGGTACTGGGCCAACTTCATCAAGACTGGCGATCCCAACGGCGCCGGCCTGCCGAACTGGCCCGCCGTTGCAGGCAAGGATGGCGGCTTGCTGCGGCAGGTGATCGGCGTGGATACGCACGTTAACGTGGACCATAACGCGGCACGGTATGAGTTCATGCAGCGGGCCGATCCGGATGCGCATCTTTGATGCGCTTTTCGTTCAACCCCTTCTTGCCGCACCAAGCAACATGGCGCCGATATGCAACAGCCCTGAGCGAACATAGCGATAGATCAGCAGGGTGACGGCCGCCATGACGGAGCCGACGATGCTGGGCAGCACGCCGCCAAACGTATAGGCCATGCCGAGCACAAATCCCAGCAGATATTCGGCGCGATAAATCGGAACGAGCAGCGCGGTCACAAACAGCGATTCGAACATGCTGCTGGTCACCGGCTCGTTGCCGAGCGTAAAGAAGACCGATAGCAATACGCCAAAAAGCGCCGCGCTGATGAAACCGATCAGCGCGTAGCGCTTGGCGGCGTCGCCCTGCATACCGATGCGCTTTTGCACGCGGCCGAGCAGAAGCCAGGTCATCGCGGGAAGCAACAAACCTCCCCACCAATTCGAAAACGCCGGCAGGTCGGCGCGATCCAGAAGGTGATGGCTGGGCACGCCGCCGTGAAAGTGCTGCCAGACCAGAAACATCCATTCGGCAACCGCTACCGCGACTGTCGAAGCAAGCCGTGTTCGCAATAATCGTCGGTCATTCATCGCGCCCCCGCCACATGCATCGTTGCCATAGCCCCTGCTGCATATGCCTCGATACGCACAAGAGAAACGTACTCAAGCCGATCATCACGACCGCACATCACGGAACACAGTGCCATTCGTCACCGGATCGGCTCGGCTCTGTTTGAACGGGTCCGCTTGCTGTCCGGACAACGTGGACAGACGTCCGCGGACACCGCGGCATCCGCTGCCAAATTTGAGGAAATGGCTTTCCCATGCGGTTTTCCAGGGGTGTGTGCACTTGGCACGAGCCTTGCCATATCTATCTTGCAAAGCTCATTCACTCACGGAGAACCGCCATGAAATTCGAAACCCTGATGCTGCACACCCTGTTTGCCGCCTGCCTGGTGATCTGCGTTTCGACGCTGGGTGCGATGCTCATCTGAACCCGCTCGGCCGCTGAGCGCCGTATAGCGGCACTTGCAAGTCTGTTGAATTCGCATAGCTTCAGCCTCTTCAGTAACCCGCAGCGGACTGGCTGGAGAACGCATGAAGATGCTGATGCTTGCACTCGCCCTGACCCTCGCCACGGGTAGCGCCGCTGCGGAAGACGCCTCCACGGCCAGGATCGATGCCGTGTTTGCACACAGCGTGGCAGCCGACGCGCCGGGTTGCGCGGCCGGCGTGCAGTTGGGCAACGCTCCTCCGCTGCGGCGCGCCTATGGCATGGCCGACCTGGAGCATGCGGTGCCCATCCGTGTGGATACCGTGTTCGAGGCAGGGTCGGTGAGCAAGCAGTTCACCGCGGCGGCCACGCTTATCCTGGCGGGCGAGGGCCGGCTTTCGCTCGACGACGACATTCGCAAATACCTTCCCGAGCTGCCGGATTACGGGCATCCCGTCACCATCGCCGAACTGCTGGGACATACCAGCGGGCTGCGCGACTGGGGCGAGCTGGAAGCGATCGGCGGCTGGCCGAGAACCGAGCGGGTTTACGACATGGCCGACGTGCTGCAAATCACGGCGCGCCAGCGCGCGTTGAATTTCACGCCCGGCACAGCGTGGTCTTACACCAACACGGGCTTCAATTTGCTGGCGCTGATCGTGCAGCGGGTGAGCGGCATGTCGTTCGTGGATTTCACGCGCGAGCATTTGTTTGCGCCGCTCGGCATGACGCATACGCAGTGGCGCGATGATTTCCGGCGCATCGTGCCCGATCGGGCCATCGCTTATCACCGCGTATCGCCGGGTGTGTATGAGCAGATGATGCCGTTTGAAGATACGTATGGACACGCCGCGCTGCTGACCACCGTCGGCGACCTGCTGCGCTGGAATCAGGCGCTGGACGAGGGACGCCTCGGCGCGTTCGTCACAAAGGCCATGCAGACGCACACGCTGCTGTCGAACGGACAGCCCACGGTCTACGCGCGCGGACTGTTCTTGCGCCACTACCGCGGCACGCGCGAGATATCCCATGACGGCGCCACCGCAGGCTATCGCGCGTGGTTGGGCCGCTATCCCGACCAGCATGTGTCCATGGCCATCCTGTGCAACGCGGACGACGCCGTGCCTTCCAATTACGCTCATGCCTTGACCGATGCCTATGTGCCCGGCGCAAAGCCCGAACCCGCGATTTATACATCCACGCCACCGGCAAACCTGGCAGGCATCTACGCAAGTCAGCGCGATGGCGTACCGCTGCGTTTGATCTTGCGCGCTGGCCGCTTGCAGACCGACAACGGCCTCGTCGTGAAAATGGGTCCGCATGGAAGCCTGGCGCTTGAACGCGCCAATGGCCTTGTCGCCTCGACCGGCGCCGTGCTTGCCGACGGCCGCCTGCGCCTGGATGCCGAAGGCGATGCGACGTTCTACGTTCGCGAGCCGGCCTATGCGCCTACGCCAGCCGAACTCGCACGGATCGCCGGCCGTTTTCATAACGACGAAGTACCGGTCACCTATCAGGTAACGGCCGTGGCTGGCGGGCTGCAGGTGGTGGCGGAAGGGCGCCCCGGCAAACA
>Ga0209759_1000671_pt1 | contig 31506 bp, 30 predicted proteins | sample AraplaCL_Col_mMS_FD_184261 | JGI IMG/M metagenome (GOLD analysis project Ga0209759, IMG submission 184261) | Arabidopsis root microbial communities from the University of North Carolina, USA - plate scrape CL_Col_mMS (SPAdes) (version 2) | ecosystem: Host-associated > Plants > Roots >...
AAGGCTTCGATCGAACTCGACCGCAAGGTGCTGGCCGACATGGCTGTGTTCGACAAGGCTGCTTTTGCTGCGATCGTTCAGCAGGTGAAAGCCGCCGTTGCAGCCTGATTGCGCTTCTGGCAATTAAAACTGCGTGGTTCGTTGCAGCGAACATCCGGTAGTCTCGGTGACGCTGCAGCAAAAACGGGGCTCCTCACCGAGCCCCGTTTTTGTTGGTAGAACCAGTTTTGCTTCGATTGAACACTGACGTTGAAATGATGGGATCAATGGATCTGGACCAGATTGTCGCCGACGCGCAAAAAGCCTTCGCAGAAGCCTCCGACGTCACCACCCTCGAGAACGAGAAAGCACGCTTTCTCGGCAAATCGGGTGCGCTGACCGAGCTATTGAAGGGCCTCGGCAAACTCGATCCCGAAACGCGCAAGTCCGAAGGCGCACGGATCAACCTCGTCAAGCAACAAGTGGAAGCCGCACTGACCGCGCGCCGTCAGGCGCTGGCCGACGTGCTGCTGAATCAGCGCCTCGCCGCTGAAGCTATCGACGTGACGCTGCCGGGCCGCGGCACTGGCGCAGGCAGTCTGCACCCGGTGATGCGCACGTGGGAGCGGGTCGAACAGATTTTCCGTACGATCGGATTCGACGTGGCCGACGGCCCCGAAATCGAAACCGACTGGTACAACTTCACCTCGCTGAACAGCCCGGAAAATCATCCGGCGCGTTCCATGCAGGACACCTTCTACGTCGACGGCAAAGATGCCGACGGCCGCCAACTGCTGCTGCGCACGCATACCAGCCCGATGCAGGTTCGCTACGCGCGCACCAACACGCCGCCTATCAAGGTGATCGTGCCGGGCCGCACGTATCGCGTGGACAGCGACGCGACGCATTCGCCGATGTTCAACCAGGTCGAAGGCCTGTGGATCGACGAGAACATCAGCTTCGCGGATCTGAAGGGCGTCTACACCGACTTCCTCAAGAAGTTCTTCGAGCGCGACGACATTCTCGTGCGCTTCCGTCCGTCGTATTTTCCGTTCACCGAACCGTCGGCCGAGATCGACATGTTGTTCGAAACGGGCAAGAACGCCGGCAAATGGCTCGAAATTTCGGGCTCGGGCCAGGTTCATCCCACGGTGATCCGCAACATGGGCCTCGACCCGGAACGTTACATCGGCTTTGCTTTCGGCAGCGGCCTCGAGCGGCTCACCATGTTGCGTTATGGCGTGCAAGACCTGCGTCTGTTCTTCGAAAACGACCTGCGTTTCCTGCGTCAATTCGCCTGAACCGGCGCCGTCGAACGCGACGAGCATAGAGTGCGGCAAGGTATGCAGTACATGCCGCCACAGCGTCCCCGGCAGTGTTCGATGATTCGCTCGCATGAACATCGCGCCGAGTCAAAGCATTGCCGGACCTGGACCTAACCTGATCAGAACGTACACAGAACCATGCAATTCCCGGAATCCTGGCTGAGAACCTTTGTCGACCCGCAACTGACGACCGACGAACTGTCGCACGCGTTGACGATGGCGGGTCTCGAAGTCGAAGACCTGCGGCCGGCCGCGCCGCCGACCTCGAAGATCGTTGTCGGCCAGGTGCTGGAAGTCGTCAAGCACCCGGACGCGGACAAGCTCAACGTGTGTCAGGTCGACGCCGGCACGGGCGCGACGCTGAACATCGTGTGCGGTGCGCCGAACGTGGCGCCCGGCATCAAGGTGCCGGTCGCGCTGGTCGGCGCGCAACTGCCGCCCGCCGAAGAGGGCGGCGCGCCGTTCGCGATCAAGCTCTCGAAGCTGCGCGGCGTGGAAAGCCAGGGCATGCTGTGCTCGGCACGCGAACTGAAGCTCTCCGAAGATCATAGCGGCCTGATGATCCTGCCGGAAGATACGCCGATCGGCCAGGACATCCGCGAAACGCTCAATCTCGACGACACGGTTTTCGAAATCAAGCTGACGCCGAACAAGGCAGACTGCCTGTCGATGTTCGGCGTGGCGCGCGAGACCTCGGCAATTACCGGCGCGCCGTTGCGTCCGTTGGAAATCAAACCGGTCGAAGTCAAACTCAACGAGACGCTGCCCGTCAAAATCTCGGCGCCTGATCTGTGCGGCCGGTTCTCTGGTCGCGTGATTCGTGGCGTGAATGCACGCGCCAAGTCACCGCATTGGATGGTCGAGCGTTTGGAGCGTTCGGGTCAGCGCAGCATCTCCGCGCTCGTCGATATCTCGAACTATGTGATGCTCGAGTTGGGCCGTCCGTCGCACGTGTTCGATCTGGACAAGATCCACGGCGGCATGGATGTTCGCTGGGGGCGCAAGGGCGAGACGCTCAAGCTGCTGAACGGCAATACCGTCGAGCTCGATGAAACCGTCGGCGTGATCGCCGATGAGCAGCACATCGAAAGTCTCGCGGGCATCATGGGCGGCGACAGCACGGCCGTCACGCTCGACACCACCAACATCTATCTCGAAGCCGCTTTCTGGTGGCCCGACAGCATCCGCGGCCGCTCGCGCAAATACAACTTCTCGACCGACGCCGGTCATCGCTTCGAGCGCGGCGTCGACTACGCGACCACCGTCGAACATATCGAACGCATCACGCAACTGATCCTCGATATCTGCGGCGGCGAAGCCGGTCCGGTCGACGATCAGATCGTCAACGTGCCGAAGCGCGAGCCCGTGAAGATGCGTGTTTCGCGTGCGAATCGCATCATCGGCATCAAGATCGACGCCGACGAAATCGCGCAGATTTTCACGCGCCTCGGCCTGTCGTTCGAGCGCAGTGAAGACACGTTCTCGGTGATGCCGCCGTCGTATCGCTTCGATATCGAAATCGAAGAAGACCTGATCGAAGAAGTCGCGCGCATCTATGGCTTCGAGAAAATTCCGGCGCGTCCGCCGGTCGCGACCAGCGAAATGCGCGCGACCAACGAAACGCAGCGCTCGATCCACGTGATCCGTCACGCGCTCGCCGCGCGCGACTACGCGGAAACGGTGAACTTCAGTTTCGTCGATGCGGAGTGGGAGCAGGACTTCGCCGGCAACGACAAGCCGGTACGTTTGCTGAACCCGATTGCAAGCCAGTTGTCGGTGATGCGCACCACGCTGTTCGGCAGCCTGATCCACGTGCTGCGTACGAATCTGAACCGCCGCGCGGCGGATCGCGTGCGCGTGTTCGAAGCCGGCCGCGTGTTCCTGCACGATCCGTCGATCAAGGCCGGCGAGCTGACAGTCGAAGGTTTCGCGCAGCCGAAGATGATCGGCGCCCTCGCGTACGGTCCCGCGCTCGAAGAGCAATGGGGCGCGGCGACGCGCACGGTCGACTACTTCGACGTGAAGGGCGATCTGGAAGCCGTGCTGGCACCGGCGGTCGCGCGCTTTGTTAAAGCGGAACATCCGGCGTTGCATCCGGGACGCAGCGCGCGTATCGAACTGAATGGCCGCGCAGTTGGCTGGATTGGCGAATTGCATCCGCGCTGGATGCAAAAATATGATTTACCGCATGCGCCGATTCTGTTTGAAATCGAAGCGGAAGCATTAATGCAGCGCGTATTGCCCATTCCGTCTGAGGTGTCTAAATTTCAGCCGGTGCGTCGTGATATTGCGGTGGTCGTCGATCAAAAAATCGAGGCTCAGGCACTGCTGGATGAGCTTCAGAAGGCCCAGTCCGAACCCGCCTGCAAGACTGTTCAGAAGGTTGTGCTTTTCGACGAATTCCGTCCAAAATCAAACACTTCCGGTGGTCTGGGCGCTCACGAGAAAAGCCTTGCGTTCCGTGTGACCTTGCAAGATACTGGCGGAACCCTTCAGGATGAAACGGTCGATCTGGCTATTCAAACTCTGGTGGAACGTCTGGCTCGAGTATATGGCGCACGGTTGCGCGGATAACCCGCATTTAACAATTGCACGGCTGTTTCCGCATCCATTGTTTTCTGCTTGGCGCGCCATTTGATAGATATGAATGAAATGAACTCGAGTGATTTCGAAGCCCTTCTTACGGCGCAACGCAGCGCCATGATTCGCGAAATTCCGACATCACCCGCCGTCGTTTCCACTGAAACGCCGACGCTTACCAAGGCGGAACTTGCTGAGTTGCTGTTCGACAATGTCGGACTCAACAAGCGGGAAGCGAAAGACATGGTCGAAGCGTTTTTCGAGGTGATCCGCGACGCGCTGGAGAGTGGCGACAGCGTGAAGCTGTCGGGGTTCGGCAACTTCCAGTTGCGCGACAAACCCCAGCGTCCCGGCAGAAACCCGAAGACCGGCGAGGCGATTCCGATCGCCGCGCGCCGTGTTGTGACGTTCCATGCAAGTCAAAAGCTGAAAGCACTGGTCGAGAACGGCGCTGAAGCGAGCTTCACGCGCTAACCGACTGGCGCGTTCCTGCGCAACCCACCACGACGGCTAACTGACGATGACAGCGACGATCGAAAAAGTCGTCTTGCCTCCGATTCCGGCGAAGCGCTACTTCACGATTGGTGAGGTCAGCGAACTATGCGGTGTGAAACCGCATGTCTTGCGCTACTGGGAACAGGAGTTCACGCAGTTGAGGCCGGTCAAGCGGCGCGGCAATCGTCGCTACTACCAGCATCACGAGGTGCTGTTGATCCGGCGGATTCGTGAGTTGTTGTATGAGCAGGGTTTCACGATCAACGGCGCGCGCAACCGGCTCGATTCACATGGCGGCGGGGCGCACGGTGCGCCGGGCGATGTGGTCGATGAAGGCGAGGGCGCCGTGGTGCCGGCGGCAACCACTGCAGCCGCGGCGGTGGACGTCGAGCAGTTGCGTAAAGAATTGCTGCACGTAATCGATTTGTTGGGGCACTAGTCGCCTTTGTTGGCAGATGGCGGTTCTAATCGAATAAAGTGTCTGTTATAATTTTGTGCTGTTCGGGGCGTAGCGCAGCCTGGTAGCGTACCTGCATGGGGTGCAGGTGGTCGGAGGTTCAAATCCTCTCGCCCCGACCAAAAGACATAGCCCGGTAAGTCAAGCCAGTATTGGAGAAGCCAATGCTGACAAGGCTCACCGGGCTTTCTCGTTTACGGCTGTGTCTGTGGAGTGTGTCAATCCGCTGTGCGAATCTACGGAGATGACCGACATGCCCGTTACTCTTCCTGCTGGCGTTAGCCCTCGCGGTTCCGTGTACCACCTGCGCATTGTTGTGCCCAAAGATGTGAAACATCTATGGCCCCGCCAAGCGAATGGTGAGTACGCCGTCGATGCCTATCGCAAAAGCATGGGCACCTAAGACTGTAACGAAACGGCTGCGAAGGCGCACGCCCTCATCGCTGAATATCAACGAAAATTCGAAGCGGTTATCGTCTCCTACGATCTCACGCTGCCCACGAATAAATATCAACCGCTTTTCTAATGCGGAAACTCTCCGACCGGGCCGGCCGCAAGAAGATGCCGCTCGTCGCCACGTGGTTGATCGGCGCAACGGGCAGCAAGCTCGCGCCGGCATGGTATCTGGTGGGCGCGGCGGGCGTCGCGCTCGTGGCGATGCTGGCGAGCAAGGAGACGTCGCGTAGTCCGTTGGCGGATGATTGACCGGGAGAGGCTCGGCCCCGGCTCGCTCGACCCGAAGCAAGCCAGTGCGCGAAGTTGCGACGAGCGGCTCAACCGCAGCCGCTCATTTTCGAATAGGCGCTCTATAGATTTGCCCATCACCCGCGTCCCGTCTCCCACGCGCGCGTCTACCATGCACGTTTGCCCGCTGCGTGCGGCGCGTCATGATCAACGGGTTTTCGCATGAGTCTGCTACTTCGTTTGTTGCTTCTGATATTCACCAGCCGGCGCCGCAGCCGGTTGCATGTGCTCGATACGTGCGTCACGCCGTTTCGCGTCTGGTTGAATGACCTCGACGTGTTGCTTCACATGAACAACGGCCGTTATTTCACGATCCTCGATCTTGCACGCGTCGATCTGATGATGCGCAGCGGCTTGTGGCGTCAATTGAAGGCACAAGGCTGGTATCCGGTCGTCACACTGGAAACGATGCGTTTTCACCGTTCCCTCGAACTCGGCAATCGCTATGACGTTCGGACCCGCGTGATCGGCTGGGATGAGAAACACATCTTTATCGAACAAGGCTTCGTGCGCGACGATGCACAAGTCGCGCTGGCCGTCGTGCGAGCACGCTTTCTGAAGCGAAGCGGTGGTGTCGTGACGACCGCCGAACTGATGCAACTGTCTGGCGTGACGCAGTCATCGCCGGCGTTGCCCGAATGGGTCGCGCGCTGGAGCGAGGCCGAAGGAGGGATGGTGTTTCCGTCGGCTTCTTCTTCAGGCCAACAGGATGCGAACACAGTCACGCTACAGTGAGCATTCTGTAGCGTAGCCTCAAGCGCCGCGCACGACACGTCATTTCAAACCAGTGTCCTGATCGAACTACTGATACCACGCGCGCAATCGATCACCGCCGGCGCCAGCCGCGCTTCCGCGTCCGCCAGCGTCCAGCGGCTCGTCGGCGCGACGACGTGAACCGCGCCGACCGGGCGGCGCTCGCCGTCGAGCACCGCCGCCGCGATGGTCATATCGCCGATAAACAACTCCTCGCGATTCGATGCATAGCCATTGCGCCGCCCAAGCACAAGACGCTTCCCGATTTCCTCGAGATCCGTGACGGTGTACTGCGTGTGCGTCACGCGATCGCTGGCCACCAGCAGCGCGCGTGACTCGTCGTCCGGCAGCGCCGCGAGATAAGCCCGCCCCGACGCCGTGCAGTACATCGGAATACGGCTGCCTATCGGCATATGAATCGGCACGAACTTCGTACAGACGAAGCGTGCAACGTAGACCATGTCGACGCCGTCTGGCTCGGTCAGATTGGTGGTCTCCCCGGTGACATTGGTGAGTTCGGACAGAAACGGGTTGGCGACGTCGATCAGCGTGTCGGCGGCAAGATAGTTGAAACCGATTTGCATCACACGCGGCGCGAGCTGATACCGCTTCGTACGCGGATGCTTTCTCACGTAGCCGAGCTTCTCCAGCGTGTAGATCATGCGCTGCGCAGAGCTTTTGGTAATCGACGTCGCTTCCGCGACTTCCGGCAGCGTCATCGACCGGCGCTGCGCGCTGAACGCGCGTAGCACCGCGATTCCCTTCTCCAGCGACTGATTGAACAGCGCATCCGGCGTCTCATCCGGTTCCGGAGAGGCTTCCGGCGGCGCGTCGGGCGTCTTGCGTGTCATGGAATTACCCAATTGTTTAGGCGTAGCATCGAGACTATCATATCGAATATCGATACGCAATTTCCGTTAGTCGATATTTTTGATTCGAATATCATAGTTAGACCGATGGTGGCCGATATTCCTGTCGGCCCTCGCCAACTCCGTGGAGAGACTCATGTTCCAGTTCGCCAAACGCTTCGCTAGTGTCTTTGCAACAGGATTGCTGCTCACCGGCGCGCCGGCCTGGTCGGTTGCCGCCACCACCTACGAGGTCGGTTCGACGGCCACCGGTGTGCCGTTCACCTTTCTCGACGTGAAGAGCAATTCGATCCAGGGGCTGCTGGTCGATGCGATCACGGCAACGGGCAAGGCGGCGGGCTTCGATGTGAAGATCGAGCAGACCACGTTCTCGTCGCTGATTCCGTCGCTGACCACCAAAAAGATCGACATCATTTCAGCAGCCATGCTGAAGACGCCGGCGCGCGAACAGGTCGTCGATTTCTCCGATACGGTCTATTCGTACGGCGAAGGCCTGATCGTTCGCGCCGACGACAAAGGTCAGTACACGTCCATGGACGATCTCAAGGGCGAGATCGTCGGCGCGCAGGTCGGCACCGCGTTCGTCGACGCCTTGAACAAGAAGGGCATCTTCAAGGAAGTGCGTACTTACGATTCCGTCGCCGACATCATGCGCGACGTCGCATTGGGCCGTATCAAAGCGGGCTTCGGCGATCATCCGATCATTGCCTATCAGCTTCAGCACAATCCGAATCCGCAACTGCGCCTCGTCAGCGGATATCAGCCTTCGGTGAAAGGCCAGTTGTGCTTTGTCGTGCGCAAGGGCGACACGGCCACGCTGGAGCAGTTGAATGCCGGCATCAAGAAGATCAAGGCCGACGGCACGCTCATGCAGATCGTCAAGAAGTGGCAGGTGGAATGACGCCGTTTTCAGAATAAGGACTGCTCGCCATGTTCTTCCAGAACGCCGTTGAATTCCTGCCGATCCTGCTGAAAGGCGCGGTCGTCACGATCGAGATTACTTTCTGCTCGTTCGTTCTGAGCACCGTGCTCGGGTTGCTGCTCGCGCTGATGCGCGTGTCCGACAACCGCGTCGTGTCGAACGCGGCTGCTACTTTCATCAACGTGATTCGCGGACTGCCGATCATCGTTCAGCTCTTCTATATCTACTTTGTGCTGCCCGATCTCGGTGTGCAGTTGTCTGCCTTCCAGGCCGGGTTTATCGGCCTCGGTATTGCGTACTCGGTGTATCAGGCGGAGAACTTCCGCGCAGGCATTCAGGCGATCGATCACGGGCAGATCGAAGCGGCGCAGTCCATCGGCATGCGCGGCGCGATGATCATGCGGCGCGTGGTGTTGCCGCAAGCGTTCCGGATCGCCCTGCCACCGTACGGCAACACGCTCGTGATGATGCTCAAGGATTCGTCGCTCGCCTCGACCATCACGGTTGCCGAAATGACGCGTGCCGGGCAGCTCATCGCATCGTCCACGTTTCAGAACATGACGGTTTTCACGCTGGTCGCGCTGCTTTATCTCGGACTCAGCCTGCCGCTCGTCTATGGATTGCGGCGGCTCGAACGCCGCCTTGGACTGAAGGGAAAACGATGATCAAGGTCGACTCGATTCACAAGCGATATCACGATCAGCACGTGCTGAAAGGCGTCAGTCTAAATGTGGAACGCGGCCAGGTGGTCTGTCTGATCGGCCCATCGGGCTCGGGCAAATCCACGCTATTACGCTGTATCAACGGGCTGGAACGGCATGACGCCGGAGAGATCACCGTCGAGCGTCGCACCGTCGATGCCAAATCGAAACAGATCCACGAACTGCGCGCGCAGGTCGGCATGGTGTTCCAGCGTTTCAATCTGTTTCCGCATCGCACGGCGCTTGAAAACGTGTTCGAGGGTCCCGTGTTCGTGAAGAAGCAGGCGCGCGCTCAGGCACGCGAGCGCGCGCGGCATCTGCTCGACAAGGTCGGGCTTGCGCATCGTATGAACGCGCATCCGGCGGAACTGTCGGGCGGACAGCAGCAGCGCGTGGCGATCGCGCGAGCGCTGGCCATGGAGCCCAAAGCGATTCTCTTCGACGAACCCACCTCGGCGCTCGACCCGGAGCTGGTTGGTGAAGTGCTCGGCGTGATGCGCCAACTGGCCGACGACGGCATGACGATGATCGTCGTCACGCATGAAATGGCGTTTGCGCGCGAAGTGGCCGACCGTGTGTGTTTTCTTCACGACGGCGCGATCCATGAAGAAGGCAGCGCGGCCGAGTTGTTCGACCGTCCGCGCCATGCCCGCACGCGCGAGTTTCTCGGCAAGATGCCCGCGCTGTCCGAAGCGCCCCGAATTTGAAGACCATCATGAGCCTGGCAGAAGTTCAAGTTGCAAAGCCGTTGCCGCCCTCGCTGTGGGCAGCGACAGCGGAACCCGCAGTGGTAGCGCCTCCACTCGATAACTCGACGGTCGTAGACGTGGCGATCGTCGGCGCCGGCTATACCGGTTTGTCGACGGCGTTGCATCTGGCGGAGCAGGGCTTGCGCGTCTGCGTGATCGACGCCAACGAGCCCGGCTGGGGAGCGTCCGGCCGGAATGGCGGTCAGGTCATTCCCGGCCTGAAATACGATCCCGATGAACTCATCCGGCGCTACGGTCCGCGCGACGGCAACGCGCTCGTGCAAATGGCGGGCGGTGCTGCGGATACGGTTTTCGATCTGGTCGCGCGCCACGGCATTCGCTGCGATGCAACGCGCGCGGGCTGGATTCAGCCGACCCATTCGCACAAGCTGCTGAAGACGCTGTACGCTCGCGCGGGACAGTGGGAAGCGCGTGGTGCGCCGATCGAATTGCTCGACCGTGCGCAGGTATCGAAACGGCTCGGCACTGACGCGTTTGTCGGCGGCTGGGTCGATCGGCGCGCGGGCAGCGTGCAGCCGCTGAGTTATGCACGCGGCCTTGCGCGCGCGGCGCAAGCGGCGGGCGCGCAGGTTCATGGCGGGACTCGCGCCGCGGGCGTCGAGCGCGGCGTGAACGGATGGCGCATTCGCACGGCGCACGGTCCGGTCATCGAGTCGAAACAGGTGCTGCTCGCCACCAACGGCTATACCGACGGACTCTGGCCGCGACTGGCGCAATCGGTGATCGCGGCAAACAGCTTCATTGTCGCGACGAAGCCGCTGGCGGACGACGTCGGCGCAACGATTCTGGCGGGCGGCGAAGTCGCTTCCGATTCGCGGCGTCTGCTGCTGTACTTTCGCAAGGACGCAGATGGACGTTTGCTGATGGGTGGACGCGGTCCGTTTCGCGAACCTCGCAACGCGGCGGATTGGGCGCATCTCGAGCGAGCCGCCCAGTTGATGTTTCCGCAACTGAGGGGCACCGAATACGAATTCCGCTGGGCGGGCCGTATCGCCATTACGCGCAACTTCTTGCCGCACGTGCATATGCCAGCGAAAGGTATGACTATCGCGCTCGGTTACAACGGACGCGGCATCGCGATGGCGACGACGTTAGGCAAGCACCTAGCTGCGTATCTTGGAGGGGCGGCGAAGGGCTTGCCGCTCCCGCCGACGCCGATCGAGCCGGTTCCGTTGCATGCGTTGCAGCGGTTTTATATCAGCGCGGGGGTGGCGTGGTATGCGTTGCTGGACGCACTTTCATAAGCATGCGGTTCAACTCGGTTTCCGTCTTCTATTCTCGACTAACCGCGTCGACGCAGTTCGATGCGCAGGTTTCGCGGCACCATCGAAAACGCGAACACTTCCTCCACCTCGGACGCGTTGTCGACCAGCAGCAGATCGAAGTTGCGGCACAGCATGGCGACTGCCGATCTCACTTCCATCAAGGCGAGGCTGCGTCCCGGACACAGGCGCGGTCCGGAGCCGAACGGCATGAATCCCGCTCGATGATGGCTGGCGGCACTTTCGCCGGTGAGCCAGCGGGCCGGATCGAATACGTCGGGCGCCGAATGGCCGCCTTGCTGCAGCCCTGCCTCGCGCGTCAATAGCGATAGCACCGCGCCCTTCGGGATCGCAATGTCGCCCACTTGCACGTCGTAATTCGGCTCGACTGCAAGAACGGGCGTCACCGATTTGAGCCGCATGGACTCGCTGATGACCGCGTTCACATAGAGGAGCGCGTCGCCGGCGTCAAAATCTTCGAGCATGGTTGCGGATCTGATAACGGCATCGACTTCTTCCTGCATTTTTCGCTGGATGTCTGGCATAGACGCAATGAAGTACGCCACCCAGGCGATCGTGTTCGCCGTCGTGTCCTGTCCGGCCAACAGGATGGTGAACACATTGGCCAGTACTTCATCGTCTGTCAGCGGCGCTTCTCCGTCGTGTTGCGCCATGAGCAACGCCTCGAGCAGATTCGTGGGCATCGCGTCCGTTTCCGGGCGCTGCGCGAGGCGCGCGCGGTTGGCGGCGATGAGGTCCTTCGTGAGCGCCTGAACCGCAATCAAGGCGCGATCCAGCGTCTTGTCGGCGGGTAGCTTGACGTAGTGCCAATAAGGGAAGGGCGCATTGATCCGCCTGTTGATCATCGGGAACACGACTTCGAGATGCCGCTGGATCACGTCGCCCTCGCTTTCGATGGTATCCATGTCATATCCGAACGCGAGATTGGTGGTGACGTCCACCGTGTATCGCATCAGGTCCTTCTGGATATCGATGGATTGCTGCTCACGCTCCGCTTTCTCCCAACGTTGCAGCAATCGACGTGTCATTTCGCAGAGCAATGGAAAGAAGGCACGCAGATGCAGAGGGTCTAGCGCCTTGGCGACGAGTTGCCGTTGCCGTCGCCAGGCATCGCCTTCCATGGAGAAAACGCCGTTGATGCCCAACTCGCGCGCAACAGTTTCGATCACGTTCCAGCGGCGATAAGCGCCAGGACGATCGCGCAAGACTTGAGTGATGAGAACCGGATCGGCGATCGCGACAAATGGGCGGCCGATCAATCTGAACGTGTACACGGGGCCGAATTCCCTGGACCACTGTTCGAGTACGAGGTGCAGCTTCTCGGGACGTAGTTGCAACGTATTGCCGAGAAACGGAACGCGCTTGGGGCCTGGGAGCTGAGCAAGCGATCTCACGGGAGATTCGCGGCACGGCATTATCACCATCGCGGCAGGGCGCTGCGCATTCCATGCGCGCACTTCGTTGCGATCGACTTTAACTTCGCCGTTCTCGACGATTGCGTCGAAGCGCTTCAGATTCGAACTACCTGGCCCTTGCTTGCAGCCTGACGAGCAGTCGAACTGCCAACCGTGTGCGCGGCAGGCGAGCACGCCATCTTTTACTGTTCCTTCAGACAGGAGCGTGCCTTGATGCGGGCAGCGGCCCTGAAAAATCGAAATGGCGTTGCCGTGGCGAAGAACGATCAAATCGATGCCGTCGATGTTCGCCGCCTTGATGCCGTCGTCCGCGAGTTCTTTCGTGCGCGCTATCACTACTGTGTCCGGGGAACCCGAACGCACTGCCTGAAGACTCGCGTTCATTTTGTCGCTCCTTCGCGCCGGACAGGTATCGTTTCATCGATCGCTCGAACACAAGAGACAGTCCGGCGTCTGGTCGACGGCGAACGCGTTTGCGTTGCAGTGTGCAAACAGGTTTTTACGCGGCGTGAGGAAGCGGGCGCGTTCAAGTCATGACGCACCGCATTAACGTGCGTCGGGAGCGGGCATCAGGGCGCAATCCTGTGCCGGGTCTGTGCGACAGATGAGTCGCGAGCCATGCTGTATTCCCCGAGGTCCGAGGAGCGTGCTCACCAAACCATACTAGTCGTTTATCGAGGCGAGCCAAGCACTGTATCTAGTGTCGTGCCGCCTTTTCGGCGGCTCAGCGACCCCCGCCGTTGATTGCCGGGTCGCGGGCGTTTGCCGAGGCCAGGAGTTTTGCGGCGCACTATCAAATCCCGAGCGCATTGCGCGAACCGCGTCGGCTGTCGTCGTCGTGGTGGACAACCTGCGCGGCCCGTGGCATGGCGCTTGCATCGCGTCGTCCCCGCCGACGTAAGCTCGTCGTCAGACATTTGAGAACGATTATCATTTTTTGCCTTGCCGACTCGATGCGCTATGCTGGGATGACGGCTAAAAAATATAAACCGTGAGGCAGGTTCCGTGCTGGTGCAATGTCACCGAGGAGCCGGCCCGATCCATTATCGTTCACCAGCGCCGGGGTCTTCGCACACGAAACAGGGAGGTAACATGCAAGGCGACCCAAAGGTCCTGGAATACCTGAACGCGCAACTGAAGAACGAACTCTCCGCGATCAACCAGTATTTCCTGCATGCCCGCATGTACAAGCACTGGGGGCTCGATAAGCTCGGCAAGCATGAATATGACGAATCCATCGGCGAGATGAAGCATGCGGATCTGCTGATCGAGCGCATCTTCCTGCTGAACGGCCTGCCGAATCTGCAAGACCTCCACAAGCTGCTGATCGGCGAAGAAACCAAAGAGATCATGGAGTGCGATCTGAAGCTGGAACAGATGTCGCAGGCCACCTGCAAGGAGGCCATCGTCTATTGCGAGTCGGTCCGCGACTTCATCTCGCGAGAGATCTTGACCCATATTCTCGACGACACCGAGGAGCATATCGACTGGCTCGAGACGAATCTTGAGTTGATCGACAAGGTCGGCATCCAGAACTATCTGCAATCGGGAATGGATGCGCCGGAGTGAGTTCGCTTGAGCGAATGGCTGACGGGATGACGAACGGAATGCCGGCAGACCGCCTTAAGCGTGCAACGCGCCATCATTGAGCGCACGCTGGTTAGCAACAATCATGCTGGAGCTGGCCAGTCCTCAATCCACCGGCACGTTGCTGATCCGGTGCAACTCCGCCAGCTTGCTCAACAGGCTTCGAAGCGTGCTCTGCTCATCGGCATCCAGCGCGCTAAAGAAGTGCTCGTCATTTTGATCGGCAATCGACGTGAGATCGGGCAGTGCGCGTTTTCCCTGCGGCGTCAGCGAAAGGAACTGCACGCGGTTGTCTTCCGCGCTAGTCGCGCGCGAAATCCATTTCTTCTCTTGCAGCTTGTCCAGCACCTTGGAGATCGCGCCACGCGTCATGCCCATCGCGTCCGCGAGTTGCGCGGGCGTCATGTCCGGCCATCCTTGAATCTGATTGAGCGCGACCCATTCGGCCACGGACACGTTGCGTTCCTGCAAAGCACGAGCGAAGTTGCCCGAGACATGATTGGATACGAGCCTCAGCCAATAACCCAAGTGCGTTTCGAGGGCAGGCGAGGACGGCGCCCCTTTCTTCTGATTGCGCATGACCTTTCCCCTGGCTATTGATTGGCTTCCATGGAAATCATTGTGGTTTCCATGGAAATTCATGTCAAGGTCAACGGCCCAGCGCGACGAACCGTTCGAGATGATGGTCCTCGTCCCCAAGTTGATGATCGATCATCACGAGGCGCTTCGCGTAATGTGCGAGCGGCAGCTCCCACGTCATGCCGATGCCGCCATGCAGCTGAATGCATTCCTCCGCGACCAGCGCGCCGATTCGCCCGATGCTGTACTTGGCCGCCGACACCGCGCGCTCCCGCAGCTTACGCTCGGCACCGAGCGCTGCCGCTGCATTGATCACCGCCGAGCGGGCCTGCTCGATCTCCAGCAGCAGATCAGCCATGCGATGCTGCAACGCCTGGAAGCTGCCGATCGGCACGCCGAACTGTATGCGCGTGCGCAGATACTCCAGGGTGTAGTCCTTGGCGACATCCATCGCGCCGACGGCTTCGGAACACAGCGCGAGCACGCCGCAGCCAATCGCGTATTCGAGCGTAGCGAAGCCCGCGTCGGACGTGCCGAGCAATGCGTCGTCGCTGAGCGTGACGTTGTCGAATGTCACTTCAGCAGCGCGGCCGCCGTCGATCTTGCGATAGCCGCGCACGCTGACGCCGGCTGCATCGCGCGGTACGAGAAAGAGCGTTATGCCGGCGTCGCTGTCGTCGTCACCGCCGGTGCGCGCCGAGACCAGAAAAAGCGAAGCGTGCTCGCCGTGCTGCACCACGGCCTTGGCTCCGTTCAGTTGCCACGTCGGGCCGCTTCGCTCCGCACGCGCCGATACGCGGGACAGTTCATAGTGACTGTCCGGCTCGCCGTGCGCGAGCGCGACGATCCGCGAGCCGTCGATCAATTCGCCGAGCACGGCTTTTTGCGCTTCGTTGCCGCTGCGTGCAATGGCGCGGCCGACGATCAGCGTATCGAGAAACGGCTCGACCACGAGACCGCGCCCCAAGCTCTCGAATACAACCGCGATATCAAAACCGCCGCCGCCGAAACCGCCGTCCGCTTCGTCGAACAATGCACCGATAATGCCGAGCTCGGCAAAGCGGCTCCACAATTCGCCGCTATAGCCTTGGTCAGACTGAGCGATCCGGTCTCGCGTCGCGAATGCGTACTGCTCGCTGACAAAACGGTTCAGCGTATCCGCCAGCATGCGGCGGTCTTCGGTGTGCTGAAAATTCATGACGTGCGCCCCTTACAGTCCCAAGATCATTTTGGAAATGATGTTCTTCTGGATTTCGTTCGAGCCGCCGAAGATCGACAGCTTGCGATTGTTGAAATACAGCGACGCGGCGCTCGCGGCTTCGTCGGGGCCGACCGGCGTGCCTTCGAAGCCGTCATGCAAGGCTTCCTCGATAAACGGCTGTGCGTACGCACCCATCGCGCGCCGCGTGAGCGACGAGATTTCCTGACGGATCTCGGTGCCGCGAATCTTCAGCATCGAACTTTCGGCGCCGGGTACGCCGCCGCCCGCCACTGCCGCGATTACGCGCAGGTTGGTGGTCTTCATGTTCTCCAGATCGATCTCGACGCGCGCCATGCGCGCCGCGAATGCCGGGTCTTCCGCGAGCGGCCGGCCATTGCGCCGCTGTTTCGCGGCGATCTTGCGCAGCCGATTGAACGCGGCCACCGAGAAGCCCACGCCCGCGATATTGGTGCGCTCATACGTGAGCAGATACTTGGCGTAAGTCCAGCCCTTGTTTTCTTCGCCGACCAGGTTCTCGACCGGCACGCGCACGTCGGTGAAAAACACTTCGTTGACTTCGTGCTCGCCGTCGAGCGTGATGATCGGGCGCACTTCGACGCCCGGCGTCTTCATGTCGATCAGCAGGAAGCTGATGCCTTCCTGTTTGCGCACGTCGGTCGCGCTGCGCACGAGGCAGAAGATCATGTTCGCGAAGTGGCCGAGCGTGGTCCACGTCTTCTGTCCATTCACGATGTAGTGCTCGCCTTGCGCATCCACGCCGCGCACGGCGGTGGTCTTGACCGAGGCGAGATCGGAGCCGGCGCCGGGTTCCGAATAGCCCTGGCACCACCAGTCCGAGCCGTCGAGAATACGCGGCAGCCAATGGCGCTTTTGCGCTTCGCTGCCGTATTTGATCAGCACCGGGCCGAGCATGTTGACGCCGAACGGCACCACGCGCGGCGCGCCGGCCAGCGCGCATTCGTTTTCAAAGATGAATTTCTGCACCGGGTTCCAGCCCGGGCCGCCATACTCTTTCGGCCAGTGGTTGGCGAGCCAGCCTTGCGCGTTGAGAATCGCGTGCCACTCGGCCATGTCGTCGCGCGTGAGACGGCGGCCGCCGTGCACCTTGCCGGCAAGACGCTGCGGGAGCTTGTCGCGCAGAAAGGCCTGCACGTCGGCGCGGAAGGCTTCTTCCTCGGGAGTGAAGTTCAGATCCATGGCGAGTGTTCCGGATTGGGTTGAGCGACCGGCGCGCGCTGGGCGCGGCCGGTCATCATGATGCACGTCGACGATGATGCGCCGTTTCAGACGCTCTGGTTCAGGCTCGCGAAATCGGCGCCGCGTTCCACCAGTTCGATCAGCAGCGGCGAGGGCTTCCAGAAGAGCGGGTCTTCTTTGGCGAACTCGCGGATGTCGGCGAGGATTTTCGGCAGGCCGACCATGTCCGCATATTTCATCGGACCGCCGCGATAACGCGGAAAGCCATAGCCGTACAGGAACGTCACGTCGACGTCCAACGGCCGCAGCGCAATGCGTTCATGCACGACGTTGGCGCCTTCGTTGATCATCGCGGCCATGTAGCGGCGGATGATCTCTTCGTCGGTGAAGCTACGCGGCGTGATGCCGGCGCGTGCGCGTTCGGCGTCGATGATCGCCTCGACTTCCGGATCGGGCGTGCCGCTGCGCGATCCTTCGGGGTACAGATAGAAGCCGCGTCCGCTCTTCTGGCCGAACCAGCCGCGCTCGCACAGGCGGTCGGCGATCTGCACATATCGCGCGGCGGGATTGCGCGTCGCCGCACGCCGCTTGCGTGCCGCCCAGCCGATGTCGCCGCCCGCCAGATCCACCACCTGGAACGGTCCCATCGGAAAGCCGAACACGCGCACGGCTGCGTCGATCTGATAGGGCGAGGCGCCGTCTTCCATCATGGCGTCCGCGGCGCTGCGATACACGGCCAGCACGCGGTTGCCGATGAAACCGTCGCACACGCCCGCGCGCACCGGCGTCTTGCGCAACTTTTTCGCCAGCTCGAACGCGGTGGCGACCACGTCGGCGCTGACCTGCTTAGGCACCACCACTTCCAGCAGCTTCATGATGTTGGCCGGCGAGAAGAAGTGCAGGCCGATCACGTCGGCGGGACGCGAAATGCTCGACGCGAGCGCGTCGATGTCGAGATACGAGGTGTTGGTCGCGAGCACCGCGCCCGCTTTGCAGACGCGATCGAGTTCGGCGAATACGGCCTGTTTGACCGCGAGGTCTTCGAATACGGCTTCGATCACGAGGTCGGCGCCGGCGAGCGCCTCGTATGACGTGCTTCCGCTCCAGCGCGCCATGAGCGCCGCTTTCTTCTCCGCGCTCAGGCGGCCTTTGGCGATGAGGCCGTCGTAGACTTTTTCGATGTGTGCGCGGCCACGTGCGAGCGACGCGTCGTCGCGTTCGATCATCGTCACCAGCAAGCCGGCGTCGAGCACCGCGACGGCAATGCCCGCGCCCATCGTACCGCCGCCCACCACGCCGATCGTATTCAAGGTGCGTGGTTTGGCAGCGCGCGTTTCGGGCGCCTTGAGCACTTCGCGCTCGGCAAAGAACGCGTGAATCAAACCGGCGCGCTGCGGGCTGTCTATACATTCGAGGAACAGCTTACGTTCGACCCGCAAACCTTCGTCGAAAGGCTGTTCGATGGCGGCCTCGACGGCATCGACGATTTTCAGCGGCGAGAACAGGCCGCGCGATTTCTTCGCGGTTTCCGCACGCGCCGTGGCGACGGCCGCGAGACTAGCGGCGCGGTCGCTGAGTGCCGCGGAGTCGCGGGTGCGGCGCACCGGAGCGTGCGCGGCCAGCAACTCGTGCACGTAGGCAAGGCCTTCGGCGAGGATGTCGTCGCTGCTGCCTAGACGGTCGATCAGACCGAACGCCAGCGCTTCCTTCGCGCTGGCGTGACGGCCGCTCAGGATCAGATCGAGCGCGGCCTGCGCGCCGATCAAACGCGGCGTGCGCTGTGTGCCGCCCGCGCCCGGCAACAGGCCGAGCTGTACTTCAGGCAAGCCGAGCTTCGCGCCGTCGACGGCAACCCGGTAATGCGCCGCGAGCGCCACTTCCAGGCCGCCGCCGAGCGCCGCTCCGTGAATCGCGGCGACCACCGGCTTCGTGCACGCCTCGATGCGGTTGCACACGTCCGGCAGCGACGGGGGCACCGGGGGCTTGCCGAACTCGCGAATGTCCGCGCCGGCGATGAAATTGCGTCCCGCGCCGACGATCAGCACCGCTTCCACGGCCTTGTCGGCATCCGCGGCTTCGATGGCGGCGAGCAGGCCGCGCCGCACGTCGGCAGACAGCGCGTTGACGGGAGCGTGGTCGATCGTCACGAGCAGCACCTTGCCGCGCAATTCGCGCGAGACAACATCGGCCGAAGGATTGGGGGTCATGGCGTCTCCTGATTGTGATGGGTCGCATGGCAAAGCATGCCGGGTCTGGCGAATTGTCCTGATTGTGGGTCGGTCAAGGTTTATTGACAATCACATGGACGGTTGACAGACTGTCAAAGTTTCTTTGACAAAGGCGCCCCCATGGACGTCAACTCTCTGACCCTGCTGGTAGACATTCTGGACGCGGGCAATCTCAGTGAAGCCGCACGCCGGCTGAAAATGAGCCGGGCGAACGTGAGCTACCACCTAAATCAGCTTGAACGCTCCATCGGGCTGCAACTGGTGAGGCGGACCACGCGCCGCGTCGAGCCGACCGAGATCGGCCTGCAACTCTACGAACACGGCCGCACGATCCAGAACGCGCTGCTCGCCGCGCGCGAATCCGTCACCACGCTCGGGCAGAGCCTGCAAGGGCGCGTGCGGCTAAGCGTGCCGAGCGGTTACGGGCAACTCGTCATGTCGGACTGGCTGATCGCGTTCAAGCGGCTTTATCCGGGCATCGTGCTGGATGTGATGTTCGAAAACCGTGTTGAAGACCTGATGCGCGATGAAGTCGATATCGCCGTGCGCGTGATGTCCGAGCCGCCGCAAAACCTCGTCGCGCGAGACATGGGGCCGGTGCGGTATGTGGCGTGCGCGTCGCCGGATTTTGCGGACAGGCACGGCATGCCGCGGCAACTCGACGACCTGCGCACGGCGCCGCTGATTACCGCGGCAGTGGTCGGCCGGCAATTGCGGGTGGCCGCTTATTTGCGCGACGAACGGCATGAAGTGCTGCTGGAGCCGAGCATCATCTCCGAGAACTTTCTGTTCTTGCGCCAGGCGGTGCTCGCTGGCCTCGGCGTGGGCCTCGTGCCTGACTATGTCGTGCAGGACGATCTGCGCCGCGGCGACGTGCTCACCACGCTCGACGAATGGCGCTTGAGCATCTTCGGCACCCACATGTACATGCTGTATATGCCGAACCGGCATCACACGCGCGCGGCGTCGACCTTCATCGATTTCATTTTGCAGCAGGCGCATGGCACGGGCCGAGGCTTGCCCGCGTAAACGACGAGGTTCATCTTGCATCTCGCGCGGGTATGCTACGCAAAAAAGAGCGGAGACAAGAGATGAAATGGATCATCGGACTTCTAGCCGTGCCGGCACTCGCCGTAGTCGTTCTGTTGATCTCCCGCTTGCCGGACGAAGACGCGATTCGTCTCGGCGGTTACATGGCGACTGCCGCCTTTGCCGCGCTCATCGGGTTTCTGCTGCGCTGGCGCGCTAGCCGGACTCAACAGCGTAATAAGCGGGCAGGTTGAGCGCACGCCTAGCTATGCGGCCTGAACGCTCTCGCGCAACTCGTCGCCGAGAAACTCGATAAACGTCCTCAGCTTGGCCGACAAGCGGTGCCGCTCCAGATAGATGGCGTGAATGTCCGCGTTCGGCAGCGTCCAGTCGGCGAGAAGCGGCACCAGTTCGCCGCGCCGTAGATGGCCGGCGATTTCCCACGCGGAGCGTACGGCCACGCCGCGGCCGTCGAGCGCCCACTTCAGCACGGCGCTGCCGTCGTTGCTGCTCAGCGGACCGTCCACCTTCACCGTCTCCGATTTCTTGCCGCGCGAAAAATGCCACGTGCCGTACGCCGATTCGTTTTCGCGTAAGACGAGGCAGGCGTGGCGCGTGAGATCGTGCGGCATTTGCGGTGCGCCGTGCCGCTTCACGTAGGCCGGCGACGCGCACACGACGCGCTGGTTCTTCAGCAGCAAACGCGCGTTGATGCGCGCATCCGGCACTTCGCCGAACCGAATCCCGAGATCGAAGCCTTCTTCCTGCAAGCTGACCGGCCGGTCCGTCAGATGCAGTTGAATCTTCATTGATGGGAACCGCTCGCTGAAACGCGAAATCGCCGGGGCGATGTGCGCGCGGCCGAAACCGAACGACGCATTCACGCGCAACAGACCGGCCGGCTCGGCGCGGCTCTGCGTGACCAATTGTTCGAGTTCGGCGAGGTCGTCGAGGATGCGCGAGCCATTCGCCAGATAAATCTCGCCCTCCGCCGTCAGGCTCACGCGCCGTGTGGTGCGGTTCACGAGGCGCACGCCGAGACGCTGTTCGAGTTGCGCAAGCCGCTTGCTGATGGACGGCGGCGTGACGCCGAGTTCGCGCGCGGCCGCGGCGAGATTGCGATGGCGCGCCACCAGCGCGAACAGATTCAGGTCGGAAAAGCCGTCCATCGATTCGTTCCTAAAAGTTAATTCCGGATTGCGCCAAGAGAAACCATATCGCTGCAGGCATCAATTAGACTTCATTCAAACATGGGAGGCAATGATGTTTGCAGGTTTCACAGACGCATCGGCCGAGGTCGACGGCATCCGCATCAACGCGATACGCGGCGGCAACGGGCCGGCTTTGCTGCTGCTGCACGGGCATCCACAAACTCACGCCATCTGGCACAAGGTCGCACCGACGTTGGCGCAGCACTTCACGCTGATCGCTGCGGATTTGCGCGGCTATGGCGACAGCGGCAAACCGCAGGGCACCCACGATCACGCGAACTATTCCAAGCGCCGCATGGCGGCCGATCAGGTCGCGCTAATGCGTGCGCAAGGTTTCGAGCGCTTCGCCGTGATCGGCCACGATCGCGGCGGACGCGTGGCCGCCCGCATGGCGCTCGATCATCCGCAAACCGTGACGCGGCTCGTGACGCTCGACGTCGCGCCGACCCTCGCGATGTACGAACAGACCTCGTTCGATTTCGCGCGCGCTTACTGGCACTGGTTCTTTCTCGTGCGACCCGCGCCGTTTCCCGAGACGCTGATTCGCGCGGACCCCGACCTCTATCTGAAGCAGACCATCGGCGCGCGCAGCGCCGGCCTCGCGCCATTCACCGACGCGGCCTACGCCGAATATCTGCGCTGCCTGAGCGAGCCCGGCACCGCGCACGGCATCTGCGAGGACTACCGAGCGAGCATCACGATCGACCTCGAACACGACCGCGCGTCGCTCGCTGAAGGGCGGAAGATCGAATGCGATTTCCTGGCGCTGTGGGGCGCGCAAGGCGTGATCGAACAATGCTTCGATCCGCTCGCCGAATGGCGGAAGTGGTCGGCCAAGGTAAGCGGCGAAGCGCTGCCGTGCGGTCACTACATTCCCGAGGAAGCGCCCGAGTTATTGCTCGAACGCGTCCTCTCGTTTCTGCAGTCCTAGTCGCGCGGGCCTTCATCATGTCAACACGAACCCTTTACCAGAAGCTGGTCGATTCGCATGTCGTGGCGCGTGTGGATGAACAAAACGTGCTGCTGTACGTCGATCTGCATCTGATGAACGAATACACCAGCCCGCAAGCGTTCAGCGCGCTGGCCGAGAAAACGCGACGCGTGCGCAGGCCGAAGCAGCAGCTCGCAGTGGTCAGTCACATCATTCCGACGCACGCGGAAGCGCCGCGTGTGATTCGCGATGCCGCGTCGTTGCTGCTCGCGAACAACCTGGCGCGCAATTGCGCCGAGGCCGGCATCGCGCTGCATGCGGCAAATGATCCGTTGCAAGGCATCGAACATATCGTCGCGCCCGAGCGTGGACTGGTTCGGCCGGGCATGGTCGTGTTGTGCGGCGATAGCCACACCACCACGTATGGCGCGCTCGGCGCGTTGGGTTTCGGCATCGGCACGTCCGAGGTCGAACATGTGCTCGCCACGCAGACGCTGGTGTATCGCGTCGCGCAGACCATGCGCATCGCGATCGAGGGCGCCATGCCGTATGGCACATCGTCGAAGGATCTGATTCTGTGGATCATCAGCCGCATTGGCGCGCAGGGTGCGCGCGGCTATGCGGTGGAATTCGCTGGATCGACCATCGCGTCGCTGTCGGCGGAAGCACGCATGACGTTGTGCAACATGACCGTCGAAGCGGGCGCGCGTGCCGCGCTGATCGCGCCAGATGCCACCACGTTCGACTACATCCGCGCACACGCAACGTCGCTCGATGAGACCGCGTGGCACGCAGCGATGAGCGACTGGCGTGAACTGAAATCGGACCCGGGCGCGCGCTTCGATAGCGAGCATCATTTCGACGCGCGCGATATCGCGCCGTTTGTCACGTGGGGCACGAGTCCCGACCAGGCCATCGCCGTGGACGAACGGATTCCCGCTGCGGCCACGCAAAAGACACCGGAAGCCGCCGCCGCGTTACGCCGCGCGCTCGACTATATCGGCCTCGACGCGGATCAGCCGATTGCGGGCACACAGATCGATCGCGTGTTCATCGGCTCCTGCACGAATGGACGCATTGAAGATCTGCGCATCGTCGCGTCGATCGTCGCGGGGCGCCACGTCGCGCAGGGCGTGCGCGCGATGGTCGTGCCCGGCTCGGGCAGCGTGCGCCGCCAGGCGGAAGCCGAAGGCGTCGCGGCGACATTGCGCGAGGCCGGCTTCGAATGGCGCGAGCCGGGCTGCTCGATGTGTCTCGCGATGAACGACGATTTTCTGACGCCCGGCGAACGGTGTGCCTCGACCACTAACCGCAACTTCGAAGGGCGCCAGGGCCGTGGCGGCCGTACTCACCTGATGAGCCCCGCGATGGCCGCGGCGGCCGCATTGACCGGACGCATCACCGACGTCCGCACGCTGGAGACTCAGTCATGAGACTTACCGAAATCCACGGCACCGCCGCGCCTTTGCCGATCGAAAACCTCGATACCGACCAGATCATGCCGAAGCAGTTTCTGCGCATTATCGACAAAGCCGGGCTCAAGGAGGGCTTGCTGTATGACCTGCGTTTCGATGCGCAAGGCGAGCCGCGTAACGATTGCGTGCTGAATCAGCCTGAGTATCGCGACGCGCGCATTCTGATCGGCGGCTCGAACTTCGGCTGCGGGTCGAGCCGCGAGCACGCGGTGTGGGGACTTCAGCAAGCCGGTTTCGAGGCGGTCATCGCGCCGAGCTTCGCGGAGATCTTCTATTCGAACGCGATGAACAACCGTCTGCTGCTCGTGCAACTTGAACGCGACGAGATCGACGTCCTGTTGCATGACGCGGCAACGCAACCCGCAGCGCCGCTGCATATCGACATCGAACGGCAAACGGTGACGTCCGCCGCGGGACGCGTGTTTGCGTTTCCACTAGGCGCTCGCCATAAACAGATGGTGGTCGAAGGCATGGACACCATCGATCTGACGCTCGCTTCATTGCACGACATCGAAGCATTCGAGCGAGACCATTTCGCGCGGCATAGCTGGGCCGCCGTGTTGTAACACCCCGGCGACATCCACGTCGCCATCCAACCAAACAGCGCGTGACTCATTCCCCACCAGAAGGGAACGGACGCGCTTTGCCTGCAAAAACGGAGGAGACATGAAACGCAAACCGCTCTACAAGGTGCTGTATGTGCAGGTGATCGTGGCGATCATCATCGGTGTGGCGTTGGGGCATTTTCTGCCCGCGGACGCCGTGGCGATGAAACCGCTCGGGGATGCCTTCATCAAACTCGTGCGCATGATCATCAGCCCGGTGATTTTCTGCACGGTCGTGACCGGTATTGCCAGCATGCACGACATGCGCAAAGTCGGGCGCGTCGGCGGCAAGGCCTTGCTGTATTTCGAGGTGGTGTCGACGCTCGCACTGGCGATCGGTCTGCTCGCCGCGCATGTGCTGAAACCGGGCGTGGGCTTTAACGTCGATCCCGCCACGCTCGATGCCGGCGCGATCGCGAGTTATGCCGCGCAAGCCGCACACGGCGAAGGGCTCGCGGGCTTCTTCATGCACATCATTCCCGATACGTTCGCCGGTGCTTTCACGCAGGGCGACATTCTGCCGGTTCTGCTGATCGCAATGTTGTTCGGCACCGCGCTCGCGGTGTTGGGCGAACCCGCCAAACCGCTGATCGGCCTGATCGACCTGCTCTCGAAAACGTTCTTCCGCATCGTGCGGATGATCACCAGCCTCGCGCCGATCGGCGCGTTCGGCGCGATCGCATTCACGATCGGCAAATACGGCATCGTCTCCTTGCTGCCGATGATGAAACTGATCGGCACGTTCTACCTGACCGCGTTTCTGTTCGTCTCGTGCGGCCTTGGTCTGATTGCGCGAGCATGCGGATTCAGTTTGTGGCGCTTCGTCGTGTACATCAAGGATGAATTGCTGATCGTGCTCGGCACTTCCACGTCGGAAGCCGCGCTGCCGCAACTGATGGAGAAGCTGGAGCGGCTCGGCTGCTCGCGCGGCATTGTCGGTCTCGTAGTGCCGACCGGCTACTCGTTCAATCTCGACGGCACCAATATCTACATGACGCTCGCGGTGCTGTTTCTCGCGCAGGCCACCAACACGCATTTGACGATCGCTCAGGAAATCACGCTGCTGGCGGTGACGATGCTGACGTCCAAGGGTTCGACGGGCGTCACGGGGGCGGGGTTCATCACGCTGGCTGCGAGTCTTTCCGTGGTGCCGACCGTGCCGGTGACGGCGATGGTGCTGATTCTCGGCATCGACAGGTTCATGTCCGAATGCCGGGCGCTGACCAATACGATGGGCAACGGCGTGGCGTCGATTGTGATTGCGGCGTGGGAGAAGGAACTGGATCGGGACAAACTGAACGCGGCGTTGGCGCGGCCACGCTCGCGACCGGTTGACGATCTGGCCGTCGGTCTCGATGAACGCACAGCGGTGGGTGCCGCGCGGACAGTTGAGTGGGCTGGAGTTGAGCCTGGCTCAAAAATTAATGAAATATCAAGCACGAAATAACAGAAATAAAATTGACGGCGACAACAACGGGCAAACAAAACATGAGCTAAACTCAGAAAACATCGAAAGCGCAGCACATGAAGGAGACACCCGAATGCCCGCAGCTTCGTCGAGTAGCTCGCCGCTCTCCAGCGGCTATCGTTCTGTTTTCCGCGCAGGCCTTTTCACCGGCAAGGTGGTCATCGTCACCGGCGCGGGCAGCGGGCTCGGCCGATGCACGGCTCACGAACTCGCATCCCTCGGAGCGACCCTGGCGCTGGTCGGCCGAAGCGAAGACAAGCTGAAAGCGGTGCAAGCCGAACTGGCCGCGGATCATCCGTCCTCCGCCAGCGGCCACAAAATTTACTCTTGCGACATCCGCAACGAGCAGCAGGTGCGTGAAACGATCGCTTCGATCGTTGCGGATCTGGGCCACGTGGACGGCCTTTTCAACTGCGCGGGCGGCCAATTCCCCGCGAGGCTCGAAAACATTTCCCTGAACGGTTGGGACGCGGTCGTGCGCAACAATCTGCACGGCACGTTTCTGATGTCCCGCGAGTGCTATATCCAATGGATGCAGCATCACGGCGGCGCGATCGTGAACATGCTGGCGGACATCTGGGGCGGCATGCCCGGCATGGGGCACTCCGGCGCGGCGCGTGCGGGCGTGTGGAACTTCACCGAAACGGCCGCTTGCGAATGGGGCCACGCGGGCGTCAGAGTCAACGCGGTCGCGCCCGGCTGGATCGCGTCAGCGGGCATGGACAGCTACAACGAAGAGTACCAGGCGCTGCTGCGCACGCTGAAGCACAAGGTGCCGTTGCAGCGTTTCGGCACGGAATCGGAACTCGCCAGCGCGGCGGTGTTTCTGTTGTCGGAGGCGTCGGCGTTCATCAACGGTACGGTGATCCGCGTCGACGGCGGCGTGCCGAACGCGCGGCATTCATGGCCGCTCGCTGAAGCGCAGCGTACGATCGAATATAACGGCTTCCCGCGCTATCAACCGCCGACGGGCTTGCAGGAGAAGACACGATGAATCTCGACGGCCAGACCTATGAATCGCTGGCGGCAAACTTCGCCTGGGAGATCCCGGCGCGCTACAACATCGGTGTCGACGTCTGCGACAAATGGGCTGACGGTTCGGGCCGCCTTGCGCTGATCTACGAAGACGCCGAGGGCAACGCCACTCGCTATACGTTCGACCAGTTGAAGACGCTGTCCGATCGTTTCGCCAATGTGCTGCTCGCGGCGGGCGCGCAACGTGGCGACCGCATCGGCATCTTCCTGTCGCAATCGATCGAAACGGCGGTTGTGCACCTCGCCGCTTATAAGGCCGGCATGGTGGCCGTGCCGCTCTTCGCACTGTTCGGCGTCGACGCGATCGAACACCGGCTCGGCGACAGCGGCGCGGTGGCGTTGATCACCGATCACGCCGGCGTGCGGAAGGTCGACGAAATCCGCGCGGCGTTGCCTGCATTACGCACTGTCTTCAGCGTGGATATCGATCAGGACAACAGCGATCCGCAAGCGCCCGTGCGTTCATTCTGGCAGGCGCTGAATGGCGCGGCCGCGAGCTTCACGCCCGCCGACACCGGCGCCGACGATCCCGCCGTCATCATCTATACCTCGGGCACGACCGGCAAGCCGAAGGGCGCGCTGCATGGGCATCGCGTGTTGCTGGGTCATCTGCCGGGCGTCGAGATGTCGCAACAGGGCTTTCCCGCGCACGCCACGCTGATGTGGACGCCCGCGGACTGGGCATGGATCGGCGGTCTGTTCGACGTGCTGCTGCCGTCGTGGCATCACGGCGTCGCGGTGTTGGCGCGTCGCTTTGCGAAATTCGACGGAGAGGCCGCGTTCGATCTGATGGCGCGCCACGCGGTCTCGCATACGTTTTTGCCGCCGACCGCGCTGAAGATGATGCGCGGCGTCGAGCATCCCGAACGTTGGAGCCTCGCGTTGCGTTCGGTGGCCAGCGGCGGCGAATCGCTCGGCGAGGAATTGATCGGCTGGGGCCGTACGGCGCTGGGCGTGACGATCAACGAGTTCTACGGGCAGACGGAGTGCAACGTGGTGGTGTCGTCGTGCGCGGCGCTGTTCGAGCCGTGCTTTGGCGCGATTGGCCGCGCGGTGCCGGGGCATCATGTCGCGATCGTCGACACGGACGGCAACGAACTGCCGCAAGGCGCAATCGGCGATATCGCGGTGGCCGCGCCCGATCCGGTCATGTTCCTCGGCTACTGGGGCAACGAGGCGGCCACGCGCGACAAATTCCGCGGCAAGTTTCTGCTGACGGGCGACCTCGGCACGCGCGATGCGGACGGTTTTATCCGTTTCGTCGGCCGTGGCGACGACGTGATCACGAGCGCCGGTTATCGAATCGGACCGGCTTCGATCGAAGATTCATTGCTGCGTCATCCGGCTGTTTCGATGGCGGCCGTGATCGGCGCGCCGGATCCCGAGCGCACGGAGATCGTGATGGCGTTCGTGGTGCTCAAGGCCGGCTTTGTCGGCGACGAGGCGCTCGTGCGCGAGATCCAGCATCACGTCAAAACGCGGCTCGCCGCGCACGAATATCCGCGCGAGATCCGTTTCGTCGACAGCCTGCCGTTGACGCCGACCGGCAAGGTGATCCGCAAAGCCTTGCGCGAGGGGCTCGGACAAGACGGGGACCATACCGCGGCAAAACCATGAGCACGGGTTCGCGCCCACCTTCCACCCGCAGCGGCAGGGCGCTCCGGACGCCGGGCACCCAGCCGGGTGCGGCCTCGCTCGACGACACCGACCGCAAGCTGCTCGCGCTGCTCGCTGAAGACGCCACGCGCACTTATGCCGAACTCGGCAAGCTGCTGTTCCTGTCGGCGCCCGCGGTCCACGAACGCACCCGGCGTTTGAAAAAGGAAGGCGTGATCAAGGCCACCGTCGCCGCGCTCGACGGCGCGAGGCTGAACCGCCCATTGCTCGCGTTCGTGCATGTCGATACGACGAGTTGGGCGGTGACTCGGCAATTGCTCGCGCTGCAGGAGTTACCCGATGTCGAGGAAATTCACACCGTGACGGGCGAGAGTGCGATGTTGCTCAAGGTCCGCACGCGCGACACGCAATCGCTCGAACAACTGCTCGCGCGTATTCACGCGATCGAAGGATTTACCGGCACGCGCAGCTATATCGCGCTGACTACCTATCTGGAGCGCGGCCCGAGTCCTGAACTCTGAGCCTTGGGTCCGGAGTCCGACCGAAGCGCTGCGTGTCATGCATGCAGTGAAAGACCTTTCACGGCTTTATCGACAGCCTTCTTCAGCCCGCGCACCGCAATGCCGACGAGGTCGGGCGCATCGGCGGGTTCGGCGCGGAACACCTCGCGGTTGGCCCGATCGTGGCCGGTCGCGAACATCGCGCGCACATACACGGCGCGCGTCAATTCGCGTTCAATGCCCTGGCGAAACGCGCGCAGCAAACCCGCGTTGTCCGCCTGATACACCATCATCGGCTGGCCGAGCAGGGGCGCGTGCCGACGCCCCGCCGCGTCCTCGTACGGCTCACCCATCGCCTCCGGTGCGGCGCCCGCGATCCCCGTCGCGAGAAACGCGGTCACATTGAGTTTTTGCCAGACAGCGAGATCGTCCAGCACGATGATCGCAACTTTCGTATCGAATTCCATCACGCACTACGCTCCACACATTTAGAAAAACGTCCAAACCCGATCTTATGGAAACTCGGCGCGCGTGTGTATGGCAGTCGGGCAAAAACGAATGGGCTTCACCGGATGCGCGTGAGCAGTACGTCGACGTCGGGTTTTGCCTAATGCCATTCGGGACGTGCTCGCTCGAACAGACTGGCGTGCTGCAATGCAACCTGACGTGGCGCCGCGTCCATCGCTGTTCGTGCCGTCGACGCGCGAGCGAAATCCCTGCAATCGACGCTTCTGCAACATAGGGCAAGTCCCTGGCGCGATTTAGCCGTGCATTACCACTCGTCTGTGCGACCTCCTAAACTTGATTCAACCAGGAGGGGACACAGATGGCCAAACTCATTCACACGATGATCCGTGTGCAGGATCTGCCGCGCTCGCTCGCGTTCTATCAAAAGGCTTTCAATTTCGACGTATCGCACCGGCTCGATTTTCCGGACTTCACGCTCGCCTATTTGCGCAACGCGGAGGCCGACACCGAGATAGAACTCACCTGGAACAAAGGCCGCGAGGAACCGTACTCGCACGGCGATGGATACGGTCACGTCGCTTTCGTGGTCGACGATGCGAAACACGAACGCCAGCGTCTGCTCGATCTCGGCATGACGCCCAACGATTTGCGCGAGTTTCACAACGATAACGGCGAGTTGCTGGCGCGTTATTTTTTCATTCAGGACCCTGACGGTTACAAGATTGAAGTGTTGGAACGCCACGGCCACTATCAATAGTAAAAGTCACCCGGCGGCCGCCGCGCGTAGTTGCAATACCCCACAAGCAACCATCTTGGATGGGACCGGAATAAGGCGTCGAAGCGCCAACTCCGGTCGACAGGAGACAACCATGAAGACAACGGTCATCCCGATCGTCGCGTCCGATCACGCACGTCATGAGCATCCTCATGAACACGATCATGAGCACGGCGGCGAACATCGCGCGGCGAAAGCTGCCGCAGCCGCGTTGCGCATTCCGCTCACGCGCCGCGAGCTATTAAGAGGTACGGGTGTGCTGGTGGGCACGCTGGCGTTCTCGTCGGTACTGTCGACGCTGGCGCCGAGCCGCGCGTGGGCGCTCGAACTGCAAGGTCTCGACACGCACCAGGGCGAAGTGATTCTGGCCTTCACACGGCAGCTCTATCCGCACCCCACGCTCGACAACGCGGTCTACGCGCTGGTGGTCAAGGACCTCGACGCGAAAGCGAAAGCCGATCCGGCGGTACGCCAGCAACTTGCGGACGGGGTCAAACAACTCGACGCGCAAGCGGGTTCAGACTGGCTGAAACGCGCGCCTGCGGAGCAGGCGAAAGACGTCGCAGCGCTCGCGGGCACGCCGTTCTTCAACACGATACGCAGCACCGCGGTGGTTTCGCTGTACGCCAACACCATGGCGTACGCGCACTTCGGCTACGGCGCTTCGGAAGGCGACGGCGGCTACCTGACCAAAGGGTTCAACAGCCTTTCGTGGCTGCCCAATCCGCCGGCTGCAGCCAGTGGCCCGATTCCGACGGATAGCTAAGCGCGACGAGAGCTTTGCATGGGGCAGGAGTAAGCGCTGGAGCGCTCACTCTTGGCGATAGCGGTGCATGGGACCAGAGTAAGCGCTAAAGGGCCAACTCTGGTCGACTGCGGTGCATGGGACAAGAGTAAGCGCTAAAGCGCTAACTCTTGTCGACAGCGGAGAAAGAAATGGATCAGGACAACAACAAGGTGCGTTTTTCGCACAACGACGACAAGGTCGTCGTGATCATCGGCTCCGGCGCGGGCGGCGGCACGCTCGCCAACGAGCTGGCGCAGAAGGGCATCAACGTCGTGGTGCTGGAAGCGGGCAAGCTGCATACGCAGGGCGATTTCACGACCGACGAATGGGGTGCGTTCCAGATGCTGTCGTGGCTCGACAAACGCACCACGTCGGGCAGTTGGCGCATCGCCAAGGATTTCCCGAATCTGCCCGCGTGGATCTGCAAGACGGTGGGCGGCACGACCACGCATTGGGCCGGCGCGAGTCTGCGCATCCAGCCGTACGAGTTCAAGGCAAA